>Ga0209082_1000011_pt1 | contig 151614 bp, 134 predicted proteins | sample ColdCreekSource_FD_184127 | JGI IMG/M metagenome (GOLD analysis project Ga0209082, IMG submission 184127) | Groundwater microbial communities from Cold Creek, Nevada to study Microbial Dark Matter (Phase II) - Cold Creek Source (SPAdes) (version 3) | ecosystem: Environmental > Aquatic > Deep... | reverse complement strand
ATGCGTACTGCCAGGGATAGTTATATCTAGGTAAGTGCAACGCAGAAATCTCTACTCGCGAGGGTAGAAGCCCGCGCTCTATCTGAAAGATGAGCGTCGGGAGAAGTCACAGTTTTAAAAATTGCTGGGCGCGATCAACTACACCTGCTAATGAGCCAGGTTGAAAAGGTGAAACTAAATTCGCCGAACTTACTAATTCTTGAAATGGTGCTTGACCGCCGCGCTGACAAAGAGCGATATATTGCGAGAGGGCTTTGTCGTGATCTGATTCAGCCTTAACCCAGAACTGCATAGCGCAGCATAAAGCCAAAGTATAATCGATGTAATAAAAAGGAGAACAATAAATGTGTTGTTTTTCCTGCCATAGACTCCCTTTCCCGGGATAAGCTAAATCGCCATATCTTCGCCAGGGCAGATAATGTGCTTCCATTTCTTGCCACATTTCATTTCGCTCTTGGGAAGTCGCTTCGGGTTGAGCGTAAACAAGATGCTGAAAATGGTCTACGGCGCAGCCATAGGGCAAAAATAAAATCGACTCGGCAAGATGAATTTCACGAAAGCGATCCGCATCGCCAGCAAAAAACTTGTCCATCTGTGACCAAGTAAGAAACTCTAAACTCATGGAATGAATTTCACAAGATTCTAAAGTTGGCCATAAATAATCGACTATGGGTAAGTTGCGACTCTGCCAAGCCTGGAAAGCATGACCCATTTCATGAGTAAATACTTCGACATCGCCTTTTGTGCCATTGAAGTTAGCAAAAATGTAGGGAACACCCTCGGTAGGAAAGCTAGTACAGAAACCGCCGCCTGCTTTACCAGGACGTGTTTTAAAATCGATAAAATTGCCATCGACCATCATTTTAAAGAAATTTCCTAATTCTGGATGCATAGCATCAAACATCTGTTGCGCTTGCTTTAACATCCAATCATGATCGCCTTGAGGAGATGGGTTACCTTGGAGGTCGAATACTGACTCGTCCCAAAAATTTACTTGATCTAAATTTAGTTTTTCAGCTTTCTGGGCAATAATTTTTTGAGCCAGAGGAACAACTTTCTCCACTACCTCATCGCGGTAGCGTTTGACATCGGCTTCGGTGTAATCAATGCGCTGCATTCGCTTATAGCCAAGACCAATATAGTTTTCATAGCCCAACTTTTGCGCCATCGAGTGACGCAGTTTTACTAGTTCATCGTACAGATGATCTAATTGTTCTTGATGTTGGCTAAAAAAATTCCAGCGCGCTGTTTCCGCTTGATAGCGGGTATTACGATCGCAATTTTGGGTATATTTGCGAATCCCTGAAAGGTTTACCGTTTCTCCGTTAAACTCGATTTCTGCCGAGGCTAAAAGTTGAACATATTGATTAATTAATTTTGATTCTCTGACTAAATCGTCTTCAATAGCGGGTTCAAAGGTAGTAACGTCCGCTGACCATAAGCTAAAGGCTTGTTTACCAAGAATTGACTCGAATTCAATTCTATCAGGACTATTTAGCAATCTACGCTTCATTTCAATGGCTAAAGCGGTCAATTTTGGCTGTAGTTCATCACTATAATCTTGCGCCTGTTTATATGTTTCGTTAGTAGTATCTTGACTGAAGTGCAAGGAAGTTAAAGCAGTAAAGCTATCGAGGCGGCGACGTAAATCTTCCCACTGCTGTAAAGCTTGTTTCTTCTCAGCTTTAGTTTGTGCCTTGTCTAAAGCAGCATTGATACTCTGATACTCTGCCGTAACTTTTTCCAAAGTAGGGATTTCTACTTTGATGTCGGCAAAATTAGGGGTAGTTTGGCTCATAGTCTTTAGAGAATTGCGGCTATAGTTAAGATTTTAACGAAAGTTTGGCATCCAGGTTTGCTAAAAAGCGATCGCAATTAACATTTAGACTAAAGTCATATAGTTTTAAAGTAAAAAAAACTGCTAGCAAATGTCCAATCAAGTAATAATATACAAATGAGATAATGACCAAACCCTTAGCTATATAGTTGGTACTGTGACAGAAGCAAAAAGCTACAAAGAAACCGTAAATCTGCCCCAAACAGAATTTAATATGCGGGCAAACGCCGTGAAGCGCGAACCAGAATTACAGCAATTTTGGGCGGAAAATCGAATTTACGAGCAACTGTCACAGAATAACCCCAAAGAATCCTTTATTCTTCATGATGGGCCGCCATATGCTAACGGCGACCTCCATCTAGGTCATGCGTTGAATAAGATTCTGAAAGATATTATCAACAAATATAAAATTCTTCGAGGTTATAAAGTTGAGTATATTCCTGGCTGGGACTGCCACGGACTTCCTATTGAACTAAAAGTATTGCAGAAAATGAAGTCCCAGGAAAGAAAAGAGCTTACCCCTTTGAAGTTACGACAAAAAGCTAAAGAGTTCGCCCTCGAAGCACAGCAAAAACAGTGTGAAAGTTTTAAACGATATGGTGTATGGGGAGATTGGGAACACCCCTATTTAACCCTGACTCCCGAATACGAAGCTGCACAGATTGGTGTCTTTGGTCAAATGGCCTTAAAAGGTCATATCTATCGGGGTCTAAAACCTGTCCACTGGAGTCCAAGTTCTCGCACCGCCTTGGCTGAAGCGGAATTGGAATATCCCGAAGGGCATACCTCTCCTAGTATCTATGCCGCTTTTCCTGTTACTAAGTTAGGGGAAGGTGCAGCAGAGTTAGAACCATATCAATCTAATTTGGGCGTGGCAATTTGGACTACTACTCCCTGGACTATTCCTGGTAATTTGGCAGTTGCCGTTAATGGGGATTTAGAATATGCCGTCGTCGAGGTAGGCAATTTGGACGCAACATCTCTACAGTATCTGATCGTGGCGAAGGATTTAGTTGAAAAACTGTCAGAAACTTTTGAGACAAACCTGACAGTAAAAACAACAGTATGGGGTAAAGCTTTAGAAAATACCACCTATCGTCATCCCCTGTTTGAGCGAGAAAGCGAAGTTATTATCGGCGGCGACTATATCACTACTGAATCTGGTACAGGATTAGTTCATACTGCACCAGGGCATGGACAAGAAGATTATATCGTAGGACAAAAGTATGGTTTGCCGATTCTTTCCCCTGTAGATGATGGCGGTAATTTTACCGCAGAAGCCGGTAAGTTTGCGGGATTGAATGTTGTAGCTAAAGGCAATGAAAAAGTCAGCGTTGGTAATCAAGCAATCATTGATGCTTTACAAGCGGCGGGTTCATTATTAAAACAGGAAGCTTATGCCCATAAGTATCCCTATGACTGGCGCACAGGTAAACCAACCATTTTCCGTGCCACTGAACAGTGGTTTGCCTCGGTTGAAGGATTTCGCGATGATGCCTTAAAAGCGATTGCATCTGTCAAATGGATACCAGCACAAGGGGAAAAGCGCATTACGCCAATGGTAAGCGATCGCTCAGATTGGTGTATTTCTCGTCAACGTAGTTGGGGTGTACCGATCCCCGTCTTTTATGATGAAGCAACTAACGAACCTTTGTTAACCGAAGAGACGATTAACTATGTTCAGGCGATCATTGCCGAAAAAGGTTCTGATGCTTGGTGGGAGATGTCTGTAGAGGATTTATTACCCGAATCATGCCGTAATAATGGACGCACCTATCGCAAGGGTACAGATACGATGGATGTCTGGTTTGATTCTGGTTCATCTTGGGCGGCGGTAGCTAAAGGCAGAAATTTAAAATATCCCGTCGATATGTATCTTGAAGGCAGCGATCAACATCGGGGTTGGTTTCAATCTAGTCTGCTTACTAGTGTTGCTACTAACGGCATTGCACCCTATAAAACTGTTCTAACTCACGGTTTCGTTTTGGATAAAAATGGATACAAGATGAGTAAGTCGAAAGAAAATGGTTTTCCGCCGAATGCGATTATCGAAGGAGAAACAATTAGCCTTAAAGACTCAATAACAGGCAAAAAGGAATCAGTAAAATTTGAGCCAAATGGAGCGGACGTACTTAGACTGTGGGTATCTTCCGTTGACTATTCCTCCGATGTTCGTCTGGGCAACAACATCATTAAACAAACCTCAGACATCTATCGTAAAGTTCGCAACACCGCTCGTTTCTTATTAGGCAACTTACACGACTTCGATCCACAGAAAGATGCTGTTGCTTATGCCGACTTGCCAGAATTAGATAGGTATATGCTCCATCGTATGACGGAAGTATTTGCTGAAGTAACAGAAGCTTATGAAAGCTATCAATTTTTCCGTTTCTTCCAAACAGTGCAGAATTTCTGTGTTGTTGACTTGTCTAACTTCTATCTTGATATTGCTAAAGACAGACTTTATATCAGCGATCTTAATTCTCCCCGTCGTCGTAGCTGTCAGACAGTATTAGCCATAGCGATAGAAAATTTAGCTAAAGCGATCGCGCCTGTATTATGTCATATGGCAGAAGACATCTGGCAATCTTTACCCTATAAGACACCCTATAAATCAGTATTTGAGTCTGGCTGGGTAGAAATAGACGATCAATGGGGCGCAGGAGAGGATGGCAATTTGCCTCGACAATTCTGGACAACGATTGGTCAGTTACGAGATGAAGTAAATAAAGTGATGGTACAAGCTAGAACGGATAAAGCGATCGGCTCTTCTCTTGATGCTAAAGTATTACTTGATATTCCCGATGCCGAGTTACGCCAGCATTTATCATCTTTTAATTCCAGCGATCCTTTGAGTGGTAATCGCGTTGACGACTTGCGCTACTTCTTCTTGGCTTCTCAAGTAGAGTTAGTAAATTCCATCGAGGGAGTTGAATATAGCAGCGAATTTGAGCTTGCCAGTATTGGTGTAGTTAAAGCCGATGGCGAAAAATGCGATCGCTGTTGGAACTATTCCTTAAGTGTCGGCAGTTTTAGCGATGATCCGACATTGTGCGATCGCTGTGAGGCGGCATTGAAAGGGGAGTTTTGACCGTTTTCGGGGTAATTAGATAATTAATAATCCCTACAGGCGATCGATAAAATCAGGAGTAACATAGATTAGTTATGTCCAAAATAACCTATGTCTAAAAAACTATTTACCATTGGACACTCTAATCTTATTATTGAGGATTTTATTGCACTACTTCAAAAGTATGAAGTAACTGCAATCGCTGATGTAAGATCCCATCCTTATAGTCGCTATCTTCCTCACTTTAATCAAACTGAGTTAAAAATTGAACTTTTAAAGGCAAACATTAGTTATGTATTTCTCGGTAATGAACTAGGTGCAAGACCTAAAAATTTAAGTTGTTATATAAATGATCAAATTGACATTTGTACGGGAAAGTGGATTCGTCCTGTATCAACTCTAGATGATGGTAGAATTTCTTTGAATACGTGTTCTGTTAATAATCAAGAGCCTCAACCGGTAGACATTCTTGATATTCCTCTAAGTAGCAATAAGGGTTCTAGTTATGAGTGTGAAAATTTACTGATATTGCCAGGAAAATGGCAGAAAATAAGACAAAGTTTGCCAGAACCATTACTACAATATTGTGAAGAAGATATATTTTATAGTCAATATCCTAAAGCCGTTCCTTTTTCTTTTTTAAACTCGTTAGAACCAGATCAAAGACGTACATTACAATTAGTCAAGGCAACGGTAAAAAAAGTGCATCAATATCAAGATAGTAAAAAGTGGGAAGCTTCGTTGTCAATATCCAATAAACAGCAATTGACAGCTAAAATTACGGATATAGTTATGATTGAAAAATTAAATAAAGGTTTCAGTCTTAAAGATAAAGAGTGTTTAGTTACTATCAGCCTTGCAAAACCTTGGCAACAGAATAATTTAGATAAATTATCTTGTTGGAAACTAATCGCTGGAGTTATTGAATTATCTTAAGTGCTATGGTTGCTACTTCGACTCAACTAATCTCAAATATTTGGGTTTCTGCTACCTGGGATGAATATCTCCAAAATATAGAAAATCCTATCTATAAAAAAGGAAAAGGTTACTATCACAATGGCAAATACAGAATTGAAATGACTCCGATTAGTAACGAACATTCTCAGGATCATTCAATTATTAATCACGCAATTTATTTATATGCCACTCTCAAAAATATTCCTCTAAACGGCAAGGATAACTGTAGCTATCGTCAAACTGGCTTTAGAGAGTTTCAACCAGATCTTTCTTGCTATGTTGGCGATAATGCTGATGCTATTCCTTGGGGAACAGGAATTGTTAATTTAGAAGAATACCCAGCACCAAATTTGATCATAGAGATTTCTAATACTTCTTTATCAGATGATTTAGGAGAAAAAAGACTGCTGTACGAAGAATTGCAAATAGCAGAATATTGGGTAGTTGACGTTCAAAATATTAGGGTTGTCGCCTTTGCAATTGAAAATCAAGGTAGTAGAAGAATTACAGAATCTCAAGTTTTATCAGGATTAAAAATTGAGATTTTAACAGAGGCTTTGCAAAGAAGCAGAAGCAGTAATCATACAGAAGTTGGTGCTTGGTTAATGCAAAAGTTTCAACAGTAACAGTAGCTGACTAAAAGTGCGATGCGCATTCCGCGCGGGCTTTGCCAATCGCATTTAGTATTTTTGAACTAAGAGCTTAGATTAATATTGCGATCGCCTGTCCCAAATTCAGTAGCTCATTTTTTAGTTATACTGACTTTTTCCGATACAAGAGTTAACAACAAGTCCAAAGCTCTGGAAATATTAAGCAAGCTGCTTGCTAAAATTACAGTATTGGGTTATACCCATATACTATCTGGTAATATTAATAATATAAAGTTGCTTAATTAAAATTCTTTTTGTGTAATGAGCGGAAACATTAATATGTTTTTTTTAGTCTAAACTGATTTATCTCTCTTAAATGCCTTATTAATAGATTATTTGAGACTCAAATAATCTATTAAGTAAGATGCCAAATAATTGCTTATTATCTAGTAATTTACAATTATTTATACACAATAAACAAATAGTTAGTGTAGTGTCATGAGAAAAATAGCAATGATGAAATCATTAGTTCGTTGGAGTGCAACTCTAGGTATAGTTGGGACTACTCTGTTGGCTACTGGAATACTAGAAAATCTCCCTGCATTGGCTTTGCCAGCCGACGAAGTTTTAAAGAAACTTGATCCAGTTCCAGTATTTACGATTGCCGATGAGCAAGGTGCGCCTCTTGTGGCATCTGGAAAAGATGAAGCTAAAGTGGCAGGGGTTTTTATCAGTCAACAAGACGCTAATAATTTTGTCACCGAATTACAAACCAAAAATCCAGAATTAGCAAGCAAGGTAAAAGTTGTACCAGTTTCATTGGGAGAAGTACAGAAGTTATCTGAGTCTGCGCAAAGCCAAGAGAATGCACTCGACTTTGCTTTTGTTCCCGAACAAGAAGCAGTAAATTCGGCTAAAGCTATTTTGGATCAAAGTGGTCAGCAATATCAAGGAGGAGTACCTCTATTTGTTGCTAAAGGTGGAGATGACAAAGGCTATCTGACCATTGAAAAAGATGCCCAACAAGTCATCCCTTTCTTTTTTGATAAACAACAATTAGAAGATATGGTGGCCAAGTTTAAAGAGCAAAAGCCAGATGTAGCTGCTAATGTAAACATTGAAGTAGTTCCGTTAGAAGGGGTAATTAAAACCTTACAAACAAGCGATGACGAAATGTTGAATAAGATCGTTTTAGTCCCTTCGGCTGAATCCATACAATTCTTAAAAAATTCACCAGCCCCAGGAGCAGCACCTGAAGCAACACCAACCCCAGCAGAATAAGGTTCAATTTTGATCACTGTTTCTGGCAAAGAACTATATCTCTGGCGAAAGCTTGCTTTCGCTTCAGCGATCGCCAACAATATAGCTATAAGTGAAGTTGATTGGTTACTCCAGGCAATAACCGATCTCAGTAGCCTATCTCTACGCCTAGAATCTTTTCAAAACCAAAAACAGATTCTGATCAGTAAATCTTTACTCCAATTGAGTGAGCTTTGGCAGAAGCGTATCCAAGAACGCAAACCTGTGCAATATCTAGTGGAAACTGTCTTTTGGAGACATTTTCAGCTTAAAGTTACCCCAGCCGTTTTAATTCCTCGTCCAGAAACCGAATTAATTATCGACATAGCCAGTCAAGCTGCTCAAGTAAATACCATAGTCAACGGTGAACATTGGGTTGATTTAGGGACTGGTAGTGGTGCGATCGCTTTCGGATTAACGACAAGTTTTCCCCAAGCAAAGATCCACGCTGTAGATTACAGTCAAGAAGCTTTATTAGTCGCTCAGGAAAATGCGGCTAATTTAGGTTTAGAGCCAAGAATTTGCTTTTATCAGGGCAGTTGGTGGAATCCTCTACATTTCCTCCAAGGCAAAGTTAGGGGAATGGTGTCCAATCCTCCTTACATTCCCACACATCAAGTATCTCAGTTACAACCAGAAATAACCAACCACGAGCCTCATTTGGCTCTTGATGGCGGTCAAGATGGATTAGATGATATTCGTCACTTAGTGCAAGTTGCGCCTGATTATTTAGTTTCTGGTGGCATTTGGCTAATTGAAATGATGGTTGGTCAATCTAGGATAGTAGTAGAGATGCTAGAGCAACATGGAGAGTATTATGATATAGAAATATTCTCTGATTTAGGAGGAATCGAACGTTTCGCTTTGGCATATCGCCGCTAAATACCAAGAGCAATGACTAAAGTTTCCCAAGCTGATTTGATTACACGGGCGATCTCTGGAAAAGTAGTAAGTTTTCCAACTGATACCGTACCTGCCTTAGCAGTTAAGCCAGAACTAGCATTACGCATCTTTCAGCTAAAACAACGTCCTGATCACAAACCGTTAATTTTAATGGGCGCATCAATTTCTGATTTGCTACCTTATATTGCAAGCAGCCCAGCCGAATTAAAAGTTTGGCAACAAACAATTGATCAATATTTCCCAGGTGCAATAACTCTAATCTTGCCAGCTTCGACCAAAGTTCCAGCTGTAATTAATCCCACCAACTCAACTACTGTAGGAATTCGAGTACCTGCTCATAATATTGCTTGTCAAATTTTACAACAAACTGGAGTGTTGGCTACTAGCAGTGCTAATATTTCAGGACAAAATACTTTAACTACGATGACAGCCATAGATCAAGTTTTTCCTGAAGTTTCAGTATTGGAAGATTGCAATTTAGACGCTCAAGACAAAATTGGTAGTGGACTTCCTTCTACAGTTGCTCAATGGAAAAATCAAAGTTGGTCAATTCTGCGTCAAGGAAGCGTAATCATCAAATAATTTGATCACGATTAACCAAATAATTTAGATAAGCTGTGCTAGATTGGTCAATTATTGTAGTTACTTTAAACAATAAGGTTAAGCTCAATAGTTTGGCATTAAAGATTTTGACCCCACAAAAAACAACTATAAAAATTAATCTGTTTTTCTCTTAAATCCGCGCTATCAAATTATGAATGAAATTAACGAGCTAAAAGAAGAACTCAAGCAAGCACAGCTTGCTTACCAAATGGCAGCTCAAATGAGCCAATTTAAGGCTGGTTTTTTAGCTCGAACTTCTCATGAATTGCGATCGCCACTTAGTAGCATGATTGGGCTACATCAGTTAATTCTGTCCGATCTTTGTGAAAGTCCAGAAGAACAAAAAGAGTTTATCGCTCAGGCTTATCGCTCAGCATTAAAGCTGATGAAATTGATTGACGAAATCATAGGTGTTTCTAAAACTGAATACGGCAGCAATCGCTTGGATTTAGAATCACTTCAATTAGCTGAAATATTTACTGAAATTGAACGCCTAACTCATCTTCAAGCGGCTAACAGCAATCTTCAGTTAGAAATTGTCAGCCCAGACCCTTCTGTTTATGTATTTGCTGATCGCTCTCGTTTAATACAGTTGATTTTTAACTTAATTGACAGTGGTATTTCCTTAATGACAGAAGGCACTATCAAAGTTTCAGCAGCTTATTTAGATTTGAAGACGGTCAACACCTCCCAGTCTCCTTCAATCAAAATTGACATGGATTTTCAATGTTCTGCGAGTCTTTGGCAAGAAAATCGCGAACCTATTGAACCCCATGCTGATAGTACTTTAGAAGAAATTCGTCAACTATTACAAGAAATTGGTTTATCTCCTAGTATGAAGTTGTTGTTATCACAAACTTTATTAGAAACAATGGGAGGAAGCTTAGAGTTGTTAGACCTATCTCATCAGAATAATGGAGAGCTTTTGACTCGAATAACCTTAATTTGTAAACAAGCTGATTAGTTTTTATGATCGATTTTCTCGAACCACATAGAGTGTTATTCAATTAGTAATGTGGATTACTCTTTTGATAATACTCTTGTTCCCAGCATTTTCTAAATAAACTAATTTGATATAAATACCAGAAATGTCTAACATTCCAAATCGAACAAGAATCAAAAACTTGCTGATTAAAATATTGCCAAATAAGGTTAGTTGTTAATTTTATTTTTCTATTCATCGACCAAGAGTCCATGTTTAATAATTTAGATTGATTTTAAGTTTTCTCTTACTATTAATTTGCCCAATTACGTATCGATCATGTTGGTCGTAATTGCGTAAAATTTGTAACCAATTTTTAAGATCTTAAGTGTTCTTACTAATTGTCAACGATTCATAATTCTGTATGGTTAAGTTAAGCTTCGAGTAATATCCAAAGTGATTCTGCCACCAAAATTAGGGATTGGTGCTGCGGGTTTTGATAACTTCACACGGACTTGTTTGACTTTCTCTAAACTTAATATCTCATCGGCGATCGCATTAACCAACTTTTCTACCAAGGCAAACTTAGCTGTGGTAATTTGTTGTTTAACAATTGCGATCGCTTCTCGATAATCAACAGTATCTTCTATATTGTCGCTCTTAGCTGCGGGTTCTAAATCTACCCACAAAGTTAGGTCTACTTCAAACCATTGTCCTAATACTTGCTCTTCTGGCAAATAGCCAACATATCCGTAAGCGCGAATGCCAGAAACTTGAATTGAATCCATCTTCTTTCTTTTACCTATTTTTGAGTCCTTACTCTATCTTGGCAAGAAACCTGGATTTGTAATAATCTCCCGATCACAATTATACTTCTCGAACTAGGCAAGGTTTAAACTTTAGTTTTTTCCAACATCAATTTAGAGCGTTTTACATCTTCAGGAATAGTAACGGGATAGTCTCCAGTAAAACAAGCCGAACAGAAATTCTCGGTGTTTTCTTGAGTGGCTTCAAGCATTCCTTCCCAACTGAGATAAGCGAGAGTATCTACGCCGATCCGTTCTTCGATCTCTTTAACGGATTTAGTTGCAGCAATCAATTGGTCTTGGTTATCGGTATCAATGCCATAGAAACAGGGATGGGTAACAGGAGGGGAAGAAATTCTCATGTGTACTTCCGTTGCGCCTGCATCTCGAAGGGTTTTGACAATCTTTTTACTGGTTGTTCCACGAACAATAGAATCATCAACAATAATTATTCTCTTACCCTGTAGCGCATCTTTGAGGGTATTTAATTTCATACGAATACCCGCTTCCCGCATACTCTGGGTAGGCTGAATAAAAGTACGACCTACATAACGATTTTTAATTAATCCTTCCCCGTAGGAAAGACCAGATTCACGAGAGAAACCAATTGCCGCAGGAATTCCCGAATCAGGTACACCGATAACTAAGTCAGCATCAACAAAAGATTCTTTTGCCAGTTGTCTTCCTAAACGGATGCGATAGCTGTATAAAGTTTCATTGTGCATTACACTATCAGGACGAGCAAAATAGATCATCTCAAAGATGCATAGTTTCTTTTCGACTTGTTTAGCCCAATTAACCGAAATCATGCCTGATTCGGTAATCCAAACCAATTCTCCTGGTTCGACATCCCGTAAATATTCTGCTCCAATAATATCTAAACCGCACGTTTCTGAAGACAAAACATAGCGAATTGGCTGATCTGGTTCTTCTGTCAGAGTACCAATTACTAAGGGGCGAATTCCATTACGATCTCGCGCGCCCATTAGTCCAGTAGGAGTAGCAATAGTTAAGCTATAGGCACCATGACAACGTTCAAAAGCAGCAATTGCTCCATGAATCCAGTTTTTGCCTTGATTTACTTCATCTGCGATCGCCAAAGCAATCATTTCCGAATCAGTAGTAGTAATAAAATCAGCTTCTTGCTTAATCAGATGCTGCCGCAGTTCTACTGCATTAACCAAGTTACCGTTGTGTGCCAGAGCTAGCGAACCCAGTCTAGTTTTGACAATGGCTGGTTGAGCATTTTCTTTTAAACTAGAGCCTGTGGTTGAATAGCGAGTATGACCAACAGCTAAGTCTCCTGGCAGTTGTTCAAGAATTGTTTCAGTAAAGACTTGGGAAACCAAACCCATATCTTTATGGCAATATACTTGATCTTTTTGCAGAGTAGCAATTCCTGCCGATTCTTGACCCCGATGCTGTAAAGCATAAAGACCGAAGTAAGTTAGTTTCGCCACTTCTTTCTCTGGTGCATAAACGCCAAAAACACCACAGGCTTCTTCAGGTTTATCTGGACGTTGATCGCTCATTAGAGAATTTTGCATCCAATCGAGAGGCTGTTTGGGCATCATGCTATAAACTCGCTCCTACTGTGCGGTATTGATATTTAAATTTTAGATAAATGCTATTAATATATTCGAGACTAACCGCTTTTTCTGAAATTACTTGGCTAATGCTTAGTTTAAAATTAAAAGCGATCGCTAGATATTTCACTATTAGGGGCAATATCCTCAAGAAATATTAGAAAGTTAATCTGGTTTCTATTGCTTGTTTCCAAGTAATAGTTATTGTATTGATCTTAACATTAATTAAAGAAAGATTATCATTTGTTAAAACCTTTAGTTCTGATTGTGGTTTGCCGACAGTCCCTATTTGTTGCCACTTGCCAGGTAGATTAGTTTGTAAATAAGTTTTCCAGCTGGCTACAGATTCAGAATTAACAGAAACAATGATCTGGCTAGTAACTTCTCCGAATAACACTTCATCTAGACGTTGCGTGTCGCTTATTGTCAAACAAATCTCCGCTCCTAAATTATTGCCAATACAAGATTCAGCCAAAGCTACCGCTAGTCCTCCTTCGGAAAGATCATGAGCCGATTTTAACCATTCTTGGCGTATCCCGTGACGACAGGCTGACTGTACTTGACGCTCTAGGTCAAAATCTACTACAGGCGGTTTACCAGCTACGGTGTTGTGGATAGCTGCTAAATATTCTGAGGCTCCAAGGGTAGAAGCAGGAGAGACTGAGTCAGAACCTAGTAAATAAATGATATCGCCTTCGTTTTGCCAAGATTGACCGCAAATTTTAGTGATATCGGGAATTAAACCCACCATGCCGATTACGGGAGTGGGATAAATAGGCTGGGGATGACCATCAGCGTCGAGGGTTTCGTTATACAGGGAGACATTCCCGCCTGTTACAGGAGTTGACATTTCTCTACAGGCATCGGCTATACCACGACAAGCTTCTGCTAACTGCCAGTAACCGATCGCTTTTTCGGGACTACCAAAGTTAAGATTATCAGTAACTGCTATAGGTTCAGCTCCGACGCAACTCAAATTACGGGATGCTTCAGCAACGGCGGCTTTAGCACCTTCGTAGGGATTGAGATAGACATAGCGGGGATTACAGTCAGTAGTCGCCGCAACACCGATATTACAGTTGCCAGGTTTAGCCTCAATCGGACGCACTCTGATAACTGCCGCGTCTGCACCACCTGGCAATAAAACCGTGTTGTTTTGAACTTGATGGTCATACTGGCGATATACCCAATGCTTAGAAGCAATGGTCGGAGTATCTAATAGCTGTAATAAAATATCGTTCCAAGTTTTATATGTTCCTCGAACATCTATTCCTTGATAATCACAGCCAGGTAAATCATCTGGTGTCCATTGCCAGGCTTGGCGAGCATATTCAGGTGGCTCAGATAGCAATTCTCGGTGATAGATAGGCGTATCGTCGGCTAAAGCGGTGGCGGTTACTTGTGCAGCTATTTCATTTCGATACAAAATTCTGACGATTGGTTCTTCAATTACTGTTCCTGCCACTACCGCTTGAAGTCCCCAACGATGGAATATCTCAATTAATTCTGACTCGCGGCCTTTCTCGGCAACAAATAGCATTCTTTCCTGAGACTCTGAAAGTAGATACTCGTAAGGAGTCATCCCCTCTTCTCTAGCGGGAATCTTATCTAAATCCAATTCAATTCCTACACCGCCCTTATCTGCCATTTCCGAAGTAGAGCAAGTAAGTCCAGCTGCGCCCATATCTTGGGCGGCAATTACTGCGCCTGTTTTAAATGCTTCCAAACAGGCTTCAATTAGTGACTTTTCTAAAAAAGGATCGCCTACTTGTACCGCAGGACGATCATCCATTGACTTATCAGTCAATTCTGAACTAGCAAAACTCGCACCACCCATGCCATCTCTACCAGTAGTTGAGCCGACATATAAAACAGGATTGCCGATACCTGATGCACCAGATTTAACAATCTCATCAGTTTCCATTAATCCCAAAGCCATCGCGTTGACCAAAGGATTGCCTGTATAAGCTTGATCAAAATAAACTTCTCCGCCGACGGTGGGTACCCCAACGCAATTACCATAATGGGAAATACCTTCGACTACCCCTTGAAAAATGCGTCTGGTGCGGGCATCTTCCAAGTTACCAAAACGTAAAGAATTTAAAATTGCGATCGGACGCGCACCCATGGTAAAAATATCCCGTAAGATACCACCTACTCCTGTCGCTGCTCCCTGAAATGGTTCGACAGCGGAAGGATGGTTATGGGATTCAATTTTAAAAGCTAGTCTTAAACCATTACCTAAGTCTACTACCCCGGCATTTTCTCCTGGCCCAACCAAAACGCGATCGCCTTTTGTGGGAAACTGACTTAATAGTGGCCGAGAATTTTTATAACAGCAGTGTTCTGACCACATGACCCCAAACATTCCCAACTCGGCTTTATTGGGATGACGACCTAATCTATTGACAATCTCTTGATATTCTTCTGGTTTAATACCTTCAGCGGCGATTTCTTTGGGCGAAAAAGGAGTAGAAGCAATCTCAGACATAGCAACCTTTAGACAAATGGCACAGGGTTAATTGTATCTATAATCAGGATATTAATTAAATTAAAAATTTAGATGGGATGATCGCCACTTATCCCATTCGATGTGATGCATGAGTAATGTTATTCATGCGCTAGAATCGATTGTGAAGTTAATCCTGAAGCTCAAGCAGTAAAATGACCATAACCACCAAGAGGTTCACCTTAGCTGAGTATCTTGCTTATGACGATGGTACAGATAGACGCTATGAACTGGTGAATGGGGAATTAATTGAGATGCCGTCAGAAAGTGACCTGAACAACCAAATAGCAATGTATCTGATTGGGATCTTAATCCAAGTTATACCCATTCGCCTGCTACGTCGAGGAACAGAAATTGTGGTCAGTGGTTCCCGCGCAACAACAAGAGTACCAGATTTGCTAGTGTTAACAGAGGAATTAGTCACTGCTCTATCAGGAACTTCTCGCAGTATTATTACACCAGATCTGCCACCGCCAGCATTGGTAGTGGAAGTGGTATCACCAGGTAAAGAGAATAAAGATCGAGACTATCGCTACAAGCGCTCGGAATATGCTGCACGGGGGATTGCTGAATACTGGATTGTTGATCCCGAACGCGCTCAAGTAGTCGTACTAACTTTGGTAGATGGGTTATATGAAGAAGCAGTTTATCAGAGGGAAGATCGTCTTGTTTCAAGAACTTTTCCGACGCTAGAATTAACTGCCAAGCAAGCCATTCAAGCAGAGGAAGCATAATCGCTTCATTACTCCTATTTTTTCTGACGTTGTTGATCAGGATTGTGATTAAAAACCATAACCCAAAGAGAAAGTAAGTCCATTTTCTTGTAAGCTATCTCCGTCTACTTTGGTATTGGTTAAAGGAATGCCGTAGTCAAGGCGAGCATTAAACCTTTCTCCTGCACTGAAATTCAACCCCATTCCTAATGCAACTAAAAAATCGACATCAACAGTTGCATTATCTCCACCCCAAGGTAAGCCCAGATCGAAAAAAGGAACTAACTGTACCACACCATCGAGTTTATTAATTCGCAGTACGGGAGTTCTGAGTTCGGCAGAGGCAAATATTCCACTATCGGATAGGCTGATATCTCGTCGATATCCTCTAACATTGGTTGAACCACCCAAACGAAATTGCTCTAAAGGAACTAAGTTATCGGCAAGCTGAATATCTCCCCGTACTAGAAACAGAAAATCATCATCCAACTGACGAACCCATTTAGACTGCCCTCGCCAAGCCAAAAAGCTACTATCTGGAGCATTATCATTAATTGTGGCATCAAAAAGATCTACACCCAAGCTAAATTGCGATCGCATTGCCCATACACTTTTATCGCTACGCTGTGTAAACTCTTGGAAAAATCGCAAGGTACTAATATTAGTATTTCCTGACTCATCTGCTCCTATAGATAAAGGAAAAGGACTATTAAGCAAAGAAGTCTCACTATGTTGGCGTGAAAAGCTCAGGCCTAGTGCTATTTCGCGATTGGGGTGATAGATAATTGGCTGTCTTAGAGTTAGTTCGTAGTAGTCAGATTTAGTTTCGATATCGAGTGGGGTAAAGGGATTTTCGACAATATCATTGGAGTTAAAGCCATACGCCAAACTAATTGTGCCATTTTTAGCATTAATCGGAAAAGCATAACCAATATCTAATTCGTCACTACCTTCAGTATTGGTGTAGTTTAATTGTGCTGTATCGCCCAACCCAAGTAGATTGACATGAGCTATCCCGATATTGCGGCTGTTAGAGCCAATGGAAGGGGACTTATGGTTATTTAAAGAAGAGGACAAAGTAAAAGTTTCAGCTTCTTTAACTTTGATATCCAAGCGACTCATACCAGGAGTCAAGCCCGCAGATAGTTCGGCTGAAATATTTTCAATTAATGGATCGAGACGCAATAATTGTAAACGTTCTAAAAGTTGTTCTGTTTTAATCGGAGTTGGAAGAGATTGTAAACGCGAAGCAATGTATCGCTCTCTCAAATGCTTGTTTCCAGTTACTTCAATCGTTTCAATTCCACCTTCTAATACCTCAATTTGTACTATACCGTTTTGGATCTTTTGCGGTGGCAAATAAGCACCAGAATTTAGATAACCGTTATCCGTGTATATCTTGGAAATAGAAGCTCTCAATTCATATAGTTCTGATAGGGTAGTCGATTTTCCTCTGAAGGCTTCTGTTAGTCGCTCAATTTCGGTTTCAAACAGAGTATTACCCGAAACTTGGATATTTTTGATTTTTATCGGGCGATCGCTCAAAGTAAAACTAGAACTTTGAATATCTCGATCTTCTCTAGTTTTTCTATTTTCTATTGCCGTAGCCAAACCTGGAGTAGGAACAAAAAAAGTAGGAGTAGAATTATGAGAATTTATAATAGTTTGTGCTTGAGAAGATTCAGGGCAAAAAAGATTAGCAAAAACAATAAAACTAAATAGCAGTGCAATACTCTTTTCGTAATCAACCAGGCCAACTTTCTGTATTTTGCAAGTTGTCATTTTGTAGCCGATTAATAAAGCACACCAATACTCAAAACCACTATTTAATTGCATAAGAGATTGAAGACTTGCTTAATTAGTAAGACATCCCATTTTAAGAGAGCAAAAAACTATATCGCCTGAGTATTTTCAACTAGAATAAAGCGAATAAAATGGAGACAATCTGTGTTTTAAGAATCTAAAATTGAGAATCAATTAATGATTAATTCTCAATTATGGAGTAAGTTTTGTTGCCACCTCTTACGAATCAATCAAATCCGAGAATTTTAAGACACAAGTAGTTATGAATTTCAAATCTAAGAGCAAAAAAAGGTGGTTGTGGACTGTCTTACTAGTAGCATTGTGTAGTTCGGGATTGACGATCGCAGCCAGCCATTTGAGTATATTTCAGTCATTAGAATGGTTGACTTTTGATACTTGGTTTCGCTTTCGTCCTCTAGAAGCCAAGGAAAAACGCATCATCGTAGTTACAATTAGTGAGTCAGATATCAACCAACTCGGACAATGGCCGATGTCCGATCGCATCCTAAGTCAATTAATTACTAAAATAAATCAACAGCAACCTAGAGCTATAGGTTTAGATATCTATCGAGACTTATCTGTCCAGCCCGGAACGGAAGAACTAGAAGCTGTTTTTCGCTCTACACCCAACTTGATTGGAATAGAAAAAGTAATTGGCGAAGAAGTAAATTCATCACCAATCCTAAAACAACAAGAGCAGGTAGCATTAGCAGATTTAGTTAGGGATACAGATGGCAAAATCAGACGAGGTTTACTTTCGATCGAACTCGATAACGGTCAAGTTCAACTTGGTTTAGCTACCAGATTAGCTTTAATGTATTTAGCAACAGAGGGAATTGAGCCACAATTTATTGACAATACAGCAAAACTATCTTTAGGAAAAGCCGATCTGGTGCCTTTTAATAGCCATGATGGTGGATATATCCGCGCTGATGACGGAGGCTTTCAGGTCTTAATAAATTATCGTGGAACAGAAACTAGCTTCAATCGCATCTCTATCTTTGATGTCTTGAATGGTCAAGTTCCAGAAGATTTGATGAAAGATAATATCGTTTTAATTGGTTCGATCGCTCCGAGTCTTAATGATTTTTTTGCGACTCCCTACAGTGATTCTCAAACAGATCAACTTAAGGATTTACCTGGAGTCTTTATTCACGCTAATCTTGCTAGCCAAATTGTAAGTGGCGCTTTGGACGGACGTAGTTCAATTCAAACTATTAGCGAACCTTGGGAGTGGATTGGGATTTTTGTCTTGACTTTTAGTATATCGATAGGTAATTTAGTTTTGCTCGATCGCAAATCTCATTCCAAACACGCTGTATTTTTAGTTAGCCCAACAGTTCTTTCTCTAGCAATCCCAGGATTAGGCGTTCTTGGAAGTGGCTATCTACTTTTTTTAAGAGGCTTTTGGCTACCAGTAATTTCTCCTCTATTTTCTCTAGCAATATCAGTATTAACTATAAGTTGGTACTACAATCAGAGTCGAGAGAATCTGGCTTTAATCGATAGTTTAACTCAAATACCTAATCGTCGTTGTTTAGACGAATTTTTAGAACAGCAGTGGTTGCAAAGCAAGAAGAAGAAGCGAAATTTATCGATAATCCTTTGCGACGTTGATTTTTTCAAAAAATATAATGATACTTATGGTCATCAAGCAGGAGACTTATGTCTTAAACAAGTAGCACAAACTTTAGCTCAGTCCATCCGCAACACTGATTTAGCTGCTCGTTATGGTGGAGAAGAGTTTATGGTTGTCTTGCCAAATACTTCTCCAGAAGTAGCAATGGTAATAGCTCAAAAAATTTGCGCTCGTCTAAAGTCGTTAGAAATCGCTCATGCCAGTTCTCAGGCTAGTGAGTATGTAAGTCTCAGTTGCGGTGTTGCAAGTACTAGTGTTAATTTAGTTAGTTCTCCAGAAGACTTAATTGCTAATGCCGATCGAGCTTTGTATAAAGCTAAAGAACAAGGTCGCGATCGCGCTATTTTTGAGGATGAATAATCAATACTTTTAATTACGAACATCTACTTATTTACCTAAAGAATACTTATCAATTGCTAAATTTTTTTGAGTATTTATTCTGAATATATTTAAAAATAGCTGATAATTGGTTGCTTTTTTAGTTCTGTAAATATACTGAATTACTATTAATTTTTTCCCGAAAATTTTTATTGATTCTTTATTAATTCATCATCCAATCTTTGCCTAAATCGATGAAGATTAACATATCTTTGAATTAGATATAAATACATTATTTAGGTAAAAAAAATGGACTTCGATTTTAGCTACGCCCCAGGAACTTCCCTTGACCAAATAATCGGCTTTGAAACTGCCGGCGCTCTGTGGTCTTCTTATTTAGGAGACAATACCACCATCAATATTTATGTACAAACTACCAATCAATTACCTCCAAATGTAATTGGTGGATCACTTCCCGGAATCTTAGCAGACACAAAATATGAAACATGGAGAAACAAACTTAGTCAAGATAAAACTTCAGCCAACGACAATCTTGTATTTAACAATCTACAAGATGAAAAAGATAAATTTACAACCGTTATCGATAGTTACAAAATTGATAACAATGAACAACTAAATCTGACTCGTGCTAATGGCAAAGCACTGAATATGGTAGGCACGAATGATAAAAATCTTGATGGCTATATTCTGATGAGAGACTTAACTGGTATGCCAGTTAGTTGGAATTATAATGTTTCCAGTAGCAGTGTCCCAACTAATACTTTGGACTTTGTTAGCGTAGCAGTACATGAAATTGGTCACGTTCTCGGCTTTACTAGTGGGCTCGATAAGCCTGGCTGGTTAACCCAAAAGACTCAATACGACTCCAGTCATATGAGTGACTACTACTCTACCTTAGTCGGTAAATTGAACAATGCTACACCTTTGGATATGTTCCGTTATTCTGCTCAGAGCATAGCACTAGGTGGCATATCAGAACATTGGAATGATATGTCTATCGGTGGCAATCCATACTTTTCTCTTGATGGTGGTCGAACCGCTCGAGCTTACTATGGTACAGGACACGATCATAGTTTAGGCGGTGACGGCAATCAAGCCAGCCACTGGAAACAAAAAACCAATGCTGTGGATATTATGGATCCAGTGCTAAGTGTAGGTCAAAGAAGAAGTATTTCAACTTTAGATCGAGAGGCAATGGATGCGATTGGTTGGAATATAAAGCAGGGAACAACAAATTTAGTCACTCTCCAAAATCAAGCAAAAACTAAACTAGCTAGTGAAATAGGCGTGACAGTAAATTGGCTAGACGCGAATCAAACTAGTGCTGCTGGAATGCTAAGTAAAGATCGCACCCAAGACGTAGAAACCATGATCGATCGCTCTCAAGTTTATGAATGGGGTACTAGTGGTCGCAAATGGCAAGAAGGTTTGTGGCAGAACGTTTTATGGCAAGAATTAGATTTATCTGGCGGTGATTCTGAGGCTGAATCTAGTTCGACAACAAAATTAGATTTTAACTATATTTCAGATAGCTATGTTCTAGAAAACAGAACCATGACAAGTTTACGTTTTAATGACTCATTAACTGACAAAGAAGATAAAATCGATCTCAACAATAGCTTTAAGCAAGTTAACGAACTTTCTCTAAGTGAGAATAGTGAAAATCAGGATTCATCTAGTCACTACGAGGAAAGCGATCTGCTTTTAAACTCTAGAAGCGATCTCGATCTATTATTTTTAGATGATTCTTTCTTTAACCCACTAGAGAATCTCTTTAGCAAAGATGAACTTTTAAGCAATAAGATTTAAACTTTGAAAACAATAAATTTAAAATTTAAAATAATTTACCGATTAACTTTTGACTTTTGACTTTTGTAGGGGCGATTCGCGAATCGCCCCTACTTAACCCAACCCTTCGCCACATAGGAGAAGGGCTTTTTTTTATATGTATTTTTGTGTAGGACTGTAACTTTGGCAAGATTTTAGGGAATCCTCTAACTGTAATCTGACTCGAAATAATTAGCCAATTGGGTTGCCAAGGGGGGCAATTGAGAAAATGCCAAAGATTTCACAACTCAACCACGCTAAAACACCAAGCTTCCTGGTTTTATCTGTCGCCTTTTGGCTGCTGGTTGACATCCATTCGAGTGCCTCTGCACAAATTGTTCCAGATAATACTCTGCCGCAAGATTCTCTTGTTACTCCGACTGGCGATGCTATGGAGATTACAGGGGGTACTATAGCTGGTGGCAATCAGTTTCATAGCTTTAAAGATTTTTCTCTTCCTACGCTTAGCACTGCCTTTTTCAATAATCCTCTCGCGATCGATAATATTATTAGTCGCGTTACTGGCAATTCTATTTCTAATATTGATGGATTAATTCGCGCTAATGGTACTGCTAGCCTCTTTTTAATCAATCCCAATGGCATTGTTTTTGGTAAAGATGCTTCACTAAATATAGGCGGCTCTTTTATCGGTAGTACAGCTGACAGCATCAAGTTTGCTGATGGTAGGGAATTTAGTGCTACCAATCCTCAAACCTCGCCATTGCTAACAGTTAGTATTCCTATCGGTTTGCAGTTTGGTACTGATACAGGAGATATTAATGTACAGGGTGAGGGAAATAATACAGGCTTTAATTTAGATGATTTTTCCGTTATTAGAGATTATCGACCTGTTGGACTCCAAGTAAATACCAATCAAACTCTAGCTCTTGTAGGTGGTAACATTGCCCTAGAAGGCGGAAATATCACCGCAGAGTCAGGCAGAATTGAGTTAGGTAGTGTTGAGGGGGAAGCATTAGTAAAACTGACTTCTACCAATCCAGGCTGGAGTTTAAATTATCAAGATGTCCAAAACTTTCAAGATATCAATCTTTCTCGTGCAGCCTCTTTAGAAGTTAGTGGTAATGGTGGTGGTAATGTCCAATTGCAGGGTAGACAAGTAATCATTACCGACGGTTCGGCAATCTTGGCAGATACTTTAGGTGATGGCTCTGGTGGTACTTTAGGAATTAAAGCGTCAGAAATATTAGTCGTAGCTGGAACTTCAGATCCTTCTATTCCCTTTATCAGTCGTTTATCTACCGATGCTGCACCAGGAAGCACAGGCAAGGGCGGTGACATTGATATTGACACAGGACACTTAGTAGTAGCTGATGGCGCACAAATACTCAGTAGCACTTTTGGCACAGGGGATACGGGCAACTTAAATATTAAAGCATCAGAAATCGAATTGATTGGGGGTTCGCCTGTAGTTGGCTCTAGTGGTTTATTTACTCTAGCTATGCCTGGAAGCTCTGGAAATGGGGGCAACGTCAATATTGATACTGGAAGTTTGTTAGTTACCGATGGCGCACAAGCAGCTACTCTGACGTTTAGCGATGGCAATGCTGGAAACGTAACAGTAAAAGGCAACAATGTCGAGTTAATTGGTACTTCACCCAATGGTTTCCCTAGTAGCTTTTTCGCTAGCGCAGATCGAGGCTCTACAGGTAACGGAGGCAACTTGACTATAGAAGCAGATCGCTTATTCATTGCCGATGGCGCACAAATACTAAGTAATACTTTTGGTGATGGAGATGCTGGAAACGTAACAGTCAAGGCAGAAACTGTAGAATTAGTTGGTACTTCATCAGAAGATTTTCCTAGTAGCTTATCAGCCAGTGTTGAAGAAGAAGCTACAGGTAACGGTGGTAATTTGACCATCGAAACAGAAAAGTTACAAGTTCGTGATGGCGCTCAAATTGCAGTAGCTACGGCTGGAGAGGGTAATGCTGGAGCAATGCAAGTTAGAGCCAAGGAAATCGAATTAATTGGTGGTTCTGAGGAAATTTTAACTTCAAGCGGTATATTTGCTAGTGCTATTATTGGTACTGGAAATGGTGGTGACTTAGATATTGCTACCAATCGCCTGACGATCAAAGATGGTGCAACTATCAGTACCAGTAACTTTGCTAGCCGCGATTCCAGCATTCCACCAGGGCAAGGAAAGGCTGGTAATATCAAGATCGATACTGGTTCTTTAGAACTCGATAATACTTCTTCAATCATTCCCAGTAGTATTACTGCCTCGACTAATTCTGCTGGAGGCGGCAATGTAACTCTTAACGCCCAAAATTCCTTAATTGCTAGCGATAACAGTCAAATCTCTGCTGAAACTAAAGGAAATGGTAATGGCGGCGATATTCAAGTTACTACCGATTTTCTCAATTTAATCAATGGAGCGCAAATTTCGACAAATAGTGAAGGATTGGGGCAAGCTGGTAAGATTACGGTGACTTCTGGGCAAATAAACTTCGATCGCGGGCAAATTACCGCAACATCTCTGCAATCTGGCGGTGGAGATATCAATTTGGCGATCGCTAATAATTTAATCCTCGATCATAAAAGTTTAATCAGCACCAGCGTTTTAGATAGTAATGGTGGAGGTGGAAACATTACGATTGATAACTCCAACCTGATTTTGGCACGGAATAATAGCGATATCAGAGCTAACGCAGTATTTGGACCGGGGGGTAATATCAACATTACTACCGAACTGATTTTTACCGACCTAACCAGTGATATTGATGCTTCATCTCAGTTTGGACTTGATGGAGCGGTGGAAATTAAAAGTCCCGAATCGGAAAAAGAATTAAATGTGGCTATCTTAACTGAAAATATTGAAGACCCGACCAATTTAATTACATCTTCTTGCCCAATTAGTAATGAAAATACCTTTGCCGTTACTGGTAATGGGGGAATACCAAATAGTCCCTATCAAACTCATTCTTTAACTACGACTTGGTACGATTTACGCCCAGTTAAGGAGGAGAAAGCCAGAGTAGCTTCTCTACCCACACCTTTAAAAGAAGCAACAACCACTATCATCAATTCAAATGGCGAACTAGAATTGACCGCTTTAACTCCACTATCAACTTATCGTTGGGTAAAGTCTAGTTGCCCAAGATAAATTGCTTTATATATCTATAAATTAAACAGTATCTATGCGTAACTCTATCTTAGGGATTTTTATCGGGTTAGGAATTATTGTCGCTCCCATAACAGTTGCTAGTAGTTCACCAGAAACTGTGCAACAGAAGATTGAGCAAGGAAGAGAAGCGATGGTACGCGGCGATTATCTACGTGCGATCGCAGAATGGGAACAAGCTAAAAATAGTTTTATCCCTCGTCGTAATAATGAAAAAATAGACTTAGAAATTGCAGTTTTAATTGATAATTTTTTGTCCTTGGGCTATCAAGAAATAGGAGATTTAACTAAGGCAAAAGCAGCGATCGCATCAGCTACCAAACTGTTAGAGAAACAGCAATTAAATGCCGATCTCGTAGCTAAAGTTCTCAATACCCAAGCCAATCTCAATCTGAAACAAGATGATTTTCAAGCAGCAGCATTGAATTTTCGAGAAGCTAAAGAGTTATATGAACAGAATCGAGATCTAGAAGGAGCAATAGGTGCTACTGTCAATGAAGCGATATCCTTACAAAAACTCGGTCAATATCGCTCTGCTCAAAAAATTCTCGAACAAACCCAAGCGCAGCTAGATTCAATGCCAGAATCGCTACAAGCATCAGGATACAAAGCGTTAGGAACGACCTATGCCACTATTGGAGATTTTGCCGCAGCAAGAGAAAAACTCAAAGCCAGTATTGCTTTAACTCAGGATACGGACGTAGAAGCAACAGCGAAAACTAAAATTGACTTGGCGGCTGTCATGCAGTTTTCAGAACCCCAAGTCGCTACTAAATTGCTACAAGAAGTAGTCTCTACTGCTGACAATGCCGAAACGCAAGCAATTGCCTTACTCAATGCGATCGATATTGAAATTGAAGCCCAAAACTGGGATCGAGCTATTGCAACTGCCAATCAGAGTCAAGATTTAATTTTGAACTTGCCACACAATGATTTTGCCAAGATTGATTTAATCAAAAAAATAGCAACGCTAGAATCTCATAAATCGCCAGATTTAAAAACCTCTAAGCAAAATCAGGAGTCCTCGAAAAATCCTCTAGAATTAGTTACTACCAAACCATCAGAAAAGTTAGTAACCGAGCGACACAAACAGTTATTAAAACAAATTGCCCAATCTGCCCAGTCTAACGGTACTACCAGAACCGAATCTTATGCTATTGGCACTCTAGCTTATATAGAGGAACGGGAAGGAAATTTAGTAGAAGCCATTAAACTAAATCAATATGCTCTAAGTTTAACTAATGCGATTGCTGCGTCAGATATTGCTTATCAGTGGCAGTGGCAACTAGGAAGAATTTTTAAAACCCAAGGTAATCTTAATGATGCGATCGCATCTTATCAAAAAGCAGTCGATAATTTAAGCCAGGTTCGGGAAGATTTGGTTACTTTCAATCCAGAATCGCAATATTCATTTCGCGAAAGTGTCGAACCTGTCTATCGTCAGTTAGTCGAACTGTTAATTTCACAACCAAGTCAAGATAATCTCCTCCAAGCTAGAAAAACCGTTGAATCTTTGCAAATGGCAGAATTAGAAAACTATTTTCGACAAGCCTGTTTGCAAGCCAAACCAGAACAAATCGATCGAATCGATCCCACTGCTGCGACAATTTACCCCATCGTTACACCAGAAAAGCTCGCAGTTTTAACTTCTGTTCCAGGTCAGCCAATCAAACTAGATATTCAACCAATAATTGCTAGCGATGTCGAAAACAAAGTTACAGAACTAATCGGACAATTTAATCCAGCTGATTCTAACAAAGCCAGAAAAGCTTTGTCTCAAGAATTCTATAGTTGGCTAGTCGAACCTAGCTTAAACGACTTAAAAGCGGCAAAAATCGAAACTTTAGTCTTTGTTCTCGATAGCGGTCTGCGTAACCTTCCCGTAGCGGCTCTCTATGATGGTGAAAAATATTTGGTAGAAGATTATGCGATCGCCTTAACCCCCGGACTACAATTATTACCTTCTACAACCCTAAATAACAAGGCGATCGAAACAATTGTAGGAGGTTTAAGCGATGCTAATCAAGGATTTGCGGCTTTACCTGGAGTAAAAACTGAAGTCCAAGAGATTGCTGCCAATGTCGATTCTCAAGTTTTGCTCAACCAGCAGTTTACCAAAGATCGCCTTCGTCAGACGTTAAAAGCAACTACCAGCGCACCTATCTTACACCTGGCAACCCACGGTCAGTTTAGTTCTAAACCAGAAGAAACATTCATTTTAACTTGGGAAGACCGCATCAACGTTAATGAACTCGAACAGCTACTGAAAGTTCGCGAAGAAACTCCTAAATTAATCCCGATCGAACTGCTAGTGTTAAGTGCCTGTCAAACTGCAAGAGGGGATAATCAAGCAGCTTTAGGAATAGCGGGAATTGCTCTCAAATCTGGAGCGAGAAGCACTTTAGGAACTTTGTGGTCGGTATCGGATGAATCTGCTTCTGTGCTAATTAGTGAACTCTACCGCCAAATCGCGATCGCTCCTAAGAATAAAGCCCAAATTCTCAGACAGGCACAGTTAAAGCTAATTGAGTCAGAAAAATTCAGCCATCCTTTTTATTGGGCTCCATTTGTACTGATAGGTAACTGGACATGAACTACTTAGCGCCACAAGCGTGCGAGGATTTCTCTCACGCTTCTCTTAAAGTATCAAAATAAGTATTTCTAATAATCTTAGTATTTTTATGGAGTCGAATGTATTTGCAATAATTTTTTCTCGCTACTAGACTATAGTGATTCTTGAATATTTAAGTATATTTATCTAAGTGTAAATTGGCAATTATCGATTTTTTTTAAAGGTTTGATTAAGCAAAAATCGCTATTTAAATTCTTGGTAAATAATTTAATTTCAGGAAAATACTACGATTATAATAGTCAGTAATAAAATAAATATATACCTCTTTTTAATCCATGCAACCTCAAAAAGCTTTGCTAGTTTTAAGTTTAATCGCTATTTTATTTCCAACATCAGTATACGCCTCTCCTGGAAAATCATCTGAATTAAATTCAGACTCTAATCAAACACAAGTATCTAAAAATAAGAATAGTTTTGCAACAAAATTTAGACCTCCTAATAAAGACAAGCCCAGCTCTACAGTTGGTGGAGCAGTTAGGGGCAATACTTGTGCTATCAACAGCGAAAATAAAAGTGAAATTGCCGCTTTAGTTCCAGAAATAAATCAAAGTTTGACCCTTCAAGCTCATCCCAGCTTTTTTGCTTATATTCCCCCAATGAATGAGGAGAAAAAAGCGGTATTAGTAGTTAAAAATGAAACCGAAGATTACTATTATTCCCAAAAATTGATGATTCCAGCAGCAGGTGGAATTATCAAAATCGCTCTTGCTGAAGATGCGCCTTCATTAGAAGTAGGTCAAAGCTATAAGTGGTTTTTGCGGATTCAATGCAATACCTATTTAGAACCTGAAGATCCTCAGATTAGTGCCAGCATCACTAGAATTGAAGGAGATGTTCCTTCTCTGAGTCAAGATGAATTGATGTTATTTTACGCTAATTCCCAGATTTGGTACGACTCTTTAAATACTGCTTTTGAGTTATCAAAATCTGGAAAAAATATTTATTGGGTTCAACTATTAGGCAATATTGGCATGGATAGATTTGCCACTCAATAAATTAAGACAACCTAGTCGACTTAGGCAGAAACTCGTTTACCATTAGTTTTAATTCCCCCTATTGATTTAAGACCAATCCAACCAATGAGCAGGTAGCCAGTTGCTAACATTAAACTACTTACACCAGTTCTTAGGCTTTGTTTAAATACTTCGGTTTTAGCTTTGGTTTCCCTGGCTAATTTTTGCTCTTTCAACTGAGTTTGAAGTTCGCCAAGTTTTTTTTCGAGAGCTTGGGGATCTTTAGTCAACTCTCTAAAACTTTGTAATTGCCCCTTAGTTTCTAACAGACGCTGTAACTGTTGGGGATTAAGTTGTTGTCCTTGGAATTGACCACTAGCAATAGCGGTATCGAGATCTTTAATTCTGCTTTCTAGTTGTTGTAAACGTTCAGGTTTTGTGACTACATCATTAAGCTGTTCATACTGGTCGCTAATTTTGGCTTCCGCTTCGCTGGTTTTTTGTTCTATTTGAATTAAAGCGTTGGAAGTAGTTAGACGCAGATTATTTAAATGTAGGGGAACTAAAATTAAAAACATCACTCCCAGGAGTAAAGATAAAATAAAAGCCGGTAGCTTAATATCAAAAGCAGATTTTTTACTACTGCTATCAAGATGAGATTCAATCCAGTAGGCAACTAGAATAAACGCCATTCCCACCATCGGCACAATGCCGCGATCGACAACTTGGCTAGTAAAACTGTTTTGCCATTGAGAATCTAATGGTTGAAAAGGAAGGGCAAGGGTAAGGTAATCTAAAAGGGAAGATGCTATTAAAATCACCCCTACTGATTTGAGACAGAGAGAAGTAAATCGAGTGTTACCTGAGTTATTCATGATTGGCTCGCTTAATTTTAGGGAAGATAACCTTTAAACTAAAAAGATAACTTTGGTTGAAACTAATCAGAATCCCTATATATACTCAAGTTTTAATTTTTTACAGATTTTAAGCTTTAAAATTAAGTAGGTATTTTGAAGTAATTTTGGAAAAACAATCGAACCGCCATGAACAGAATTGTCGAAGTTTTACCAGATAAACAAGCTTTAATAGAGCGATCGCAAGAAATAATCTTATCTAGGTTACAATCAGCCTTAGAGTCTAGAGATATGTTTACCATTGCTTTGTCTGGAGGGAGTACTCCTAAACCCTTATATGAAGCCTTAGCAACTCAATCCTTACCTTGGTCAAAAATTCACATTTTTTGGGGGGATGAACGTTATGTCCCAGCTACTCATCAAGACAGCAACCAATTAATGGCACGCCAAGCTTGGCTAGACCAAATTGATATTCCCCCAGGCAACATTCATCCGATGAATACAACGTCGGGAGATCCAGGACATGACGCGGAGCAACACGAAGTCGAATTACAAAAATTTTTCCAAACAGAGGAAGGTGAGTTTCCTGTCTTTGATTTAATTCTGCTAGGAATGGGAGATGATGGACATACCGCCTCACTATTTCCTCATACAGAAGCCTTAAAAAGCGATCGCCTGGTTGCAGTGGGAAACGCAGCTGGTCAACCCCGTTTAACTTTTACTGCACCTCTGATTAACCAGGCTCGTTGCGTTTTATTTGTAGTCGCAGGAGCAAGTAAACTTCCTGCCCTGAAACAAGTATTTGCTGATCAAGGGGATGAACTGAATTATCCTTCTCGCCTGATTCAGCCCGAAGGAGAACTTTTGTGGCTACTAGACGAATCGGCGGCGGCGGGATTATAGAAAATTTTGTACTGGGGAATGGAGAACTTTCATGTTAAAAAACAGTTCAATTCCTAGTTCTTAAAAAACCAGAACGATAACAGTAAAATAGTTAAGTAAAAAAATACCTAAATGTTGTTAACAGTAGAATAGTTAAGTAAAAAAATACTTATGATTATTTGCCCTAATTGCAATCATCAAAATCCAGACAGATCTTTGCAATGCGAGAATTGCTATACACCCTTGCCAGTTACTACTAGCTGTCCTAACTGTGGAGCATCAGTTCAAACGGATGCCACTTTTTGCGGTCAATGTGGCTTTAATCTTCAAGCAGAGAATCCCGACATCGCAGCCTCCATTGAAGAAACGATGGTCGCTTCACTACGAGATATGCCTTTAGAAGAAGCATCTTTGCCAGATGAAAGTCCCGAAATATTACCTCCAGCGGCTATATCATCTCCCATAAAAAGCCCTTGGGATGATGAAGACGATGAAGACAATATGATGACCATCGGGCAAAAAAAATCAATGCCAAATAGCCCAGAGGTGCAATCATCTGAAGTTATGAATCCGCCCATTTCTCCTCCAGAGGCAGAAATTCCTGAGGAATTCAAAATGGGAGAAAGACCACCAATAAATATGCCTTGGGAGATAGGTGAACCTCAAATAAATATTGAGGTTCACCAAGTTTCTACAGAACCAAATATAGAACTTGAACCAGAGGAAAATATTGCACCACCAGAGCCTGAGATAACTTCACCAGAACCCGTGCCAACTTCTAGTGAAAATCAAAAAGCACCACCTTCGAGTTTCTCCGCTTCAAGTTTTGTGACGGCCGGAGCGACTCAACTACAACTACAGAGAGCTAGTCTACTCCATTTACAAACGAATACTAATCTAGAGATTTCTCCCAATCTTGACGTGATTCATCTAGGAAAACCCAATGGTCAAATTCCTCCTGATCTTGACGTAGCAGGATTTCCTGACTCTGAAGTTGTTTCACGAGTTCATGCCGATATTCGAGTCGAAGGAGATGCTTACTATATTGAGGATGTAGGCAGTTCTAACGGAACTTACATTAATCATGTTCCTTTGCTTAGAGGAAATCGCCATCGACTACGAGCAGGCGATCGCATTGCTTTAGGAAAAGGAGATTTAGTGACTTTTCTGTTTCAACTCAATTAAACAACTAATTACTGCGCTGACTGTATTAAAAAATATTAAGAGACAATAAAAAGTTCCTTAAGACCGATGGTACAGTCAGCGTAGATTATGTCTAATCTTGATCTGCATCAATTTGAGTGGCTCAATAGCTCTAACCTAACGTAAAGCCAAGTCTGATTGTAAAGTCAAATTTAAATCGTTATTGGGATCAATAGAAATCAGTTCCACTTCGTCTTTTCCTAACAGTACTCCCGCCAAAGCACCAGCTCCAGCACCTCCCAGCACTTCTAAAAAGTCAATATCGCCCAGGATTCCTGACAATACTGTCGCCGCCGCACCACCAATTGCTGCTCCTTGAAGAATATCCCCAGTACTAGCACCTTTTTTGACCTTTTCAGTGCGAGTTATGACGTCAGAGGTAGCATCGATAGACTGAGTTGTACCATCGGCAAAAACTAGTTCTTCGGCAACAAAGCGAGAACCATCGCCACTGGGTTCAATTTTCCCCACAATTTCAGTACCGTAAGGAATTAAAACATTGCGACGGCTGTCTCTAATGTTAGCGGCAACAGTTAGAGTCACAGGTACAGTTTCTTCGGGAGTTACTAAGATTTTTTCTTTCTCATATTCGACTGGGATGACAAAGCCTTCAGGGATATCATTTGAGCTGTAGGTATCATTGTTTCTGATGGGTTGTCTGGAGTTTGGTTCTCTAGGAGAGTTATACTCTCGTTCTTGCTGAGGAAAAAGTTGAGCTGTAGCAGGGGTTATATTAACAAGGTTTGTCATCGTAACTGCCGTAGCAGTCAATGCCATGAAAACAGAAGTGGTTGTTTTAGAGTGTTTTGAGTTAAACATAACTAAACAGAAATTTCTCCAATATCTACTAGTTATGACCAATTGACGCAGGGTCATTGACCATAGTTCCAACTTCTTCGGGCTTCGATTGTCGATAATTGTTTGAAATCAAACCTGAATCTGAAGTATAAGTCATAGCAAAATAACAATGCTAGAATTCCAATTGCAACCTAAACAAGTAAAAAAAAGACCTAAAGCTAAAATTTCGTCATTCAAAAAGAAGAGATTATTGATCCTCTTAGTTTTGGTGAGCAGTTTGGGTTTGTTAACTCTTCAAAGTCAGAAGGCTGAGTTCTTCGGCAAGTCTGATAGTCAGCAAGAACAAACTAGAAAATCTTCCTCCCTGATCACTTTGGTATCTCAATCTCCTCAGCAAAGAGCATCTCGACTCCGAGAAATTGCTACAGAGAAATCAGTATCCCTTGATCGCAGTCGCGCCCGTTATCTTTTAGCAACAGAGTTACTTCAGCAGCAACAGGGGAAATCAGCTTTAAAATATTTGCAGGGATTAGAGAAAGACTATCTTGTGCTTAGACCGCAAATCCTGTTGAAGACAGCCCAAGCATATCAACAAAATAAGCAGGAAAAAGAATTTCAAGCTACTTTAAACTATTTAATTCAAACTTATCCTCATTCGCCTTTGGTTGCTGATGCCTGGTTTTTATTGAGCAACAGCGATTCTCAGGATCAAACCAAGTTGATCGAACAGTTTCCTGAGCATCCCTACAGTCAGGAGATCGCCAGACAGCTTTTAAGCAAAAATCCCGATCAGTTTGAACTTTTATGGTTATTGGCTAAATATAGTCGTGAATCTGATTTAAACTCAATTCGCGATCGCTTGGTCTTAGAATACCCAGCTAAATTAGAACCTGAAGACTGGGAAGCGATCGCCGATGGCTATTGGCGAGATGGAGAAAACCGTAAAGCTGCCGATGCCTATACCCTGGCTTCTTCCACACCACGCAATCTATATCGTGCCGCCAAGGGCTTTCATCTCAACGGCAACATCGATACTGCTCAAAGAGCTTATCAAAGTTTGCTCCAAGAATATCATGATTCTAGAGAAGCGGGGCTAGCTTTGCTTGATCTTGCCAGTATTTCTAGTGGCGATGAGGCGGTGGTTTATTTAGAACGGGCGATCGCAAAATTTCCTGAAAACGCCCCCCAAGCTTATCGTTCTAAAGCTGTAGTTCACGACGCTTTTGGTAAGGTTGAAGCGGCGAATCAAGCCAGACAGAAGTTATTAAATGAATATACGGACTCTCCCACCGCAGCAGATTATCGTTGGCAAATGGCTCAAAAGCTGGCAGCCAATGGTAATAAGCAGGATGCTTGGCAATGGATGCAGCCAGTGATCACTTCTAATCTGGATTTAGAATTTGCACCTAAAGCTATTTACGCCGCAGGAAAATGGGCAAAAGATTTAGGCAAGTCTAAATCCGCGAATACTGCCTTTAAAAGAGTAATCGAACTTTATCCCCAATCCTATTGGGCGTGGCGTTCTGCGGTCTTGTTGGGTTGGGATGTGGGTAACTTTAACACTATAGGGAAGTTAAAACCTAAGCTAGATTTTGCCGAGACTTATACTCCTTTGCCAATGGGTTCAGAAGCTCTACAAGAATTGTATTTTTTAGGTCAATATCAAGATGCTTGGATGTTTTTACAATCGGAAATCAAGCAGCATCAACAGCTTTCAGTCAATGAACAATTTACAGAAGGGTTGCTACTGTCAAAACTGGGTCAAGTTAGTCGAGGAATGGAAGAAATTTGGGATTTAGCTCAACGAGAAAACCCCCAAGAAAAGCAACAATGGGAATCTCTGCGGCAAACAACTGCTTATTGGCATGGTTTGTTTCCCTTTCCTTATCAGGAAAAAATACTTGATTATGCTCAGAAAGAGCAGGTTAATCCTTTGCTGGTTATTTCGGTAATGCGTAAAGAATCTACTTTCGATCCTGAAATTGATTCGGCAGTTGGTGCTATGGGTTTGATGCAGATTGTCCCGCCTACAGCTAAATGGATTGCCCAACAAATAAAATTAGAAGATTATTCTTTAACTAGCCCCGAAGACAACATCAAAATTGGAACTTGGTACTTAGCGCACAATCATTATCGATATGATAATAATTCTTTGCTGGCAGTTGCTAGTTACAATGCGGGAACGGGGAATGTTAACAAGTGGCTGAATCAATATAACGTCAACGAGCCAGATGGTTTTGTCGAACAAATTCCTTTTGCTGAGACGAAAGACTATGTCGAAGGCGTATTCGGTAACTATTGGAATTATTTACGTTTATATAATCCCGAAATTCGCGAGCAAGTTAATCGTCTGGCTAAGAATTAGTTGGGACTAATCAAATTAATTAAAACGATCCTTGATGAATATAAATATTAAAACTAAATTGAATCTCTAAACGATCGCGTTTGAAGCTTTGAGTCAAGATATCGATATGTTCATCTTCTTGATGAAGATTTAAAAGCAGAGTATCAAAAATATTTAGAGCAGAGAAAAATAAATGAAGAAGCTATCAAAGGCTAATTTACCCAACCCAGAATTGAAACTTATTCAAGATAACTCTGAAATACATTGTTATCACTGCGGAGGAAAGAAATATATTAAAAATGGGTTAAAAAACGGCATACAGCAGTACAAGCAAGCCAAGGCACTACAAAAGGCATCCTAGTGCTAGAACCAACTGGCGACTGGACACCTTTAGAAACGATGATTGAAAAAGGATGGACTCTCGAATACCTACAAAAAAGAACCGAACAATCCAATAGCGAATACAGCTATTACGAACAAATTGGGTAGTGCGGATTGCCTCTTCTATCGCTTTGTATTGGGTTAAAGTAGCTTTAACTTTAAACTCTAAAATCAACATATTTATGTCATCGACCTCGACATAAATATGCTAGCATGGATCTAAACAAAAACAATACGGCACTTAAAAGTGCAGCGCGCTACATCCCACGCCTTACGCGACGCTATCGCTCGTGGGTTTTGTGCGCGAAATCTATAACTTACCGGCTAGTTGCTAGTCGCTAGTCGCTAGTCGCTAGACTGCTTGAGGCTGTGCCTGGGGTTGAGGTTGGGGTTGGAATTGGAATAGAGAGTAAACAACATTACGGCGAATGTCGATCATCATTTCTAAAAACATTTCATAACCTTCTTGTTTGTATTCAATCAAGGGGTCTTTTTGTCCGTAACCACGCAAACCAATAGACTCACGTAAAGCATCCATTGCCTGTAAGTGTTCCCGCCACAGGGTATCTATTTGCTGAAGAATAAAGAATCTTTCTGCCTGACGCATCAAACCTGGCTGCATACTGTCGATTTGATGTTCTTTGATATCGTAGGCTTTGCGCACTTCTTCTTGAAGGAAGGTTTTCATCTCGCTGACGGTCATATCTTCGAGGTGAGCAGGTTCTACATCATCTAGTAAATAGATAAACTCTTTGGCTTTATCCACCATCTTGTCTAGCTTCCACTCTTCGGGAGGTAATTCAGGATTGACATAAGCATCGACAATTTCGCTCATTGTCTTCTCGGCGTATTGAATCACCTGCTCTTTAAGCTCAAATCCTTCTAATACCCGACGACGTTCAGCATAAATAGCGCGACGCTGGTTGTTCATTACCTCGTCATACTCAAAAACTTGCTTACGAGTGTCGTAGTAAAAAGTTTCTACTTTCTTTTGCGCCCCTTCGAGGGAGTTAGTCAGCATTTTAGACTCAATAGGCATATCGTCTTCGACACGCATCATGTTCATTAACTTTTCTACGCGATCGCCCCCAAATATCCGCAATAGGTTATCTTGTAAACTGAGGAAGAATCTAGTTGAACCAGGATCGCCCTGTCTTCCCGCTCTACCTCGTAACTGGTTATCGACGCGACGAGATTCATGGCGCTCTGTACCGATAACGTGTAGTCCACCGTTGACAATCACTTCATCGTGTTCTGCATCAGTCAATTTTTCGTACTCTTTACGGATAAGTTTATAGGCTTCGCGCAGTCTCAGAAGTACAGGGTCATCTACAGGGGCATTTTCTGCCGCCACAGCAATTTTTTCTTCGGCTTCTAGTTCTGCTAAACTCTGCTCTCCGTATTGTTGGACTGCATATTTAACCGTCTCCTTGAGTAGATTTTCAGTTGCTGCTGATAGTTCAGTCGGAAATATTTGGGGAGATGCTTTCCAAGTTTTGACTTTTTTGCCATTGCTGTTAGGGGCAAAACCTTGGGCGGGTGCTTTACCTAAGTTGATTGCGGGAACGCCTGCCATCAGGTTGTCATCTTCTGGGGCGACGATCTTAGGCATCAAGTACTCTCGTACTTTCAGTCGTGCCATATAGTCGGCATTACCACCGAGGATAATATCAGTACCTCGTCCAGCCATGTTAGTAGCAATGGTCACTGCTGTTTTGCGACCAGCTTGGGCAACTATTTCTGATTCCCTTTCTACGTTTTCTGGTCGTGCATTGAGCAAATTGTGTTCAATACCCTTCTCTTGCAACAGTTTTGACAGCAATTCCGATTTTTCGACACTGGTAGTACCAACTAACACAGGGCGACCTCGTTCATGCATATTAGCGCAGTCTTCAGCTACAGCTTGCCATTTACCGATTTCTTTTTTATAAACTACGTCGGCAAGATCGGCTCTTTTTGAAGACAAATTGGTAGGAATAATCGTTACTTGCAGTTTGTAAACCTTTTCAAATTCGGTTTCTTCGGTTTTGGCTGTACCTGTCATTCCTGCGAGGGTGGGATATAGCAAAAAGAAATTCTGATAGGTAATGCTGGCTAGAGTTTGAGTTTCTTTCTGAATCTCTACTGCTTCTTTAGCTTCAATTGCCTGGTGTAAGCCATCACTCCAACGTCTTCCCGCTAGTACTCGTCCTGTAAATTCATCGACAATGACGATTTCTCCATTACGCACCATGTAGTTGACATCTTTGATAAAGAGTTCTTTGGCTTTAATGGCATTGGATATATAGTGCGCCCAGGGATTTTCGGGGTCATATAAGTCTGTGACTCCCAATATTTCTTCAGCATGAGCAAAACCTTCGTCAGTCATTAAGACGTTACGGGCTTTTTCGTCTACCTCGTAGTCTCCAACTCCTTCTTCTCCTTTTTCCTCGTCATAATCATCTTGTTGGGGGACGAGCTGGGCGGCTATTTGTGCCGCTTGAAGATATTTTTCTGTAGGGCGTTCTACCTGTCCTGAGATAATTAAGGGAGTTCTGGCTTCATCAATTAGAACTGAATCCACTTCGTCAATTACGCAATAGTTAAAGGGACGCTGCACCACCTCTTCCATAGACACAGCCATGTTATCCCGCAAGTAATCAAAACCTAGCTCACTGTTGGTAGTATAGGTGATGTCACAAGCATAGTTTTTCTTTCTTTCGGCGGGACTCATTCCTGATTGAATCAGTCCGACACTCAACCCTAAGAAACGATGGATTTGTCCCATCCATTCCGCGTCTCTTCTGGCGAGATAATCGTTAACTGTGACAACATGAACGCCTTTTCCTGTTAGACCATTGAGATAAACAGGGAGAGTACACACCAGGGTTTTACCTTCCCCAGTTTTCATCTCGGCGATTTGTCCTTTGTAAAGAACTATGCCTCCAAGTAGCTGTACGTCGTAGTGGCGCATTCCCAAAACACGAATTGCCGCTTCTCTAACTACTGCGTAAGCTTCGGGTAGAATATCGTCAAGAATTTCTTTTTTTTCTTCGTCACTAGTAGCTTTATTAATCTGTTCTCGAAATTCTCCTGTTTTGGCTTTTAGTTCTTCATCAGACAAGCCTTTGATATCTTCTTCGATTAAGTTAATCTCTGCAACCAAAGGCTGGAATTTTTTTAGTTTGCGTGCGTTGGGATCGCCCAGCAGGTTTTTCAGCATAGTATTTTTTTATGATTTATCCGTATTTTTATTTATTTAATATTCGCGTTCTAAGCTTTGATCGCTTCATTAGACGGCAATATTTAATAACTTGTAATAATTCTACCATTTTGCCTAGTTACCAAGCGTTTAGGAATATCTACCCATTAGGGATGAATTTTAAAAGGATGAGGGATGAGGGATGAAAAAGCTATATAAGTTAGTTGTCTACAACTCATTGTAATTACGAGAAGATACTATAGAAAAGATAGGCTCTCTGGATAATTATTGGGCAGATAATATGGGACGATCAATTACCTTTTTTTTGGATAGCTGGTTTGAGCAACATCCTTTTATATATTGGTTAACGCAACATCCTATTTTTAGCTTAATTACGATTTTAATTTTAGTAGTTTTACTGATTAGATTATTGGTCACAATTTATCGAGCGATCGCAAATTCGATAGATCGATTATGGTTATGGATTTTGCGATCTCCTTTTTTATTACTTAAATCTCTATTTGGTTGGGAGTTTAAGTCTAAGGAACTAAAAACTACTAATACAATTACTAATTATGAATTAACTACTAATTCTGAGCAGTTACAAGAAATTATTACTCGTTTAGATGAAGTTCAAGAGCAGCAAAAACTGATTTTACGAGAGATTGCTCAACTTAAACAGCAGCCTAAAAACGTTAAAAGCAAACAGATAGAATTGATCTTGCCACACTCAGAATCGATCTAGGGGTTCTGAGCGGTTCTCAATTGAATGAAGTAACAGCCAACATAATCGTTAATCCTTTAAGAATATTTGATATCCAATAACAGCAATAATACTTGCTAGTGCTAAATAAGTAATCCACATTCCTACTAGAAAACCGACTTTAATAAAAGCAATACCAAGAACTACAAATGCCGTAAATTTACCAAATTTAACTATTTTATTACCAAATCTTTTGATCGAACTTTCAGACTGTTGATGCTTTTTAGTGCGATGAAGAGGTGGCTCTGGGAAATCAATTTCGGTTTCTTTATGTTGTTGATAAATCTCTGTTTCTAGTTCTCGCAGTCTTAACTCTCTTTCTTTAGCCTGAAGTTCGGCTTCTCTGAGTTGGAACTTTCTTTCTTGATCTTCTGGGGTAGTCATAATAAGTAGTTAGTAAATTAATAATTAGATTAACATTAGTCTTAAAATTCCCAAAAAATGCCTGGATAGTAACGTTATTAAATCAAAAAAGCGATCGCCTTTTAAGCGATCGCTTTTTGCAAAACTATTTATTGTCAGTAATTGGAATTGATTAAGATCAACTCAAAGAAAAAGGAAGAATTTTGTAAATTATGGAATTAATTACGCTCAAAGCAAACGCACCAATCAAAGCACTCCAAATTCCCCAACGTAATCTAAAACCCTGTACCAAAAGTGCTGCTAATCCAAAAATTACTCCATTGACTACCAGAGAAAACAAACCAAAGGTCAGAAAAGTAATTGGCAAAGAAAGAAAAGACAAAATTGGATGTAGTAGAGCATTTAAAACCCCAAATACAATCGCAGCAATCACTCCTTTCTTCACGTTATCTATTTCTACCCCCGTAGGTAATTTAGAAATTATCAGTAGGCTGATAGTAGTAACTATTAAAGAAATAAGAATTGAAAGAATATTGTTCATATAAGTGATCCCTAAATAGTAATCACTTACACATTAAAGCGGAACTAGATCGTTTTTCTGGTTTTTACAATACAATCTTTATTTTTATTGCAATAACACTTAATATCTTTAAGCCCCAGTACGGAATTCAATTACATCACCTTCTTGAACAATGTAATCTTTCCCTTCCAAACGCAGCAAACCTTTTTCTTTCGCCGCACTTTTAGAACCAGTTTCGACTAAATCTTGATAGCTAATAGTTTCAGCTTTGATAAACTTCTTTTCAAAATCTGTATGAATAACTGCCGCTGCTTGGGGTGCTTTCATCCCAGCAATGATTGTCCAAGCACGAGTTTCTTGGACTCCCGTAGTTAAATAAGTGCGTAAACCTAAGAGTTCGTAAGTTGCTTTAATTAAAGATTTTAGTCCACCTTCTTCTACTCCCAAAGCTTCGAGAAAATCCTTAGTTTCTGCTTCTGATAGCTCAATTAATTCCGATTCTACCTGTGCAGAAACCACAACTACTTTGGCATCATCAGTACTAGCAAATTGTTTAACTTCTTCTACCCAGTCGTTGCCCGTAGCCAAGTCATCTTCAGAAACATTGGTAGCATAAATTACAGGCTTGCTAGTCAACAATCCTAGCTGTTTAATCAGCATAGTTTCTTCGATAGTTAAACCCATACTTCTAACGGATTTACCATCATTTAAAACTAAACTTATCTTTTCTAGTAGCTCCATTTCAGCCTGGGCAACTTTATCGTTTTTAGCTTGCTTGCGAACTCTGGCAATTCGCTTTTCAACTTGAGCTAAATCTGCTAAACCCAGTTCTAAATTGATTATTTCTATATCCCGCACTGGATCAACAGAACCAACAACATGGACAATATCATCATCATCAAAGCAGCGTACCACATGGACGATCGCATCAACTTCTCGAATATTCGCCAGAAATTGATTACCTAATCCTTCTCCTTTGCTTGCACCCTCAACTAATCCTGCAATATCAACAAATTCAAATCGGGTTGGAACTAGTTTTTGAGAACCCGAAAGTTTAGATAATATATCCAGGCGATCATCTGGCACTGAAACCACGCCGACATTCGGTTCGATGGTACAAAAAGGGAAATTAGCAGCATCTGCCTTAGCATTGGCAACTAAGGCATTAAACAAGGTAGATTTACCGACATTGGGCAATCCGACAATTCCAGCTCTTAACATAACAGCTTATATAGACTAAAAGGTTTAGTCAGCCAATTTTACTGTATCAGAGCTAGATAACTCAAACATATAACCTCGCCCCCAGATAGTTTTGATAAATTCGCCGTCATGATCACCAATTTTTTTGCGAATACGACCAATATGAATATCTACCTTGCGATCGTCTCCGTCATAATCGTCTTTATTCCAAATTGCTGAAATTAATTCGGCACGATCCCAGACGCGGTTAGGATTATTAGCTAAGAAATATAATATGTCGAATTCCAATGCAGTTAAAGATATATTGCGATCGTCTAAAAGTACTTCACGACGGTAAAAATTGATTTTTAGCTTATCTAAAACTATGGAGTTTTTCTGGTTGGGATAAGAAGTATCATAACTGCTTCTTCTCAATAAAGCTTCGATTCTAGCTTTAAGAATTTGTAAATCGAATGGCTTAGTTATATAGTCGTCTGCTCCTTTAGCAAATGCCTCTAGTATATAGTTGCTATCTGTCATGGAACTTAACATGATAATCATCACATTAGTTTTACGCATTTCTTGACAGAGATTTAATCCTGTATCGTCAGGCAAATTAACATCTAAAATAACTAAATCTGGTTGGAAAGCTTGGAATTTTTGCCTAGCAATCGTACAGTTTGATGCTGTCTCGGCAATGTAATTATTGTAACCTAAAAATTTATCTATTAAGTGTTGTAGACCAAAATCATCATCTACAATCAGAATTTTTTTTTTACTAGTATCGTTCATTAATTGGTAATAATTATTCAATAAATACACTTAGATATACCTTGTTGTTATTAATTTAAGTTGTTCAAAGAATATCAGAAGAATTACTTATAAAGCGATAACAAAAGCCTACTTTTACTCAATCTTTATGAAAAAAGCAGCGTGTATAAAGTTAAGATTAATCATCTTTTAGTTCTTAGTCATTAGTCGTTAGTTATGTCTTGGTCTCCAGATTATTCTTGGCTACAAGCACCTTTATTAAATGCTTTACAAAAGTCAGCGCAAAAACCCCACGCTGCTTTTTATGCTCCTGGACACAAACAAGGGCAGGGAATCAATCAAAATATAGCTAATTTACTAGGGAAAACCGTTTTTCAAGCCGATTTACCAGAATTGCCAGAGCTAGATAATTTATTTGCTCCAGAAGGAGTGATTGAACAAGCACAACAGCTAGCAGCAACAACTTTTGGTGCAGAAAAAACCTGGTTTTTAATTAATGGTTCAACTTGTGGCATTATTGCTGCTATTTTAGCCACCTGTGGTACGGGAGACAAAATCATTTTGCCGAGAAACAGCCATCAATCGGCGATCGCAGGTTTGGTTTTGTCTGGGGCAATGCCGATTTTTCTCAATCCAGAATACGATCCCGCAACAGGATTAGCCTATAGCATCACTCCAGAGTCGCTACAACAGACTTTAAAACAACATTCTGATACCAAGGCGGTAATGTTATTACACCCCACTTATCAAGGTGTTTGTGGAGATCTCAAAGCGATCGCCAGAATTACCCAGCAATATAATATTCCCCTCCTCGTAGACGAAGCGCATGGCGCACACTTTGCTTTTCATCCCGACTTGCCCCCTTCGGCTTTAAGTGCGGGGGCAGATTTGACGGTACAGTCTACCCATAAAGTATTGAGTGCCATGACACAGGCTTCAATGCTTCACATACAGGGAAAACGAGTTTGCGATCGCCGAATTAACAAAGCACTACAGCTATTGCAATCTACAAGTCCTAGCTATCTGCTTCTAGCCTCCCTAGATGCAGCCAGACAACAAATGGCAGCAGAAGGCAAAGAGTTAATGAGCAGAACAATAGCATTAGCGATGGAGGCAAGGAACAGCCTGGCTGAAATATCTCATCTATCAATCTTAAAACCAATGTCGCGATCGGGTTTTAAATATCTAGATCCCACGAGATTAACTGTTAATATCTCCCAGTTAGGCATAACTGGCTTTGAAGTTGATGAAATATTACACAATGAGCTAGGAGTCACCTGCGAACTTCCCCTATTGCAACACCTTACTTTTATTATTTCTCTCGGCAACACCACCAAAGACATCGAAAAACTAATCCACGCTTTCAAAACTATCTCCCCATCTCCCCATCTCCCCATCTCCCCATCTCCTCGTCTCCCCTTTACTCCCCATCTCCCCATCTCCCCTTTACTCCCCAGAGAAGCATATTTCGCCCCAACGGTAACCATACCAATCCAAGAGGCGAGCGATCGCCTGTGTGCCGAATTAATTTGTCCCTATCCCCCAGGAATACCCGTATTGATGCCAGGAGAGATAATAACTACTAAAGCGATCGACTATTTACAACAAATTTTAGTTGCAGGAGGAATTATTACAGGTTGTAATGATCCTACTCTTAAAACAATACAGATAATCAAATAGTAGGGGCGTTTCGCGAAACGCCCCTACTTCACGAAACGCCCCTACCGATAGATAAATAACAACTGATTAATCAATGAATATGCTTTGGCCTTATAAAACCCCTGGTATTCCTGATATATTATTTGATCGCCTACCTGGTATTCCTCTGAGCAAAAGAGAAGTACGTATCCTGATCATTTCGTCTCTGCGGATGAAGCCCAATTCGGTACTGTGGGATATTGGTGCAGGTACTGGCACAATTCCCGTTGAAATTGGTTTACTTTGTCCCGAAGGAACAATTATTGCTCTAGAAAGAGATCCTGAAGTTGCGGGGTTGATTCGCCGTAATTGCGATCGCTTTGGTGTCAATAACGTTAAAGTGATTGAAGGCAGTGCGCCAGAATGTTTAGAAGATTTACAGCCCAAACCCGATCTCGTATGTATCGAGGGAGGGAAACCAATTAAAGATATACTCAAGCAAACCTGGAAATATTTACAACCGGGAGGGCGAATTGTAGCTACCGTTAGCAATTTAGAAAATTTATACGTTATTTCTGAAGGTTTAGCCGAACTTCAGGCTCGCAATATTGAGGTAGTTCAATCAGCAGTTAATCGTTTAGAGACGCGAGGTATTCATCAAACTTTTGCTGCTGTCAACCCCATGTTTATTCTTAGTGGTGAAAAATTATAGATAACTTATAGATATCGATATAACCTTGTTTGTTTCCCCTTGCTTCTTGTCAACAAATGCTATAACTTAGTCCAGTAATTTGTTAACCTTTCATAAAGTCATCTTAAACTAGAATTTATCACCTTATTTTCGCGTTTGTAGCAACAACGCATTATGCCTTTGTCTCGTATATTTAGCGCAGTAGTAGCGATCGCCCTGGCTCTAGGAATGATTATTCTGGGAGGATGGTACTTTACCGTTGGCATTGGTATTTTAATCTATCTAGCACAACTAGAATATTTTCGGTTAGTCCGTGCCAAAGGAGTTGAACCTGCTGCCAAAACTACTTTGGTCGTATCTCAACTACTCCTAATCAGTTCCACTATCGCTCCCGACACCACTGATGCCATGTTTTGTCTGGGGGGAACAGTTATTTGCTTTTATTTACTGTTTCAACCCAAAATGGCAACTATTGCTGATATCTCTAGTTCAGTACTAGGCTTGTTTTACGCAGGTTATTTACCTACCTTTTGGGTGCGCCTGCGAGTCAGTTTACCCAACGCTAGCAATCTCAGTAACCTGCCTCTAGATGGTTATTGGCCAGATTCTTGGCTCAATCCCAGTCAGTTTCCTACCGCTTTGACACTCACATTTTTAGTCATGGCTTGTATTTGGGCAGCAGATATCGGCGCATATACTATGGGCAAAAACTTCGGTCGAACTCGCCTTTCTGATATAAGCCCAAAGAAAACTGTCGAAGGGGCTATTTTCGGGGTAATTGGCAGTGTGATCGTAGCAGAACTAGGAGCTTGGTATTTTAATCTACCAGCGTGGCAGATTAGCGGTTTGATGTTAGGTACGCTAATTGGAATTACTAGCTTACTAGGAGATTTAACCGAATCGATGATGAAACGCGACGCTGGCGTTAAAGATTCAGGTCAATTAATCCCTGGACACGGGGGAATTTTAGATAGAACAGATAGCTATGTTTTTACAGCTCCTTTGGTCTATTATTTTTTCACTTTATTATTACCTTTACTGGCTAACTTAAATATTTAAAATTAATATTTAAAATTACGTAATAGTAGACGAACTCATCACAGGTAAAACTGTCGCCACAACTAAAAAAGTTATTATTCCTAAAGCTAGATTGCGATATATCCGTTTACTGGGTTTGCACCTTTTATATTTCAATTTCATGTTCTTAGAGCAAATCTTGTCGAAAAAATTGAGCGGGAATTAAACTGTTTTTCAGTTATAACCGATCTTATTTTCTTAGTCTTTAGTTATTAGCAATCTAAGACTTCATAACACCAATAAAAAACTGCGACTAACGGGTTTTAAAACCCGTTAATCGCAGAGTCTGAAATACGACAGCCATCAGGGGGAGTCGCTTCCTAAGCTAAGAGAGCATTGATCTTGTTTTTAGCTCAACTGAGTGGGTGGAATAATAAGTCGGGATAAAAACGATTAAACTCAATCAAAATGCCTGCTGTAAAAGTCAGCAGAGCCATAATCAAAACTGGGGCTGTAGAAAGAAACTTTTGTAAGTCTCCCATAATATCCTCCATTTAAACAGTAAACAGGATGTAATCTAACGAGGAGAAACGGGAATTTCCGAATCTTTAACGATTAGTTTTCCGCTGGTAAATTCGCCAAAGGCGAGTAGTGGCCAGGTGGAAGCCGCTAGCATTTTGCTAATGGCTAAAGGAACGTCAATGACGACCTCTTTCATTTCCGCATCCTTGTCGCCTCGGATGGCGATGATGTAAGAACGACCAGCCCAACCAATCCAGCCTGCGATATACAGGAACATGACACTAGGGATAAAGAAATCTCCCATGTGTGACCAACGACCATCTACGATTAAATGAGGATAGCCCTCTGGCCCGCAAAGAGCTTCAGCATAGCGTTCAGCTCGTTTTTGACCCGAATTGCTATCACTGGTAGTGTTTCGGAAATTTTGAGCTTTTTGTAAATAGGCGGGGTTTGATCCGCAAGGAGTTAACCCTGCCACATCATCAGCATTAGCAGTTGGCGCAAAACCAAACCACAGCGTAAATACAAGTATTAAAGCAAACAACCTTCTCATGAATATGTTTCCTTTTGTTACAGATAATAATTGTGTTTGTACCAAAGCGTAAAGATATTTCTTATACGCCAACTAATCTTACCTTTCACTTATAGTTGAGAATCAACTTGATCGCTAAGTACGATCGCAGTAGTCTTTCTCTACTCATGAAAGTTAAAGAATAGGCGAACAAAAAAAATATGTTCTTCTAAATCAACTTATCAAAGGATGGCAACAATTTTAGCGATCGAAACAAGTTGTGACGAAACTGCGGTAGCAATCGTAAAGAATCGTCAAGTTTTAAGTAGTATTGTTGCTTCGCAAATCGAACTTCATCAGACTTATGGAGGAGTTGTACCTGAATTAGCATCTCGTCAGCACTTAGAAATTATTAATCCCTGCCTGACTCGCGCTATTATCGAAGCTGAATTAGACTGGGAGCAAATAGATGCTATTGCCGTTACCTGTACTCCTGGTTTGGTAGGGGCTTTATTAGTAGGAGTAGCAGCGGCCAAAACTTTAGCAATTATTCACAATAAGCCTTTTCTGGGAGTGCATCATTTAGAAGGTCATATTTATGCTTCTTATTTAAGTCAGCCAGAATTGCAGCCACCATTTTTATGTTTATTAGTCTCTGGAGGTCATACCAGCACAATCTATGTCAAAGATTATGGTATATATGAACTTTTGGGTTCAACTAGAGATGATGCGGCAGGAGAGGCATTTGATAAGGTGGCGCGATTGCTCAATTTAGGCTATCCAGGGGGGCCAATTATCGATCGCTTGGCACAGCAAGGAAATCCTCGCGCTTTTAAATTACCCGAAGGTAGAATTTCTTTGCCCCAAGGGGGTTATCATCCTTATGACTTTAGCTTTAGTGGCTTGAAAACCGCAGTTTTGAGATTGGTGGAGAAACTAGAGTCTGAAGGAGAAATTCCCGTAGCAGATCTGGCGGCTAGTTTTCAAGAAACCGTTGCCCAAGTTTTGACTAAACGTAGTGTTCAATGTGCTTTAGATTATGGTGTTGGCACAATTGCGATTGGTGGAGGAGTGGCAGCTAATAGTGGGTTGAGAAAACATTTGCAACAGGCGGCAACCAAGCACGATCTTCAAGTATGTTTTCCGCCGTTAAAATTTTGTACAGACAATGCGGCAATGATTGGATGCGCCGCAGCACAGCATTTTAATCTGGGGCATACTTCATCCTTAAGTTTAGGAGTACAGTCTCGAACTGCGATCGCAAATGTCATGGACTTATATAAGTAGTTAAACAAAATATAGATTAATACTAAATGTTTGGTTTTATTAATTTAAATAAACCTGCGGGATTTACTTCCCATGATTGCGTGGCGAAAATGCGACGGTTATTAAATACTAAAAAAATCGGACATGGGGGGACTCTTGATCCTGCGGCGACGGGAGTGCTGCCTATTGCGGTAGGGCAAGCAACGCGATTATTACAGTTTTTACCTGAACCTAAAGCCTATCGCGCTCTGATTCGTTTGGGAGTAACGACTACTACCGATGATTTGGAAGGAGAAATTCTTAATAGTGTTGCCAAAGTGGATTTAGATCAAGAAAAGATTGTGACTTGTTTAAATAATTTTCTGGGAACAATTGAACAAGTTCCACCTATTTATAGTGCGATTAAAAGGGATGGAAAAAAGCTATACGAATTGGCAAGAAAAGGTGAAACAGTAGAAATCGAACCAAGAACTATCACGATCGCGAAAATTCAATTGCTCAATATTTATCAGAGAGATTTTTTTGCAGTAGAAGTAGATATTGATTGTAGTCCTGGTACTTATATTAGAGCGATCGCGCGTGATTTGGGCGAAATGCTAGGAGTTGGCGGAACTTTAGCTAATTTGATTCGCACCGAAAGTTGCGGCATGAAATTGGAGAGCAGTATAACTTTTGCCGAATTGGAAAGTCAGTTGCAGCAAGAAATTTTTACTTTTATTGAACCTGCTGCTGTTTTGGGTCATTTGCAGTCTGTAACCTTAACGGAAGAAGAAACTATTTTGTGGTGTCAAGGTCAATTGATCGATCTATCTGGGGCAGAGGAGAAAAGTAACTCGTTATTGTTAAGTGAAAATAGTTACGTTGTTACCTATAAACAGGATGGTGTTTTTTTGGGTATTAGTATTTTAATTAGCCGCAACGATGTAGTTAAAATAAAACCAAAAATAGTATGTGTTAATTTGGCGTAGAAGGGATTAACCAAACAATCTATTAATATGGCAGAAGTTTACCAAGTTTTATTGATAGATAAATCAGAAGCAGATTATCAGCTGATCAATTCTTTTTTTCGCCAATTAGCCCAAACTACTCAGAAAAAATATCAGCTAGATTGGCTCGCTAATAGTGAAAAATGGCGAGAAAAATTAGCAACCCAAGAATATCATGTTTATCTAATTGATTATTTATTAATACCGTATTTAATTGAGCCAGTAAGAAGACAGTCAAAAGCCACTCCCATTATTATTCTTACTAATAATTATGCAGCAGGAATAGCAGCAATAGAAGCTGGTGCAACTGACTATCTAGATAAAACTAATTTAACTTTACCAATCTTAGAGCGATCGCTGCGCTTAACTTTAACTAATAGTATTATTCAGCAGCAATCCCAACAAGTTATTCAAGAAAATCAGCAACAACAAGAAACCATTGAAAAGCTACAATATCAGCTTATTTTAGAGAATATATTAACAACTATAACCAGAAAACTAGCTAGTGAATCCGAAGTTGTTCCTCAAGAAATTTTAGGAAAAATTGGCATAGCTTTAAGCGTGAATTACGCTTTTCTAATCCAGTTTTCACCCAATAGACAGTCTTTAATGAGTTTTACTTACTGGTCAGATATTAATAAATTACACCAAATTAAGTCTTTAAATTTTGTGCAGTTAAAACATTTTTCTTGGTGTCAAGAACAATTTAAAAATCATAATATTATTATGATTACTGATCTAAATACACTGCCAGCAATAGCGAAAATCGAAGCACAATTATTGCGATCGCTTGATATTTGTTCACTCTTAGCTGTCCCAATTTACACACCCAATGGTCAACTTTGGGGGGCTATTGGTTTAAATAATCATGGTGATAACTATCGCTATTGGTCAATAGAAGAAGTACAATTTCTTAAGATTGTTAGCAAAATTATTTATCTTCACTACCAAAGAATTGCTACTCAAAGAAAATTACAAGCCTCAGAAGCTTTATATGAAGGAATTTTTAATCACTCCGCCGATGGCATCTTCTTAATGGATATTGGCGAAGACGATCAATTAGTCTACGAAACTATCAACCCTGCGTATGAAACGATAGCTGGCATTTGCGTTCGAGATATTGTCGGTAAAACAATCGCCGAAGTGTTGCCACCAAGCATAGCAAAACTAATTGAAAGACAGTATCGCGCCTGTATTGGTTCGGGAAATCCTTTAGTCAGCGAACACCCCTTGGAAGTACGAGGCAAAACTCGCAATTGGCGCACAATTCTGGTTCCGATCGCCGATGAACAAGGTAAAATTATTAAGTTACAGGGCAGTGCTAGAGATATTACTGCCGAAAAAAAAGCGATCGCACATCAAATTCATTTAACTCGTTATCGTCATCTTTTAAGATCAGTAACCATTAAAATTCGTCAATCTTTTGATATCCAAGAAGTTTTAGAAACTACCGTTACTGAATTACAAAAAACTCTCAACGCCGACAGAGTTGTATTATTTCAATTAGAATCTAATACTTCAGGAAAAGTAATTAAAGAGGCAGTAGCAACAGGTTATCCTCAGATGTTAAACAAGGTAATTATCGATAAATATTGCGAAGCCGAATTAATCAATAAATACTTTGAAGGATACGTTAGCGTTTGCGAAGATATTAAAACTGCTAATTTATCTCCTTGTTATCGAGAATTTTTAGAGCAATATCAAATTCGTGCCAATTTAGTTTTGCCAATCTTTCGTCATTCATCAACTAAGCGTAACAATTCTACTATTTTAGAATCAAAAGATTCTGCACAATATTATTTGTGGGGATTATTATCTATGCAGCAGTGTAGTGAACCTCGCCAATGGACAAAAGATGAAATCGAATTGCTACAACAGTTAGTAGAACAGTTAAATATCGCTCTATCCCAAGCTGAGTTATTGGACAGTGAAATCAAACAACGTCAAGAGCTAGCTCGTTCTAATGCGGAATTAGAACAATTTGCTTATGTCGCTTCCCATGACTTGCAAGCACCTCTACATACTATCTCCAACTACGCCAGCTTACTAGAACGCCGCTATCGAGAACAGTTAGATGCTAAAGCCCATAAATATATTAATTACATCGTTGATGGTGCAAGACGCATGAGAACTCAGATTGAAGACTTGTTGGAGTACTCTCGCTTAGGAAGATCCAAAAGCACTTGGCATACCACAGACTGTAATTTGATCGTTCAACTGGCGATCGCTAATTTACAAGCGGAAATCGAAGCCAGTCAAGCAAATATTGTTTTTAACGGCGATTTGCCCACACAAATCGTTGATCCTAGTCAATTAATAGTTTTATGGCAAAATTTAATCGAAAATGCTCTTAAATATTGCCACGAAGTTACACCTATTATTCAACTTAAAGTTAATTCTCTAGAAAATCATTGGCAGTTTGCAGTGAGTGACAATGGTATTGGTATTGAGCCACAATATAGACAGCGTATTTTTCAAATATTTCAACGCTTACATACCCAAGACGAATATCCAGGAACTGGTATTGGTTTAGCTATCTGTCAAAAAATTGTCGAACGACATGGCGGCAGCATTTGGGTTGAATCCCAATTAGGTCAAGGTTCTACTTTTTATTTTACTATTCCTAAACAACCTTAATTTTATTTAACTGATTAATAAACTGACTAATCTTAATTTTCAAAAAATAGCAACGATGCCGTTGTTATAAAATTATCTTATTGTAATGACCAAAAATTCTCTAATTAAAAATATTCTTTTAATCGAAGACAACCCTAGTCATCAAGATTTGATGCGAGTTGCTTTTGAAGAAAATAGCATTTTGCATAACTTGCACATAGCTAGCAATGGAACAGAAGCACTCATCTTTTTGCGCTATTTGCCACCTTATGCTGACGAGCTTCGACCAGATTTAATTTTTTTAGATTTGGATTTGCCTGGGATGCGCGGACATGAAATTTTAGAAATTATCAAGCAAGACATTACTTTAAAGATAATTCCAGTTGTGGTTTTTACTTCTTCTAGTAAAACCAAAGATATTATACAAAGCTATAGCTTAAAAGCAAATTGTTATCTTCAGAAACCTTTTGAGCTAGAAGATTTCTTGACAATTGTGCCAAAAACTTTGAATTTTTGGCTCGACTTGGCTAATTTCCCTGAACGCCATGTGTGGTAAGTTAATTAAGTATTTTTGCATACTTAATTGCACTGTTATTTGTGCTTTGCCCAATCGTCAAAAACTTGAGCTAAACTAATGATTGCAACAAAAAATATGCTTCTTGTTAGATGTTTTTAGAGCATTGCTAAAAGTACAAGTATGAATAAACATTATGAATAAACAACAATTATTTCTCTCTTGGCGTTGCGCGAAACAAAATTCATACCTTTATTAGGTGGAAGGCAGCACCGTTTTTATTATTAATTAAAAATATTTAAACTAAATGGACAGTAAAAATGTTGATAAATTATTATACGATCCTAATACTTTAGCTTTAGAAACTACGAGTAAAGATCGTGGTTCAAGGGAAAGTAATCCTGAAAACCAATCTTCTGAGGTGCTAAACTCATCTGTTTTAGATAGTATTCAATCCAGACTAACTTTTTTGGAACAAATGTTACAAGGAAATTTACCAGTTTTAGAGCTGCCCACAGACAGAGCCAGATCACAAGTTAAAACTTTTAATACAGCCAGCCAAACTTTACTATTATCGCCGAAATTAAGCCAGTCCATTAAAGTTCTCACTATTCAAGAAAAAGTTACTTTATTTGATAGTTTCTTAACAGCTTTTCAAATACTCCTTAATCGCTACACGGGTCAAACCGAAATGATTGTTGGGACACCAGTAATCGAACCGAACTCTTTAAAAACAAATAGCCATTTAGATATATTAGAAAATATTCTTTTATTACCTCTTCAATTAAACTCTCAAAACAGTTTTAAAGAGCTATTAAATCAAGTCTTTCAAATTACTTTAGATGCTCAGGCACGCCAAAAAATACCACTAAGTACAGAACTATCAAAAAAACTAACACCAGACTCAAACAACACAGCTTTATTTCAAGTGCTTTTTGAACTAAAAAGTATATCCGAGGAAGCTTTAGAAAACTGTGATTCTGATTGGCAAACTTTAAATCTCGATTTAACTTTAAAAATTATTGAGCAGCCAGAGGAATTATCCTGTGTGTTTAGTTACAATAGCAACCTATTTGATGCTGCTACCGTCACCAGAATGATGGGTCATTTTCAGGTTTTGCTCGAAAGTATTGTTGCTCATCCTGAACAGCAAGTTGCTACTTTCCCACTTTTAACCACAGCGGAGAGTCAGCAAATCTTAGTAGCCTGGAACGATACTAAGGTCGATTATCCTAATGACAAATGCATCCACCAGTTATTTGAAGAACAGGTAGCCAGAACCCCAAAAGCGATCGCAATAATTTTTGAAGAGCAAGAATTAACCTATCACGAATTAAATCAAAAAGCCAATCAACTAGCCCATTACCTACAGGAAATCGGTGTTAAATCGGAAGTTTTGGTGGGAATTTGTGTCGAGCGTTCGATTGAAATGGTGGTGAGCATTCTGGCTATTCTCAAAGCTGGAGGTGCTTATGTACCTTTAGACCCTAGTTATCCCATCAACCGCATCGCCTATATGTTGGAAGATGCCAAGGTATCGGTATTGATAACTCAGCACAGCTTAAACTTAGAATTGCCTCAGCAACAGACCAAAGTTATCTATTTAGAGCAATTCACACCAGCGATCGCTTTAAATGATAATCAAAATCTAACTGATACCGCAACTCCTAGTCGTTTAGCTTATGTTATCTACACATCTGGCTCGACAGGCAAACCAAAAGGAGTTCAAATTGAACATCGTACTGCGGTTAATCTCTTAACTTCCATTGCTCGTGAACCAGGAATCGATGCTAATGATACCCTCTTATCAGTTACCACGATTTCTTTTGACATTGCCGTAGCAGAAATTTTTCTACCCTTAATTGTCGGCGCAAGACTAGTAATAGTCAGTCGTCAAGTCGCTACTGATGGTAATCGATTATTACAAGCTCTCGATCAATTCCAAGTTACCTTCATGCAGCCTACTCCAGTAAGCTGGAAAATACTCTTAGCAGCAGGCTGGGGTGGCAGTAAAAATTTAAAAATGATTTCGACTGGAGAAGCCTTATCTAGAGAACTAGCCAAGCAACTCGAAAATAAAGGAGCTTCTCTATGGAATTTATACGGGCCAACTGAAACCACCATTTGGTCGTCAGTCCATCAGGTAGAAACTAATCAAGAATCAATTTCCATTGGTCGTCCTTTGGCTAATGTCAAATATTACATCTTAGATGCTCATCTAATGCCAGTACCGATTGGTGTCCCAGGAGAATTATATATCGGTGGAGATTGCTTGGCTAGAGGTTATTTTAATCGACCCGATTTAACAGCAGAGAGATTTATTCACGATCCCTTTAGTGATCAGCCCCAGGCTCGTATGTACAAAACGGGAGATATAGCTCGCTACTCTGAAGACGGTACGGTAACTTGTACTGGTCGTCTAGATCGTCAGGTAAAAATTCGTGGTTTCCGCATCGAAATCGAAGAAATTGAGTCGGTCATCCTACAATATCCTGGTGTTCAAGCAGCGGTTGTAGTTGTCCAAGAAAATGCCGTTGGTCATCAGCGTTTGGTAGGTTATTTAGTTAATGAACCTAATGCGACAGTTGTAAAAGAGGAATTGCGTCGTTTTCTCCAGCAACAACTTCCTGCTCACATGGTACCTTTAGGATTTGTGACTTTAGATGCTCTGCCTCTTACTCTCAATGGCAAAGTCGATCCCAAAGCCCTTCCTCCAGCGGACTTCGTTACTCAAGCTGCGACTGAAACTTTTGTAGCTCCTCGCAATGAACTGGAAACTCAAATAGCATCAGTTTGGGAAAAAGTCCTAGAAGTTAAACCAATAGGAATAAAGGATGATTTTTTAGAATTAGGCGGTAGTTCTCTACTAGCTATTACCTTAGTCAGCGAGATCGAAAAGGTTTTGCAGCAGAAAATCCCCCTCAATGCCTTGTCCAATTTAACCACTATCGAACAGATGGCTAGCTGTTTTGAGCAGGGACAACCAACAATTGAAGATTTACACTCCACTCCTGATGGAATTAACTTAGAAGATTATCAGGCATTACTGACCATTGTAGCAGGCAGAAAAGGCGATCGCCAAAGACCTAATTCCCTCATGGTAACCGTGCAAAACAGAGGCATTAAACCCCCTCTGTTTTTCTGTGCTAATGCTTACGAAGAAATTGCGCCACTAGTAGATTATCTGGGGACAGAACAGCCGTTTTATTTAATGGAATCAGGTTACTTCACACTAGAATGTAATAGTCGCCAAATTAAAGCTTTAGCAACTCATCATCTAGAAGATATTTTGACTGTCCAACCACAGCCCCCTTATTTGCTCTGTGGTTATTCCACTGGAGGTTTAATTGCTCTAGAAATTGCGCAACAGCTCCGAGCTATGGGCAAAGAGGTAGCCTTGCTAACTGTTTTGGATACTGCTGGTTCTCATCCTGTTTACCAAAATTACCAACAGCTTAACTATACTTTACGCACCAACTGGGATAAGCTCAGCGGTCTTAATATGGCAGACAAGTTATTTTACCTGAGAGAAAGAATAAAATTAGGGGTTCAAGCCAAACTTTCCGCTGAAAAATCTACTTCAGATCCCTATATTATTCAACCTTATCAAGGTAAAGTATCCCTATTCTTAGCGACCGAAACCGATTACCGTTTCTTTTTTAATCATAAAATTAAGTTTTGGGTTTGCCCCCGCGCTGGTTGGCACAAGGGTATAGTGTCTGACCTGGAAATTGAGCAAGTACCAGGCGATCACTTCAATATGCTTCAAGAACCCCATGTCCGAATTCTAGGAGAAAAATTACAGGATTCTCTAAAGCGTGTGTTTAGCAACTAGCGACTAGTAAAAAAAGCTTAGTCGCGCTCAAGTGCTGAGTTATTAGCAAAATTAGGTACAATAGGGCAATAACTAAATCAGCTTAATAATCCTGGCAATCTCAATATGAGTATTGATTCTGACAAATGAATCTGGCACCAATTTGGGGTTCTCTAACTGTTTTTATAGTTTGTCCTCTACTGGGCGGATTGCCCCTGATAGACTGGATAACCTATGCTCTGACTGGTCGCCAATTACAGAAACTGGGAACTGGTAATATATCGGTATCGGCAGCCTTTTATCATGGCGGTAAATTAACAGGGATTCTAGCTGTACTCTCCGAAGCAGCTAAAGGAATTATTGCAGTTTTGTTAACGCGGGCTTTCTTTGCCACAGGTTCAGCCTGGGAGATTATGGCAATTATTGCCTTGGTGATGGGGCGTTACTGGATCGGCAAAAGTGCAGGAACTACTAATGCTGTCTGGGGGATAGTCGCCCATGATGCGATCGCGGCTGGGTTAGTATTTTTAATTAGTTTAGTTGGTTTTACGCTTATTCGCGATCGCGTTGCGGGTAAATATAGTGCCTTAATATTATTAGCAATAGTTATCGGGTTACGACATCCCTACCAACCAGAATATGGTGTTGCGGCGATTTCCCTTGCCAGTGTACTTGGCTGGATTTATCAACAAATACCAGACGATCTTAATTTATCCGCCACAGGAGGTAACGACAATACCAGCAGCATGTTTCGTTTTTTTCAGGGAGACAAAACCATAATCACTTTAGATAGTAAATTGAATGCTCATCGGGTAGGACAGAAAGCAGCTAATCTTTCTTTCTTGAAACGACTAGGCTATCCTGTTGCCGATGGCTGGGTAATCAGTCCAGGGGATGATGTAAAATCTATGGTGGCAGCCTTAAAACCTTCGTCTGAACAGCCTTTGATAGTTCGTTCTTCAGCGGTGGGGGAAGACTCCGAAACAGCTTCGGCAGCGGGACAATATCTGAGCCTTCTTAATATTACCAATAGCCAAGCCTTAGAGTCAGCCATTCTTAAGTGCCAAACCTCTTATCTACAAAATAACGCTGTAGAATACCGTCGCAACCATCATCAAGCAGATCAATCGATGGCGATTTTAATTCAAAAACAGATCGAAGGCGTATATAGCGGCGTTGCCTTTAGTCGTGATCCTGTAGATCGCTTAGATGACGCAGTGGCGATTGAAACCCTTCCAGGCAAAGCTACAAAAATTGTATCGGGAAAATTTACTCCCCAAAGATATCGTGTTTTCATCCCCGAATTATCTACTCGCGATCAAGAAGAAGATACACCTCAAATCAGAGTTTTTCAAGAAAAACCCTCTCATAATTCTGTCGTCATCCCTACAAGCCTATTAGAATCAGTTGCTCTAGTTGCTAGAGAGATGGAAGACTTATTTGGTGGTATTCCTCAAGATATCGAATGGACTTATGATGGTGACAAGCTATGGTTGCTACAGGTACGCCCAATTACTACTCTGCAACCAATTTGGACGCGGCGCATCGCTGCCGAAGTTATACCAGGGAAAATTCGTCCTTTAACTTGGTCAATTAATCAACCTTTAACTTGCGGTGTATGGGGTAAATTGTTTACAATAGTTCTCGGCGATCGCGCTAAAGATTTAAACTTTGAGCAAACTGCAACCCTACATTTTGCCAGTGCCTACTTTAACGTTACTCTGTTGGGACAAATCTTTCGTCGCATGGGACTACCTCCAGAGAGTTTAGAATTTTTGACCAGAGGCGAGAAATTCACCAAACCACCACTGATATCTACGATTAAAAATATTCCTGGTTTATGGCGGCTGTTTAAACGAGAATGGAAGTTAAAAACCGAATTTGAGCGTGATCTTGAGCAACTATTTGCACCTATCTTATCAGCGATCGAGGCCCAACCAGTCGCTGAATTATCCCCCTACGAAATTATTGTCAGAATAAATACCATTTTAGAATTGCTCGACAAAGCTACCTATTACAATATTCTCGCCCCTCTGAGTTTCGCGATCCGACAGGCAATTTTTAAAGTAGCTGAAACCGAATTAGACAACACTCAAACACCAGAAGTCGAGGCAGTAAAAACCTTAGCCAGTGTGGCATCAGAAACTCGTAAACTGCTGGCTAAAGAAAACATTACGATGGATTCTTCTGCTTCTCTGTTTGCTCACATCGCCGAAAATCCTGAAGGTGCTAGCATTATTGCCAGATTTAATCAATGGTTAGACAACTATGGATACCTCGGCGAAGTTGCCACAGATATTTCTATTCCTCGTTGGCGAGATAATCCAGGTTTTCCGAGAGAAATGTTTGCGCGGTTTTTCTTTGATGCACATCAGGCCAAACAAATCAAATCATTCCCAGGTAAATCTTCCCAATCTTGGCAAGCCAAGTTAGTCCAAACCAGATTAAATCTTAAAGGCAAAGTTGGCGAAGTATACAATAAGCTATTAGCTAACTTACGCTGGAGTTTTCTCGGTTTAGAACAACATTGGTTAAATTCTGGGCTAATTGACAGTCTTGGGGATCTATTTTTCCTCAATTTTGCTGAAATTACTTTGTTAGAACAGGGATCAAATCAACAATTTACGCAACAACTTCCTCAATTAATTGCTCAAAGAAAAAAACAATGGGAACATGATCAAAAGTTAAGCCCAGTTCCTAAACTTGTCTATGGCAAACCCGACTCTGCTGCTTGGTTACCCCCCGTAACTCTGGATTCACAAAAGCAATTAAAGCAGTTTAAAGGTGTCGGGACTAGCCCTGGTCAAATTGAAGGATTAATTAAAATCGTATCTAGTTTGCAACAAATCGCGAGTATCGACACTAATACTATTATCGTCGTTCCTTATACTGACGCGGGTTGGTCACCGATTTTGGCACGTGCAGGTGGATTAATTTCAGAAGTGGGAGGCCGTCTATCTCATGGCGCCATTGTCGCTAGAGAGTATAGCATTCCTGCGGTGATGGATATTCCCCAAGCGACTCAACTGTTTAAAGATGGTCAAAGAGTTAGAATTAACGGTCAAACAGGTATGGTGGAAATCTTGGAGTAAATAAGGCGTAAATAAATAGCGATGTCGGTTTTTACTTTTGACTTATATTTAGGGATTAATCATTACTTTTTTATATGCTGGCTATTATTCTTATTGTTATCCTAATTCTTCTTGGTTCAGCTTTCTCTTCAGCATCAGAAGCGGCACTATTATCAGTTTCACCCGTTAGGGTAAGACAGCTAGCTCAATCAAAAAAACCCGCAGCATTAGCATTAGCAGGTATTCGGCACAGAATAAATCGACCGATTGCGACCATCGTTCTTCTCAACAACATTTTTAATATTGTTGGCAGTATCATGATTGGTAGTTTAGTCGCAAAAACTCTCGGTGCTTCTTGGTTGGGAGTATTTTCTGGAGTTTTGACGTTGTTAATTATTGTTTTTGGGGAAATATTACCCAAAGTTTTAGGTCAACGTTATGCTGAAACAATTTGTTTATTGGTTGCGATTCCAGTTAGATTCTTGACGTTTATTTTTATACCTTTGATCTGGCTAGTAGAAAGAGTAACTTTACCTTTCACCCACGGGCATAATATCCCGACCACAAACGAAGCCGAAATTAAATTTTTAACTAACATTGGTTATCAAGAAGGGGTAATCGAAGACGATGAAGCTGAAATGATTCAGCGCGTTTTTCAGTTAAACGATCTCAATGCTTCTGATTTGATGACACCGAGAATTATTATTACTTATCTCAAAGGCGACCAAACTTTAAATGAATGCCAACAAGATATTATTAAGTCTCAGCACACTCGTATTTTGGTCATTGACGATAGTGTTGATAATGTGACTGGTTTGGTTTTAAAAGATCAATTACTTACCGCGATGATTCAAGGAGATTGCGATCGCCTGATTGGTGATTTAATACGTCCAGTTCAGTTTGTGCCAGAAACTAATCGAGCCGATAAGCTACTCAAGGTATTTCAAGAAACTAGAGAGCATTTGGCCGTAGTTTTAGACGAATATGGTGGAGTTGCGGGAGTTGTGACTCTAGAAGATGTTTTGGAAGTTTTAACAGGTGAAATTGTCGATGAAACTGATCGCAATGTCGATTTGCAAGAAATTGCCCGCAAAAAGCGTTATCGTTTGCTCAAATCTAGAGGTATTAATAACGAATAGTGCCGAAGACTATAATCTTCAGGGCGAAGCTTTTAGCAACTAGCAACTAGCTTTACGCCTACGGGGTAAATTGGGAATTCGGAATTAATTCCCTCCTTAAGCAACAACAGAAACTCCTTCGACAATTACCGAAGGGCTGTAGCAAGAGCCATTCCACTTACAGTCATTACCTAAAGCTACAACTTGTTTAAGTATTTTATAGGTATTACCAGCGATCGCAGTATCTTTAATTCGACCGATTACTTTGCCATTTTTGACACGATAGCCTAAATCAACATTAACCGAAAAGTCTCCCCCAATATCTGCCCCACCTCCTAATATTTGATCGACAATGATGCCATTGTCTAATTTAGTGATCAAATCTGAGAGAGAACCGTATCCTGGTTCGATGACTAAATTAACCAAAGACGGACTAGGGTAGCTATCTAAACCAGGACGAAAACCATTTCCTGTGGCTTTGATACCTAGCTCTCTGGCCATAGTGCGATCGCAATAAAACTGATTTAATACTCCCTGGGTAATTAAGTTGAAAGTCTGAGTCGGCGTACCTTCATCGTCGAAAGGACAGTCATAAGGCTTATTATTGGGCTGCTGAGATAGATTGAGTAATTCAGAAACAACTAATTGATCAGTGCGATCGTTCCAGGGAGAAGAACCTTCCCAAACTCTTTTGCCACTTAAAGCCGAAGAAACAGTACCCCAGAGCATTGTTGCCGCATTAGTCGTAAATAAAACTGGCATTTTACCTTTAGGTGGTGCAACGTTTTGTTTGGCCCATTCTAGACGCAGTAATATTTGTTCAATTACAGTATCGATGTTTAGCCGATCTTTACTGTATTCCCCGTCATATATTTCTAAGAAATCCTCGCCGCGAATTAATTCTGCACCGAGATAGTAACTTAAAGAAGTCTCGCTATATTGACACTGGAGTCCATTAGAATTAATCAAGGCAGTAGTTTCTTGTTCCCATTCAAACTCAGCCGAACAGATTAGTTCGGGACACTTTTCTCTTAAGTAAGATATGGCATTTCTCCCCATCTCCACTAAATCTTCTACTGCAACTTCTATTCCCTGATCAGGATGAATTTCGGTTCTAGCTGCTGCTAATTCAATGGTTTCCACTTCATTGAGTTGAGACAAAGCGATCGCTTTGTCTACTAGTAATTCTGGTTCAATTTTGCCATAGGCTACCGCTAAACCAGGACGGTTATCTTGCCACAATCTTAAAGCTGTTCCAGACGATTGTGAGCTTTCTAGCTGCTTGAGCCGGTTTCCTTCAAAAAATATGGGGCGAGACTGAGATTTGATCTGATAAACTTCAGCATGAGTAGATCCTTTCTGGGATGAAAGTTGGAGCAATGATTCTAATTCTTTAAGCATCTATTGTTGCAGCACTTTAGACAGTTACCTAGAGTTTAACAAGTTAACCAGGCTGACCAATCTTTATTAATCAATTTAGTTAATAGTTAATAGTAAAGTGAAAGAACGCATATTAAAAAAAATTAAAAAAAAGTATCTCGACTAACGATATTAGGCGAGATACTTTGAGTCAGTTTTAAGATTACTTGAGTTTAATATTTCACTGATTAAATCACTTCTATCGCTTTCACTAAAGTTCTAATTTTGTAGATTGTTTTTAAGCAAATAACCTGGACAAACTAAAACTTGATTAGACTTATGCGCAAAAATAATTTGTAAACCAAAACCTATGCTTTTTGATGAATCCTGCGCTTCGGTGGATTTATCCTCACTCGCTGGGGACAAGTCCTCAAATCGAACGGGGACTTCACTTAACCAAGATTTTAGAGACTTATGCAAGAGGTCTATTGTTGCTAGTAGTTTTAGTGTACCATTATTATGGTGAAAAAACTGGAAGCTCACTCACGAACTTCGGTACTTTACCGATATGATCATCAAAAAAAGCTGATTTTGATGGTTTTCCAGACAACTGTAAAAACAGATAGATACAAAAAGTTACGATCGCAGCCAGCATTATTCTTTCTAACATTACCAATTCCTCCTCAGCTTCTACCTAATGAATATCTATGAATATAGTATGTCTTATTCAAAAGAATTCAGCTATATAAATGTAATGTAATTTAATCTACAGTTCTTAATTAAAACTTAAGAATGCTCTTGTATATAGTAGTTATCAAACGAGTTTAAGTTAATATTCTCGTCTTGATTCAAACAAGTTTTTCTTTCTAGAGAGATTTTTTTTGCGATCTAAATTAAACTTTTGTCGTAAAATTAAGACGAAAAAGCTAACATCTTCAACTAAATATCGCCTCCATAATCTTCCGGGTTCTAATATAAGTCGATAAAGCCACTCCAGCCCAGACGAACTCATCCATTCAGGTGCTCTCTGGACAATACCAGATTCAAAATCTATGGTTGCACCGATAGCAAAAAAGGTTTGAATATTTTTGAGGCTAGATTTATATTGGCAAATCCATTTCTCTTGTTTGGGAGCTCCTACACCTACAGCTAAAACACTGGCTCCTGAGTTATTAATTATTTCGATAATTTTTTCGCATTCAACTGGATCATTTTCAAAGCCAAAATCAGGACAATAAGTCCCCACAACCATCTCTCTACCAACCTTGGCATTAATATTGCGACTGGCTTGTTCTGCTACTCCTGTTTGACCACCTAGAACAAATATTTTGACGCTTCGATCATTGCCATAACGCCGATAAAAAGCAGGAAAAAGATCAGAACCAGAGATTTTTTCTCGAATGGGTTTTCCCAAAAAGCGAGAAGCAAACATGATTAACTGACTATCACATACTCGATAATCAGCCTCTTGATAAACTAGATAAAATTCACTATCTTTTTGTAGTTTTACTAAGTGATCCACATTAGGTGTAAAAACAACTCCTCCAGTTTTAAGCTTTTCTAAAAGGTCGAACATACTTATATTATCGATCAGAATATTTAATATATTTACTCGCTTTGCTTCCATAACTGGGTTGAATATTTCTCTTTTTATCTAGTGAATATTTAATATGGTTGGTCGCCATGTGTCTAACTTATTTAGCTAAAATTAGTTAAATAGTGTTAGTAAACAGGTAACATTACTTAGGTTAGTGTAATTGAATAGAAATCAAGCAATCGGCAATAGTTAATGGTTGGGATAGGAAAAGTTGATGATCAAGATATCAGCCTTCAATATTATGTAAATATTATGTACTGATATCTATTCAATTTGCTAGCTACTTTCATAAATTTCAGTGATTTTACTGAATAAAGCTTGCTAGTTTTTGCCTAAGTATATACTACAGTAGGTATTGTTAATTTAAGTCGACTACTATGTAATTATTCAGTAAAGTTTTTTGCGTCAATAAGTCTTCAATCGTAATACGCAAGTGTCGTTGACTGTCTACGCTAAATAATAGTTTGAGGCGATCTCTACCTGGATTTCCCAGGGGGTCAAGTCGAGCAATGGTTCTAGCTCCATCTCGATCGTTGAGAGCTTGAACGGTAGCAACAGAAGAGTTTGCACTGCGAGTCATAAGGCGATCATTATCAAAATAAACTTCAGTAGCGGCGGCTTCTGAGCCTAATTCGCCAATAACTAATTCAACATGAGTTTGATTGGGAGTAGAAGCTCCCAAAATCACTTCTACTGGCTGTTCTGTAGGATATGGCTGTCCTGTTTTAATAATTGGATGCCAACTATGGCAATTCTGTTTGCGATCCCAGTAACGAATGCCATAACTATGATAGAGAAAGTCTTTAACCTCAACGCTTCTAGATATTTGCAAAGCCCCTGTTGCGATCGCCTCAAAGTGCCGATTGCTCTTTATCTTAGCCTCATCAAAATATTGTTTGACCCAATTTTGGATTGCAGGAATTTGTACTGTTCCACCGACTAACAACACCGAGCTAATCTCTTCGACTTCTATTCCGTTGCGCCTAGCTTGTTGCAGTACTCTAATCATCATATCGTCTAATCGTTCAAAAAGATATTGTTGGCGCAGAATTTGCTCAAAGCGATCTCGATTTAGAGCTAATTCATAAGTTTCTAGGGTTTCATCATTAAAGTAAACCTCCTTAGCCTCTAATTCTGTAGACAGTTTAATTTTTAATCTTTCGGCTAAACGAGTTGTTATCGAAGATTTAGGTAATCCTTGTTCGGTAGCAAAATAATCGACAATCCAGTTATCAATGTCGGCACCGCCCAGGTTTTCTCCAGCTTTGGCAATGACGCGAGCCGTATTTTTTCTTTGGGCAGAACTTTCTCCCAGTAATTTTTGACCCCATTTAAGAATAAACCCCTGAGTTTCTGCACTGCCTTGGGCTAGTTGTACCAGAGATAGATCAAGAGTACCCCCGCCAAAATCAACTACCAACAGCAATTCCTGAGCCGCTGCACCATAACCCAAGGCGACGGCGGTAGGTTCATCTAAAATTCTGATTTGCTCTACAGCTAAAGATTGACAGACTTCCATCAACCAACTTCGATAAGACTCAAAACTATCAACGGGGACAGTTAAAACTAACGATTGCAAGTTTTCTTCTCTACCTGCTTGCAGATTAGTAATTAGTTCACGCAGAAACCATTCTCCTACCTGCTCAAAAGTAAGATTTTTGCCGTCCAATTCTGGTAGAAATCCCTGGATATCAGCTCCAATACCGCGCTTGAAACTACGAAAAAAACGAGGATTATTAGCGAAATCCAAACCGCGATCACGTACAGCCTGCCCCGCAATAACTTTTCCTAGATCAGCATCTTCAACGTACAGTAAACTAGGAATTAAGGGCGGTAATGAAGTAATTTGCTGAGAAAAGCCTGGTAATTTAACTATTTCAGCTTGTTCTGTGGCTGTATTCCAACGGGCGATCGCCGTGTTACTAGTGCCAAAATCGATCGCGTAAGAAGTAGTTTGGCTGGGATTATTTACCATTGATTGAATGTTAAATATCTAAAGAGGTTGGTTATTTGGTTACTATATGTAGCAGGTTATGATGGTGTTGTATAGATAAATTAAACCCAATTAGATAATTAAAGTTTGTAATAAACAATGAAAAAGCACAGATTTCTAGGTAAAGTGGCTAGCCACGTTACGGCACTTTTTTTAGGAGTCATTTTGACCTTTGGCACTATTAGAGTGATGTCTTCCCAAGCGGATACGTTGCCTTTAGATTCTACGATTAATCATAAAAATAATACTATTTCTCTACAGACGGAACAACCAACTTCAACTAACTTTGTCGGTAGAGCGATCGATATTACTGGCCCAGCTGTAGTCAGAATCGATACTGAGAAGACAGTTGCTAGCAAAGTTGATCCCATTTTTGAAGACCCCTTTTTTCGAGAGTTTTTTGGCGATCGCTTTCAAGGACAAATGCCCCAAGAAAGACAATTAAGAGGACAAGGATCGGGATTTATTACTGATAAAAGCGGGATCGTCTTAACCAACGCCCACGTAGTCAGTGGTGCAGATCGGGTTACCGTGACTCTCAAAGATGGACGAGAGTTTGAAGGAGTGGTTAAAGGTACAGATGAAGTAACGGATTTAGCTGTGGTCAAAATCAATTACCAGGGTGCCGATTTACCCGTTGCCCCTTTAGGCAATTCAGCCGATGTAAAGGTAGGAGATTGGGCGATCGCTGTAGGTAATCCAGTCGGGTTAAATAATACCGTCACTTTGGGAATTATCAGCACCCTCACTCGAACTTCAGCACAGGTAGGTATACCAGACAAACGGATCGACTTCTTGCAAACCGATGCGGCAATCAATCCTGGTAATTCTGGTGGACCACTGTTAAACGAAAGGGGGGAAGTAATTGGCATCAATACCGCTATTCGTCCTGATGCTAACGGTATTGGCTTTGCTATTCCCATCGATAAAGCTAAGTCCATTGAAGCGGATCTGGCGGCAGGTAAAAAGATTCCCCATCCTTATATCGGCGTACAAATGGTGACTCTGACTCCTGAATCAGCCAAGCAAAGCAATCAAGACCCCAACTCGCCTTTTGTTATCCCTGAAGTCGATGGAGTACTGGTAGTACGAGTATTACCAAATACTCCCGCCGAACAAGCTGGAATTCGTCGTGGGGATGTGATTGTCGAAATTGATGCTCAACCAATCACCGATGCAAGTCAACTACAGTCTCTAGTAGAAAGTAGCGGTTTGAATAGCAGTTTGCAATTCAAAGTTCAACGGGGAGATCGCACTTTGAAACTAAAGGTCACAACTGCTCAATTGCGGGGAATGCCTTAAACTCTGATCTACCAAAATAAATAAATAAACTACTCCCCCCTATCAACAGACCTGCGGTCTGATTGATGAGGGGGGAGTTTTCAGTAGCCCTAAGTTGTCGCTAAATAAGTTAAGTTGGATGTATTCTTGTACTCCAAAACTTAACCTACAAGCTAGACCTGAACCTCCAGGCTGGTTTATACTCAGCCCTAATGCAGCGATATTTTTTGCCCCGTTATAATCAGGGTCGCCTTTCCAATTACAGTTAGGATTTACGCATCGGAAGCTTTTCCCGTTTCGATTCCCAATGTGTAGGCATTTGTGGCACGACTTACTTGTATAGGCAGGATTTACAAAAATCAAAGGGACTCCAGACAAAAGACACTTGTAGGTTAGAAATTGTCGCAACTGGTAAAATGCCCAATTATTAGACTTTCTGCGCTCTTGTTTGTTTCTAGGTTGCTGGAAAGTTCTTTCTCGAATTCCCGTTAAATCTTCTAAAGAAATAGCTCGACTGCTAGCCACTGCATTATTAACTAACTGACGCGATATCTCGTGATTTATATGCTTTTGGAATCTTTTCTCTTTGCCCGATAACCGTTTCAACAGTTGTCTGCATCTTCTGCGACTACTGCGCGTGCCTAACGAGGCTTTCTTTTGGAGAGCTAATCTTACCCAAGCATATTTATTTCTAACCTTATCTAACTGCTGTCCCGTAAAATTTTCTCCATCTGATGTATATGCGATATCTGTTCTACCTAAATCGACACCTAGAGCCTGCTTTGTAGAGATTGGTTCGGGTGTTTCGTTATTTAAGTTAATGTGAATGTAATACTCGCCATTGCGACGTTTAACTAAGGTTGCTGATTTGGGCTGCTGTCCTTTCAGAATGCCGCGTTGGTAGTTTCCAATATCCAAATCAAAACGAATCCTATTTTCTAGCAGTTTCAGGCTAACGGTATAACCAATCTCTTTAAAGCTAAAAATTCTGGCATCGTAGCTAACCGAAGTAGGGCTAAATTTACGAACATTGCTTTTCTTTTGCCTTGCTGTTTTTCTGTTAGCACAAACTCGTCTCAACGCCTGAATAGCAAGGTTAGCTGACAATCCAAATCTAGTTCTAACATCGTTGTAAACCAACTTCTGCATCTTGGCTTTGTTGGTTAACTCAAGTGGGGTATTCTGATTTACCCACTCACACGCAGCAGCAAATACCTTTAGCGTTTTGTCCATTTCGGCGACAAACTTTATAGGTACTTTAAGTTTACAGGCTACTGTGGTGATTGGGTTCATGCAAAGCATTATATCATCCACGAGGCTAAAAGTATAGTGGTATTGCTATCGCAATGTTTTTATACTGGTAGCAATTCCTGAGTGGCTGACTTTTGAGGTTTCCTCAAAAGTTTAAATGCCACGTCCCCTCCCTAAAACATTGCATTCCTCACTGTCGCTCGTTTTCTCGGCAACGGGGAATCCTTGCTACATTATGTTGAATTTAGGGGAGAAAAACCGCGATCACCTTTTTTCTCCCCTAGTTTACTGACTTTAATTATTTTAGGCGATCGCACTTATCGACTCTGAGAATTTATTTGGTGTAACGATTTTGTTTCCGCCATGTCTATTTTCTAGTTGTTATTGATATGTTTAAGCACCAAGTTTAAGCGCCAAAGTCAAACCATCTGCAACAGGAAGCATACTTATCTTGACTCGTTTGTCTTGGTGTAGCTTTTGATTAAACTCTCGAATGGCAATAGTTCTTTTGTCTGTCTCTTGGGGATCAGCGACTCTACCAGACCACAGTACATTATCAACGGCAACTAAACCACCAGGACGTAATAAAGTTAAAGCCCGTTCATAATAGTTGGGGTAGTTTCCTTTATCGGCATCGATAAAAGCAAAATCGAAACTACCAGCATGTCCTTCTTCTATTAGCTGATCTAGAGTTTCTAAAGCTGGTGCAATGCGGAGGTCAATTTTATCAGCAACTCCTGCTTCTTGCCAATAACGACGCGCGATCGCGGTATAATCTTGATCAATATCACAAGCGATTATTTTGCCGTCGGCTGGTAATGCCAGTGCAACTACCAAAGAACTATAACCTGTAAACACCCCTACATCTAAAGTCTTCTTTGCCCCCAATAGCTCTATCAGTAACCCGATCAACTGCCCCTGATCTGGCAATATTTGCATTACATTCATCGGATGTTGTGCTGTTTCTGCCCGTAGCTTAGTTAAAATTTCCGCTTCTTGTAGAGATACCGATAATAAATATTCATAAAGCTGACTATCTAACCCTAAACTTTTATCGCTCATAATTTATTAATTACTGATTAGTGGTCTAATACCATAGTTACGATATCGCCAATATTCTCTCATAATGCGATCGTGGTCGAAACAAAGATTAGTTGGTATTTCCCACTGATGAAAGATACCCAAATTTTTAGCATCGTCGGCGGCTTGAGGTGTTCCCGTGGCGGTAGCGATAAATGCGATCGCCAGAGTGTGTTGGCGAGCATCTCGATTGGGGTCAGAGTATACATGAAACTGTTCAATTAACTCGACTTCTAGGCTTACTTCTTCTTTTGCTTCCCTAATCGCCGCCGTTTCAATTGATTCTCCATAATCGACAAATCCTCCTGGAATTGCCCACCCATAGGGCGTGTTGCTTCGTTCTATTAACACAATTGGTCGTGAAGGTCGATCAATCAGCTCAATAATTATATCTACAGTCGGCGCGGGATTGCGATAATTCACGTTGATTTTTTTGAATAACTTAGTCTAGATAACGATAAAAAAATATAGCTAATAGTTAATTTATTTATTCTTTTTCGGTTTTAAATCGTAGCATTTTTAAGGATTGTTACTTAATAAAATATAACAACTTAACTTCAGGCGATCGTGCAACATTAGCTTTATAAATACGTCTTCATTTTATCAACTACAGCAAGTTAGTAATTTTTGGCAATGAAAAAACAGTTACAATTTAAGTCATCACAAAATGTGAACGTATTGCGCTTATTAGTCGGGTTAATTGCTTTTATTGCTGTACATAGTTCACCATTATTTAAGTTCTCTTTCTATCTGTTCAGCAGCCCTGTTTCTTTAGCTAATAATGCTACTCCCGACGAGAATAGTCTTGTTTCAAAAGAAAAATCTTTGATTGATGACCTAAAAATATTCAAGTTAGAAGTTCCTCCTTTTAGAGTCGATGCACCTCAAAATATTCGCACTCAGCCTAGTTCAATACAGCTTAGATTATTATCTGAAACTCCCAATCAAATCACTGATAATGAAGCCTGGTTTGAACGTAATAATTTATCTTTGCCTACTTATCAAGTTCCCAATAATTTTAATCATATATCTGGGAATATTCCCGATCGCATTCCTCCAGTATTTAAGAATAATATTTTAGTATCGGCAATTCGCGATCGCGATCACGAATTTCTGATTTATGGCAACGATTTTAGTGATAGTAAGTATTTATTTGTATATGATTTAGAAAAGCAAAAATTTACTTTGGGCTATGATTTTAGCAATTATCTTTTTTCTCCTACTTACCAAGACTCAGGCGATCTCGATTATATTAATCAAAGTCTTAATTGGGTTGTCCCCGAAGGAGACATTTTATATTTTTCTCACAGCCACAACACTTATGCCAAATCTTCTAATGGCATGAACGCTTATTTAACTGCTCTTAACACCAAGACCAATAAAATTATCTGGCGCAGCCAGCCACTAGTCTGCAACGCTGCTAATTTTGTCATTATTGATGATGTGATTATTTGCGGCTATGGCTTTACTAACGAACCCGATTATCTTTATCTAATTAATAAAAATACAGGTGATCTTTTACAGCAAATAAAATTAAACACTGCACCAGAGTATATTATTCGTAAACAAGATCAGCTTTACGTCCGCACCTACGATACTGATTATATATTTGAAATTAAGTAATATGAGAAGTTTACTTGTTCTTATTTCAGGTTTTTCTGGTACTGGTAAAACAACTTTGGCAAAAAAGATAGCTGAACGTTATTCACTTCCATTGATAAGTAAAGACGATATTAAGGAATCTTTGTATGATTCTCTTGGCTATTCAGATAGAGAATGGTCGAAACAATTGGGAGTTGCTAGTTACAATCTACTTTATTTATTTACAGAAAACCTGTTGGCAACTGAACATTCAGTAATTATTGAAAGTAATTTTAAATTTGGTATTGACACTATTAAACTATTAAACCTTAAGCATAAATATCAATTTAGTCTGCTTCAAATTCATTGTTACGTTGAAATCGCGATCGCCCTACAAAGATTCAAGAACAGATCGAGATCGCTTGAAAGACATCCTGGTCATGTAGACCATTTAATTTATGAAGAGATGGAATCTAATTTTAAAAAAGGCGGCTATGAAATTTTAAATATTTGCGATCGCGAAGCGTACCCGAAGGGTAATCACACTATAAAGATAGAAACTAGCGATTTTGATTCGATTGACTACCAAGCAATATATCAAACTATTGAAAACTATCATACAGCTATTAATTAGAGCAACCCAATTGAACAGCAAATAAAACAACTAGTGATTAGCCATTTAGTTATTACTTATTAACCACAAACTTAGCTATTTTCTAATTAATTTGACTCACCTGCGTAAATCAATAAGCTAACACCTGGCAATTCATATTAGGATATATAAGATCGGAATTTAGAGTTCTAAATTCCGATTTCGGACTAACTTATTGCATACGTGAAAGAGCAGCTATCTTGGCAATTTTATCTGGATTAATACCTTCAAGTTCATCAAGATTTATCCATTTCTCTTGAAGCAATCCAGCAAAAGTAAAAATAAGGGAAGCATGACTATAATCATACTTACCGTCTATTTCATATCTTTTAGAACTTAAAATATCGTTGAGATGCCAAAGATCGTCAAGTTTGGCAATTGCGCTGGCTTTAGCTCTAACTCCCTCGATCAAAGCCAAAGTTTCTCGTTCATAAGCTATGTCAAAAGCTCTTCTAGCTATCTTATCCTCGATTTCAGACCATTTAATTTCACTCACTTGAATATTTACACTTGAATTTTACTATAGTGATTAAACCGTACGAGCCTCCCATGTTCCAAGTTTAACTGACAGTTATTTAGTTAACTTGAAAATTCTGAGATTAGCTCGCACTTCGTTTTCTTCTAGCGAGCTAGATTGAGCAGCTCTTTAGGAGATGCCAATAAATCGATCGCGACAAAGAAAATTTTATTTTCCGAATTAAGCAAGAATCTCCAAGCCATGTTCATGCCTACACCAGCACCAAACCAAGGAGTTTGAACTTTGCCAGTTACTTTGATTTGAGTAAAACCATCTTCTGCTGGCTCAGAAACACCACGCTCTGGAAGTAAACTTAGATTGGGACATTCTTCTTTAAAAAACCGCAGTACAGCATCTCTGCCAACAATTGGTTTTTTAAAGGGTGGTTGCAGCGCACCATCAGCAACAAACAGTTTGATTAATTCATCGAAGTCATTAGCGTTTAACAGGTTCATGTAGCTTGAAATTGTGGGATTGCTGATTCCTTCAATTGTGACGGTGCTTCGTTTAGACATTTCTGTGGGAGGAGCAACAGGTTCACTGACTATGGTGTAGTTGCCCATCTTACCTGTATCAAAACCCATATCAACTACAGTATTGCGCAAAACCGTGATTTGTTGACCTGATTCTAATCCTTGGAGTGCTTGCAACACTGACGCAGCATTGGCGGAAAGCTTATACCCTTCAGGAATCGGCGCAACACTTCCATCTTCCATCCATTGTCCAAGTCGATACCAGAAACCCAGCTTGATATTAGGAGACCAAGTGGCATAAGTGCGGCAAATTGGTGTATCGGCGTGGTTAGCTAAATCACACATTGCTTGAGACTGTTGTTGGAAATCCATTTGGCGAATTTCATTGAGGGTATTTTCGGCAAACTGCATATTGGCTGCCCCAGGAGCAGCAACAGTGACGCTTTTACCCATTTCTAAATAAGCAAACCAGATCCACGCTAGTTGATCTTCGGCATTAAGCTGATTAAAACGAGCAGTTAATGCTGGTACAGCATCAGCAGACAAAGTATTGGAAAAAATACCACGGGCTGAATCAATAGTAAATGGCATGAGTAATCCTCAGCTAAGTTATTTAGACAAAGTTAAATCGAACGCTTCTCGATGACGTTCAGTTAACTTCTATTACGTTATATTAAAGAGTGCAGCAAAAGCAAGGTTTTTAACGCTTACATTTAAGTCTACCCAAAAATACCTATAAAAAATACTTAATAAAAGTATAGGGACGTTGTATACAACGTCCCTATACTTTTATTTGTTCGCAAATTTAATTTTAATGGAGCCGAGCAGAGTCGAACTGCTGTCCAGACCAGCTATTTACTGCCCATTCATTCACAGGTTTAGCTCTTCTAATCCTCAGAGCGAGAACCATCACTTATCCCCGATGGTGGGATTCACTGATAAAGTCTTTTTCCATTGGTCTACCAGAGAAAACCAAAAGAAGCATCCGTTGGGGTTTTGTTCTTAGTCCTTAACGGAGTCAAACTAAAAACGAGCAAATCTAAGAGATTTAGATTTAGGCTGCTACAGCCTGGCGCTCAAATTTTACGATGTTGTTTGCATCTATATTTAGATTTGAGTCTTGATTTGCGAGAGAATACTCACTCTCGACCTGCATCACGGGTTAGCTTTGACTAACCTGTCGAAACCTTTACGGCCCCTTGTTTTTTATCTTAATAGTATTGTAGCTAACTTTTTGGCTGTTTAGTGTAGAAAAAAACTCAGACTCAAACGTTACAAAACATTGAGGAGTAAGAGTATTGGCATTATTGAGATCGCGATTCGTTTTAAACTAGATAATCTAATGTTAGTCGTGGCTAACTCTTGTTTAATTCGCCACTTACTTTAAGATAATTTAAGATCAAAAATTTTATGTTTCCTATCAATCGCCCCCGCCGTCTGCGCCAACATCCCCAACTGCGTCGCATGGTACAAGAAACCGTCGTGACGGCTAGCGACTTAATTTATCCGCTCTTTGCTGTACCAGGAGAATCTGTAGCCAAAGAAGTAAAATCGATGCCAGGAGTATATCAACTCTCGGTAGATAAAATCGTTGATGAAGCGAAAGAAGTCTATGATTTAGGCATTCCTGCGGTTATTCTGTTTGGTATTCCTGAAGATAAAGATATCGAAGCGACTAGTGCCTGGCACGATTGCGGCATTGTTCAAAAAGCCGCTACCGCTATTAAAAAAGCAGTTCCCGATTTGATTGTGATTGCCGATACTTGTCTTTGCGAGTATACCACTCATGGTCACTGCGGCTATTTGGAAGTAGGAGACTTAAGCGGTAGAGTTCTCAACGATCCTACTTTAGAATTACTCAAGAAAACTGCCGTTTCTCAAGCTAATGCAGGAGTGGATATTATTGCTCCTTCAGGTATGATGGATGGTTTTGTTCGGGCTATCAGGGAAGGATTAGACGAAGCTGGTTTCCTAGATATCCCCATACTTTCCTATGCTGCTAAATACGCCTCTGCTTATTATGGGCCATTCCGTGATGCAGCTGATTCTTCGCCGCAATTTGGCGATCGCCGAACCTATCAAATGGACCCAGCTAACGGCACAGAAGCACTCAAAGAAGTAGAGTTGGACATTGCCGAAGGCGCAGATATGCTCATGGTCAAACCAGCTTTAGCTTATATGGACATTATCTGGAGAGTTAAAGAAGCGACTAATTTACCCGTAGCGGCATATAACGTCTCGGGAGAATATTCAATGGTCAAAGCTGCCGCCCTCAATGGCTGGATCGACGAGAAGAAGGTGACTTTAGAAACTTTAACTGGCTTTAAACGTGCTGGTGCAGATTTAATTCTGACTTATCATGCCAAAGATGCAGTGCGTTGGCTAAATGAATAATTTTTAGCCTCTTAAAAACTGAATAAAAACCTCCTGAATCTTAATGAATTAGGAGGTTTTTATTTTAGAAGCGAGTGCCAGAAATGAGGCAAAGAAACATCTCTTGTTTGACAAGGTGTCTTTTGTTTTTAGATTCAGAAAGATGCAAAATGAATGCGAACCAAAATTGTCATTAAACCACAATTAAACTCAGAGCAAAGTTTTCTAGTTTTTTCTACAATTTTTATAGAACTCAACAATCATTCCGACCTTTATCCAAGAAATACCATATGGACTTTTTATCCGATGCGGTCGTTTTGTCGCGGATGCAGTTTGCCCTGACAGCCATCTTTCATATGCTCTGGCCCGTTCTAACTACTGGTATGGCAATCTATCTGATAGTAGTAGAAGGAATGTGGCTCAAAACTCGTAACCAAGATTACTACTATCACGCTCGTTTTTGGTCAAAACTTTATGTTCTCAATTTTGGTATTGGAGTAGCTTCAGGAATCCCGATGGAGTTTCAGTTTGGGACTAATTGGGCTCCTTTTTCCCAGGCGACGGGAGACTTTTTTGGTAGCGTTTTGGGGTTTGAAGCTTCGATGGCGTTTATGCTGGAAGCTGGTTTCCTGGGCATCATGCTATTTGGCTGGGAAAGAGTACCTCCAGTCATGCACTACATTGCTACGATTATGGTAGCTTTTGGGGCGAATCTGTCTATTTTCTGGATTTTAAGCGCGAATTCCTGGCTACAAACTCCTGCGGGGGGAGTATTTGTTGATGGAAAGTTTGTGGTTAGTGACTACTTCCAGGCAATTTTTAATCCCTTTATGCTCAATAGCGTTCTCCATATGTTCTTTGCTACTCTGGAGACTTCGCTATTTGTCATTGGTGGGATCAGTGCTTGGTATATATTAAATAAGCGTCACCCCAAATTTTTTACCCTGTCTTTTAAAATTGTTTTAGCTGTTGCGATCGCGGTCACTCCTTTGCAACTATTCATAGGACATTTAAGCGGAGAGCAAGTTTATCACTATCAGCCGACAAAACTAGCAGCAATGGAAGCCCAATGGGAAACTATTCCCGCAGGCGAATCACCCTCCTGGAGTATGGTGGCGATCCCCAACGATCAAGGGGAAAAGAATAACTGGGAAATCTCTGTTCCTGGGGCTTTAAGCTATATCCTCGAACTCAAGCCTAAACTTTCCGAACCAGTTTTAGGCTTAAAAGAATATTCACGTGAAGATCGACCCCACCTAATAGGATTAGTTTACTATGCATTTAGGATCATGATTGCGATCGGCTTTTTCCTCGCAGGATTGATGGCGGTAACTACTTTACAGTGGTTACGAGGCAAACTTGACTCAGAGAATATTACTCAGCAGCGTTGGTTACTAAGAACCTGGATGTTAGCTGCGCCATTGGGTTATATTGCGATTGAATCGGGCTGGATTGTTCGTTGTGTGGGCAGACAACCTTGGGTAGTTTACGGCGAAATTCGTACTGTTGATGCCGCTTCTAACCTACCAGCGGGAGATATCCTCGCTTCCCTGACTGGTTTTGCTAGCGTCTACTCTGTCTTATTTATTGCTGTTCTTTATTTTGGTAGCCGCATTATTCGTAAAGGACCAAATCTTAATTTACCCGTACCAGGAAAAGATATTAAACCCGAATTAGATACGACTCCAGCCGAACCTCTTCCTGATAGTCGTCCTATAGAGGCGGAACAGTAAACGATTACCTAACGATTAGTGATTAACGGTTAATAAAAATGGAACCACTTAAATATTTTTTACCCCAGGTTTGGTTTGTAATTTTGGGATTATTTCTGTTTCTTTACGTTATGTTGGATGGCTTCGATCTGGGAGTGGGAATTTTGTCTCTGACGGCTTCAACTGAAGAACGTCGCGGTATTTTAATGACTAGCTTGAATAATATTTGGGATGCTAACGAGACTTGGTTGGTATTGATGGGAGGTGCATTATTTGGGGCATTTCCTCTGGCATATGGAACAATTCTTCAGGCTTTGTATATCCCAGTCAATATTATGCTTTTCGGACTTATTTTCCGTGCAGTAGCCTTTGAATTTCGCGAACATTCCAACCGTAAATTGTTTTGGAATTTAGCTTTCGGTGTGGGCAGTTTTATGGCTGCTGTTGGTCAAGGTTTTGCATTGGGCGGTGTTCTGAAAGGCATAGCTGTAGACGAATCTGGTTTATTTATCGGCACGACTTGGGATTGGTTAAATTGGCAATCGGTATTAGTGGCTTTAACTTTAATTCAAGGTTATGTATTGGTCGGTTCTACTTACCTAATTATGAAAACTGAAGGAGAATTACAAAACAATCACTATAAAACCGCTAAAATTGCTGCTCTTACTACTTTCATTGGGGCAGTTTTAATTACGATTACTACTCCGATTTTTTATGTAGCGACCAGAGAACGTTTATTTACCCCACCTTTAGTCTACATTTTTGCTTTAATTCCTTTATTGGGAGCGTTACTAATTTTCTTGCTAGTCAGAAGCTTAAATCAACGTCGGGAAAGAAGACCTTTTGTGTGGACAATCTTGTTGTTTTTACTTTCTTTCTTAGGATTAGGATTAATTGTTTTTCCTTTCATCATTCCGACCCAGATTACTATTTATGAAGCCGCTGCTAGTCCTAGTTCTCTGGTATTTATGGTTGTTTTTATCGGTTTTCTGATTCCAATCATGTTGGCATACAACATTTATCAATATGTTGTGTTCAGTGGGAAAGTTGCTGAAGAGTCCTACGGCGAATAGAAAAGTAAATTTTGCGATCGCTTTGAATAGCTAACAAGCTGGTTAGATAAACTCCTGTATAAAACTCCTCCGGCTTCCTCTAACTTCGTGAAAAAAACTAACACTTAGTAAGTTTTAGTTGATTATACTGAAATATATATCTTTATAAAACCAAACAAAACTTAACTTTGCTTGGTCAGCTTATCTTAAATCTGACACAATTTAGTCATTATAATCTATATCCATGCAATCAACTCCAAACATTAACCAGCTTGTCCCTGATTCTTTGACAAAACTAGCTTATCAGGGCTTTCAAGAGAGCAAAAAAGTTTTTGGCTTTCTTCATAAACAACTTAGCGATCGCCTGACTAATACAATTATTCCCGAACAAAAGAGTAAAAGTCAACCCCTATCTCCAGAAATTTTGGAAAAGCTTCAGTTAAGACTCAAAAAACTTGAAGAATTAGATTGGCAAGATGCTCAAAAAGGAGTATATCCAAACAGTCTATTGTTTGATAACCCTTGGTCTGATTTTTTTCGCTATTATCCCGAAGTATGGCTGGATATGTTCAAAATCTGGGATAGGATACAGGAAAAAGACTATCAAAAATTCGATGCCCAAATAGATAAGGAAGGATACCCTGCTTATTATTTGCAGAACTTTCACTATCAAACAGATGGTTATCTTAGCGATATGTCAGCCAACCTCTATGATTTGCAGGTAGAGATTCTGTTTAATGGCGCGGCTGATGCGATGCGTCGCCGAATCCTGACACCTCTAAAGCAAGGTTTACAAGTTTTTTCTGATCTTTCACCCCAACAGACCAAAGTTCTCGATATCGCTTGTGGTACAGGACGCACTTTAAAGATGATCCGTGGAGCTTTAGCTAAAGCATCATTGTTCGGGACAGATTTATCACCTGCTTATTTAAGGAAAGCTAATCAACTGCTATCCGAAATTCCAGGGGAATTACCTCAACTCCTTCAAGCTAATGCTGAGAAGTTACCCTACTTAGATAACTACTTCCACGGCTTAAGTTCGGTATTTTTATTTCACGAGTTACCACCCGAAGCACGTCAACAAGTAATTAACGAATCATTTCGCCTCTTGCAACCGGGAGGAGTTTTAGTAATTTGTGATTCAATGCAAGCAATGGACTCTCCAGATTTCCAAACAATGATAAATAATTTTCCTGCCATTTTCCATGAACCTTATTACAGACACTATACAACCGATAGTCTGGAAGAGCGTTTAACAGCAGCAGGATTTATTAATATTCATATCGAAAACCATTTTGTCAGCAAGTATTGGACTGCTTATAAACCCGCAGTATAGTACGCAATCAATCTAATCTCTGGTCATCGTGACATCGGTGACCAGTCCTTCTAAGTCAAGTTACACTAGGACAAGAAAGTAAAATACAACAATTCTAGAGTAACGAGTGTCTAATAACAGTGAACGATCGCTTTAACCAATTAATTCAATACAGCACTTCTGGCATTGGTTGCTGGATAAGTTTCATTATGATTGCTTTCATACTGGGAACTTTTGGTCTTGGGTGGCTTATTAACGGATTTTTAATTTTTCTGGCTGTGTTGTTCGTTACACCAGTGATTGCTTTCTGGGGATTTCAATGGTGGTTGAGACGGAAGTTAATCCAAGATAAATGTCCAGTTTGCAGTTACGAATTTACTGGATTCAAAAATACAGAATTTCAATGCCCTAGTTGTGGTGAAGTGTTGCAAGTAGAAGCAGAGCATTTCAAAAAAATGACTCCTCCTGGAACTATTGATATAGATGCAGTTGAAGTATCTGTCCAACGTATCGAAGAATAGCATTAATTACCTGTTGAGATATCTAAAGTGAATTGATGCTTGTTACCCAGGCGATCTCCAACATAAATTTGATATTCCCCCGCTTCCCATACTCCAGAAATTTCTGGTTTTAATCCCGATATTTCATCTCCTAAAACACAAAAGCTATCTCCTGAGTTTGGTCCTAGTACCAACAAAGTAGGTTGACCCCCAGAGGCTTGCAGTGTTAATCGCATATAGTCTATTCTTTGCTCTATATTCATTACATGATTAGGCACATTACCAATAAAACCACAACCCTTACTGTCAATCGAACCACCAGATTGACCTTGAATTACTTGGTTTGTAGTCACTGCTTTTGCTACTAATGTAACAGAATCACTTGCACCTGCTTCTGAAGTGACAAATAGTAGCACACTAGTGATCATTATGGTGTTGATCAGATTAAACATCAGCAAATCAGCAGATTGCAAAGCTGGATAATTAAGAATTTTCATTTTGATTCACAATGGGTAAAATTTTGATTTTGTAACACAGATTATTATCAGCTGACAGTTAAAAATTGACTACCGAAGCTTCTAAGTTGGGTTTTTAACCAAAAAACAATTAATTTACATTTTAATTTTATTAAATAAAAAGACGCACTAATCTAGTTTTTGTTCCACTTTACCCATAGTCATACTTAGTATTTTCAACTAAAGTTTTAAGCTTTGGCAAACTCTTAGTTTAAACTTTATGTTTGAGCAAGAAGTTAATAGCAGCTAATAGTTTATAAAAGTGATGTCAATCAACTAAGAGAAAAATAATCCAGGCTAAACTAAGAAGACAGATTAGTTAATCAAGCTGAAACTAATTCACTTAATCAAAAAAACGAGGAGTTGATTTGTCAATATAATCTAAAAATAAACCTGATGATAGCCATATCATAAAATACTTTATTGGTTTTCAAATAAGTTATAAAAACCAGTTTTAAAAGATAGCTTTGGAAAAACACTCTATTTTTAGCGATAGTTTATTCTGACCCAGCTTTCATTTACTCTACTTGTATTGTGTAACAAATAAATTAAATATGTTGAAAAAAATTGACTCTATCATGTAATCATCTAAGGATTAATACTAGTGGCGAGTTCATTTTGTATTCAAATTTTAAGAGATTCTAACTAGATAATCTTAATTGACTATCCTTTTAACTATCGACAATAATCAAGGTAAAGACCTTAGCATAGGTCATATAAGGAAAAAATTCTTAAGAAGTTCATCTTATTTGTCCCAACTTTACTAAAACTTTAAACGTCCCCCCTGTCTGATCGCTTATAAATTTTTTATAACAGTAAATAATAAGAAAATGTTTGAGCGAAAAGCGAAACGGAAATATAGTTGAAATTTTAAATTACCTTTAAGGGAAACACTTAGGTTCAAGGAAAACAAAATGACTAATTTGCAGAAAGACAATAATTCTTATAAGAATCAACGAGAAGAACTCGATATTAATCTAGAAAGATATTTACAAAAGCTTAAAAGACGCTGGATACCATCTTTGACAGTTTTCCTTTTAACTGTAAGCACAACCGCTTTTCTGAGTAGTTTTTTAGAGAAAACTTACAAAACCGAAGGCAAGATTTTATTTAAGCAGAACTCTATTAATAGTTTAACTGGTTTAGGAGATGGAGCAAATGAGTTGAAACCACTGTTAAATAACCAAACTCCATTGAGTACAGAAGAGCAGCGAATAACTTCAGAGCCAGTCTTACAGCAAACTATTGATCAGTTGAAATTGAAAAATGAAGCAGGTGAACCCCTAAAACCTAAAGATTTAAAAAAAAGGTTAGAGGTTGAAATTGTTGGAGGAACTGATGTAATTAGTTTGGCTTATAAAGATGCAGCCCCTTTCACTGCTTCTAAAGTGATCAACACTTTAATGGATGTATATATTAAACAACAGATTCGTAGTAATCAATCTGAAACTGCTAGTGCTGACAGTTTTATCAACAACCAGATACCAAAAATAGAAACCAAACTCCAAACTATGGAGTCAAAACTACAAAGCTTTTACGAAAAAAATCAGGTTGTAGATTTGAAAGAAGAGAAAACAGTTTTAGTTGGTGACATCGGAACTTTAAATCGCCAGATTTCTTCAGTAGGAGCTCAGTTACAGGGTACACAAGCCCAGACTGCGAGGTTACAAAATGAATTAGGTTTAGACCTAAAGCAAGCAATCGCCGCTAACCAATTGGGTAGCACTCCTACAGTTCAAAGTATTCTGGAGCAATTAACTACTACTGAAACTGAATTATCTCAACAACGTCAAAGATTTAATGATAATCATCCTGAAGTTGTCAGTTTAAAAGAGAAAAAGGATGCCTTAAACTCACAGCTACAGGGATTAGTTGGTAAGTATGTCGGCACTCAAGTCTCCGAAGGTTTACTGCAAGGCTCCAATCTTCGAGAAAATCAACTAGAAAGATTTATTAGCTTAAAAATAGACGAACTCAATCAGCAAACACAACTCTCTTCTCTATATCAATATCAACAGGTTTATTTAAATCGAGCCCAGCAATTACCTAAACTAGAAAAACAAGAACAGGAATTGCTTCGTGAAGTTGAAAGTGCGCGTAAAACCTATGGAACCTTGCTAGATAATCAACAAGAACTAGAATTATTGATTAATAAGCAAACAGGTAATGCCGAAGTTATTGAACTGGCAAGAGTTCCAGAAGAGGGAACCACTGGTAGATTGGCATTGATGATCTTAGGAGTCCTGATGGGACTTTTCCTCTCTAATCTGACAGCTATCTTGCTAGAAATGCAAGACCACACCATCAAAACCATACCCGAAATCAAAGAAAAGTTTGCTTACCAGGTTTTAGGAATTGTTCCTCTTGACTCTCTTCAAGATAATCAGGGTGGAATTGTCGTTCAAAGAGAGCCTGATTCCTTTGCCAGCGAAATTTATCGCATGATTCAGACAAATTTGAAGTTTTTAAGTATGAAGCGACAACCGAAAGTTATCTTGATGACTAGTTCGGTTCCAGGAGAAGGAAAATCTACTGTTGCTGCCAACTTAGCCGCTGCTATGGCTCAGTTAGGTCGTCGAGTATTGATAATTGATGGTGACTTAAGAAAATCTTCTCAACATCAACTGTGGCAAGTAAGCAATAAAGTTGGAATTAGAGATGTAATAACCCATAAGACACCTCTGGCAAAAGTAGTCTGTCAACCAATGAAACAATTAGACTTACTTACGGCAGGAACAGTTGCACCCAATCCTCTAGCATTGCTAGATTCCGTGGAAATGAGTGAGTTAGTCGCTATGGCTAGAAAAGAGTATGATTTAGTCATTATTGATGCTCCTCCTTTACCTGTAACAGCAGATGTATTAACTCTCAGTAAGCTGGTAGATGGAATTTTGTTTGTTACCAGGCCTGAAATAGTAGAAAATGAGAGTGCTGCATTAGCTCAGGAAACGATAGCTAATGCTAATTTATCGCAAAAAGTATTAGGAATGGTTATCAATGGTGTTAAACCTAATGAATTTGACCGTTACTCTTATCATGCTAAATATAGCAAAAATTATTTTTCCAGTTCTCCAGAGAACAGCCATTCTAAAACAGCACCTGCTTAGGAATGGATAATTTTAGCTATATAAACATAAAACATGAAACAATCAACTATTGTTATTGGCTTAGATGCGGCCGAACCAAGATTAATTGAACAATGGATGTCTGAAGGACATCTCCCCAACCTGAGCAAAATTCGCCAACAAGGAACTTATGGTCGTTTAGATAACACCGTTAATTATTGTGGGGTACCAACAGAATACTCAACCACCGAACCCTTATGGGCAACCTTTTCGACTGGATGCCGTGCCGATAAACTAGGGTATTGGGATACAGTCAGTTACAATCCCGATAATTATGCAATTGTCTGCGATGTTGTTAGTAGTGGCTACGACTATCAAGAATATCCTCCTTTTTACGCTTTAGGCGAAGACTATAAAGTAGCTGTTTTAGATGTTCCAGTCACAACTCTTGGCGATCAGGTTAATGGAGCGCAAATTCTAGGCTGGGGAGGACATTATCCTTATACAGTAAGTGCTTCCCATCCTCCTGAGCTGTTTCCAGCCATTATCGAAAAATACGGCAAAAACCCAGTGTTACACAACGATAATGGGCTGTGGTGGAATCAGGAGTACGTCACCTGGATTCAGCAAGCACTTAAGCAAAGTATTGAAGGACACTCTGCGATCGCTCGTGACTTGTTACAACAGCAAGACTGGGATTTATTTCTGATGGTATTTGGCGAGACTCATACCGTAGGCCATGATTTGTATAACCATAGTCAAAGCGATCATCCTCTATACAATCATCTCAGTCAAAATGGGACTAAACCTGATCCTGTTTTGGAAACTTATCAAAATGTTGATACAGCAATTGGCGAAATTTTAGCAACAGCTCCCTCGGAAGCTAATGTAGTCTGTTTTTCGGCTCATGGCATGGCAGCAAACTTTACAGATCTGCTAAGTATGGCCGTTTTACCAGAGTTATTGTACCGCTTTCACTATGGCAAACCTGCGATCGCTCCAGGCAAAGTTGGTACTATTCCCAAAGCACTTGTAACTAATCCGATTAGAAACTCTTGGCCTGGAGAAATTTGGAGTCAAGTTTATGAACCTAACCCTATAGCCAAATTGTTCCGAACTTGGACTCACAAAAAATTTTTGAGGAGTCAAAAACACGGGTTACTTTCTCCCTACAGCTTGCTTGACGAGCCAATTCAGCAGGAAGTTACTATGGGTTGGATGCCTGCCATGTGGTATTCGCCTCTGTGGCCGACAATGAAAGCCTTTGCTTTGCCTGCCTTTACCAATGGACATATTCGTATTAATCTCAAAGGTAGAGACCGAGATGGGGTAGTCGAACTCTCTGAATATGATGCTTTGTGTCAAGAATTGACACAAATTCTTTATGACCTTAAAGACGGCAGAAACGGACAGCTTATAGTTAAGCAAGTTGTAAAAACTCGTAAATCTGCTCTGGAAGATGACCCAAAACTACCAGATGCCGACCTAGTAATACTCTGGAAAGAGCCAATTACCGATGTTGTTGACAGTCGTAGATTAGGTCGTGTCGGTCCTCTAACTCACTGTCGAGCTGGGGGTCATAAAAGCCAAGGTTTCTTGCTTGCCAAAGGGCTAAATATTCCATCAGGATTTGACTTGCCCTCAGGTGAAGCAGTAGATTTAGCTCCGACAATTCTAAATTTAATGGGCGCACCCCTTCCTCCGTATCTAGACGGGAAAGGTTTATTGCCAAGGCTTTCTGGTTCAGCACTGGCTAACTGATTTCCAGAAATTTTCTTTTTTTATTTAAGTATGGCAACAGAATATTGAACATTTAAAGTTGGCTTATATCCAAAGTTACAAGCCTATTTTTAGTATAGACAACATTAGAGTTTAAGGCTAATAAAATTTATGAATCCCGAAGTATCTATAATAATTCCTACTTATAATAGCGAAGAGTATATTGCTCAAGCTTTAGAATCTGTTTTCAATCAAACTTTTCGCAACTTTGAAGTAATTCTTGTAGATGATGCTTCTACTGATTCTACCTGTCAAATTGCCAGTATTTTTACCGACAAAAGGCTTGAAATAATTAAAAATAGCCAAAATCGCGGTGTAAGTAATGCACGCAACTGCGGCATAAGACAAGCTAAAGGAAATTGGATTGCACTCTTAGATTCTGATGACTGGTACGCGCCCGAAAGACTAGAGGAGCTTCTAAAGGTAGCCTGGAAACAGAATGCAGATATGGTCGCAGACGATTTACTTTTAATTCGCGAAGGAGAACAATACCCTTGGAGTACTTTACTACAAGAAAATGAGCAAGCAAGATTCTCAATTGAATTAATCGATGCGGTTAAATTTGTGATCGGAGATCGACCATCTCCGATAAATACTCGACGAAATTGGAGTTTGGGCTATACAAAACCTTTAATCAAACGAGAATTTCTGGTTAATCATCATCTTGAATACAACGAAACTATTAATATCGGAGAAGATTTTATTCTTTATTTAGAATGTTTAAGATGTCAAGCTCGCTTTGTCTTGGTGTCTCAAGCTTATTACTATTATCGAACTCGCAACTCTTCTCTTTCTACCAGAAAACCTACAGAATACTTATCTCAATCTTGTGAAATAACTCAAAGTTTTATTAGAAAAGAGAAAAACTTTAGAACAGATACTGAGTTGCTTGAGGTTATGTATCAAAACCTGGCAATATTCAAAAAAAGACTTTCATATTATCGTGCTATAGAAGGTATTAAACAAAAAAATCCCCTAGAGACTTTCGCTCAAATAATAGTTTGTCCCTGTATTTTGATATATTTTACCAACAAGCTGATTACCGTTGTGGAAAGTAGACAAAGTTCGATTTTTCAAAAAGCACCAGATATGTGGATCTGACTTTTGATTAACTTCAATTAACTATATATTAATTAATTAATTAATTTCCTTAATATCCTTAAATAATGACACAAAGCAAAAATAATATATTTAAAATACTTGAACTATTTTTTTCAATCTTCTCTTTAGTTCACATATCTCAAGCTATCAGTCCCGTAATACTTACTGGGGGGACTAGTGAGGGGGACGGTACGGCAATTGCTAATTTTGATTTGTCCCTCAATGCCAAGATTTCTTTGCTAATTTATGTTGTTACTCTTGTGCTTTTGGCAATGCGTTGGAAAAGAGTTTTCTTTACTATCTCCAGCAATAAATTTATTTGGATGTTGATCGGAATTATTGGCTTCTCCTATTTTTGGTCAGTTCAGCCAGAGCAAACTTTTAGATTTAGTATTTATGCCGTTGGAACTACAGCTTTTGGACTTTATTTAGCAACCAGATATACTCTCAAAGAACAAATTGAATTGCTTTCTTGGACCTATGCCTTTTTGCTGATTTTGAGCGTCTTATTTGCGATCGCTTTGCCTCAATATGGACTGATGGGAGGAGTTCACGCTGGAGCTTTTCGCGGTGTATTCACCCATAAAAATCAATTTGGCGCAATGATGGTTCCAGGAGGAGTTATTTTTCTCTTAAATGCACTGCGAGGAGAAAAGAACAGTTGGATCGACTGGTTTTTGTTAGCTCTTACCTGCGCGACGATGGTGTTATCTCGCTCGACGACCTCATTGGGTACGTTGCTTGTGATGTTGATATTATGTATAATTTATCGTGTTTTTCGCTGGCGATATGAAGTATTGCTGTCGGCAATGTTAGCTGTTACGATTATTGGCATTGCTGGAGTGATTTGGATTAATAGTTATGTAGAATCTGATTCATTTTTTGGAGCTTTAGGAAAAGACGCGACTTTATCTAGTAGAACATTTATCTGGCAATATGTTTGGGATCAAATTCAATTACGTCCTTGGTTTGGTTATGGATTAGCTGCATTTTGGAATGGATTTGATGGACCTTCTGGCTACATACAACTAGCAATGACAGTCAGTGTGATCTATGCTCACAATGGATTTTTGGATATTTGGCTTTCTATTGGCATAGTGGGCTTGTCTATTTTTCTGGTTGGTTTTTTTAGTACGACATTCCAATCTCTCACTCTATTGCGTAAAACCAATACTCCTGAAGGATTTTGGCCACTTTTGTTCTTAACCTACATCCTGTTATCGAACCTGACGGAAGGAACAATTACCACCATGAGTAATTCTTTTTGGGCTATCTACATAGCAATATCTTATTCCTTAGTCATAGCGAAAAATAATCAGTATGCGCTCTCTGAATAATTTGAATCTGAACATTTCGATGATTGCCCAATGCCTAAAAAGATGAACCTAGCAGAAATTAGATTGAAAACAACAAATCTATTTCAAAGCAGTTTGGCACAGGATACTTTATGGATATTGCTTTCAAAATTATTCAATGTAGTAATGCAAGCAGGTTATTTTATTATTGTTGCTCGCCTGCTTGGGGCTGAAGATTATGGTTTTTTTCTGGCAATTACTGCCTCAGCATCAATTGTTTTCCCGTTTATTGCTTTGGGAAGCGAACATATTTTAGTTAAAAATGTTTCTATTAATAAAGCTACATTTAATATTTACTGGGGCAATACTTTAGTTCTGTTAATCACTAATGGAATAGCTTTTACGGCTATTTTATTATTCGTTTCTGTCCAAACATTTGCCAAAAATATTGCGCCAGAAACAGTCTTGCTAATTTTGCTAGCCGATCTCATTTGTTTAGGATTTTTAGATCTCAGTTGCAAAGCTTTGATATCTGTTGATATGGTGAAAAAGATGGCTCAATTGGGCGTATTAAGTACCTGTGGAAAACTTTTAGCCGCTTTATCGCTATCAGTTTTTTTTGTTCAACCTGATACAGCTACCTGGGCTTATTTATACTTTATCAGCTCCGTGACTACAGCTGCGATCGCTATTCTCGTCGTCAATAAGATGGTCGGATCTCCTCGCCCCGTATTATCAGAAATCACTTCTAATATCGGGGAAGGACTTTATTTTTCGGTTAGTGCCTCGGCAGCCAATATTAATGCCAACATTGATAAAACCATGCTGGCAAGCCTAGCTACGGCAACAGCTACTGGTATCTATGGAGCTGCTTATCGTTTTATTGATGTCGGATATGTACCTCTGTTAGCTTTATTTGGAGCTACATATACCAGATTTTTTCAGCATGGAGCATCAGGAATTAGAAGCAGCCTGGGTTTTGCCAAACGATTATTTCCCTTTGTTGCCCTATATGCGATCGCTAGTGTCATTGGTTATTGGATTTTTTCTCCCTTTGTACCAGTACTTTTGGGCCAAGAATATCAAGAAGCGGTCGCCGCTTTGCTGTGGTTAGCCCCTCTACCAGCGATCGCATCTTTTCAATATTTAGCAGCAGATACTTTAACAGGAGCAGGACACCAAAAAGCTCGCAGCATCGTACAAGTTAGTGCTGCCATCATGAATATCTTGTTGAATATCTGGCTAATCCCGATTTATTCTTGGAAAGGCGCGGCTTGGGCTACTTTAATCTCAGACTCATTAAGGTTAATTTGTCTATGGCTGATAGTTTTATGGTTATATCGTCAACCAGCTAAAACGGAACATGAACATTCGCTTTAAGTAGGATATAATCTGGGTTGTTTTGGATTAATCAATAGACATCTCCAATAATTATACTGAAACCCTTATGATACCGTTCAAAAATTGAGGTTTCTGGAGATGTCTAATGGTTGATGAAATTTTGTTATTAGATTACACAATATTTACTAACCCTTGGCGATAATTTACTTAGTCATTAGCATTAAAAAGCTTGACGTTTAGCTCAAACAATAAATACCATGATAAATGAAAAAATTATCAAAAATAAAGTTATTATTGTTAAACGAGATCGTTATAAATTTTGTTTATAAAGTGATTAATTCTTGACGCAAAACAATTATAGATAGATTCAAACCTAAACTATGCTTTTTAATTCTTTTGAGTTTATTTTTCTGTTTCTGCCGATTACTTTGGTTGTATTTTTCTGGCTTGGTAGGAAAAGCAAATACATTGAACAACAACTACCTATACTTTGGTTAGTGTTTGCTTCTTTGTTTTTTTACGGCTGGTGGAAACCTCTTAACTTACCCTTAATAATTGCCTCTATGCTAGTCAATTATGGATTAGGGTACTGCTTGGATAATGTGATTAAAAGACCAGCAGCTAGAAAAGGAATTATCATTTTAGGTATTATTTTAAATTTAGGATTAATCTCTTATTACAAATATGCTAATTTCTTTGTAGATAATCTTAATCAAGTAATTGATACCCAGTTAAATTTACCTCCGATAATACTACCATTAGCAATTTCCTTTTTCACCTTCATCCAGATAGCCTACCTAATTGATGCTTATAAAGGAGAAACAAAAGAATACAGTCTACTAAAATATGTTCTGTTTGTTTCTTTTTTTCCTCACTTGATTGCGGGTCCAATAGTTCATCATCATGAACTTATACCTCAATTTGAAAAATCCTCTACCTACCGTTTTGATCAAAAAACTTTAGCCATAGGTTTGACAGTATTTGTAGCTGGTTTATTTAAGAAAGTAATTTTTGCTGACCGCATTGCCGAATATTCTAATCTGGCTTTTGGTGCAGCCCAGCAAGGAATTGACCTGACTTTTTCTGAAGCTTGGGTAGGAGCATTAGGCTACACTTTACAATTGTACTTTGATTTTTCTGGTTATTCGGATATGGCGATCGGTGCGTCATATATGTTTGGCATCAAATTACCCCTCAATTTCCACTCGCCTTATAAAGCAATCAGTATTGTTGATTTTTGGCGACGTTGGCACATTACCTTATCTCATTTCCTCAGAGACTATCTATACATCCCTCTGGGCGGTAGTCGGAAAGGAGAATTTCGACGGTATTCAAATTTAATAATTACAATGTTGCTCGGTGGTCTGTGGCACGGTGCGGGTTGGACTTTTGTTTTCTGGGGAGGTCTGCACGGTATTTACTTAGTTATTAATCATCTATATCGCTCTATACGTAAAAGTCTGGGACATAACCTAAGAAATGATGGCTGGTTCTTGCGGGGCATGGGATGGCTAGTTACTTTTGTCGCTGTGGTTATTTCTTGGGTCTTTTTCCGCGCCAACACTTTTGAAACTGCAACTTCTATTTTAAGTTCAATGTTCGGCTTCGATGGCATACAGTTACCTGCTTTTATCGAACCATATCTCGGCTTTTTGAGAAACTTCGGAGTCGGATTTTTAGGATTTACAGTTAACGTAGGTATCAGTCAAAAATATGCCACTTTTGGGATCATAATCCTACTATTGATTGCTTGGGTTACTCCCAATACTCAACAATGGATGGGCATTTATAACGCGGCTTTGACTGAACCTGTCCAAGATACTCAACCTGAATGGCAACAGAGATTTTGGCAAGTTTTAACCTGGAAACCGAATAAAGTTTGGACGATAATCATAGCAAGTTTAACTTCAGTTTCTTTGCTTTGTTTTAGTAAAGTTAGCGAGTTTTTATATTTCCAATTTTAATTTTTTTTAAAAATATATAAAATGAATTTTAAAAGCATAGGCAAAGGATTTTTCAGTTTAGGTAAACACCAATCCTCTGATATATCGGCATCCAAAATTGACCAAAAAGATCAAGATTCAGGCTTCAGTTTTAAACTATACGCATTGGTAACTTCTTTGTTACTTGGCTCTGTAGGTGGTATCAACTGGCTAGTGGATCCTCTATGGTATAGTCAGGGAAATATTTTAACTGGTAAGAATTTTGCTTTTAACGAGCGAATTACTAAAACTAATCTATTTTTCAGAACTAAAAATCAAGCTAAATATGACTGTGTAATTTTCGGTAGCTCTAGAGTTATTGCTTTAAGACCATCTAACTTTCAAGAAAACAAATGTTTTAATTATTCTCTTAAGGGGGGAGAAATTCTAGATTTTGTTAACTATTCTAATTTCCTGAAAGATCAAGGTTTAGAGCCTCAAAAAGTTTATATCGGCGTAGATGGTTTGAACTTTGTGGAGAAAGACATCGAAGCACAAGCACCACTAGATATTAATACGATGGCTACTAAATCTCCATTACAAGCCTATTTTTCTGTTGATGTGTTGTTGTTTTCAGCGATGACTTTATTGGGAGTAAGTCCCGATCCTGGCAATTATTATGATCGTAATTTTGAACCCGTAGATTTTGATCATCCTCCTGTTTATAAACCAGATTTTTACAAACCTTTAGAGGAGCAAAAATGTGACCTGTCGGCAATTAAGATGTTTGCTGATTTAAGACAAGTGTTTCCCAATGCTGAATTTATTGGCTATGTTCCTCCAGTTTCAGCTTGGAGTATTATTAATGATACTTACGGTCGAGATTTGATGGACTGTCAATTAACAGCGGTTCATCAACTTGCACAGACTTATGATGTCATGTATGATTTTACTGCTCCTTCAGAAGTAACGAAAAATCCTGATTATACTTTTGATGGTAGCCATTATTCAGTTGCAATTAACAATAAAATTGCCGCAATTTTACAAGGTCAATCCGATGCAAATTTTGGCATTAGGGTAGATAAGTATAAATTCGACGAATATAGAAATGTTTATCAAGGAAAACTACGAGGCTTTTTAGCTGAAAACAACGAGTTAAAACGTTGGCAAGAATAAAGCCACTGAATTGGTAAGTGGAAAAATGATATCGCCTTTTTTAAGGGGGCAGTGAACGGTTACTAAGGTTTAAGTAGGTCAACCTAATTAAACGGCGAATACTAGCAACTAGCGACTAGCCCCCAGAAGCTGAGGGTATAACAAGTTGAAACAATTAACATGATTAACTTGTTAAACTTTCGACTCGGGTTTTGCTGGAGAAGTAGGGAACTGGCGTAACAAGATTGCAGTGACTTTTTAATTTGCTTGAAAAGCATAGATTTACGAGTAAGCTGTTATGCATTTATTTTTATCGTCTGAAGGCTTTACTGCAAGAGTTTCAGGCTTCAAAAATCAAGGGTTTAAATGCGTGTTAGCTTATTGCCGAAATATACTTTTAAAACGTAATTGAAACTCGAATAATCGATCTAATATTAAAGTAAAAATCGAATCAGAAAAATTAGCAGATGAATAATCCCAATAAATCAGCTTTTTATTATTTAATTACTCTGAGTCTAATCAACTTGAGCCTATGTACGGGCAGAGTAGCAGCCCAGAACAATAGTGTGATCGCCAACGAATCTAATATACCTCTAGACGATCAGGTTCGCTTCTTAGGAGAATTAGAATCAAGAAACTCATCTGAGTGGAATTTTACGACTAAAAAAGGTAAATTAACCGAATATTCTTATCAACTTGAAATTCCTCAATCAGATGTACGCTTAGTAGAACGAAATCAATCTATCTGGCGTAATACTGGTACAGAATATAGCATACTCGTAGATGTTTACCAAGAAAATAGTAGAGAAAGTGAGCAGTAAATTATTAAAATTCGCAATGTTTAATTAAAGAAGTAAGAAATAGTATTTCATTTCTTACTTCTTATTTTTCAGATTAATAATTAAAGCTAAAACCATAATATTGTAAAAATTAATTTAGATCTAGCGAATTTTTAAGCTTATTTTCAGCAACCATTGGGAATTTTAATTAAAGAGTTAAAGTGGGAGCGATAAGCTGTTAATCATTTAATTGACTAGTTATGACTGACACGGAGACAAGGGGACACGGAGACACGGAGAGGGTTTGATGGTTAGTTTCGCGTTTGTAATAATATGCAGTTTAAATGCACATCAGCTTATAAACTTTCTTAAATTATGAGAATCAATAAATACTCAAAGATAGGGTTGCTAATTATAATTGGTATAACTTTAGTGGCTGCACCAGCCCAAGCGCAAGAAGCGGTTAGTAGTGGTGGCTTTAATCCCCAAGAAATACTGCGAAATGCTTTGCAATGGGTTGATAATCTTGGTGTGATTGGCGCGATCGCTTTTATGTTAATTTATATTATTGCTACGATTGCCTTTCTTCCTGGTTCAATTCTTACACTGGGTGCAGGAGTAGTTTTTGGGGTGGTTCTAGGTTCGATTTATGTCTTGATCGGCGCAACTATTGGGGCGACTTGTGCCTTTTTAATCGGTCGGTATGTGGCTAGAGACAGGATATCCAAAAAAATTGCAGATAATCAGAAATTTCAGGCGATCGATCAAGCGATCGGTAAACAAGGGCTGAAAATCGTTTTATTAACCAGATTATCGCCGATATTTCCCTTCAATCTTTTAAATTATGGTCTTGGCGTTACTGGAGTTTCTCTAAAAGACTATGTTCTAGGTTCTGTCGGCATGATTCCGGGGACGATTATGTATGTTTATCTTGGTTCTCTGGCAGGAAGCATTGCTACTATTGGCGCAGAAAGTCAACCCACTAATCCCGCAATTCAGTGGACAATTCGCATTATCGGGTTTATTGCCACTGTTGCCGTCACTTTGTACGTTACCAAGGTCGCTCGCAAAGCCCTGGATGAATCTATTGATGATGAACACTTAACAATCAACAATTAACAATGAACAATATCAATACTCAAGCTCATGCCGTCTCCATCTCGCCGATGGACGAATACAACCAAAAATTAATAGCTAATGTTCATCCGGCTGATTGGGCAAACCCCAAACCCGCCGACTATTACGACTTAGTGGTTATCGGTGCAGGAACAGCAGGCTTAGTTACTGCTAAAGGTGCAGCAGGTTTAGGTATTGGCCTAAAGGTAGCGATGATTGAGAAAAATCTCATGGGAGGAGATTGCCTAAATGTTGGTTGTGTTCCTTCTAAGTGTCTGATTCGTTCTTCTCGCGTTGTTGCAGACATGAAAGATGCTCTGCCGTTTGGAATTCAACCACCAGATCATATTCAAGTCGATTTTTCTGCTGTCATGGCAAGGATGCGCCGCATTAGAACCCAAATTAGTCCTGTTGATTCTGCTATCAGTGCCAAAAAAGCGGGGGTGGATGTCTTTTTTGGAGAAGCCAATTTTGCTAGCAACAATACGATTACCGTTGGTGAGCAAATTCTCAAGTTTAAAAAAGCCGTGATTGCTTCTGGCGCTAGAGCGGTACAACCTAAAATTGAAGGCATTGAAGAAGTAGGATATTTAACCAACGAAACTGTTTTTTCCTTAACCGAACTGCCTAAAAGATTAGCCATCATTGGCGGGGGGCCAATTGGCTGCGAATTAGCCCAGGCTTTTCATCGTTTAGGCAGCCAAGTGATTTTATTTCATAAAGGTTCTCATCTACTCAATAAAGAAGACAGCGATGCAGCGGCAGTTGTTCAACAGGCATTTATCAAAGAAGGAATTCGTTTGGTCTTGGATTCTCAAATGCAGGGAGTTACCCGCAGCTCTGAAGGAAAAGTGATTAGCTTCTCCTATAACGGTAGACCAGAATCCGTAGTAGTTGATCAGATTTTAGCTGGTGCAGGAAGACAGCCCAATGTAGAAAGCTTGAATTTAGAAGCTGTGGGGGTTGAATATGATCCCAAGCAAGGAGTTAAAGTCAACGATAATCTGCGGACTACCAATTCCAAAATTTATGGTGCGGGTGATATTTGCATGAATTGGAAATTCACCCATGCAGCCGATGCCGCAGCAAGAATTGTGATTAAAAATACTCTATTTTCTCCCTTCGGCTTAAAACAATCTAAACTCAGCGATTTAGTAATGCCTTGGGTCACATTTACTGACCCCGAAATAGCCCATGTGGGAATGTACGAAGACGAAGCACGGGCTAAAGGAATCGATTGTAACACGATCAAGATCGATTTCGATCATGTAGATCGCGCTATGGCTGATGGAGAAACAGAGGGCTTTATTAAAATTCTCCACAAACGAGGATCAGACCAAATTTTAGGTGCAACTATTGTTGCCCGTCATGGAGGAGAAATGATTAGTGAGGTAACTACTGCTATTGTTGGTAATTTGGGTTTGAGTAAACTTTCTACAGTAATTCATCCTTATCCGACTCAAGCAGATGCAATTAAAAGAGCTGCTGATGCCTATCGTCGTACTCTGTTAACCCCTCGGACTAAAAAATTATTAGGATTTTTGGCTAAATTATCTTAAAGAATGTTTGCCAGGGGAAGCCCATCGTCAAACTTCCCTGGCCTACTCTGACTTTCTGAGTATGATCATAAGGATATTAAAAATAATTACAAATATTTTATATACAGTCGGGTTAATGGGCATTGTTACCTTGCGCCTGCTCTAAACATCTCTGATTACTCTACAAGGATTTCCTGCGGCAATAACATTGGCTGGAATATCCTTAGTGACAACACTTCCTGCGCCAATTGTCGTGTTGTTACCAATTTTGACTCCTGGACAAATAATCACCCCACCGCCAATCCAAACGTCGTCGCCAATTGTGATAGGCGCAGCCATCTCCCAGCTTAATCTTCTAGTTTTCGCATCGAGTGGATGATATGCGGTGTAGATTTGCACTTTGGGAGCAAACAGCACATTACTTCCAATATAAACCTTATTACAATCTAAAATAGTGCAATCATAATTGATATACAAATTCTCTTTAGCGTAAATGTGGCAACCGTAGTCACAGTGAAAAGGTGGCTTAACTACAAAAACCTGACCGACTGAGCCAAAAAGATCTTGAATAATCTTACGTCGCTTTTCGCTCTCATCGGGAAGTGATAGATTGAAAGCGTGTAACAGATTTTGTGCTTTTTTATCCATGCTTTGAAGCTCAGGATCGATCGCGATATATGGCTCATTTGCCAGCATTTTTTCTCGTGCTGTCTTGTTCATCTTTTCAGCTTAGTAACAATAGTTTGTTTAGTTTGTTTGAAGATCTAGAACTTGAGAATTTCTTGATCTTTATTGTTTTTAATAATATCTTGTCCAATAGGTAAAGATGCGATCGCTCGTTAAATAAAAACTTTTTTAATCAAAAATATAGGAGCGAATCGTGATTCGCTCCTATATAAATTAATATTTTGCTGACATGGAATTATGTATTGTCTATGTCTGGGAAATAGTTTGATCGATTCTAGAAATGAATCTTTATTAGCAGCGGGATCACATACCAGTGGTTTGGGGTTTTTGGGGTTTAATAAAAGCAGATTTATCGGAACCAAATTCAAATTCTCCGTAGGCTTCTTCGCCGTGTTCGGGAATGTCTAAACCTTGATATTCCACTTCGGGTTTGACTCGTAAATCCATCACTAAACCAAGAAGTTTCAAAATAATAAAAGTACCGACTCCAGCAAAAACATAGGTAACGGCAACTCCAACAAACTGAGTCCACAATAGCCCTGGATTGCCATATAGTAGGCCATTAAACCCTAATTCATTGACCTGAGTTGTCGCAAAAATACCTGTAAGCAATGCACCTACTGTACCGCCAACACCGTGAATAGGGAAGGTATCAAGAGAGTCGTCAAACTGCAATTTCACCCGTAAACTGACAGCATAGAAGCAGCAAATTGCTGTTATCGAACCTATTAATATGGCTGCAATCGGCAAAACAAAACCTGCTGCGGGTGTAATACCAACCAATCCTGCTAGAAAGCCACTGGCGATTCCCAGTGCGGTTGTTTTGCCTTTAAACACCCACTCGAAAATTGTCCAGGTTAATCCAGCAGCGGAGGCGGCGATAAAAGTATTGACTAAAGCAGTAGTTGCTAGGGATCCAGCAGCCAAAGCACTGCCACCATTGAAACCAAACCAACCAAACCAAAGCAAGCCGATTCCTAAAAGTACGTAGGGGAGGTTATGGGGAGCGTAGGATTTGGTTTGAAAGTCTCGACGCGAACCGATTACAGCCGCCGCGACAACGGCAGCCACCCCAGAGCTAATATGAACTACAGTTCCTCCAGCGAAGTCAAGCGCACCCATTGCCCCGATCCAACCTTTACCCCAAACCCAGTGAGCAATCGGCGAGTAAATGAAGGTAGACCAGAGTAAGATAAACCAGAAATAGGCTTTAAAGCTAATGCGTTCGACGATCGCTCCAGAAATTAGTGCTGGAGTAATAATCGCAAAGGTCATTTGATACGCCATAAAGAGTTGGTGAGGAATTGTGGCTGCGTAGCCAATCGGATCGGGTGTACTAGCTTCGACTCCATTGAGAAATAGCCAATCGAACCCACCGATAAATTTTTCTATTCCTTGAGCAAAAGGTTGATCAGCAGTTATTCCGTGAACATCAAAGGCCAGACTATAGCCCCACAGACACCAGGTCACACCAACAAGAGCCATCGAAATTAAGCTCATCATCATGGTGTTAAGCACATTGCGATCGCGCACTAGACCGCCGTAAAAAAATGCTAACCCTGGTGTCATCAACAAAACGAGACCTGTAGAAATTAACATCCACGCGGTATCACCAGAATCAATCGGATTTGCCGCTGCCGCTTCTTGGGCAAAAGCTGGCATTATGGGTAGACACAAAAATAAAAGAGTTACAATTGTAGCTATAAGAGCTTGTTTACGAAACATAGTTTATAAATAGATAAAAGTGTTCCTAGAAAAAACGATCCAATTTTCATCACAAATCAACACTTTAACTTTTAATACTTGAAAATGAAGATAGATCTTTCGTTGGGCTAGTTTAATACAACTTTTTAAGTTTTTTTAGTAGCAACCGACACAACTTTAAGACGCATTTTGATGGGCGTAAAAACTGACTCTCTCGGGTTTTTCCTGCCAACGCCCATGCATAAATAGCTAAAGTGCGATCGCGCGTATTTTTATCTCTAGTTATTAATTAAAATTAATTTTAATTAAGTATCAAATTAAGCGTCAAATTAAGTGGAATCTTGAATATTTTTTTAAAATTTTGTTGGTATGAAATTCTGTGTTTCTAGAGGAGGACGCTCGTATTCTATATCTTTCTGCCGAGGTGGTAGTTTAATCGATTCTAGAGGTAAATCTTCATAGGGAACGACGCTGAGGAAATGACTAATAAAGTTAAGACGCGCCCGTTTTTTATCATCAGCTTCAACTACATTCCAACGACATTCGGGAATATCAGTAGCAGCGAACATATCATCTTTGGCTTTAGAATAATCAACCCATTTTTCTCGCGCTTTTAAATCCATTGAGCTAATTTTCCAGCGTTTGGTAGGATCGTTAATTCGATCTTGAAAACGTTTTTCCTGTTCTTGATCACTAACTGAAAACCAATACTTGAGCAAGATTATTCCCGAACGTTGGATCATCATTTCAAATTGAGGACACGATCGCAGAAACTCGTTATATTGATCATAGGTACAAAAGCCCATAACTTTTTCGACTCCCGCGCGATTGTACCAACTGCGATCAAACAGTATTATTTCCCCAGCCGCTGGCAGATGTCGTACATATCTTTGGAAGTACCATTGGGTTTTTTCGCGGTCACTTGGCGTTCCCAAAGCCACAATTTGACAAACGCGGGGATTGAGACATTCGGTAATGCACTTAATCGCACCACCTTTTCCCGCCGCATCTCTGCCCTCAAAGAGCGCTAAAACTTTTAAACCTTTGTGTTGAATCCATCTTTGTAACTTGACTAGCTCTATTTGCAGCTTGGCTAATTCTTTTTGGTAGTCTTGGTTACTAATCTTTTTAGGCTTATTTTTTTCTGGCTTGCTGTTTTCTTTGGCTTTAGATGTCTTTTTGCCCATGTGTTTAAGGATAATTTTTCGGACAAGTCTAATGTAACTTACCACCTTTAAAATTATAGGCGCGAGATTTTTAGGATGAGCATAATACTTTATACTCATCCCGAATAAACAACGATTAACCTTCTCGTAGCTTATCTAAAACGCTCAGGTCTTCCATTGTCGAGATATCTCCCACTAATTCCTCTCCTGCGGCTAAATTTCGTAAAAAACGACGGATAATCTTACCAGAGCGAGTTTTAGGCAGAGCATCGGCAAAGCGAATTTCTCCTGGACGAGCGATCGCGCCTATCTCTTTGACTACGTGCTGTTTTAGTTCTTGCTTTAGTTCATCACTAGGTTCATAAGTGCCTTCTAAGGTTACAAAAGCAAAGACCTCTTCTCCTTTTAGTTCATCAGGACGAGAGACAACTGCGGCTTCGGCTACGGCGGGATGAGATACCAGTGCAGACTCCACTTCCATTGTACCTAAACGGTGTCCCGAAACGTTCATCACATCATCAACACGACCCATTACCCAGAAGTATCCATCCTCATCTTTCCTCGCCCCATCTCCTGCAAAATAGAGATATTTACCATCTTTGGGTGGGATGTGTTCCCAATAGGTGCGACGAAAACGTTCATCGTCTTTATAAACGGTACGCATCATACTGGGCCAAGGATGTTTAATTACTAAATAACCCCCTTCATTTTCGGCTACGGGATTACCTTCAATATCTACAACATCGGCAATAATGCCAGGAAAAGGCAGAGTTGCCGAACCAGGTTTAGTAGGGGTTGCCCCTGGTATGGGAGTCAACATAAAACCGCCTGTTTCGGTTTGCCACCAAGTATCGACAATTGGACAACGTTCGCCACCGATTACTCGGTGATACCACATCCAGGCTTCGGGGTTAATTGGCTCTCCCACCGTACCTAAAATGCGCAGAGAAGATAAATCACGACGGTTGGGATGTTCCTCGCCCATTTTGATAAAGGCACGGATCGCAGTGGGTGCAGTGTAGAAAATCGTTACGCCATATTTTTCTACTACGTCCCAGAAACAACCAGGATTAGAAGGACGAGGCGCACCTTCATACATAACGGTGGTTGCACCATTGGAAAGGGGGCCATAAACAATATAGCTATGTCCTGTAATCCAACCGACATCAGCAGTACACCAGTAAACATCGTTCTCTTTGATGTCGAACGTCCACTTGAAAGTCATGTGGGTGTAAAGGTTGTAGCCTCCTGTGGTGTGAACCACTCCCTTGGGCTTGCCTGTAGTGCCGCTAGTGTAGAGGATGAACAGCATATCTTCACTGTCCATCGGTTCGGCTGGGCATTGGTTTGAGGCATTGGATTTTAGTTCGTGCCACCAATGATCTCTTCCTTCTTGCATCTGAACATCTTGCTTTGTGCGCTGAACTACCAAGACATTTTTCACACTAGGAACATCCAGGGCGATCGCTTGATCGACTGCATCTTTGAGTGGTACGGCTTTATCTTTGCGAAAACCACCATCAGCAGTGATGACTAATTTGGCTTCAGCGTCCTGTAAGCGAGCTTTTAAGGCTTCAGAACTAAAACCACCAAACACGACGCTGTGGGCTGCACCAATTCTGGCACAGGCTAACATAGCGATCGCAGCTTCGGGAATCATCGGCATATATATCCCCACGCGATCGCCTTTTTTAACCCCTAACTGTTTGATTACATTCGCCATTTGGCAAACTTCTTGATGTAACTGGGCATAAGTTAGAGTCCGCGAATCTCCTGGTTCTCCTTCCCAGATCAGTGCAGGCTTATCTTTCCTAGAAGTAGTTAAATGTCGGTCTAAACAATTGTAAGAAATATTAATTTTGCCGTTAACAAACCATTTTGCAAAGGGTGGTTGCCAATCTAAAGTTTTGCCCCATCTTGCAAACCAATGTAATTCTTTTTCAGCTAATTTAGCCCAAAATCCGCTCGTATCTCTCGCTGCTAAATCATATAGCTTGTGATACTCTTCCATATTTTTGATGGAGGCATTTTTAGCGAATTCAGCGGGGGGATTAAATACTCTTTTCTCTTGTAAGATTGATTCTATAGTTGCTTCTGACATAATGACTATTAACTTTAAAGCTTTTCTACAATTAAATTATTTGTAACCCTGATTTTGCCCAAGAGACTTTAATATTTGCAAAGATAGATGCGCCAGAATTATTTATTGCTTAGGCTCGAAGATGGTTTGAGACGAGTGAGTTTAAGTTTAAATTTACCACCGCTAGTTTCACCAAAAGCACGCACTCGAATAATATATTTCCCTGGTTCGGTAATCCTAGAAAAAAGCAGCGAGTTAGTCGTCCCATCTGGGCCATCATCGTTTTCAGCGACGGTTGCACCATCGGCTGCAATCAGCATAACCATAGAATCAAAATTATCAGAAGTAAGATCAATCGCTACCTGATCTCCTTCTTGAAGCTGAATATAATAATCGCGAGCAAATCCCCCTTCTCCAGTAGGAATGTCGTTTTCTGTCAAAATATCGGAAATTTCTTGTTCTGATGTGATCGAAAGAGGCTCGTAAATTTTCGATTCGGCTTTGGTTGGTAATGCTTGTAGTCCAAATATGCACAAAGCAGTTCCAGCAAATAATGTGGGATACCAACGAGAGACGAATCTGTTAGTCATATTCAATTAAAATGCAGTTGAAATAGTGGGGATTTGTCTATTATATCCAGCTATATTGACCATTGTTCTGGCGATTTAAAAGTTGCGATGCGCATCGCGAAGCCGAAGCGAAGGGTAATCGAACTTTATGGCAATCAATAAAAAAATTTGTTAGCTTATACATAATCATAACGAGTATGAGTTAATCAATTAATTGGAGTCAATACCTCATGGTTAAGATAGTTGGTATTACAGGTAGTCTTCGTAGCGATTCTTACAGTGCATTAGCATTGCAACAGGCAATTAACAGAGTCCAGGCTTTAGGTGCAGAGGCAGAAATACTCGATCTTAGAGAAATGAAATTACCTTTTTGCGATGGGGGTGATCAATATCCCGATTACCCAGATGTAGAAGTGCTAAAGAGCAAAGTTAAAGCCGCAGATGGTCTAATTTTGGCCACTCCTGAATATCACGGTAGCGTTAGTGGTGTTATGAAAAATGCTCTTGATTTAATGAGTTTTGAACATTTATCGGGAAAAGTTACGGGATTGATTAGTGTTTTAGGCGGACAATCTAATAATAATGCTTTAAATGATTTGCGGATTATTATTAGGTGGGTGCATGGATGGGTAATACCTGAACAAATTGCTATTGGACAAGCATGGCAAGTTTTTAATCCAGAAGGTAAATTCACAGATAAGAAATTATCTGAAAGATTTGATTCTTTTGCTCAAAGTTTAGTTGAGAATACGCTCAAACTTCGGCAATAGTTTTATCCTGAAATTTATCCTGAAATCTTCTCAAGACTCGTCAAAGTTATCAGACATGGTGATAGATTCTTCAGAAATATCTAATCTGTCACTAGAAATTCATCAACTTGTCACAGAAAAGTCACAACACTTTTCTATATTAATAAATGTCAGCCTTAAACGTGACTTCACTCACAGCTCCTTCAGGCTTCTTAGGGCTGACTTTCTCAGTATATTTCTAACTTACAGATACTTTTAACTATTAAATATTGATTGATCCCTAAGAGGTGATATTTTGATAACTAAACCCAGCTTTTCTGACCAATCTCAAGAAAAAAAGGCGTTTTTCAACTCGCAAAAAATAATTAAATCTCTTTCATTAATGTTAGCTGGAGGAGGCGTAGCTTTGGGCGGGAATTATCTAATTAATAGTCCTCAAATAACTGCTAGTCCGCTCAAAACACCAGCATTATTAAATCAACAGTCAGCTAAAGCCAGCCAACCAGTCGCAACTGATACCTCCTTGGTTACACCGCAGAACTTTGTGACTAATGTAGTTAAGCAAGTAGGGACATCGGTAGTCCGCATTAATGCTTCGCGCACTGTGGAAACCAAATTACCAGCAGAATTCAACGATCCTTATTTTCGTCGCTTTTTTGGCGGGCAACTACCAACTGTTCCTGATCAGCAGGTACAAAGAGGTACTGGTTCTGGTTTCATCGTTAGTTCTGATGGTTTAATTTTGACTAACGCTCATGTAATAGATGGTGCTGACAAAGTAACCGTTGCCCTCAAAGATGGACGCAGCTTCAAAGGCAAGGTAATGGGAACTGACCCGATTACGGATATGGCAGTGGTCAAAATTGAAGCAACTAATTTACCTGCGGTTACTTTTGGAGATTCCGAAAATTTACAAATTGGCGAATCGGCGATCGCAATTGGTAATCCCCTCGGTTTAGATAATACCGTTACCACTGGTATTGTTAGTGCCACAGGACGCAGTAGTTCTCAGATTGGAGAAGGGGATAAACGAATTGACTTTATTCAAACCGATGCGGCGATTAACCCTGGTAACTCTGGTGGGCCATTACTTAATGCCAAAGGCGAAGTAATCGGCATCAATACTGCGATCATTCAAAATGCTCAGGGATTGGGCTTTGCTATCCCGATTAACACGGCAAAAAATATTGCCGAACAGTTAATTGCTAACGGTAAAGTTGATCATCCTTTCCTCGGTATTAGCATGGCATCTTTAACTCCTGAAGTTGTCGAAGAGTTACAAAAAACTAAAGGTGATTTTGCTATTGCTGCTAATAGCGGCGTAATTATCATTGAAGTTATGCCTAACTCTCCCGCTGCGAATGCAGGTTTACGTAGTGGAGATGTCATTTCGGCGATCGCAGGAGCCAAGATCACAACTCCTGACCAAGTACAGAAAGCCGTGGAAAAAATCAAAGTTGGCGATCGCGTACCTCTCAAATTGAGCCGAAATGGTCAGAATTTTGATTTAAACGTGGAAGTCGGCATATTGCCTAGTTAAATCTTCCCTAATTAAACAGATTTCCTGACACACCTGGCTTAATAAGCCTAAATATTTTAGTCTCTCAAGTTCAGGGGGGCTTTTTTTTGATGAAGTCGGCGGAAAGTTACTTCTAGAAGGAACTATTCCAACTAGTTAACAGTAAAATAACCTATACAGCCTTACTTTTTAAAATTTAAAGTCACACTATGAATCCTGTTCTATCCCAATTTGGCTCTCAGATGTCGCAACTAACAGGAGTTAGGGCAATCATGAAAGACATTATCGAAACCTTGAGAAATAGTGCAGGGAAGGAATTTATTAATTTAAGTGCGGGCAATCCTGTAATTTTGCCAGAAGTAGAACAGTTGTGGCGCGACTGCACTCAAGAATTACTAGCTAGTCAGGAATATGGGGAAGTGGTATGTCGTTACGGCTCGTCTCAAGGATACGCACCACTAATTGAGGCTATTGCTAAGGATTTTAACTCCCGTTATGGCTTAAATTTAAGCGATCGCAATATTTTAATTACGCCTGGTTCTCAGGCATTATATTTATATGCTGCCAATGCCTTTGGCGGTTACAATTCAGCAGGAGAACTGAGACAGATTGTTCTTCCCCTCAGTCCTGACTATACAGGTTATGGTGGCGTTACTTTGACTCCAGAAGCTTTAATCGCTTACCAGCCGACTTTAGAAATTGATGCTGATAAACATCGCTTTAAATACCGTCCCGATTTTAGTCAACTACAAATTACTGAGCAGACTGGTTGCGTCATTTTTTCTCGTCCTTGTAATCCGACTGGAAACGTCTTAACTGATGAGGAAGTGAGCAAAATAGCTGATTTAGCTGCGGTTCACAACGTGCCTGTATTAATCGATTCTGCCTACGCGCCTCCTTTCCCCGCGTTGAACTTTACCGCGATGACTCCCCAGTTTGGCAATAATATTCTGCACTGCATGAGTTTATCTAAAGTAGGATTACCAGGAGAAAGAATTGGTATCGCTATCGGCGATCCGCAGTTAATTCAAATTTTAGAATCTTTTCAAACTAATACCTGTATTCATTCCTCTCGTTATGGGCAGGCGATCGCAGCTAAAGCGATCGCTTGTGGTAAACTGGCAGATATTGCTCTTAATATTATTCGTCCCCACTATCAACGCAAAATCGAGATTTTAGAAACTACTTTAGATGCAGCCATGCCAAATAACTTACCTTGGTTTTTACATCAAGGAGAAGGAGCAATTTTCGCCTGGTTATGGTTAAAAGATTTGCCGATGACCGATTGGGAATTTTATCAAGAATTAAAACAGGTAGGAGTAATAGTTGTACCTGGCAGCGGCTTTTTTCCTGGTTTAAGAGAAGATTGGCAACACAAACAACAGTGTCTCCGAATTAGTTTAACTGCAACTGAAACCGAAATTGCGACTGCTATGCAGCGTTTAGCAGAAGTGGCAGCCAGAGTGTATCAAAAGCAACTAGCGACTAGCGACTAGCAGATAAGTTATCTGTTCTCTACCCCTTGAAAGTTTAAAGCTAAAGGCTAAGAGCTTTTTCAATTTGGTAGAGCTACTATCAGTTATCTAGATACTTTATAAATATAAATAATATACAGGCAATAATAATGAACAATGAGCGAGTAATAGATGAATGGTTAGAAGTAGGTACAATCACTTCCCCGCAAGGCTTAAAGGGAGAGTTGAGAGTGTACCCCGATTCTGACTTTCCCGAACGATTTACCCAAGCAGGAACTCGCTGGTTACAGCATCCTGATACTTCGGAAATCAGCGAAGTAAAGTTACTGGGTGGACGACTTATTTCAGGGAGAAATTTATATGTAATTAAATTAGCAGGGGTAGAAGACCGCGATCAAGCTGAAGCATTTCGGAATTATAAAATATTAGTTAGTAAAAGCGATCGCCCTAAGCTAAAACAGGACGAATACCACGTCTCAGATTTAGTTGGTCTAGAAGTATATCATCAAGAAACTGGCGAAAATATTGGTGTAGTTATCGATATGTACAGTGCTGGTAATGATTTATTAGAAATCCAATTGCATCAACAGCCAGAACAAGTAGCCAAACCCAATCGCGATTTATCTCAGATAAGTCGAATCAGTAAACGCAAAAAATATCGAAACAAGCCTCATAAGCCAGTCACAGTTTTTGTTCCTTTAGTTAAAGAGATTGTGCCGATTGTAGATATTGCCAAAGGGCGGTTAGAAATATCTCCCCCCGATGGACTACTAGAAATTAATGAAGCTGAATAACTAACGCTCCATATCCAGATGCAGAACATAACACCCCAAACGAACTTTTTCTGACCACATCTCATATTCGATCCGTAAATTTTTGGGGAAAGGACTACCCTCTACTTGTAGGTATCGAGTAAAGTTACTGAAACGCAAAGAACGGCTGGGTTCTGTTGGATCAGTATTTAAGCAATATCGGCTAACACCATAAACTCCTCTTTCCCAAAAATGTCGATAGCTTAATTTGCTATTGCTCTGCATGGTCATCATTATTCGGTAAGGAGATATTTCTAGCCAAAATAACCCTTGGTTACAATCAGCCTGGCCATTGTCTAAGTCAGCGTCGATTAAAGGTGAAACCGAATGGGGTAAATTTTGTTGATTTAACAATAAATGAAATCTATCTTGATCTTTTTGATATAAAGATGCAGTTGCTTCAATAACATTCCAGATAGGTAAATCGGTGGAAATAAAAGAAAGATAAACGGTTTTATAACGGTTAATTAGCATGAGGAGTAAAATATTACAGGTAGGACGGGAGCAAGAAAGCCAAGTGTCTTTAGACCTTGGATGAATTGCGACTCGGATGCTTCAGCATCCGTCTAGTTTTTCCCTTGATTTGCTATATATTTCTCAATTGTACTACTAGAAACATTGCCAGCAGTAGAGACGAAATAGCTTCTAGTCCACATACTCGGCATCTTCTTTAAATGCGGAAATTCTTTTCTCAATACATAAGATGAATAACCTTTAATACGGTGCATGATTTGTTTTGGTGCAATACCAGGAGAACAGTTAAGAAAAAGGTGAATATGTTCAGGTTCAACAGCGAGGCTAACTATCTTGCAGTCCAATTCAGTAGCTTTCTCGTATATCAACTCAATAACTCTGGTTTTAACATCACCAACTAACACTTTTCTTCTACGACGAGGTATCCAGATAAAGTGATAGTTGATTAAAGATACAGTGGTATTTGTTCGTCTATAGAATTGACTTCACGCGACAGTATTGTACTATACTTCTTTTATGAAAGTCACCACTACTTTGAAGCTTAAATTTCATAGTCTTAATAGCGTCAAAGCACAAATGTTTGCCGAGACGACAACAGCTTGCACTGAACTAGCTAACGAGCTTCTTAAGCTACCCATTGCAGAACGAAAAAAGTTAACTACTGCCAAAGTACTAACATCTCTAAAATCGGCATTAGCTAATCAGGTAATTCGTCACTGCAAAGGAAAAGCTGGCAAGAAGACTAAGAAATTTAAGTCACTACCTCCAGAGGTTAATTGTCAGAATTGGAAGTTGTTTAAAGTAGGTGATACATACTCTGTCTCATTTCCCACTTTATTTGGCATTAAACGAGTACCAATAACAATTAAAAGTCGATACTGGCAACCAGTATTAGATAAATTGCTAGCTAACGACAAAATGTTAACCAAAGGCACTCTTAAGTTATGTCAGTACCGAAATAAGTGGTATGCCCTAATCTCAGTCACCGAGGAAGTTCCAGAGGTGATTGTAGACAACCGAGTAGGTGTAGATAGAGGACAAAACCAAATTGCCGTAGCCGTACCCAAAAAAGGATTTGGTTTATTCTTTTCTGGAAAACAGGTCAAACATCGTCGTCGCAAATTTCAACAGCGAAGACAACAGTTGCAAAAAGCTGGTAAATATCGTGCTGTCAAGAGACTTGAGCAAAAGGAACAACGTTGGATGAGAGCAGTTAATCATGCTGTATCACGTCAAATTGTTGATTTTGCAGATTGGCAAGATGCCGACTTAATACTAGAAGATTTGTCTGGCTGTCGTCAGACGATGAAACAGAGGAAAAAATCTCGCTCTGATAACGCACAGTCACGTCATGCCTGGGCTTATTATGATTTGGGGCAAAAATTAGAATATAAGATGGCTAAACTTGGGAGACAAGTTCATGTTAGACCACCACATTATTCTTCCAAAACCTCATCGGTTAATGGTGTCATCGGGAAGCGAAATGGTCATTGGTTTAAATGCACCAGTGGCGCAATTTTAAACTCGGATTTTAATGCTGGGAAAAATCTCGCTATCTGGGATTATCGCAGTTGTCCAGTAGATTTTCAAAGACCTGTACCCGTAATAAGTGAGGACAGTATTCAGGCGGGAAACCCGCCGTAAATAACTGTCCGTACAGACAATCTACTGGACGGGGTATTTGGCAGTCCCCTGAACTCCATGAATATCAAAAATGGGAGAGTAGAACAATTGAGTCTATTCGATAGCACCAATTTTGAAACTAGACGGGAGAATCCTACGTTTTTAGCTTCAGTGCGGAAACGTAGGAGTGTCAACGAGGATCACTTTATTTCTAGGATATCCTTAACACCGAGCAGATCGGTAGAGAAAAAGTCACTTTTGCCAAAATACTTGCCAAATTGTTTTTTTTTAGCTACTATTATTCAGGGTTACAAAACAATCCTCAGTAGCTCAGTGGCAGAGCGGTCGACTGTTAATCGATTGGTCGTAGGTTCAAATCCTACCTGGGGAGTTTAATATATAATGCATCTGTACTGTCGATTGACAAATTATTTGGCGATTTGAATCTATCTTCTTAGGTTGGAAACTCTCCCAGAACCAACTTGCGTGTACACGGTAGACTTATGTCGGGGGAACTCGCCCCTACTATAACGAACTTCTGTCAGCAGTTCTTAGCCCTGCCAGCTAAATCAGCAACGACCCGTGTCAGTTGAGACGAATCTATCGGTTTAGCGACATGAATCTGAAAACCCGCTGCGATCGCTTTTTGACGATCCTGATCGCGGGCATACGCCGTCATGGCAGCGGCGGGAATTCGTCCTCCTGCCTCGGGACTTAATGCCCTAACCTGTCGAATTAGTGCATAACCGTCTTGCTCTGGCATTCCAATGTCGGACAGAAGTACATCATATTTCTCAGGGTTTGCCGTCAACATTGAGAGAGCTTCACTTGTTGATTGGGCTGCCGTCACTTCAACGCCACACTGTTTCAGCATTGTTGTCAATAACTCTCGTATATCTGCTTCGTCATCCACAACCAAAACTCGCACGCCTTGCAACGAGGGAATATCACCTATTGGCACTTCTGGCTTGTCTACTGAATCTACTGGCTCTAAAGCACTTAGTCTCGAACTTGCTTCAGAATCTCTTTGAAGCGGTAACCTCACCGTAAACGTTGCCCCTTGCCCCTCACCTAAACTTTCTGCCTTAACTGTGCCGCCGTGGAGTTCTACTAAATCACGAACAATGGAGAGTCCTAAACCCAACCCAGAATTTGAGCGACTATGGCTACCATCAGCTTGGCGAAAGCGATCAAAGACATAGGGAAGAAAATCAGCGTGGATGCCTTTGCCCGTGTCGCTAATTTGGATTTGAGCTTGGGCATTAATGTACTCTAATATGATTTCAATTCTTCCTCCTGTTGGGGTGAATTTAATCGCGTTTGAGAGTAAATTCGAGATCACTTGTTGTAAGCGGGTTGGATCAGCCAACACTTTTAGGGTTGAAGGAGACAGCCTCGATTCAAGTTGAATGTTCTTGGTCTCTGCTGCTAGACGAACAATCTCGATCACCTCTCCAATTATTGGAGCCAGCTTAATTTCAAGGATGTTTAGCCGAAACGTACCTCTGCTAATGCGCCCCAGGTCTAAGATGTCTTCAATCAGTTGGGCTTGCATGTTGGCATTGCGCTCGATCGTTTCTAGCCCCTGCTCGATTTGAGCTTCGTCAAGTTTTGTCGTGCGCAGCAACTTTGCCCAGCCAATCATAGCGGTGAGTGGCTGGCGCAGTTCGTGAGAGAGAGTAGACAAAAACTCATCCTTGGCGCGGTTGGCTGATTCAGCCGCTGACCGAGTCAATTGTTCTTGATGAATCAACCGCTTTTGCTCAGTGATATCCTCAATCGCCAACAGAATCATTTGAGTATCGCCGAGCAGAGGCATTTTGCGGGCATTGAGCAGCATTGTTTTATGCCCAATCTGTTCAAAATCATGCTCAACCTCAAAATCTTGAAACTGGACAGTGCGGTCAATAATTTCCGCTAGCAGCGATCGCATTTTCACTGGCAGGCGATTTTTTCACTGGCAGATTATTGACAATGTAAGGATGAAGGCTAATTTCGGCTATCTTTTCGGCAATTTTTTCGGGGGGCAAGATGAAGTCTACCTGCCCCGTGGCGATCGCAGTGTTCGGCATACTATCGACTTTTGCAGTGTCCTGAGACTGGGCAAAGGTAACGCCACCCGCCGCCTTAATTGCCTCCACTCCTCTTGTACCGTCGCCATCACTGCCCGACAGAATAACTGCGATCGCTTTGCTTCCCCGCTCCTCTGCCAGCGATAGCAGAAAAGTATCAACAGTCATAAATTGCCCGCCTGTCTTGCCGCGCGGCTTTAGTTTCAGTACCCCTTGAGCAATAGTCATGCTCACATTTGGCGAGATTACATAAACATGATTCGGTGCTACAGTCATACCAGTCAGCACCTCACTAACGGGCATCTGGGTTGACCTAGAGAGAATCACGCTTAATAGGCTTTCCTGATTCGGGGACATATGTTGAACTATGACAAATGCCATACCCGTATCCGTAGGCAAATGGCTCAGTAATTGGATAAAAGCTTCTAATCCTCCCGCAGATGCCCCGATTCCGACCACTGGAAATAATTCATTTTGCTTGTCCTCAGATGCTGCGATATCAGAGGCTTTGGACTGAGATTGCTTAGAAGATCGTTTAGATTTCATAATTTTCTAGCAGAACGAGCCACTTTTAAGCTTAATCCAATTGCGGCAGTTTATCTTTACCTTATACTAATTGTAGTTACTTAACAGTTTCACTGATAAATTGTTTGAGCAACTCGATCGCAGGGGGTTGCACTTCGTGTGCCATATCAAACTCTCGATACTGCACCGACACACCAATTTTAGTCAACTCATCTCTAGCCTTTTGAGCTGCTTGTATCGGGACTACTTGGTCTTGTTTACCATGTATGATCAAAGTTGGCGGAAAAGCCGCGTTTTCTTGTAGCTGGGGTTGATAATGAAGATAGCCGCTTAAACTACAGAGGGCGGTGAGAGGTAAAGTTAATCCTACATCTAAAGTCATTGCCCCTCCTTGAGAAAAACCCGCCATAATAGTTCTACCCAGAGGGACTCCTGTACTAGCCTCTAAAGAAGTTAACCAATCCAATAATATTTGTCTGCTGGCTGCTAAACCTGTAAATTCTTTATTTTCTAGTGCATACCAAGCCCTTCCTCCTGGCACTTGAAAATGTTCAAAGGGTGCATTGGGAAATAAATAACCAAAGCCAGGCAAATTAAGCACTTTCGCAAAGGGTACAAAATCTTGATAATTGGCTCCCCAACCGTGCAGCACCACTAGTAAATAAGTTGGGGCTTCGCCATTGTTGGGCATTGCTGAAATAGCTTCAATTTTGTTAGCGGTCATAGGTTATCTAGATTATTTACTTTTGTCCTATATTCGATGAATTACGAAGCGATTATAGTATATTTAAATTCCAAGCATTACGACAAGGGAATTTCTCCTATTGATCCTGGTAAAAAGCTCGATAACTTAGCTTCTCGGCGAGAAGCCCCGCGCTGTAATGTACTCATTCAGCGTCGGGATGAGAGCCAGGGGAGTTGGTGGGGTTCGATGCCCCATCAACTCCCAAATCTGGATTTGCTTGCTTCTCAATATACCGCTTTAGAACTGTTACGGTTACGCCTCCGCAACTAGCAATGAAATAAGACTCATTCCAAAAGACTGCTTTCCAATAGAATTGATTGACTCGTTCAGAGAACTCGGAGCGCAACCTACGGCTAGAAATAGACTTCAAATTACTAATAAATTTGGGTAGCTCCATCTGAGGATAATACTGAAACAGCAAATGAATATGGTCTTCCTCACCATTGAACTCAATCATTTTGCAGCCCCACTTATCACAGAGATCGGAAACTATTTCTGTAAGCCTAACCAGCATTTCACCCGTCAAAACTTTACGACGGTATTTTGTTGTTAAAACTAGATGAGCCTTGAGGTCTGATACTGAACGCCCACTAGCAACAAAATCATCTTTCATTGTAAATTCTATTGACTGTATGTTATTATTATACCAGTCAATAACTATATTTAATGATAACCGCCTACCAGTATCGATTACGCCCGACAAAGCAGCAAGTAGTTGAATTTGACCGATGGCTATCAATGCTATGCAGTCAATACAATTATTTATTGGCGGACAGATTTGACTGGTATGAGCGCAATCGCAGTCCTGTAAATGCTTGCGCCGTAGTGGTGTGCCATTTACCAGAACTTCGAGAAAACCCCGACTACTACTCCCAGAAAAAGACTCTACCCAATCTCAAAAAGACGCATCCTTGGTATGCGGAAATTTACTCGCAAGTGCTGCAAGATGTAGTTAAGCGAGTTAAGGTTACTTTTGATAGATTTATCAAAGGTGATAGCAACGGTAAAAGAAGCGGTCGTCCGCGTTTTAAGCAACGGTCACGCTATCGAACATTCCTTTATCCTCAGATAAAAGAAGGATGCTTGCAAGGTAATTTAATCAACTTACCAATGTTTGGAAAAGTTAAAGTTATTCTGCATCGCCCCGTACCCGATGGCTTTAAAATCAAGACTGTTTCTATAACCAAAAAAGCTGATGGATATTACGTTACCCTTTCTTTGGCGGATGAAACTGTCCCAGAAATTAAGCCCGACTTTAACCCAGAATCAATAACTGGAATTGATGTTGGTCTAAAGGATTTTCTGACAACCGCCCAGAACGAAACTATTACTATACCTCAGTATTATCGCAAAGCTCAAAAACGCTTGAAGGTAATTCAAAAGAGAGTTTCCCGCCGAAAAAAAGGTAGTAATCGTAGGCTCAAAGCAATTAAATCTTTGGGCAAACAACACAAAAAAGTAGCAGATAAAAGGAAAGACTTTCATTTTAAAACTGCCAATGATCTACTAAAAAAATATGATGTAATTGCCCATGAAAACTTAAATGTTAAAGGCTTGGCTCGTACTAACAAAGCCAAGTCCATACATGACGCGGGTTGGTCAAACTTCCTCTCAATACTTGCAAATAAAGCCGCAAATGCTGGTCTGCTAGTAATAGGAGTAAGTGCCTACAATACGAGTCAAAATTGTTCTGCTTGTGGGGTAAAAGTCCCTAAAGAGTTATCCGAACGTTGGCATAGTTGCGCTTGCGGATGTAAACTCGGACGCGACCACAACGCTGCTATTAACATCAAAAACAGGGCTGAGGGTCAACCAGTCTTTAAAGCCAAGAGTCTCCTATGCGATAGCAGGATTGTCTTGGAAGCCCACACTGTATTCGGTACTCCGAGTCAGTGATGGGAGTTGTCACATACAGAACAACGGGAGTATAAGTTTTAATTCCATTGTGGGTAACTTAACAGATATCGGTGCATTTGAAGCTCAAGATCATAGTAACGGAGAAGCAATGAATAACAACTTAATAGTCTCGACTCTAGAAGATGAAAACGATGATGACTTTAGTGCGGGCGATCTTTCTTTAAGAGAAGCAATTCTTAATAGTAATGATGGAGATATCATTACTTTTGAGTCTAATCTCAGTGGTGGTACGATTGATTTAGTTTTAGGTGAACTGGTTATCGATAAAAGCCTCACACTTGAAGGGTCGAGCGCGAATAATCTAACTATTGACGCTAACGGCAATAGCCGCGTTTTCAATATCGATGATCATAACAACAGCGCAAACCAAGATGTCACCTTAAATGGGCTAACTATTACTGGTGGTGGGAATGTTGCTGACGGTAGTGGTATTTACAATCAAGAAACCCTGACAGTTAAGAATACAACCATTAGTGATAATACTAGCAATAATCGCGGTGGTGCGATCGCAAATCAGGGGACAGCAGATATCAGTAACAGCACAATTAGTGGTAACTATAGCACTACTGGTGGTGGTATTAATAATTCTGACAAGGGAATTTTAACTATCGGCAACACTACGATTAGCAATAATTTTGGTGGTGGTATTTTCAACGCCAATAGTGCAACTGTTAATAGCTCGATCATTGCCAACTTCCACTAGCTACGATGTTATTTTTAGTCTTGTTACTCCTGGGACAAATACCAATGATGATGTTATCGGTACAAAAGCTTTTACCAGCGACGGTAATAATCTAATCGGTAGAGTCGATGGGTTTGGCTCTTATGGGTTTGACTCTCCTAGTTCAGCAGGCTTTGTTGATGGAGTTAACGGCGATATTGTAGGCACTGCCAATAATGCGATCGATCCTCAACTGGATGAATTACAAGATAACGGCGGTGCAACCTTTACTCAGAAATTACTAGAAGGCAGTCCCGCTATTAATGCTGGAAGGAATCCTGATAAGCTATCTACAGATCAACGTGGTCAAGGCTTTGATCGCACTGTGTATGGTACTGATATTGGTGCTTTTGAAGTTCAAGATAGTGTACAGTATATCGTTACTACCTTGGATGATGAAGATGATGGCGATTTGAGTGAGGGAGATATTTCTTTACGAGAAGCGATCGCACAGGTACTATTATTCGAGACGCAACTAATAATCTTAATTCCGTTATCGCCTTGATCGAAAATGTTCAGGCAGTGGATATTACCAGTCAAGACTTTAGTGATTTTTAATAAGATGACAAAGCTATGACATACATTTGTCATAGCTTTGTATTTAAGGAAAATTTAAAATTTATTTTCTTGGTTATATCTTTGGCTTGAAGGGACAGATATCTTTATCATTTATCATGTTTCTGGGATGCAGTATTTTATTTTATCGCTGCTATCTAAGCCAAAAACATGATAAATACAATTTCTAAATTACCGAAATGGCTAACCAGAGGATTAATTATACCCCTGCTGGTGCTAAATGGCTGGCTGTTATTGCTGGTTTTTGAATATTTTCAATCTCTGATTACTATTTTTGCCACAGCTACTTTACTTTCCTTCATTTTGGACTATCCTGTCCGCCTTTTAGAAAAACGGAATGTCCAAAGAGCGATCGCAATTTTAATTGTTTTATTGATGGGTATATTAATATTAGGGATACTTGGAGTCACCGTTATTCCAATTGTACTCGATCAGCTCAATGGACTTGTCGAGCGTTTACCGAGTTGGTTTGCATCGGGTAGCGAACAGGCAGCAGCTTTAGAAATTTGGGCTGAAGAACATAATTTACCTCTGAGCATTGGTAATTTAGCCGCCAATTTTTTGAATCGTCTCTCTTCTCAGTTGCAGCAATTGAGCGGGCAGTTAGTCGGTAGTTTATTTTCCGTAGTTGGTAGTCTTTTGGATTTGCTATTAACTATAGTTTTAACTTTTTATTTGTTACTGCATGGTGAAGAACTTTGGCAGGATTTATTTCAAGTTTTTCCTGATGATATAGGAGATAAATTTCGTCAATCTTTGAAGCAAACTTTTAACAATTATTTTATTGGTCAATTAACAGTTGCTTCGATAATGGGAATATCGATGACTACTACTTTTTTTATTATTCAAGTTCCTTTTGGATTCTTATTTGGTCTAGTAGTAGGAGTTATGGCACTATTTCCTTTTGGAGCAATTTTAAGCATTAGTGTCGTTAGTTTTTTGGTCGGTCTTAAAAGTATTTGGCTCGGTCTTAGAGTCTTGGCGATCGCTGTAGTTATTGAACAAATAGTCGAAAGTGTCATTGCGCCTCGCTTGTTAGGTGGCTTTACTGGACTTAATCCTGTATTGATTTTGCTTTCTTTGTTAGTAGGAGCTAAACTAGGTGGCTTTTTAGGTTTAATTCTTGCCGTACCTGCGGCAGGTTTTACTAAGAGTATATTTGGGATTTTACAGCCTGAATCAGAAACTCAGAAATTGCCAATTAATGTCTAGCGATTAAGGTCTAAATTTTGTTGATTGTTGAGCTTTTAAAAATATGATCGCTATCTATCCAGGCAGCTTTGATCCAGTTACTTTGGGTCACATTGATATTATTGAAAGAGGAGCGAAACTGTTTGATAAAATCATTGTTGCGGTTCTTTCTAATCCTAGTAAACAACCTTTGTTTACTGTTGATCAAAGAATTGAGCAAATTACTGATTGTACTAAACATCTTGCTAATGTTGAGGTTGATAGTTTTATTGGATTGACTGTCGATTATGCCAAACTACACCAAGGTGGAGTACTCTTAAGAGGATTGAGGGTATTATCTGATTTTGAGAAAGAATTACAGATGGCACATACTAACAAAACTCTTAATGATGAGATTGAAACCGTATTTTTAGCGACAACTAAAGAATATAGTTTTTTGAGCAGTAGTATTGTCAAAGAGATAGCTCAGTTTGGAGGATTAATTGATCATTTAGTTTCGGAGAATGTCGCTAAAGACATCTATCAAAAGTATCAAACTAAACCCTAAAAGATTACCAAAAATTATCAATAGCAGTACTAAATTTACAAAAACTAGCAGTTTGTATATATTTAAGGTATAAAAGAAACTTAAATAAGAAGATTTAGTAATGTTACAAACTAATTATTCTCAAAACTACCAAAATCAATACGAAAAATCTGAGCAAGAAGAAGTTTTTGTTGATGAGTCGAAATCAGATTCTAATATTCAAATAGAATTGGATAATTTAGAATATTTAGTTGAAGATGGAACTCGTATTCCTCTTACCGAGTTAGTTATACTCGATCAAGGGGCGTTACTTGATCGCCTAAATGCAATTAAAGAGATTTTGCCCAAAGAGTTAGCAACCGCCATTGAAATAGTAAATCGTCAACAAGAAATTATTGCCGAAGCTGAAAACCATGCGCTTCGGTTGGTCGAATCCGCTGAAGAAAGAGCAAACAGTATTCTTCAAGAATCGGCTATTGTCCGTCAAGCAGAGTTGGATGGAGCTAAAACCAGGCTTAAAACCGAACAAGAGTGTGAACAACTAATAGAAACAACCCAGAATGAAATACAACAATGGCGACAAGATGCGATCTCAGAATGTGAAGAGATTCAGACGGGTGCAGATAATTACGCCGACGGAGTTTTGAGCAACATAGAGCAACAACTCCGAGATATGTTGATCGTAATCCAGAATGGTCGTCAACAATTAGATAGAGAAAGTTAGACCTATGGGTAAGCGTTCTCTAATCGCTTTAATGTCTCCTGTAAAACATGAACATGAGCTTTCCCTAGCTCCTCAAAATCTTTTCTTGCCTGAGTTAAAGCTTTGCATTGAGTAGCAAAAGTAGGTCGCTTAGTGTCCGCAGGTACAATGTATTCTTGCTGAATACTGCAAGCGTTAACCTCGCACTTTCTAGAATTTACCCCAGCTTTTCTTTCTGCCAGCGCATAGTTATAAACTTTGCGACAAGCAATTAGCCAAGCCTCAAATATTGAGACTTGTTTGACTGTTGGCTTGAGCTTAAATTCGTAAGTACGAGTTATCATGACTAAACTATACCACATTTATTCACGATATAATATAAAGCCTTCTGGCGAAGGACGGGGCTTGTATCCCATTAGTTTCGGTCAGGAATCAATCGTAGGGGCGAACCAACCTTCTCCCCTACAGGGGTCAGAAGTGCAGAAAGACCCCTAAACATTCGCTCAATGCCAAAAGAGAGTTGCTTATGAATAGCCGACTAATTCTCGGTGATTATTCCAGTTGAGAGTGTCGCCAATTTTGGCTCCGTTATGATAAGCAGCAAGGATGACCTCGCTAGTTTTCCCCCAAGAAATTATACCATCAGCAGCGATCGCAATTGCACCTAAATCTCTCTGGCGATCGCGACATTCAGTCATGGATTTCTGCATCGCATCAGGCAAAGACATTCCATCAGTAACACGAATTACTACCTTCGCAGCCAAACACTCTTCCATGATGTCTTCTCCAATACCCGTACAGCTAACTCCTGCTGAGGCAGCAGCATAATTTCCTGCGGGCATGGCTGAATCACTTACCCTACCAATTCTTTCTAAGCCTTTGCCACCTGTAGAAGTGCCGGCGGCGATCTTGCCCTGACAGTCTAAAGCAACTACACCAATCGTCCCCTTGCGAGGTTCATGAGGGATGGTCAACTCTTCTTCAGCGACTACCCCTGCCATTTGTTTATCAAAATTGCCGTTTCTTTCCTGCATCCATTCTTGGAGACGAATATCTACCAAAGGATCATAAATAGGTACCTTCAATTCTCGAAGCAATTCTGTTGCACCATAATCTGACAAAACGCGATCGTCTTCAGTTTGCAGAAACTTAGCTAATTCAATCGGATGCTTAATGCGAGACACATTAATTACGCCGCTAAAACGCTGTTTTGCACCATCCATCAATGCCGCACTCATGCGAATTTGTCCGTCGGACTGTAATACCGAACCAGTACCAGCATTAAAAATTGGTTGATCCTCAAGTAATTGACAACCTCTAATTACAGCATCAATTGCACTAGCACCATCAGTCAGTAAAGAATAAACTTCTTCAACTATTGAATGTAAAGCCTCACGAACTACTGTTTCTCCTTTTTCACTTTTAAGATGACCACCCGCACCACCATGAATAATTAATTTAGGCTGATTGTTCATTAGTTTACTGTTTACTGTTTATTGTTACTTAACTTACGCCGACGGCAACGATCAGAACAATATTTAACTTCATCCCAACATTTTTCCCACTTTTTGCGCCAAGTAAAAGGGCGATCGCAAATTGGACAGATTTTAGTTGGTAAATCGGATTTTTTACGCTGACGTGCCATAGGTATTATGAAACAAAGTCGTAAGTTATAAAATGAATCAAAACTTGTTAGGGAATATCAGAATTGTCTTGGTTGAACCTGCGGGGGCGTTAAATATCGGTTCAGTAGCGCGAATTATGAAAAATATGGGGCTAACAAATTTAGTATTGGTCAACCCCAAATGCGATCGCAATTCTGATGAGGCGAGACAGATGGCGGTACACGCCGTAGATGTTTTAGAAAAGGCTCTGATTGTTAATAGCTTGCCTGCCGCACTGGCTGGATGTCAAAGAGCGATCGCTACGACTGTTCGTTCTCGGAGTGTACCAATCAAGCTAGAACCAGCAACAACGGTTCTTCCTTGGTTATTAACACCCCAAAGCAATTCTGCCTTGATTTTTGGTGCTGAAGAAAGAGGATTGAGTAACGATGAATTGAAATATGCCCAGAAATTTGTTTGCATAGACTCTAATCCCGCCTATCCTTCTTTAAATTTAGCTCAAGCTGTAGCAATTTGTGCCTATGAACTTTATCAAGCTTCTCTAAGAATTGATGACAATCTAGAAGACAGTGTTATCTTACAAAAAGAAGAATTAGTCGATTTTAGTCCAGGTTCGATTGACAATGCACCAATAGATGTTCTAGAAGGGTATTATCAGCATTTAGAAGCCGTATTATTAGATATTGGCTACCTTTATCCCCATACTGTACCAGTGAAAATGGAAAAATTTAGGCGTTTGTATAATCGAGCCAACCTAAAAGAAGAAGAAGTAGCAATGTTGCGAGGCATACTGCGTCAAATTCGCTGGGCAATTAAAAATCGGTAATTCTATCACTGTAATGTTTATCGATGAGATTACATACTATTGATGTTCGCAGATTGCTTTATAGTCGTGTGATCATAAGTTGATCTTGATTTATCTAATTGTTACTTAAATTTTTCCCAGAGGAGTGAGGAGTTAGGAGTGAATCGCAAAGGAAAAAATAGCCCTCTTGCTAGACAAAAAGCTAAAAACCAAAACCATAATGAAGCTCGTAAAGCTTCTCCCAAGGGAAATTTCAGTTGGTTTAAAAAGAAGAAAAATAATTCTGCTGCACCCAAAAAAGCGGTTCCAGCTGGCAAAGGCAATCCTCGAAAAAATGCGTTAGCGAAGCTCTCCGAAGGAATCGAGGCTTCTCAACCGAAGCAAGTAAAAAGTTTACCTACCAAGAAAGCTGCCTCTCCTCAAGCCAATCGCTTGAGTAAATTTAATAGAGATAATAGAGATCGCCATAAAAGCCCTTTACAGAGATCTTTATTACTGGCAATACGTCTAATTGCGATCGCAGTGGGGATTAGCACTATTTTTGGCACAGCCATTTCCATTGCTAGTTCTTTTGATAGTGATGTTTCCCCTAAGAATGTTGCTGCCGCTACAGCAATATCGAAGCCTAATTCCCAAAATCAAGCAGAATTAGAAAAATTGTTTTCGATCACCTCATTGGGCAAAGAAATCCCCGATCTGAAGGCTAAGTTAGAAACTTTAGCCGCGAAATATCCTAACCTTGAACCAGAAATATTTTTTGTCGATCTTGATAATAAAGGCTTTGTCAGTATTAAAGGTAAAAATGCGATCGCTTCTGCTAGCACGATCAAGCTACCTGTCTTAGTTGCTTTTTTCCAAGATATAGACAGAGGCAAAATTAGCCTTGAAGAACAACTGACCATGACTAAAGATATGATCAGTGGTGGTTCGGGTAATATGCAGTATGAAAAGCCTGGTTCAAAATTTACTGCTCTCGAAATTGCAGATAAGATGATGACTATTAGTGACAATACTGCTACTAATATGCTGGTTGAGCGAATGGGGGGCATGAAAGCTGTAAATAAACGCTTTTTAGACATGGGTTTAACTGCCACTAGGTTACATAATCCTTTGCCTGATTTAGAAGGCACAAATACCACTAGCGCTGAAGATCTAGGTAATTTGCTAGTTAAGATCGATGGTGGTGAATTAATCTCTTTGCGATCGCGCGATCGCTTATTGGGGATCATGAGAAATATTGTCCGCAATACTCTGCTACCAGAAGGGTTAGAAACAGGTGCAATTATTGCTCATAAGACAGGAGATATTAAATCGGTATTGGGGGATGTCGGTATGATTGATATGCCCAGCGGCAAGCGCTATATCGCCTCAGTATTAGTCAAACGCCCTGATAATGATCCCCAAGCTAAAGAATTTATTCAAGAGATGTCTCAGGTTGCCTATCAACATTTCAAGTATCAGAAACCCAGTTTTTTTACAAATTAGGTCAGTGATTTCAGTCAACAGTGAAGAAAAACTGATAACTGTTAAACTGTAGCTTATAAACTACATAAGCTCATGGAAGCCCAAGAAAAAAACATTCTTACCTAATTAGTCGAATAAATTTTGATTAGTGTATCTCATATTGATGAGAAACGCTATGTTCAGCTTTTGTCACATAATAATCCAAAAAAAACCGCACCAGACAATACTGTCTGGTGCTACTAACCAAGAAAAGAAATGAAATTTAGCTAATAGCTATTAGCTATTAGCTTTCAATAACTACTAGGGTGCTAGTGCATTACCTCTTAGCAAACTACCGATAGTTTTGGCAGTAATCTTCATTTGAGTTAGAGGATTAGCTGGAACTACGGTTTTATAGAGATAGCTATCAAAAGTCATTTTTTGTACGTCTAAGTCGGCGCACATTTCCACAAAAGCTTCGCGAGTTGCATCGCTACGATAGAAGACTCGTTGCAAGATATCTAATACCAAATAAGTTGCACCGTATTTCTTATTCCAACGTTTGAGATAGATTTTGAGATCGTCTTCAGTAGGAATTGTTTGTCCATTGTTAGAAGTCTCCACAATCACTTCCGCACACATACGGGCGGATTTAGCAGCGAAATAGATACCTTCTCCCGAAGATTTAGTGACAGTACCCATAGCATCCCCAACCAGAACAACTCTACCGCGAATTGGACGAGGGCGTGGATGTTCAGGAATGGGGTGAGCTTCTACTTTAATAATTTCGCCGCCTTCTAATCTCTTGGAAGCACGCTGACGAATTCCTGCTTGCAAGTTTTTAATGGTGGCTTTGTTGATCTTCATTGTTCCCGTGCCGACTGCTACATGGTCGAATTTAGGGAATACCCAAGCGTAGAAATCGGTGGAAACATCGTTACCGACATACATTTCCGCTAGGTCTTCGTAGTAAGCCATTTTATCTTCTGGGAGACGAATGCGTTCTTGAAAAGCGATCGCATAATTGTAGTCACCAGCATCAATAGCTTTCGCAATGCGTGAGTTTGCGCCATCAGCACCGATTACTAAGTCTACTTTTAGGGTTTTCATTTCCCCTTGAACAGAACCATTAGAATGATCGGCATAGTGCAGAGTGTAGGGAGCTTTATCACTATCGGGTATGTCTAGTTGATAAACAGTCCCGTTTATTAAGTTAGCACCTAAACTAGCCGCGCGATCGCGCATAAAGCCATCTAGGACTTCGCGGCGACACATTCCGATATATTCATCTTTGTTAACAATATTGATATCGACTTCAACATTAGATGGCGAGATCATCTTCATCTTTCTGACTTGCCGATCAATAATCTTTTGTGGCAAATCAAACTCTTCAACCATACAAAGAGGAATTGCACCACCACAAGGTTTAGCGTTATCTAGCTTGCGTTCAAATAAAAATGTTTCAATACCCGCTTTAGCTAAAACTTCGGCGGCTGAAGAACCAGCTGGTCCCGAACCTACTACAGCAACCCTTAATCCCAAAGTCTTTCTCCTATATCTAAAATCTTTTTTGAAGCCAAGGACATCATATGAGTAGTCTGGTAGACCCACATGATCAATGTCCGTATTGATCGGATACTATCATGTACTCTTGCCCTATTTTTCATGGAGCGGCTGAATCGGTAAAAGTTGAAATACTGCTTAACAACAGCGTTACAAACGTTAACCATTTTTCAGTTAATTTCAATTAAATTGCTTGATTAATTGCGATCGCGCTTTGTTCAAAGATCAAAAAAAGGACGCTCACTCGAACGTCCCGACAAGATTGTTAACCAAAAAATGAGTGTTTACTCTAATTCATCTAATGAATAAGAATTTGGTTTAAAACTTCGCTAATATTACCAGCTAAAAGCTAAGAGCTAAGAGCTTTTATATCTAGTGATGATGATGAGAATGAGCATGAGCATGAGCAGCTTGAGCTTTTGCCAGGCTAGGATTAACTGCTACACCTGATTCAGCGAGTAAAGCTTCAATCTGAGGATTTGCCCACTCTGCCGACATTTTCATGAATTCAGGATGATCATTAACGCAAGGCATCCGAATGAAAGTAACCTCGGAACTTTTATGCTGTAGACCATGAATAATGTGGTCAACATCTAATAGAGTTTCGTGGTTTTCGGTAGCAAAACCGATGGGCATCATGACGATTGAAGTTGCACCCAATCCGATCAAGTTTTGAGCCGCCAATTTAACATTAGGTTGAGTCCACTCAATCAAAGGCGTATCATGATTTAACCAGCCTACAGAAATCAACGGATATTTGGCAATTAGTTCTTCTCTGACTAATTCATATAAAGCTTGGCTTTCATCGATACCTGAAGTGTATCCTTTGGCTTTGTGGGGACAACCGTGATTCATTAAGATGATGCCAATTTGAGAAGCTAAATGTCCTTGAGCTAATTCAGCTTCAATTTTTTCCTCAACCATCCGTGCTAGCAGCTTGATATAGTCTGGTTTATTGAAGAAAGAGGGAATATAGCGAGTATTTTTCAGCCAATGTTCTTCGCCTTCATATTGGGCTAGAGCTTTATTAACTTGTTCTACGGCGATTCCACTAGTGAAGATCGAATCGACTACCAATAAAGGATAAATAAGTACTTTGTCGAATCCTTCTTCTTTGATTTCTGCCAATACTTGTTCGGGAAGGTAAGGCGCACAGAAGTTAAATGCTTTGAAGACTTTAATTTTATCTCCCCAAGTTGTTTTTAATTCTTTTTCGATCCCTTCTCTTTGCTGTTCAAAGATAGCGTTGTGGGGAGAGATGAAGTTGCCATGCTGATGACTCCACTCGTGTAAATCAAAGATTGCCAGTAATTTTGCGATCGCTGGATAAATCCAGGTAGGTACAGGCGCAAATTTAGCTGTGAGCAAGTTTAAAGCTTGTTCGTTATAGTTGGCAAAGTCTTCGTAGCTTTCTACTTCGCCGTAACCCATTAGCAAAACCGCAACACGATCATTTCCAGAAACATGATCCCAATGATGGTGGTGATGTTCGTGAGCAATAGGATGTTCTGATGTTTGTTGTGAAATAGTTACCACTGGCGACTCCGTTGAATAAATTCTAAATCGATTGATATCCGAAAAAGCTGTTGTTTGACATGGAGGGGATAGGCTTACAATCTAGTCCTCTTGGTGATTAAGCTAGCATAACATCCCTATCTGGGGGAGGGGTATCTATCGAAAGAAATACTAAAATTCAACATGATAATCATTCCAAATAAACTGAGTGAAACAACAGATAAAAGATTGAGAATTCGTGCAAGATTATTCATTGGTCTTATTTCACAATTTCAATTTAAAGTGTCGATGCTCGTGGAATGATAGTTGTTTCAATAATTTTGGCAGATTCAACGCGATCGCTCAGAATCATTTCTGCTTATTGCTCAAATGATTCTGAGCTTCTTGACTGTAGAAAAATCGCTAATTTGATTTACAATCTCAACGCCTTGGCAACACCTTCACCATATGCAGGATCAGCTTTGGTGAAATGCACCAATTGCCGTTCAATGATGAATTGCGGTACGCCCTGCATTGCCGCCGCAATATTACGGAAAAGGCGCTGCTGTTCTGCTTCAGGTAGCAACCTGTACAGATCGCCCGCTTGGGCGTAATCATCGTTACCCTCGCGATGATCGTAACGCTCAGCATTACCAGAAATCTTCAGAGGTGGTTCTTGGTATTGCGGATTTTCAACAGCGCCGCCAAAGCTATTAGGTTCGTAGTTCACCGATGCGCCGCCGTTATCGTCAAACCGCATGGCACCATCCCGATGATAAGTGTGCGCCTTCGTAGCATGGGGACAGTTTACTGGTAAGCTTTCGTAATTCACACCCAATCGATGACGATGTGCATCGGGATAAGACATAATCCGTGCTTGCAGCATCTTATCAGGACTGAAAGAAATACCTGGTACTACGTTAGACGGAGAAAAGGCGGCTTGTTCCATTTCCGCAAAGTAGTTTTCGGGATTGCGGTTCAGTTCCAATATGCCAACTTCCATTAATGGATAGTCTTTGTGCGCCCAAACTTTAGTCAGATCGAAGGGATTGAAAGGTAGTTTATCGGCATCAGCTTCGGGCATAATCTGCACCTTAAAGCTCCATTTAGGGTAGTTACCCTGTGCGATCGCTTCAAACAGATCGCGCTGGGCACTTTCGCGATCGCTGCCCACAACATCTTTTGCTTCTTCGTTAGTCCAATTTTTAATCCCCTGTACAGTTTTGAAGTGAAACTTTACCCAGAATCGTTCGTTATCAGCATTGATAAAACTATAAGTGTGGCTACCATAACCGTTCATCTGACGATGACCTTGAGGTAAACCGCGATCGCTAAAGAGAATCGTTAATTGATGCAAACTTTCAGGTGAAAGCGACCAAAAATCCCACATGGCAGTAGGGTTGCGTAGATTGGTTTTGGGGCCGCGCTTTTGGGTATGGATAAAATCGCTAAACTTTAGGGGATCGCGGACAAAGAAAACTGGAGTGTTATTGCCGACCATATCCCAGTTTCCTTCTTCAGTATAGAATTTTACGGCAAATCCCCGCACATCCCGTTCTGCATCTGCTGCGCCTCGTTCTCCTGCAACAGTTGAAAAGCGTGCAATTACTTCTGTTTGCTGACCAATTTGTGAAAATATCTTCGCCTTGGTGTACCGCGTAATGTCATGGGTAACTGTGAATGTACCATAAGCACCAGAGCCTTTAGCGTGAACAACTCGTTCTGGAATACGCTCACGATTGAAGTGTGCCATCTTTTCCAGTAGGTGAAAATCCTGCATCAACAGTGGCCCTCGTTCACCAGCCGTTAAAGAGTTTTGATTGTCACCTACGGGAATGCCTGCATCAGTGGTCAAGGTTTCCCGTTGTTCGTTCTGTTCATTCATGAGTTTTGCTTCCTTAAAATTACCGATTGCTAATTCGATTAGTGTATTTGGTTATATTCCTTTAGCTTAACGGCGATCGCGCGATCACCATATTTTTCTACCAAGTCTTGGAGACTGTCGGGATTGCGGGCTGTTAAAACTGCGCGATCGCCCCGCTCTAAAACTGCTTCAGCCAATGATCGACCAAATCCGCTACTGGTTCCAGTGATTAGATAAACTTTGCTCATGATTGATTACTCCTAATGTTTACATTGTTATTCAGTCAAACTAAAGCATCTCCCCCATCTAGCAATAATGTTGTTCCTGTGGCAAAGCCATTGCTCATTAGAAATACAACTGCATCCGCTACCTCCTCTGGTTTTCCAATTCTTTTTACAGGCAACTTCTGAGCGATCGATTGGACGATTGAGTCTCGATTTTTACCGAATACTTTATTGAGCATTTCAGTATCAATCACCCCCGCACAAACAGTATTGACCCGAACTGGAGCTAGCTCAACTGCCAAATTTCGAGCAACTGACTCAATCCCAGCATTAGCGGCTCCAGCAACTGCAAAGTTAGGATAACCACGACGACCTGCCAAACCTGAAATAAAGGTAATTGAACCATTCACTGATATTCGTGAAGTTGCTTGTTTGACGACGTGCAACGCGCCCCAAATCTTACTATCTAGCGTCATTCTCAGTTTTTCCATCGTTGTTTCAACCAAGGGAGCAGTAGAAGCATCCTGAGCGGCAATGAATAAGTGGTCAAGACTACCAATTTCAGCAAATGCTTTGGCAACTGCGGCTTCATCCATCACATCAATAACAATGGTTGCTACCTCTCCCCCAATCAAAACTTTGGCTTGTTCGAGCTTGGTGGATGAGCGTCCGAGGATCGCAATCGATGCACCCTCAGTCTGAACCATCTTCGCAACAGCCAAACCAATTCCAGAGCCACCGCCAACCACCACCACTTTCTGACCTGATAATCGCATATATACCTCTTAGCTTTCAATACTCAAGAGCAATTTTGTGTAGAAAAACATATGATTCTCCTGTAGTCTTCTGAGTTGGTCTATAGTCAAGCCACGCGATCGCAATTTACTAAATTTATTACTAAATTTTCGGAGTATTCAGTCCAGGAATGCCGTTTTTGACTGCATTCTGACTATTGGATAAGAAATTGTAGAAGGGAAGATGTTGATGAAAGACCTCCAGTGTTCCTGCTGCCGTTTGAGATCGCCGCCAATCTGCTTGCAGATCGGCTGTGACCGCAGCCCAGTTCACCACTTTGATGCCAGCCTGCACCATTCGCATACAAGACATCATTTCCGACATCTGATCCCAGCAGCCAGAACAGTCATACACTGCATATACGTCATAACCTGCTGCCTTAGCTTGCAGTGCAGGAAACATGAGGCAAATATCGGCAGTAACACCAGACATAATCAGCTTTTTGCGTCCAGTTGCTTCGACAGCCTGGACGAAGTTAGGATCGTCCCAAGCACTGATTGGACCGGGGCGGTAAATGGTGGGTGCATCTGGAAACATTTCGGTTAACTCTTCGATCAGCGGACCATTGGGACCCTCAGCAAAGCTGGCGGTGAGAATAGTTGGTAAATTGTGGATCTTGGCGGTTTTCGCCAGTGCCAATACATTGCTGCGGAACTCAGACAATTTAATATCTTGGACTCCCAACATTGTCCCTGCTTGATGATCGATCAGCAGCATGGCACAGTTATCTTGGGTCAAGCGATCATAGTAGATACTATCCATTGGGTTTCTCCTTGGTGCGCGGAATATTTTTAACGGCGTTGGCTCATACCAATTTGATGGTCAATAGGCAGCAACGCTAAAGTATCGAGAGCAAAGATGGTTATTATCTGTGTCTACATAATAAATAGTTAAGCGGCAGAAATTGATCAACGTCTTCGCGATCGCATTTTACGGTTCAGGTTGTCGGAATTTTAAAGATCTTTATACTCTAATATATTCCTTAAAATAAGTAATTATTGAGAAGCACAATGAAACCAGATCTTATGCCCATAAAACAGGCTTGTTTGAAGCTTACCAGTCTTGTCGCCCCAGTATTGCTGCTGGTGTTTGCTATTTTCTGTCTGGCAGCACCAGCAATGGCTACTGGCTTATACGACTTACCCGATTTCGATAGCGAAGAGGTTTGGGTAGTTGATACTGCTGATGCCATTAGCTTGTCTAACCAAAAGAAACTGACTAGCACTTTCAAAGAGTTAGCTAACGAAACAGGTCAGGAAATTAGAATGGTGGCAATTCGCCGTTTAGATTATGGTGAAACCGTCGATAGTCTGGCTGAAGAAGTGTTTAGTGCTTGGTACCCTGATGCGGAAGCTAAAGCTAATCAGACTTTGTTATTAATAGACACTTTAACTAATAATGTTGCCCTTCGTACAGGAGAATCGGCTCAAGGATTAGTTAATGCTGAAATTGCCAAAAGTGTGATTGATGAGACGGTGGGTTATAACATCAGACAAGGTGATAAATACAATCAAGCCTTTATTGATGCAGGAGATCGTCTGGTGGCGGTTCTTTCTGGTCAGGAAGACCCAGGTCCTCCAACAATTGTCGATGACATTAAAGTAGAAGGTACTTTTACTAAAGCCGAAGATACTGATCAGGGTAGTGCGACAATCTGGGTAATCGGATTTTTAATCTTTGCGACAGTAATTCCTATGGCAACTTATTTCTGGTATGTTGGGTTACCTGGTAATTAATCCTGAATATATTCTTTCCCTGTAAATAAAGCATACTCAGCCCTGGTAAATTCTCGACCCAAATAGGCAGCATGGTCTAGCATGGTAATCGGGCAGGGTTGAGGTTCTTCAATTACTTTGACACAAAGTTCTTTGGCAGTTCTGCCAGTATATAAAGTTTCCGCAGCACGCTCTACCTTTTTTCCCCTAGCAGCAATTACTTTTCCAGTTTCGGGATTTACTGCCAACCCCTTTTCGTTAATGATATTGGTATAGTGCTTGGCACAGATTAATCCCGCAGAGCGATCTAGGTAGATAATATAGTAGCCACCAGGGTCAAGAGCGATCGCACGCTTAGAAAGCTGGTCGTCTATTGCTTGGCAATTTTTTGGGTTTATAGTCTCCATAATGTTGATGCTAATTGATAATTATGTACTAGATTACTGATCGTAGTCGCTGTCAATTTCGATCTCCAAAGTATCCTCATCAACGCGCAGATAGAGAACATTAGGACGACAGCATACCTGACAATCTTCGGTGTAAGACTGTTGCATCCCTCCACTAATATCGACAAAGGTGCTATTAGACTCGCCACAGAAAGCACAAATATATTCGGCAGTAGTTTGCATAGTTGTTGATTGTTATACCAATTCTCAAAAATAGGTCAATACTAGGACTTACGCATCGTACAATTTTACTATTCTGTATTGACCGAAATACGTTATTTCATCCTTGCTCAGATACCTTTTGGTAGCGAGTGCGATCGCACTCACTACCAAGATTAAACAACCTCAAATCGATACTCCATATTTGAGGTCTCCTGTCAATGCGTAAGTCCTAAATACTTCTTAATTTAATTTTTAGAAACCATGTTTTTCCCTTTAATATCTAGGCTTGGGTTCAAAATAGTCGATTCAATGGAGTAAATTGAGTTCTGGTATGTAAGCTAAATAACTGTTTTAAATTTACATCTATGCTCATAATAAGGGTCAACTTATTAGAAGTAGTAATGTATAGCTTTCAAGCACCATCTCAGAAATATGGGGTATATGCCGCCATAACAGTTTTGTTATTTGGTTCAGCGAAGCAGGTGTTTGCAGAAGGGTTTGGAGTTTTACAAAGGCAGTTTTTTTGGTTTAGTCTATATGGTTGGCTAGCAGCAGCAGTTATTGTTGGTTCTTTAGTTTATCTGATATTTAATCTATTGGGTTTCTGCAAGTCCAAATCCCCAAAGGTTAATACAGATGAGCAAACGTCGCTTCCAGCATTAGGAGATAAGATGGCGGCAGGAGCTTTACCCGACTGGGAATATGACGATTTACCTGCACCGCCACCATTTAATCTACACAATACCTTGACAATGGTTGGGCCAAGCGTAATTTTACTAGCTACATCTATTGGTGGCGGTGAGTGGTTATTAGGTCCTGCGGTAACAGCCCAATATGGTGGTTTTCTCCTATGGCTAGTTCCCGTTGCAATTGTCCTACAGGCCATTATGAATACCGAGTTTGTTCGCTATACAATGTACACGGGTGAACCGATCTTTACAGGGTTCATGCGTACTCAACCAGGCCCTCAATTCTGGGGACTTTTTTATATCACCATATCTTTTTTTCAGCTGGCCTGGCCTGGCTGGGCATCGGCTGCCGCTACAACTTTCACGGCTTTATTTATTGGTGATGTTCCTGGTGCCGAACATGCCAATTTGATTAGAATTTTTGGTTTGGGTTGGTTTCTTTCTATTGCAGGAATCATTCTGTTTGGAGAAAAGATTGAGAAAACCGTTGAAATAGTACAGTGGTTTTTTGTCATAGCAATTACCCTTTTTTTGGGCGCGCTGACCTTGGTGTATGTATCTCCCTTTGCATACAAAAGAGCAATCGATGGAATTTTCAACTTTGGCACTTTGCCGCCAGGAATGAACTGGTTGCTAATCAATGCTTTTGTCTCCGATGCTGGTGCTGGGGGAGTTATTAATGCTACTTTGACCAACTGGTACCGCGATAAAGGATATGGAATGGGCGGCAAAGTTGGCTACATTCCTGCGATCATTGGTGGAAGCAAACTATCGTTGAGTCAAACGGGCAAGATTTTTCTGCTCACACCTGAAAATAGAGAGCGTTGGCGTGGTTGGTGGAAATTTGTTGATGTAGATCAATATGGGATTTGGGCAATTGGCTGTTTTTTGGGGATGATGCTACCAGCCATAATTACCCTTCAGTATATTCCCGCTGGTACTCAATTTGTTAATGAATTTGGTATTGCTGTCTATCAAGCACAGTATATTGTTTGGGCAACAGGAAATAATTTGTTATGGTTTGCTACTCTGCTGGTGGGCTTTTGGATTCTTTACAGCACGCAGCTTGGTGTTACCGATGCTTTCGTACGGATGGTGACAGATGTCATTTGGTCGAGTAGCAGTCGCGTCCGCGCTTGGCGTAATGGAGATATTCGCCTGATTTACTACGGCGTATTTTTTCTATTTACCTTTCACGGGGTCTTAATTTTGCTGATTGATGTTAAGCCGCTGTTTTTGATCTTAATCGGCGCAAATATAGCAGGACTAAACATGGCCATTCTCGGATTACACACTCTCTATGTTAATCGCAAATTTCTCCCCCTCGAATTGCAACCACCCCTTTGGCGACAAATTGTTATTTTATTTGGAGTAGCATTTTATGGTTTCTTTTTCTATAAAGCCGCGATCGAATTGTTTAATCAACTATTTTCCTTTACTTAGTTTATTTATATTTACTTTATTTAAGTCTTAAGACTTAATTCTTCTAATGAACACCAACGCCGAGAAACGCTTGAATAATCCTCAAACTTATACTTGCCCTCAATGTGATTTTGAGAATAACCCTTTAGATGCTATCTATTGTCAAAACTGCACTCGCTTTTTAGCTAAAAATGCTCAAGATCGACCAAATGAGCAAACGGAAAAAAAATCTCCAGCTATTCCTTGGTCGGTTTTGCCTCTAGTATGGTTACTTTTAGCCAGCGGAGGACTTAGCTTGTTATGGCGCAATAATGCTGTTTCACTCAAAAAAGTTACCAAAGATAGCGTATCTCCAAACGTACCTGATCAAAAGGTTCAAGAAACAGTAACTACAGACACTGCTAGCGGACTTCAGTTACAAGATTCTTTAAAACAAGTTACTAACGTACCGCAGGGCGTATTTTTTTACGGTGGTTCTATGGCTTCGGCAGGAATACGCTCTCACAAAATAACCAATCAGCTAAAGCAAGCACAGCCCCAGTTTCACTTAGCCTATAACGATCCTTTGAATACCCCTCCTGATTCTGGTACAGGAATCGAGATGGTAATCGATGGACAATTGAGCTTTTCTGAATCTTTTCGTCCTTTAAAGCAATCAGAATACGAAATAGCTCTATCTCACGGCATTAAGCTCAAGCAAGTCCCCGTTGCAGTTGGGGGAATAGCTTTCTATACCAACAAAGATATCAAACTTCCAGGGGTATCCCTTAGTCAAGTGCAGCAAATTTATCGTGGGCAACTAACCAACTGGAAACAGCTTGGCGGGCCAAATTTACCAATAGTGCCAATCAGTCAAGACCCTGATGCTCAGGCATCCACTAGTTTTTTACTCCAGGGATTACCTGGTTCTAAGCAACAATTTGGTTCCAATGTCCAAGTTGTGCGAGATACTACTAGCGCGATTCGTATGGTATCTGCTACACCAGGCGCAATAGGGTACGGATCGCAAGCTCTTACAATAAATCAGAGGACAATTCGCCCTCTCGGTCTTGCCAAAGGGTCTTCTGATAATTACATTCAACCCGTGACAGATTCTGGCGCAGTCAATACCCAAGCATTGGTAGACGGTAGTTATCCTCTTATTCGTCGCATATTTATTATCTTTCGGGAAGATGGTGAGCTAGATGAACTAGCAGGTAGAGCTTATGCCAATTTGCTTTTATCTAGAGAGGGTCAGATGTTAATTGATGAAGCTGGTTATCTACCAATTCGTTATCAAAACCAGTCTTCCTCGCTCAATAGTTCGGCAGCTAAAAGTGAGCTTAATAATCACAAATAGAGTTTTTAATCAAGTTCTTAAGAGGTTAAAACATGAAAAAGGCAAATAATCCTGTGTTATTAGTGATAATTGCATTTATAGCTGGTGTTTTAGCAGTTATAACTTTTCACCAAATAGCGTTATTGTTGCTAAACATTATTGGTTTAACGACTAAATCTCCTTATGCAATGAAACCAACTATGCCTTTGGGAATTCCTGCTGTCTGGTCTTTAGCGTTTTGGGGAGGAATTTGGGGAATAGCTTTAGCGTTCGCAATTTCCTTGAGACAAGGATTTAATTACTGGTTATCGGGACTAATTTTAGGTGCTATTGGGCCAAGCTTAGTCAATTGGTTTATAGTCATGCCCCTTAAAGGTGAGCCTATGGGCGGTGGCTGGGCATTGCCAGGGTTAGCTACATCACTAATTGTTAATGGTGCTTGGGGATTGGGAACTGTTTTATTTATTCGTTTACTAAGTCGCAATCTGTTGGGAAACAGTCGGAACGACTCGTCAGCTAATCTAAGGCAAGAGGAAGGAGAAACAATGCGTAGATAAAAATGAGAGCAACTAGCGACTAGCAACTAGCAACTAGCAACTAGCAACTAGGGATAAGAAATAAGAAATAAGAAGATCACAGCTAACCGCTTTTTGAATTTTGATCAAGCCACTTAGCTAGATTAGCAACTCACTGCTGACTACTCACTGTCATGGCATTGTTTAAATGTTTAACCAAGGTAGCTTGAGGTAATGGTCCTTGTATATGATGCCACGGAAGAATACGATCGCATTCCCAATGATCATGTACATAATAATCTAAATTGGGTATTTGTCCTTGTAACTGTTTAAATGCCCGCTTATAGCTACCAACCGAATCGCCATATTCTCTAGTTAACTCTAGCAATTTAGCTAAACGGCGATCGCCACGGGAAATTAAAGCCTGTATGACCGACCAGTTATAGCTTTCGGGACGAAAATCAATTCCTTGCTTGCTTAAATGCTTCTCCAGATACTTTAATCTTTTCTTCCCATCAGGGTTGACTCCCAACCATTGAAAAGGCGTATGGGACTTAGGCACAAAAGTACTGCATCCTAAAGTCAGGCGCAATCCAGGGGCAGCTTTTCTGATGGCTGACATCATGGTTACGGTTTGTTCCACATCGGTCATCTCCTCACCTGGTATACCCACCATGCCATAGAGTTTGAGTGCTTTTAAGCCGCCTGCTTTAGCATTGATTGCCGCTTGAATAATCTCGTCGTTACTCAATTTTTTATTCACAATCTGTCTAACTTTTTCCGAACCACTTTCTACAGCAATAGTAATTGAACGAGTATCCCTATTGGCTAAAGTTGCGGCTAACTTCTCCGTGAGTGTATTGGTGCGGACAGAAGCAATACTGAGGCGCACATCTTGATATTGAGGTTGGGATAAATAATCGAGGATGGCTTCAAATTCGGGATGTTGCGTTACCGATGCACCGAGTAAACCAAGACGATTAGTAACTTTTAATCCTTTGATAATGGCAGGAATTAAAGAACCTTCCAAAGGTGCAGTGCGAAACGGCAGAGTTAAATAACTTGCCAGACAAAAACGACACATTTCTGGACAACTGCGGACAACTTCGACCATATAGATGTTTTCCCAAGCAGCTTTTTCGGTAACTACGGTAGAAGCCGAAAGAGTGTTACCCCGATAAGTTTGTTTATGAACTTGGGGAGGAATGTCGGCATCAATAGGCGCGATCGCTTTTATGGTACTCTCAGGACTATGATAAGTTACTGTGTACAGGCTGGGGATATAAATACCGGGAACTTGTGCCAAATGGCGTAACTTAGTCTGGCGGTCTGCTGTTCTAACTTGTTTATAGCTATCGATAAAGTTGCCCAGTAAATCTTCCCCATCTCCCAGTAAGATAATGTCAAAAAAATCAGCCAGAGGTTCAGGATTGGCGGTTAAAACTGTGCCACCTCCGAAGACGAGGGGATGATTATCTGCTCTCTCTGCACTGTGAAGAGGGATATCTAAAGATTCCAGTAAGTTGAAAATATTAATGTAATCTAGTTCCCAAGAAACTGAAAAACCGAGCAATTCAGGCGATCGCACTAAGGTTTCGCTAATATCGGTAAACAAGCGACTGACATCAACATCTGAGCGCATGGCTAAAGTTGCCCAAACTATTTGATAGCCAAGGCTAGTGATTCCGACTGTGTATTCGTTGGGAAAGGCAAAAATAACGGGAATCGCATCAGTATCGGGAGCAGCAGGAGTAAAAAGTAGGCGTTCTTGTTGGAATACAGTCATGTTCAATTTATTTTTATCTTGGTCGGCAAGCCTCTTCCATTAATGGGACTAGTGATTGGGAGGTTACTAAGATGCGAAAACCCCAATTTCCTTGATCCCTCATCCCTAAATTACAAAAATTTGTCTCTTGTTTGGCTAAGTTTTTTGTTTTCTAGTTACCAAAAAGCGATCGCAACTAGGCTGTAAACTTGAATAAATAGATGATGATCGGCATCAGTAAAAAAAGTGCTACATGGAGTAAACCCCTATAAACTATAACCGTATCTTTAATTTTAATTTAATTAGTCTCGTCAATCGTGCTGAAAATCAGGAGAAAGACAGTTGCGGCAAATATTTAATCCCAAAGAATGGACGGGTAATTTCAAGGGAGACTTGCTAGCAGGTACTTTAGTAGCTTTGGCATTGATACCAGAAGCGATTTCTTTCTCCGTAATTGCGGGAGTTGAACCTAAAGTAGGACTCTATGGCTCTTCCATTATCGCTGTAGTCACTACTGTTTTCGGTGGTCGTCCTGCAATGATTTCCGCAGCTACAGCCGCAACCGCTTTACTGATGCCTGATTTAGTGACCAATCACGGTGTAGAGTATTTATTTGCAGCTTCGATTTTGGCAGGGATATTACAGCTTGGCTGGGGATTGATCAAGATTGCTAACCAGCTTAAATACGTTTCTCGTGCCGTGATGATCGGGTTTGTCAATGCCTTAGCAATTCTAATTTTTAAAGCGCAGCTACCAGAATTAAGACTAGACAATCCTTCTTGGATGATCGTGTATGCAATGGTAGCAGGTGCGTTAGGGATTATCTATCTGTTACCCCGTTTTACTACCGCTATTCCTTCTCCTTTAGTAGCAATTGTGGTGATTACGGTTGTTTCGGTCTTTACCAAGAGCGGTGTACCCACTGTAGGAGACAAAGGACAATTACCCGACGCTCTACCTAGTTTTGGGATACCCCAAGTTCCTCTAAATCTAGAAACCCTACAAATTATCTTTCCTTATGCAATGGCAATTTCAGTGGTGGGTTTAATTGGGTCTTTCCTCACAGCTAATGTGGTAGATGAATTAACCGATACTCCTAGCAATAAAAATAGAGAAGCCATCGGTCATGGAATTGCCAACTCCCTTACAGGTTTCTTTGGTGCAATGGCTGGCTCTGGCATGATTGGACAGTCGGTAATAAATATTAAGTCTGGCGGACGTACTCGTCTTTCTAGCTTTAGCGCGGGAGCATTACTCTTATTGTTCATCTTGGTTCTCAAAGAACAGGTAGCACAAATTCCGATGGCGGCTCTAGTGGCAGTGATGATTATGGTGTCCATCGGAACATTTAACTGGTCTTCTCTCAAGCAAATTCGTAAAATTCCTCGTAGCGAAACTGCAGTGATGTTAACTACGGTAATAGCGACCATCTTGACTCGGAACCTAGCTATTGGTGTTTTAAGTGGAGTTGCCTTAAATGCGTTATTGTTTTCTCGAAAAATTGCTCAATTAGTGTTTGTCGATACAGTACTCGACTCTAGTGGGGCAAAACGTATTTACAACGTTGCAGGCCAGGTTTTTTTCGTCTCGGTTAATGACTTCATGACCGCATTTGATTGTAAAGAAAACTTAGATTTAGTCCAAATTGATTTAACCTACGCTCATTTATGGGATCAATCGGCAATCGCAGCATTGGATAAAATAGTGATTAATTTTCGCCGCAATGGTACGGAAGTAAATGTGGTTGGTTTAAATGAAGCCAGTGCCACTTTGGTTAACAAGTTAGCAATTCATGACAAACCAGATACAAAATAATTAATTAAATTAATTATTTTTCTAAATTTAATTTAGCTAACATTTTGCTGTCATAAATAGCTTCAGACCAATTTGGGGAAGCTTTAACCTGTTTAGCAGTGAGATTTTCTACGCCAAAAAATTTAGTTTTTTTCAAATTAGCATCAGTTAGAAAGCACTCGTTAAAATTGACATCGCCAAAATAAGCCTGGGCTAAATTGGCTCGAACAAAATTAGCTCCCACCAGATTTGCACCAACGAAGTCTGCATCTTGTAAATTCGCTTCAATAAAGTCTGTATAGGCTAAATTAGCGCCCGTCAAAGAAACATTGCTCAGGTTGGCATTGTTTAATTTAGTTTCCACTAGATTAGCGTGACTTAAATCGGCATTACTCAGGTTAGCAAAGCTCAGGTCGGCACCAGATAAATGGGCATTTCTCAAATCTGCTCCTGCTAAATTAATCCCTCGCAAATCAGCCTCCGGGGCATTGAAACCTGTAAGAGGTACAAAATCATCGTTTAAGTCCTGTAGAGCCTGAAACCTAGCATAGCTATTTCTTAATCCATTAGCAGAATCAATAGTTTTCCAGGCTTCGTAGTGGGCTTGTTTATCTCTTTCAGGAGCTTCTAAAAAGAAGAGAAAAACTGCCACTAAAATACTAAAGCTTTCGAGGACATTAAGGAGTGTAGATTCTCGGATTTGACAGAAAAGCCAAGACTCTGTGGGTTTACATACTTTCTCTGCACCAAAAATAGCTTCAATGGCAAGAATTAATCCCATTAACACTATAGTGCCTCCCATAGCTAAAAGAATCCGATAAAAAGAACGCTGTAGTTTTTTATTCGCAATTTTCATCGGCGTTGCCTCTTCTGCTTGGGGAAACTACACAGAGGGGAATCCAATCCTTTGGGTTCAATTCGTCTGAAAGACCCCGTCCTTCGGGTTTAACACTGTGCTTCGACTGAACGGGGCTGACTCTGACTTCCTCTAAGTTAAGCTTTTGGTTTAAGATAAACTAAAGCCTGTCGCCAAATTATGGTGGGTTGATTGTAGTGATCTACTAAACAAATAGAATCAGCATCTTGCCAGATAATTTTGCCGACAACAAGATCGTCGGTAACTAGTTTTAATTCTACTTCTTGACTATCTTTGATATAGTCTTGAACTTGTTTTACCCCAGGTAAAGCTGTATTGAATTCACTCATATTTTAAGCTCTCGTTGATATTTAGGAAAATCGAAGATGGTAATCGAGTTTAGCAAATACCACGGATTAGGCAACGATTTTATTTTGATTGATAATCGCCATGATCCAGAACCCATAATTACTCCAGAGCAAGCTGTTCAAGTGTGCGATCGCCATTTTGGCATTGGTGCTGATGGTGTCATTTTCGCATTACCTGGAAAAGAAGGTACGGAATACACCATGAGAATTTATAATTCCGATGGTTCAGAACCAGAGATGTGCGGGAACGGCATTCGTTGTCTAGCTAAGTTTATCGCTGATTTAGAAGGAACATCGGAAGTTAATAAATCTTACAGAATTGATACTTTAGCTGGGGTCATTGTTGCCAAATTGGAAAGTAATGGTGAAGTTACGGTGGACATGGGAATGCCACAGTTAATGGCGACCGAAATTCCGACTACCCTTAATTCTGTTGAGGGTAAAGTCATCGCCCAGCCTTTAGAGGTTGCCGAACAAATTTGGTTGGTTACGACTGTAAGCATGGGCAATCCTCACTGTATTACTTTTGTAGAAAACAGTGAAGCGATCGCCCTAGAGCAAATTGGCCCTTTATTTGAGCATCATCCAGTTTTTCCTCAGCGTACTAATACGGAATTTATCGAAGTTGTGAAGCCAGACTATATCAAAATGCGCGTCTGGGAAAGAGGTGCAGGTATTACCCTAGCTTGTGGGACTGGTGCTTGTGCTTCGGTAGTTGCGGGAGTACTAAATAATAAATGCGATCGCAATTGTACCGTAGAATTGCCAGGGGGATGTTTACAAATTGAATGGTCCCAGGCTGATGGACGAGTCTATATGACTGGCCCAGCAACACAGGTATTTAAAGGTCAATATTAGACCTCTTGCATAAGTCTCCCAAACATTATTAATAGCTAATAGCTTTCAATTATTAGCTGTAAAAAAAATCCCACTGCTTATTTTCAAAGCGTGGGATAAAGGAAGAAGGATACCACAAAACACACAAAATCTATAAGTTAGAGGTAATCTATAAAGGTTCAAAATGTTTTTCTAGAATCGAACACATTTCAAACTCTTTGTATTTCCTTGATTGAACAACTTGGTAGAATTACCTCTTGACTTGTCTTCCATTATAAACACGTTTGGTTGAAAATATCTAGTTAATTTTTCTTCTTTATCAAATTATTAAATATCTGTTTTAAAATTGCTCTAGATCTTATCAATTTTGCTGCTTATTGCCCGAAAAATAAATAGTTATAAAGATTAAACTATCAAAAATCTATTTACCGAATGGCAATAGAAGAACATTATTGTGCTAAATGCGATCGCGATTTTGTTTAAAGAACATTTAATAAAAATAGTTAAATTTACTGACAAAATGTGTAAAGTTACGATGAAAATTAACAACTAATAATATTAATGAAAGTCGGTAAACCTAGATTTTCGATTCTGGTAATTCTAACAACATTTACACTCATTACTATTTTTGGGTTTAGTATGACTTTGGCTCAAGAAAAACAACCATCAATGACAATGATTAACCCTTTATTAAGCGATCCTTTTTTACAGTTACCTACTGAAACTACGGTGAATGTAGTTTGGTTTACAGACTTCAAAGGCGATCGCCATCAGGTAAAATACGGTAATAAATTGGAGCAACAAATAGCAGCAACTACAACTAAACTTAGTCGTGTCCGAGAGGATGAAGATTCTCAATTAAACTTATCTGTAAATTTACCTGTTTCTCAACCTATCTCTAGAGATATTTGGCGACACGAGGCGACAGTTAACGGTTTGAATCGGGATCAGCGTCTTCCTTATCAGGTTACTAGTATTAAAGATGGGGAAATTATCAACAGTAATGTTTTTACCTTAGCTAGCCAACCGCAATCAGGGACACCTTTAAAAATACTGTTAACTTCCGATCATCAGTTGATGCCGATGACTGCGGCGAATTTACAAAAGGTAGTCGAAACAGTCGGTCAAGTAGATGGAGTTTTCTTTGCAGGTGATTTAGTTAATATAAGCGATCGCGCTTCTGAATGGTTTGATGACAGTCGCGGGGGTGCATTTTTTCCTAGTTTACAGGGACGGGCTAACTATGAATTAGAAACCAACGGAGTCAAAACTATTTATCGGGGAGGAGAAATAATTCAACACGCCCCCTTGTTTGCCACGATTGGCAATCATGAAGTGATGGGCAGGTTGTCGCAGACAAGTCTCAAAAAACAATTTGAAGATGCTATTCCCCGTTCGGTTGCGGCACAAGGTTACTCACAGGTTGCTACTCAAGTCAATTCGGCAGGCGATTCCCAAGTTAAAACAGACTGGATCAAAAATAATTCTTTTAATACTGATACCTATGAAGAGATTTTTAGTTTGCCCCAAAGTAAAGATGGAGGTAAACAATATTACGCTACTACTTTTGGCGATATTAGACTAATTTCACTTTACGTTACTAATATTTGGCGCAGTCCTAGTTTAGAAGCAGATACTAAAGGTAGATATCAAGAAAGTACGGCAGATTTAGAACAACCCGAACAATGGGGTTACGGACAGCATATATTTGAACCAATCGCTAAGGGAAGTCCGCAATATAGTTGGTTAGAACAAGAGCTAAAGAGTGAGGCCTATCAACAAGCAAAATATAAGATTGTCATGTTTCATCATCCGCCCCATACCTTGGGCGGTAATATCGTTCCTCCCTACACCGATCCTCAAGCCAAAATTGAGTATACAAAAGATGGTAAAGTGCGATCTTATGAATATCCGATAGAAGATGACTATATTATTCGAGATTTACTCCCCTTACTAGAAACTGGGGGAGTACAGTTCGTCTACTACGGACACTCTCATCTGTGGAATCGTTTCGTAAGTCCTTCCGGGATGAACTTTTTAGAATCTTCTAACGTGGGTAATAGTTATGGGGCGCACGTAGCAGACAATGAACGACCAGTGCCGCCTTATAGTCCCGAAAACTATGCCAAAATAGGCGACCCCAATGGTTTGGAAGCAGTTATGCCGACTATTGACCCGATTCTAGATGAATCGGGGCAACCTATATCTTATATTGCCAGTAACGACATCACTGTCTTTAGTATTTTAGATACCCAGGCTGGAGAAGTTAGCAGTTATCGTTACGATACTCGTAAACCAAATTCGGCAGTAATTAAGTTTGATGAGTTTAAGATTTCTAATTAACTGAATTTGTTCGCGATCCTAAACAGGCAAAATTCTCTCTTTGATAAAAACCAGAATCAAACAACCATTGGTAGCGATTATAAATAGCAGCTTCTGCTTCAGGAGTAATATATTGACCGTAGTTATCATGTTGAGTCCCATTGAGCTTTTGAATAGGCCCATCCATAGTTAAATTTAGTTCAGATAGTACATTCTCTAAGTCTGAGTGTAAGCTTTCATTTTTAATGACCGCTAAATTGTCAGGAATTACGCCATTAATTACAAAGTAACTTTCTACGTGTGAATATTTGCGTCCAAAATAAGGACTTTTAAGAGCAAATGTTTCAAAATCATTTTCCAGGGCAATTGTTTGCGCCTGTCCTTTATCCCAAGCATGACCAAGACGCAAATAAAAATATCGAGACACTTCCATTTCATAAGGATTGCGCACAGTGGCTACAATCTTCTTGAAGCTAGCTAAAGTCTTACCATATTGAGATATCCATTCTTGTGCTTGTCGAAGATTGCCATGACGCTTTCCTGGGGTGGCAATAATCTGAGGAGGATTATGAAACTTATCCTTTGATCCTTCTGGCAAAGCGTAGTAAATCGGTTTTGGTAAGATCGCTAGCAGTTCGTTAGTAACTGCCATACCTCCAGTTTTTGGCACGTGCAGAAACAATAAATCTTGATTAAAAAGCATCTGGTCAACCTTTATTACTTAAAATATAAAAAACAGCTCAATTATGACAAACTTTCAAGTAGAAAAACGCGAATGGTGGGTAGAACGTTGGCTAGAGTTACTTAATTCTTACCGCTTTAAAAAACGTTTAGAAAGAGGTCGAATCTATGCCAGAGAGGGCAATGTTTTGAGCATGGAATTTGCCAATTCTAAAGCTTTAGCTACGGTACAGGGAAGCGAAGCCGAACCCTACAAAGTCTCTTTATCCCTCGACTCTTTTAGCGATGAAGATTGGGATTATGCGATCGCAACTATGTCAGAAAAAGCCATTTTTTCAGCTCAATTATTAGCAGGAGAAATGCCAGAAGACATTGAAGCGGTATTTACCGCGAGTGGCTTAAGTTTATTTCCTTTTGCCTTAACTGAAGTTCATTCTCGTTGCAGTTGTCCTGATAAAGCAAATCCCTGTAAACATATTGCGGCGGTTTACTATCAATTGAGCGATCGCTTTAGTGAAGACCCTTTTATTATATTTCAATTACGGGGACGTACTAAAAATCAAATCATTGATACTTTACGTCAAATTCGCAGTCAGAAAGCAACAGATTCTCCAGTAGCCGTAACAGAATTAAAGCCAGTAATTGATACTTCTTCATCATCGACAGCAACAACTCCGATAAAAACCAATAGTTTTTGGCAATATGATGAACCCCTAGAATCTAGTCTGGTAGCGATTGTCCCCCCGATAGAAAGCAAAACAGTTTTAGATTTATTGGGTAAAATGCCTTTGACGGCGGCCGATGCCGATGCGGTTCAACAATATTTAACTCAGGTATATCAGACAGCAGGGCAACAAGCACTGATGTCAGCTTTGAATCGCTAAAATTTCTTAGAGGTGCTTGGGAAAAAAGGTATAATAGCAAATTGTGTCTAATTATCTATAGTCCATGCCTAAGCTAAAAACTAAAAAATCTGCTGCCAAGCGTTTTCGCGTTACTGGTAGTGGCAAAAAAATCATGCGTCGCAAGGCTTTCAGAAATCACTTGTTAGAACGCAAAAGCAAAGAACGTACTCGTCGCCGTCTTTCCAACATGGCTGTTGTCCATGAGACTGACGAAAAAAGCGTACGCTTAATGATGCCCTACATTTAATTAATTAATAAAAACAGTAACCATGAGTAGAGTCAAACGGGGTAATGTTGCCCGCAAACGCCGCAAGAAAATTCTGAAGCTAGCGAAAGGATTTCGCGGTTCTCATTCTAAGCTATTTCGTATTGCTAACCAGCAGGTAATGAAGGCATTACGCAATGCCTACCGAGATCGCCGCAAACGCAAACGCGATTTCCGCCGTCTATGGATTACCCGCATCAACGCTGGTGCGCGTATCCACGGCATGAGCTACAGCAAATTTACTCACCAGCTTAAGAAAGCTGAAATAGGTTTGAATCGCAAAATGCTAGCTCAACTGGCAATGGTTGATCCTCAAGCTTTTGCTAAAGTAGTTGAAATAGCTCAACAAGCTGATTAAATTCTGAAAATATCAGCGCATTAGTTATTCAGAAATTACATAATTTAGTTGAATGGCTGTAAATCGTAAAGGACTCGGTTTTTTAGACAAAGCCGAGTTTTACGCATTTTTAAGACAGTAGATCAGGGAGAATCATGAAACGTCTAGCTATTATTGGTTCATCTGGTGCGGGTAAATCAACTTTAGCAATAGCTTTAGGAGAAAAACTTTCACTACCAGTAATTCACTTGGATTCTTATTTTTGGCAAGCAGGATGGAGCGAAACTTCATCAAATGATTGGCTCGAAATACAAAAAGAATTCATAAAAAGCGATCGCTGGATTATTGACGGTAACTATAGCAGCACTATGGATACACGTTTAGATGTAGCAGATACAATTATTTGGCTCGATTTTAATCGTTATTTGTGTCTGTGGCGAGTAATTAAAAGATATTTGCGATATGCTGGCAGAGTAAGACCAGATATGGCTGCTGGCTGTCCTGAAAAACTTGATTTAGAGTTTATACAATACGTTTGGAATTTTCCTAATTTACACCGCCCCGAAATTTTAGCCAGATTAGCAACATATCGAAATTCTAAACGGATTATTATTCTGCAAAATCCTGATCAAGTCTTAGATTTCCTAACTCAAACAGTCGCTCTTACATGATAATACAACGGCTTTTAAATCTTGGCATTGCGATCGCAACGATCGCAATAACTTCTATAACGCCTCAAAATGCGATCGCTCTACTTTAATTTAAGGTGAATTTGGCAGAGGCGGTAAGATGAAGGCAGTAGCTTGCTTAATGGTAGTAGATCGTTCTTGGTAAGGGACTTTGCCATTTGAAGATGCTACATATTGCTCGATAAATTGTAATAATTCAGGTGCAGACTCAATAGGTGCAAGCTGATTAAAGATAAATGTTAGTTTATCAGCAGCAGCTAAGGTGGCAGCGCAGGAACGACGACAAGCTGCCATACAGGATACAGGTTTGATAGTAATAAGATCGCCCCACTCATATTTTTCTAAACCTTTTTCTAATTCTTCAATTAGATGTTGTCCGCCTGAGAGTCCGTGTTTCTTGTTTTGAGTCTCAGAAAATCGACACAGGCTACAAACCAATAAAGTATGTTCGGTCATAGTAATTTCTTTAAAATAGGTGGGTTAAATTTTGGTTTGGGGCTGATAATTTGCTGCTGGCTGAAATTCTGACCAAGCTTGACGAATCCTCTGATAACATTCAGGTGGATTTATAGGAAGATTTTTCAAGTAAAAAAAGGAAACTCTATTACCTGATTCCAAAAGTAAAATTACATCTTGTTCGGGATTATAGTTATCCACCGCATCTAAGATATGTCCGTTCATATGGTGTCCTTGAAGAATTACAGTGTCGGGTGCGGCTAACCAAGCATTGAGGAAAGCAGCTAAACGAGAACGACGTACTAAATGCGTTTTAAAAGTTTCGCCAACGCGATCAAGTAAAGGGGAATCGGTGCTGCAAATAATTACACCCCGTCCTGTTTTCAAGTAAGCATTCCAGGCGTTGTAACCAATTACTAAAAGGTTGGTGGTAATAAGATTTTGTTGCCAATCTGAGGAATTTGCTTTCAACATTTTTTAACTGTAGTTTCAAAATTTTCAGCTTATTTATCGATTTGCGATCGCGCTGTTTAAATATGGAAGCGAACGAACTTAAAGATGTTTCTTAGAAGACTCTTTGACACCAAGACGACCTTCAATAATTTTGCGATCTAGTTCGCTCAACATAAGATCGCGAAAGATTCTTTGTTCTTTCGTTAGTTTGCGCTTAATATTAAACAGACTTTTCCAGAGATGAAGTAATGGCTGATATGAAAATATTGTGAACAAAAAATTATTGTGAAAATCCGCCTGAAAATTTAGTTGTCGTACAGCGCAGCCAACTGTTAAGTCGTCTAGATTTTCTACACTATGCCACCACCAAGGAGCGTTGAATAGTACATCTCCAGGTTCGAGAATAACCGACCATCTTGGTAAATTAGAAGTTTTTTGTCCCAGAATCTCATCTTCGGGGTTGTAATAGCAATCGGCATAAATGAATGGATCGGCAGGTATCGGACAGAGAAATGTCGAATACTCAGGGGCGATTAACAGCCATTTTTTACGTCCCACAATATTGCAAAAAAAGTTTCCCGCAAATGCACAGTGCAGACTGTTTCCCGTACCTTTACCGCCTAAAAACATATTGATCAGGTCAAAGCGATCGCCATTGGTTACTTTAGTATCAATGAGACTGGCAAGCTTACCCAATTGAAGTTCCTCGATTAGAAAAGGATTGTCAGCAAAGATTTTAGTTACATTGTTTAGATACGTATGTTCTCCTCGTGATATTCCTTCAAGGAGATCCCGCACTTTTATAAGTTGAACTTCATTTTCTTTAGTTTCTGAGTCTTCTTGGCGAGAATCTTTAATTGCAGGATAAACAGACTCTCCTAATTTCTCTTGAAAGTAAGATAATCCCCATTTGGCACAAGCGTCCGAATCAAGCAAAAAGCCCTTAATTACAACGGGACTCGTTAACCCATTAGTAATTTGATGAAACTTGCTAGGTGAAATATCAGCAGCAGAAATTTCTGGTACTGATAATGAGTTGATTTTTGCCGATGAGATACATCGTTGCTGAATCTGTAGACAATGCTTTTTACGTAGGGCAAAGAGTAAACGACGACTATCAAATCTGCGGAATAGCAATTCAAGAACTAAAAGACATTTTGCCCAAGCATTAGATAAAAACCTGTTACTGACTGCTGATTTTTGTTGATACGTGACTTTTTGGAAATAGCCAGATAGTATATTGCCAAAAATTAAACCCAGGAATGACTGCATATAATTTGATTCGATTTGTGGTTAAAAGTGGAGAAGTTGGTGCTGCAAATGATGGCATGGCGAATCGCAATAGCCAGTTCAGGGTATTGAATGGTTCATTTATGAATTTCTCCTGGGGGTAAAACGATCAAGCTGAAACTCCGACTGACGCTGCTGCACCTGTTGGAAACACTCAGCAGGAGAAATTGCCATATTTTGCAGTAGATTGATGTAAATACTGCTATCTTCCTTAATCAGTAAGAGCAATTCTGTTTTTGGATCGTAGTTATGGACTTTATCTATGAGCAGCGCGATTTCTCTATCTTGTAAGTTGAGAAGCTGTAAATATACTGCAACTTCTAATTCATTCAGAAAATGGGCTTTATATTCAACTAGATCGAGACTCCAATTAATAGATCGAGTATCCTCAACATCTGGATGGCATACCACTATGCCTTGACCCTGGATAATAAACCCTTGCCACGCTGTGTGTCCCAGAGACAAGAAATTTTCACGGATAAATAAAGACTGCCAATTGCAAGAAGAACTTTGCCAAATACTATCTTTGGTGAGCATCGATGCTCTCTCGTAGTTTTTTAGTAGCTTCGACCATGTTTTTTAAAGCAGGAACTACTTCTTCCCAACGTCTGGTTTTAAGTCCGCAATCGGGATTAACCCAGATTTGCTGTAGAGGAAGGTTAGCAATACCTGCTTTCAATTGACTGACTAAATATTCAGTTGTCGGTACAGCAGGGCTGTGAATGTCATATACTCCATTGCCAATTTGATGGGAATAGCCTCCCTTAGTTACTTCTTTGAGAGTTTGGTTATTGCTACGGCTGTTTTCGATAGAAATTACGTCAGCATCAAGACGCTCAATGTCTTTGATGATGTCGCCAAATTCGCAGTAGCACATATGGGTATGGATTTGGGTTTGAGGTGCGACACTCGCTGTAGCTAGTCGAAAGGCATCTACCGCCCAAGATAGATAATCACTCCAGCGTTCTGGCTTTAGGGGTAAGCCTTCTCGTAGTGCGGGTTCATCTACTTGAATAATTCTCGCCCCTGCTGTTTCTAAATCTGCCACTTCTTCCCGTAAGGCTAGAGCAATCTGAAAGGCTTGATCGCGACGAGAAATATCATTACGGGGGAAAGACCAATTCAGGATCGTAATCGGGGCTGTTAACATTCCCTTGACGGGTTTGTCGGTTAAAGATTGAGCTATTTTATATTCTCTGACTGTCATTGGTGTAGTACGAACTACATCGCCAAAAATAATGGGCGGACGCACGTAACGGCTACCGTAGCTTTGTACCCATCCATGTTCGGTAAAAGCAAAACCATTTAATTGCTGACCAAAATATTCCACCATATCAGTGCGTTCAAATTCACCATGTACTAAAACATCTAAGCCAATTTCTTCTTGGATTTTGATACATTTACCAATTTCTGTGGCGATCGCTTTTTGATATTCGGATTCGGTTAAATTTCCTTTTTTATATTGCAGTCGTAATTTACGTACTTCTTTGGTTTGGGGAAAAGAACCGATGGTAGTTGTAGGTAAGGGAGGAAGGGGAATTTGCTGATCGATTCGTAATGAGTAGGATAAAGAACGTTGAAAGTCTTGAGGAGTAAGGTTATCCACCTGGGCTTTTACTGTATCATTGGCAGGATTGAACTCATAGAAAGCTTGCCAGTTAGCGTCAATTAAGTCTTCGGTTAATTCTTGTTCGAGCTTGCTATTGTCTTCCAATATAGTTCGTGCCAAAAATCTGACTTCTTGTAACTTTTGTTCAGCAAAGCTCAAAACATTACGTAACTGTTCGGGGAGTTGTTTTTCTCTAGTCGCATCGTAGGGAACAAACTGTAAAGATGCTGATGGTTGTAGGGAAATATTCGAGGTTCTAGTTTGAATCTCTGACAACACGGGTAGAACTTTATCGGTGCGAATTTGCCAGATGTTTCTCGCATCGACAATACCTACTCCCAATCGCTTGTCTTTGGGAAAACCATGCTGTTTGATTAAGTCTAAATTATTTCCGCGAGTAAAATCTAAACTGATAGCGGTTACGGGTAATTCCATCACCCAAGGATAGGTTTCCCCCAAGTCATCAAAATAGGTGACGAGATTGATATCTAGTCCTACTTCAGCCAGTTCAGTATAAACAGTCTGGAAATGTTCTTTCAGACTAGGTGCATCCCCAAAGACTAAAGCTGGTTCGTGTAGTTGAACTTCTTCAATTCCTAATACTTTTAGCTCAGTTAATAAACTGCGGTACAGTGGCAAAAGTAAGCTAATAAGTGTTCCTAAATCCACTCCTGATAAACGACTCAAACGCAAGAGAGTAACTGGACTAAGAACAATTGGTACGGCTTTATTACCTAATATTGTCTGACTTCTGGTTACTGTTTCAAGAAAGTCTGTAAAATCAGTTTTGGGGATAATGTCAGAATTTATTTCTGGAACTAAATAATGATAATTAGTATCAAACCATTTAGTCATTTCTAAGGCAGGAATTCCTTCTTTGCCTCGCGCCATGGCAAAGTATCTTTCTAAACCTGAAAACTCTTGAAATCTTTGCGGAATTAATCCCAATCTTACTGTCCAATCTAATACATGGTCGTAAAGAGTAGCATCACCAATCCCAATGCGATCGATTCCTGCTGCTAATTGGGTTTTCCAGCTTGTCTCCTCTACTTCTTTGACAGTTTGTAGTAAATTATCTGCTGCTGTTTCACCACGCCAAAAAGACTCTAATGCTTTTTTGACTTCACGACCTTTACCAATGCGGGGATATCCTAATGTTGCTGTTGAAATATTCATAGTTTTTCCTGAAAAATGACAAGATAGTTGGACAGATTTCGGATGACAGTCGCATCCTGAAATTTGTAATTTAAAATGAGACATCTTTTTCTAGACTGGCTTTATGGTTAAACACAGGGATGCGTCCTTGAAAACCAGTCATCAACTTGAGAGCAAAAATCTTAAATGGCGGTAGAGTTCGTAGTAGCCAAAGACCGAAACGACGCACAATGATTGCTGGTAGCCAATTATTAGAGAAGAGGCGATCGAGTAAATCTGTAAATCCCAGTACGGTCAGGTTTTCGATTTTACGCCAGCGTTCATAACGTTTGAGAACTTTAACCTCGCCGATATCTTCTCCTCGCTGATGGGCTTCTGACAGAACTTGTGCCAATGCAGCAGCATCTCTAATTCCTAGATTGAGTCCTTGTCCCCCCACAGGATGACAACGGTGGGCAGCATCCCCAATTAATGCTAGTCTCCGCTTCACATAATGCCGACACTGAAATAATTGCACAGGGAACAATAAGCGATCGCTCTTGAGCTTGAGCTTTCCTAACAAGCCCCCAGTATAGTATTCCAGTTGAGTTAAAAACTCTTCTTCCTCTAGCTTCTGAATTGCTTGAGCCTCCAGATGAGGAGCAGTCCAAACAATACTACAGCGATTTCCAGGTAAGGGTAACACCCCCATTGGACCATTAGACCAAAATCGCTCGAAGGCTATATCATTACGGGGAGCTTCATGGGTAACAGTAAAGGTGACACATGACTGCCAATATTTCCAGCCTGTAGTTTTAATTCCTGCCCAGTTGCGAAGGCGCGATCGCACTCCATCTGCACCGATAACCAGTTTAGTCCTTAATTGCTGTTTACGCCCGTCTATTTCTACCTCGACTACTGCACTTTTAGCTTCGTAGGTAACTCCACAAGTTTTAGCGGGACATAACCAGTTCACATTGGCACATAGAGCGATATACTCTTGCAAAGACTGCAAAACAGTTTTGTGTTCGGCTACATAACCCAGAAATTCTGTTCCCAAATCGACGGTTTTAAATTTAACTATTCCAGGATAGTCAGCGTCAGAAAGATAAATCTGGCGATACTTGCCAAGATCGGCAATAATTTCTGACCAAATACCAATTTCCTGAAAAATTCGTCCAGAGAGAGGAGAAAGAGCATAGGTTTGCTCCCTGGATGCTGCTACTTCTAAAGAATTAGCTTCAATAATGAGCGCACTTAATCCAGAATCTTTGAGAGCAGCACCTAGAGTTGCACCCACAATTCCGCCTCCCACAATAGCCACATCACAATCAAAATTAGTAACCATTTGCTATTTTCTTAAGCTTTAACTACTTGAGCTTGAGCAGTTTCCCTAGACTGTGGTACAGAATTAGACTTAAGGGCGCGAAACATTCCAAATCGGCAAAGTCCATTACCAAAACCGATCCGCATTAACAACATAGTGGGTACTTCTCTCAATGATTTGATCAATCCTGAGAAGCCAAACTTGATGATTCCTTGAGGTCTAATTATTCCTTGCCAGATAGAATCAAGCCAAGAAGGGAGGGTTTCTTGTGTCCAATCTGTCGTTGCTACTTCTCCTGCCACTAATCCCGTCTCTGCTATAAGTTCAGAAAAGCCTTCGATACTAGCAAAAGCTGGATGCGACCACTGGTCTAGAAGTTGACGCATTACGGGTTTTTCCCAGAAATTCAGGGGTTTTTGGCGATCATCTCGCTGATTCCAGTCTGCTACCACTAAAATACCTCCAGGTTTTAAGACTCGCATCATTTCGGAAGCATATTTAGCTTTATCTGGCATATGAGGGCCAGCTTCAATCGACCAAACCACATCGAAACTGTTATCTGGGAAAGATAATGCCAGGGCATCATCTACTTGAAATTTAGCAGTAACTTCTTCAGGTGTTAATTCTGTTGCCCGCTGCACTTGTTTAGGGCTAATCGTAATTCCTGTGACATCAAATCCATAATTTTTAGCTAAGATACGGCTGCTGCCACCAATCCCACAGCCTACATCTAGAACAGTAGTCTTGGGAGGTAACTTATCTAAGCCACCCCATTTGACCATTTCATGCACAAAATTAGATTTAGCTGTCAAAAAATCTTTACGCTGCGGTGGTGAACCATAATGCCCTAAGTGGATATGTTCGCCCCAGTAAAATTCTAAAATACCGTCTTGAGTCCATTCGTCATAGGAATTGGCTACCGTATCAGAAGATTCATAACTGCGGGCGGTGATTAGATAAAGCGTGATGCCAACCACTAATAGTAAAACCAAAAATCCCAAGGCGTAATATATGTACATTGAAATCAAACCCTAATATTTGTTGCTATAAAATCGAGTTGTCAAAATCCCAGGCTTTTGGATCAAAGCGGTTTTTTGGTGTTACTAACCTTTTCGCCCACAACCAGGGGGATGATAGCCTGAGTAGTAAGTAGGTGGGAAAGAAGGATGAGAGTAGGTTGGTATAGTCTGTATTACTAGCCAGACAAAACTAGAGTGAATTGCTGATAAGACAACAGCCCAGGCAACATCTTTCAGGAAAATTTGCCACAAAATTGTGGAACTAAATCCATGTCCGCCCATTAACTGATTAATTAAGACGATACTGCCTTGATACATTGCATAACCACCGATAACACTGATCGCTAACCAGAGTAAATAACCCTGAAAACTATGACGGCTAAATTTTGTTGGTAGTGTAATTAACCAAGTAACCAACAGAATTCCCAAACCCATAACTAGCCCCCAAATCAAAGATTCTAAAGTTCGGGGATATTGGCGAATGGTAAAGCCATAAAGCTGATTGGCAAACCAGATACTCATAGTACTAATAAGTGCTTTGTTACGAGTCAAAGTGTTACCAGCTACCGCAGCCAAACCAACTAAAGGCACATGGGGATAGATAATACTACTGAGACTACCAACAATGATCAAACACAAGTACCACCAATGACTTTTGGCGATCGCTTTTACTGTTATTTGCCATAAATTGAGTTTGGGTAGTTCGGAATTTAGGACAAATTCTGGAACAATAAAGGGAAATTTAGCTGGTTTTTCTATTTCAGGCTTCATTTTTGGTTCTCCTGCTACCAAGAGAATAGCCGTGTGATTTTTGAAGCTATACCTTATTAGCTATCAAAGAGTTAAAAGCTACTGGCACTATTTTGCGTTGTCGCCTTCTCCCGAATCCTGCGATTAATCCCACCACGAAAATGAGAGTAAAATACGATAGACTAATAAACCTTACAAACAACGGAGGAGCAATGGCTTCTACTTCTATTGACTGAGATACTTGCAAAGGCTTAAACTGCCGAGAAGCACTTTCTAAGGGAGTCACCCTTGCTGTAACTTGGTGGGGTGCGCCATCAAAAAACTGTTCTGACCAAGTTAGTTTCCCAGTAATGTCGGGAACACCTTGATAAGCAAACATCATTGTGCCACTTTCTAAGGCAATAGACTGAACCCCAACTCGAACATCCGTCACGGGTTCTCCTGTACTGGAATTAGTAACTTTTACTGTTTGAGTTGCTAACTTGCCAACGACCGCTTGAGTATCTCCTGATAACTCTACCTGCATTCCTCGCTCATTGATGATAGCAGGAGTAGAGGACGTAACTTCTCCCGCTTCAGTATGGTGCGATCCCATTTCTGCACTCAGATTAACCAACAGTAAGACTGCGATCGCCACTATGATCGTGCCACTCAATAACATCCGCACGGGCTGAGGAGCGATTTCATCCTCACGGACAATTTGATCGCCACCTAATATCCAACCGCTACTAAAGCCAACTACCAACAAAATAACCGCTAAAATCGCCAAATTACGATATTTCACGGTATTTTCTGACACTTTTAGCCCTAAAGACTGCTCAAACTCTTTGAATGCTCCTGTAACTCTAGGAGTTACTGCTACTTCCATGTGGTAGTCACCCCGAATCGGTAACACTTGCTCAAACTCTAAATTTCCTTGAGGAGCGATCGCTTCAAAACTGAGTAATTCTGTCCCCTCAACAATCGGAAAATCTGAGGTAAACCAGGGGTTTCTGGCTGGTGTTAAGATGCGGACTCGAATATTGGCATCAAATAAAGGTTTTTGGCTGGTATCGACCGCCTGAAGCTTGAATTTAACCACCGTATCGTCAGCAATCACTTGCTCTAAAGGTGGTTCGGTCTGAAGCTGTATTGTTGGTTGAGATACAACAGGGGTTATTGAGAATAACCAAACTAACCCACTAACAGCGATCGCCATTAGGGTCAATAAAACATATCTAGTTGATTTCATTTTTTCTGACCGCTCAATGACAAGCGACTGTCAAAGTATGGTGGCGAGTCTCATGCAGCGCGTCATGAACAGGAGGATATGAGGAGAAATAAAGTGTCCAGAGAATTATCATGCACAAACCAGTTAGCAGGGAA
>Ga0209082_1000010_pt1 | contig 154785 bp, 114 predicted proteins | sample ColdCreekSource_FD_184127 | JGI IMG/M metagenome (GOLD analysis project Ga0209082, IMG submission 184127) | Groundwater microbial communities from Cold Creek, Nevada to study Microbial Dark Matter (Phase II) - Cold Creek Source (SPAdes) (version 3) | ecosystem: Environmental > Aquatic > Deep... | reverse complement strand
CGGCTCGCCCGATACCGAGCAGCGCCAGCCAAAGGTCGTGCTCGATCTCGGTCAGCGTTCCGGTGCTGCGATCGCCAAGCGCACGCGCCGCATGCATCGCGCTCTGGACATCATGATCCAATCGTTCGATAGTTCCCACAGGGCCACTTCCGGTTGGTGTTCTGCTTAGACAACCGGATATCTGCCGGAATCTGGCCCTACTGTTCAAGCACGATGCTGCAACCGATCGGAATCGCTTAACTCTTCACGTGCGATTCGGGAACTGCACCCAAATGAGTCGGAAACGGTTGCTCGCAGCTGATGCTTGAGTCGTTGGGCAGACCCGACGCCGCAGACCGCCGATGCCGCGTGTTCAGCTCTGGTCGTGGTAGACTGACGACCCCACCACGTCATGGAGATCCTGCGTGCCCGCCGACCAGTCCACCGTACCCCGTGTGTTTATCTCTTGTATCCGCTGCACGGACCCCATCGTGACGTGAGTGCAGTCGCGCCGCATTGTAGCTGCCATGACGAAGGCATCGGCAGAGTCGGTCTGGTTGGAGCGAGTGCGAGAGTGGAGACAGAGCGAAGTGTCGGCGGCGCGGTTCTGCACGGACAAGCCCTTTCACCCGGCATCTCTGCTTGGTTGGTCAAGTCGCTTGAGTCGTGAGGGGAAAGTCCCGGCGCTGACAGGAGGTCGAGGCCGTCGTCGGTTGCCCACCAAGACTGCTGGCGTAGAGTTCGCGCGTTTATTGACGTACGCCCCAGCGCAGCCGTCCGCGGCACTGATTGTCGCAGTGGGTTCAGTCCACATAGAAGTGTCGCCCGGGTTCGACGCGAAGCTGTTGCGCGCAGTCGTCGAGGCGCTCTCGGCAGGTGCACAATGATTCCACATGGCGTTGAGGTGTTTGTCGCCGTGGAGCCCGTCGACATGCGGTTGAGTTTCGATCGACTGGCCGGGCTGGCTGAGGAGCGCATGCAACGCGCCGCGCGTAGCGGCGCTTTGTTTCTCTTCTTCGCGAAACGACGCACGGCGCTAAAGATTCTATTCTTCGATGGATCCGGACTCTGCATCTTCCACAAGCGATTGGACCGCCGGCAGTTCAAAATCCCGGAAGCCGGCGACCGCAGTAGCGCGGTGATGATCTCGGAGCGAGAACTCGATGACCTACTCGAGGGCATTGATGTCGAGCGCACAAGCGCAAAGCGAAAGCGTCGTCGCCCTCGGGTGCATTGACTGCGTTCCACTCGCGCGCGTACTGCGCTTTGGGCTCGACGCGACGGTGTGGAGCGACGTACAAGGCCAGAGCGTGTCGGACGAGGCTCAAAACACAGCAGTTGATGGCACTGGCGTGCACTCCGACGCGCGAGACGTAGAGCAGCTGCACGCGACCATCGCCAGTCTGCAAGAGGAAAATGCACGACTGTTGCGCTCCTACGAGCTGCTCAAGGAAGAGCTCGCGCTGGTGAAGCGCCGTTTGTTTGTCGCAAAGGCGGAGCGGGTCGACACCTCCAAGCTTCAGCTAGAATTCGAGGAGCTGCTTGGAAAGCTCGCAAAGCTCGCCGGTGAGTCGACCAGCACTGCTGCGAGCACGCAGGACCCAAAGAGCGACGCAAAGCCGGCGCGCACTAGCAAGCCGACAGGTCGCCGGAAGTTGGAAGACGCCCACCTGCCTGAGGTCGTGATCGAGATCACAGATCCGATCTTTGAGCAGCTCGTGGCGGCTGGAAAGGCGACACGTCTCAACACCTTCGAGCCCAGCAGCAAAGCCATGTACCAGCGCGGTGGAATGCGCCGCGTGGTGATCAATCGCGTCAAGTACAAGGTGATCGATGCTCAGGGCGAAACGGCCATCGAGACTGCGCCGCCTCCGCTCGATCTGATTCCACGTTGCATCGCATCCGCTTCCACACAGGCGTTCATCGCGGTTTCGAAGTTCTGCGATGGGTTGCCGTTGTACAGACTCGAGCAAGTGCTCGAGCGCAGCGGCTTCAGCTTTGATCGCGGCACCATGTCACGTTGGCTCGAACAGCTCGGCGCTGTGTTTGGCGCCACAGTCATCGAGGCGGCCAGGACACACGCGTTTGCGACTGCGTTCTGCATCATGACCGACGCGACTGGTTTTGCGATCCAGCCCGGACCAAGAGAAGACGGTCCGCGGCGGCCCTGTCGCAAAGGACACTACTTCGTTCAGCTTGCCGACCGCGACTACATCTTCTTCGAATACACGCCGAAGGAGACCAGCGCGAGCGTGCGCGCCATGTTCCAGGGATTCTCCGGGTACCTGCAGCTCGATGCCAAGAGTGTCTACGATGTGCTGTTTCGTCCCCCCGAAGCCGACGATCCGGACAACGATGGATGCACACGGCATGAGGTCGGATGCTGGTCGCACTCGAGACGCAAGTTCTGGGAAGCGGCGCTGGCCAAGCAGCGGCCTGCACGTGAAGCGTTGGTGCGCATAGGCAAGATCTTCGAGACGGATGCACGCCTGAGCAAGGGCAATCCGCCGACCAATATCAAAGCGCTGCGCGACAAACATCTGCGCCCGCTTGTGCTTGAGTTCCTCGACTTCGCGACTGAACAGTATGAGCTCTGTAAGCACGAACGAGGCTCGCTGCGCACAGCGTTCGGGTATTGCGTGCGCCAGCGTGACGCACTCACACGCTTCCTCGACGATGGACGGCTGCGTCTCGACAACAATCCCTCGGAGTCGGCGCTTCGCAAAGTCGTCATCATCCGCGACTCGGCCTTGTTTGCAGGCAGCGACGACCATGCGTCCAGCGCCGGGCACATCATGTCCCTCATCGCCATGGCGCGCCTGCATGACCTCAACCCCGAGCAATACCTGCGGGACCTCATTCGCGTCCTGCCGTACTGGCCCCGCGAGCGCTATCTCGAGCTCGCGCCGAAGTTCTGGAGCGCCACGCGCACCTGCATCGACCCCGTCCAGCTGGAACGCGAAGTTGGCTTCATCGACGTGCCGCCGTGCCGCCGTGCGCGGCGAACGCGTCCCAGTAGGCTCCTGCGGGTCTGCAGTGGCGACTGCTCAGGCATGCACCGAATATCGGCTCTCCAACTCGCCGGCGCCAGATGGGGCTCGTGCAGCGGTTACCAACAAATACCCTTCCATTTACTTGAAATCGAATGCTTTGAACTGCCCGATTTCAAAGGGTACGCCCTACGACCTTCTGCGCGATGGCTCTCGGCGGAAGATCCCGGACTTGCTCTCCCCGTGGGCGGATGAGGCGCTCGAAGCCACAGGCAAGCCGAGGTCGACGGGCCGTCAGCCAGACTTGATAGTCGCGTTCTGGCTCGAGTCATACCCAGACAAAATGATCTTCGTTCTCGGCGACGCAAAGCGAAATGCGACTACGTAGGGACGGCGAGGACCTGCTTCGCGGGGCTCTCGAGGTTGCCGCAACGTACCTCATGTCGTTCGGGTACCGAATGGGCTTGCAGTTGCCCGACCGCACCGGTGGTCCGATAGTGACCGACCTTAGTCCAGGCGTCACAATCTTCTGCCGGCAGAATACAGGTCGTGACGCTGAGAGTGCGGTCGCGCTGCTCCGAGCGAACGGGACGCCGCCCGTAGTGATGGCATTCGATCTCGAGCAGCATTTCGCATATGACAGTCGGCCATGGCATGCGCCAGTGTTGGCCGCATGGTTGGGGTCGCTTGGTCGACAGGCCATGAGGCTACTGACGCGCGATCATTTTGCTCGTCCGGCGGATCGAGCTGAGGCACTTTGAGCCTGACGGAGCGTGTACGCTCCGCAGCTCGAGTCCCCACTGACCAAGATTAGAGTGAGCTCCCAATGCAGCTTCGAAAACAGGTGACTGACCTGTTCTAATTCTTTGCACCCCTGCTTACTGGAGAAGCACCGCTCCGGCGCCTGTTGGTGTTAGGGGACGGTTCTGTGTCGGTCCAAACTCTTCGGGTGTGAGATAGTAGGTCACTTCCGCGCGCGCCGAAATGCTGGGACGACACCCGAGAGCAGCCCCAGACTCGGGGAACGGCTCGCTGCGCGCGTCAACTCGGTCGCTTCGTTGATGTCCATGCGCTGAATTCTACAGCTAACCTCAATTTAAGCATCGACGTGGCCCACCATAAATTTAATTGGCTCGCGCGCCGTCATCGCTTCCACATAGAGCCATTTTTCGGCCGATCAACTGCTGCCGCAGGTAACAAGCCCACACGATCCAGCTACGACGACAAACAACGCTGGTACGCAGCACCGCGACCCAGTCGGATATTACAAGTTCCAGCTCCTGCCGTGCAAGGAGCCAAGCATGCTTCCGCGGCCCGGAATACTTGGTTTTTGTTACTTCGTCGGTACTGATGCGCCTTGGGAAAAATTCGCAGCTGCTAGAAGATCCTGGGCGAAGTGAAAGAATCCGTGTGCGTCTTTGAGCCAGGTGATCCACCGCGACGGAATGGTCATCTCGCCGTAGTGCGCGCCAGCGATCTGCCCAAAAACCGACCCTACTGCGTCTGCGTCGCCCGCCAAGTTCACGGCTTCTAGCGCACCCGAGCGAAAATCATCCGTGCGATAGAAGGCCCACAAGGCAGCTTCCAAAGTATGAACGACGTAGGCGCTCGAGTTGATTCGAGCTCGCGAGCTGGCTTGGTAGTCGCCGCGCGCGATCCCGTCAACTGCAGGGCACAACGGTGCCCGCTGCCAATAGCCAGACACAGGCGAATAATAAGGAGCGAGCAAAGTGCTCTTGCTTTCGCCTTTCAGAGCCCCAAAGAGCAACGCTGCAAAGTATCGGCACGCGTCGACGGCCTCGGCTGCAGTGTGGGTCAAGAGCGAGCTCTGCCCTGCGTAGTGTATGCATTGCTCGAAGTCATCAAAGTAGTACAAAACAATCGGCAGCAACCGCGTCAAGGACGCGTTCCCAGCGCTAAGCCTCTCTGTATTGCGAGTGAAGGGCTTACCTGTTGCAACGAACGCATCCAACGCAACCTTGACGGTGGATCCAATATCGACGACTTGGTTCATCACGGAACTATAAGCTGCGTATCGATACCAGTAAGACAAGCACAACAACTGATGCTCGGCGTCGAAGCCGCTTGACGTGAGCAGGCTGTAGGCCACGCAACATGTCATGCTCGTCTCGTCGGTCCATCGCCCCGCGTCGAGCTGGAAGGGCCCACCGGCTTCGTAGTCGCTGACAATGCGCGAATCGCGGGCACTGCCTTCAAGTGGCATTCCAAGCGCGTCGCCTATCGCCACGCCAACGAGCGCACCCCGATAGCGATCGATCATGTTGGAGTGGTCGGCGCCGAGGCTGTACAGCAGTGCGCGCACGTCGTTCTGCGTCAAGCGTCCCAAGAACTCTAGATCCGCTTTACCGCTGAAGTAGGCCTCCAGCCAAGGGGTCTTCAGCGGGGTGTTCTCCGGGACAAACTTGGTGGAGAATGGAGCGAATGCCATATCGCTGGGGTATTTCGCTCGGAGTGCTCGATCGATATCGAATTTGTTCGGCATCCGCTGTTCCCTAAATCTCACTCAGTTTGATGACCCATCCGCCGGCCTCTGAATCGTAGTACTTCGAATCCACTTTGAACGAAGTCCCGGGCTTGAATAAGACTTCTTCCTCGCCTCGATACTCGGAAAGCGATGATACATCGACGCCCTTCTTAGACTGAATGTCTATTTGAGCATTTCCGAACCCCGGTTTCGCTGAAGTTGAGGTCGAAACGAAGGCTTTGTCAGTGTGGACGCCCTCATCAGGAAATAGCTGGTGAATCTGTTCGTCTGTGAAGTTGGCTCGCCTTACAACAGTGCCTTCATTGGCGTAGCCATTCGCACTCATCTTCTGGAGACCTGACGAAGCAGCATCCGATATCGGTTGCCACTCGCCCGGCGTTCCTTGCCGCAGCGCAGGGTTGACCTCTCTGTACAGATTCGAGGTGTACCCCCGAAGGGCTAGGTACTCTTCGTCGGTGAGCACCGCGTCGAGCTTGGGATCTGCCCGCTTCGCTTCGAGAAATCTCTCTACCCGTGCTTCTCCGAGTTTCTTGTTTAGGAGGTCTCGTACGGGGCGCCCACCGGCAGCAGCCTCGTCGGCAGCCACACGGCCCGGACGCCTCGCAGCACGAGCCCCGCCCAGCATTAGGCCGAAGCCGGCGAGACCGGTAAGAATGTCGCCCCAACCGCGGCCCAGCGAATCTCCCCAGTCGTGGAGTTTCTCGAAGCCGACCGCAAACAGCCCCCCGACGGCGACAAACTCTCCAAGCGCCAGCGCGCCGCCGGCAAGCGCTGCCATAGCGCCACCAGCCCCGAGAGCAGCGAACCCAAGGGCCTGCAATCCGGTTTCAACGATGGTTTCGGAGTCGATGATCGGGGCGACCACCGCACTTGGTCCACCTACGATCACGTTTGAGCTTCCAGTCTTTACTGCGCCGCCGCAGATGAGCTTCGAGCCGACTCTTGCCATTGGTAAACCGTTGACCAGCACGGTTCTCGCACCTTCGGCAATCAGCGCGGCTGGGAGCGGATAGTGATTGCTACCCATCAACCCACCGCATGCAGCCATGTCCATACCTGCTCGAAGAGCAGGTAACCCGTTGATCAGCACTGTGGGAGACCCAATGCTGCTGACAACGCCAGTGGTTGGATCTGGCAGATCCATCGCTGTCGTTATGCCGCGGACCAGCGCTCCACCGGACATGCCACCACCTGCGACACAGCCGCCGACGATGGCCACCATCGCCAAGCCACCCGTCGCAGCCGTCGCGCCGACGATTGCGGCGCCGATTGCAGCGCCTGCGATCGCTCCGGCCACCATCCCTGCCATGCCAAGCCCGTGCGACACCTGATCACCCAAGTGGGCGGCGCGCGCGGGCCCCTCGGCGAACATCACCGCCTCAAATCCCGCCTTGCCGGCTCGTTGGTCAGGTGGAGCGAGCCAAGCACCTTTTGCCAAGACGCCTCATGCGACTCGAAGCTGACAGCCCGAGCGGTCAGCGTGAGCGTGAGCATGCTGGCAGATGTTGGAATGTACGCTTGGCGCTGGCGAAGCATCACCGCATTGCTTTGCCATTCGTAGTCGACGATCACTCCATCGACTCCGTCGAACGTTGACTCGCAAGTCGCCAGCAGGTTGAAGCCCTGAAATTTCTGCTTCAGGGTCGAGAGCTGCTCGGCCGCGTAGGCCATCGCCGACTTCGCGGCACCGTCGTAGTCGCGCGTCACGACGAAGCTCGCGTCACTGCCGCCCCGGTCAGCGGGAACACGAAACACGTGCATGCTTTGATCTTGCCAAGTGCTCGGAACTCGCAGCTCTCCCTCGTGCATGCGATACCCTATCGTCGCAGGCGACTGTGTTGAACTCATTAGCGTTGTCCTTCCCGAGTAACCTTGCCTTTAGCAACACCAGCAGCTGGCTTCTAGCGTCCGTGGGACTGCTCGGCCATTACGACCACCGGTTGCGGCCACGTTGGAGGAATAGGTCGGTCGGCAGGGTTGTAACGGTCGCGGCTTCGGAGGGCTGCCTGCCGATGTGGCGGGATGCTCGAGAGGTCGTCGGACGCCGGCTACGCCTTTGGCGACGGACGCATCGTGTCGGTGTTGTTGCCTACGGCGACGAGGCTTTCACGAGCCCTCGTGGGCGGCTTCGGTGGCGAACAGATTGCGTTGGTTCGCAGTGTGTCGAGTCGCCTAACCGGTGACTGGGAGCTGTAGTTCAGGCAGCGGTGCGTCGTCCAGCTCACACTCGCTTCATCGTCGCCGGCGGAGCGCGCTCTCCGGTCGATGCTCTGCAGCCGCCCATGCGTTCGTGCTTCGCTTCAGCAGATGACGCGTCTGCAGACCAAAGAGCCGCGATCGGGCGTGAAGGTGTGTGATGGCGGGCGATGCGCGCGCGTCGCGGACGGGTTCTGTGTCAGGCCGCGGTGCCACAGTGGGAGAGGGAGAGTGCGCATCAAGGCGCCGTTGCCTCTACGTGGCGGTGTGCGCGGCGTCGTCGACTTGAACGCCGCGGCCCCAGCCGGAGCGCGAATCACCCGCCGTCGAATGCGCCCTTGCGGGCCAATCGAAACACCGGATCCACTCGCACGAAATTATGTCGAGAGGCGCCGACGATACCGCCGCTTCTCGTCGAGCCCAAGGCAGCCAGCTGGACATCGTGCCGGAGAAATACGAGCAGGAACGTCATGCGAAGTTCCGGGACGCCGCACAGCAAGCTCAAGCCGGGATCTCTCAACGATGTGCGAATACGCCGACCAGCGCGTGGCTTGGAGGTCCGTCTTCCGTGCACGAGCAACTCGTGCTCACTAACACTCAGACAATCGTCCGTGGCGTGATGGTCCCGTGCTTCAGACACCGCACGTCCTCTACGCTGTGAGGCGTAGTATCTCCCAGAACTGTAGGTACGCTTCGGCTCGTCATTTGCGGTCGCCGCACTCTGAAGGATGCCTCCGCCGGTTTCTGAGCTGTAGCGCTGGGTGACCACGGGTCTCTCGAGGCGAGCGCCGTCGCTCATCTGTGCAGCACAAGGTCTTCTGCCGCACTGCAAACTAGATGAGTCCACGGTCGGCTGATGGTACGGCTTGACCACACCGCGATGGTGCCGATGCGTCTGTCAGCGTCGATGCTCCGATAGCGTCGGCGGCCGAATTCAAGCGAAAAACAAAGCACGGCCTTGGGCGAAGCGCTTACGCGAGCATGTTCACAAGCCGCGGGCCGCCAAGTTTGAACCGCATCGAGTCTCTCGGAAACTTGGGGCGGTGCAACTCAAGCCCTCGCGGCGGAGGTCCGGTCGCGCGCCAGGGTGCTTGCCACGAAGTCGCGCCAGAGCCGGTCAAGGGCGATGTCAGCGCGCCGCACCCAGCCTATCAGAACACTTAGCGTCGCCGTGCTGCACGCCGCTCGTATGCAGTGCTACCGTGAGCGACGGTCGAAGCAAGTTCACTCCCCGACACCGACTGACTCACTGCAATGGACACAAGCGGGCAGTAAGGAAGACGAGCGTGTCCACCGTCGTAGCCCGGTGACTTGCTGCCGAATCGACAGGGCCAAGGACCGCCTGGCTGACGTCCACTTCGTCGCACTGAGGGTTGCATGCGACTCAGGCCCGCCGATTGGCCGCTGACGGCGGCAACAAGGGGCTTGCTCGCGAGGCGCTCATGAGAATTAACGCCCAGTCATCTGAGAGCATTGTTGGCTCTGCTGGAGAAGCTGACGTTGCAAAATGGCAAGCCGCTCTGCGTTGCACTTTCTGTGGACCGCAGTTGTCAACGCTGGCCAGGAGCGCAGCTTTTCGGCCCGCCGAAAGCCACCTGACTAGTTTTGAAGTTGTGCGCCGCGCCCACTGCTGAGCGTGACTGACAGGACTCGGTAACCTCCTGCAGCACCGCCGTGATGCCGTGCGGACTGCCCCACGCTCTGCGACGAGCGCCAGCTGAGATCTTACGCCTGTATTACATCGAGAAATGGCTCGTCGGCCCGCTCGCGAGCCGGTTGGGAGCGCTGGATCGAAGGCTTCTCCAATCCGGCGGCCGCCAATCGCTGCTTGGCTACGTCAACTCATTGCGCTAAGAGCTGAAAGACGGTGCGGGCGGCTAATAGTTGGCCGCCCAGTGTGCGATAGAGGATTCCATGAGCTGGTTCGAGGCGCTGACAGGTTTTCGAGAGTCGGACTACGACGAGACCCGCAAGCGACTCGAAGTGGAGGGGTCCTGGCTGCGCTCGCGTGAGAATGGGCGTCGTTATCGCATCGGGGAGCTTGAGCTTGCCTCGCTGCACGAGCTGCGAGACAAGGTCAAGCAAGCAAGCCCACCCAAAGGGGCTCTGACCTTACGCAATGTTGTTGGAGACGTCGGGCAGATGCACGAACGTCCAGAGTACGAAGGTGCAGTCTTTCAGGTCGCCTCCCAGTTCAACCTATTGGAGATGACCGGCCCGGAGATCACTCCGGAAGATGGAGTGACGCGCTATGAGCGTGATCGCACGCAGGGGCCTGCGTGCGCGAAAGCTGCCGGCGCGGCCACTATTTATCGAAACTACTTCGTGCCGGTTGGAGGCGCGCTTGGCCAGAGCGCCGACAGCCAGCTCGACGGGCTCGCCGACCTGGGCAGCGAGCTGGTTCGACGCATCGAGCTGCCCCTGAACCAGCTCTGGAAGATGCGCAACGGGTATGCGTTGTGTCGCGCAGACGGTCTGCGGCGAATCAACCAGCATTTGGAGAGCCTCCCGCCCCCCGAGCTTGATAGGCTTCGCGGCCTTCTTCGCGTCGGCTGGCATCGCGATGTCGAGGTCACCCGAGCGAGGAGCTTGCAGAGCCCGATCGTCTCTCAGGTGCTATGCTCGGCGCTTCCGGTTGCGTATGTGCACGACATTCCATCGGACTTGTGGCAACCGCTCGCTCAGTTAGTGCTTGAGGCGGCTTACGAAGCGACGCTCTGGGCGGCGGTGCTAAATGCTCAGCGCGGCCGGTCGAAGACCGTGCTGCTGACGCGGCTGGGCGGAGGCGCGTTTGGCAACGAGGATGAGTGGATCGATGCTGCGATGAAGCGAGCGCTGGAGCTGACGAAAGCATCGGACCTTCTGGTCGAGATCGTGAGCTACCGTGATGTGCCAGCGTCGATGGCTGAGCTGGAAGCTGCCTTCAATCGAACAACGAGGTAGTCCGCCTAAAGCTGCATCACCGCACCTTAGGCGTTGTTCGTACTGAAGCGACTATATGCGTCGCGCGGCCTTGGATTCTGAACGGCAGTTTCGTTGGAACGCTGGTTTCCTTCAACGTGGGCGCTCACCCGGGGGTCAGCGTTGCATAGCGGTCGAAGAGCCGTGCAGGCATCGGCGTTTCTAGCTGCCACTCGATCTGGATCGGTCGATCGCCTTCGTGCGAGACGTAACGGACCGGGCCGAGGAATGCGTAAGGGGACTGGTTGTCCGTGCGGACGAAGAGGTAGAATGAGCAGCCGTTGGCTGGGCTTTCGATGTAGCGGCGTCCGCTGTCGCGTGTGACTGTTGCGTTCGATGGGGTCTCCCATCTGAAGCGACTCGGCGAGATGGCATAGTCGAGGTAGCGTGTCGTGGGGGAGAAGTTGCCGCTCGATTTGTCGAGCGTGACGAGTAGCAGCTCTTGCTGTGTGTCCGGTACTTTGAAGATGCCTCTGACTACGCACGGGTTCTTTTGGCCGGCTGTCGCGCGGCCAATGGCTGCCAGGATCTCGCGGCTTTCGTAGTGTCGGTGGAGTGCGAGGGGCCAGTCGGGGACTGGGTATGTGTCATGTGCCAGTGAGATGCGGTCGTCGAGGGCTTCCGCGAGTTGTGCGACTTCTGCGCGCGTCGCCTCGTGTTCGGTGAGATAGTCTGCGACTTGCTCGGCTGTGTTGATCGTGCCGAAGCGATGAAGCAGCGTGTCCAGCATCGCGTAGCGGCGTGCCTCCAGTGCTTTCGGCTTCTCGGTAGGTCTCGACGTCATGACGCGAAGGCGCGCTGTGAACCTGCCCCGATTTGATGGACAGCCAATGACGCGATAGCGTCTCGGAGGTCCGGATGACCAAGAAGAGAAATAGGCCGACGGAAGAGTTCAAACGCGAAGCAGTGCGTCTCATGCTGTCGCGAGGGGAGCGCACCGTCGGAGACGTCGCGCAAAGCATCGGGGTCACCGAAGGTGATCTTCATCGCTGGCGCGAGAAATACGGCGGCTCAGTGCGTGCCTCCGCATCGATCCCAGAAACACCGGAGCAGGAGGTCAAACGCCTGCGCAAGGAGGTCGAGCGATTGCGGCAGGAGCGCGAGATCTTAAAAAAGCCGCCGCCTTCTTCGCGAAGGAGAACACGTGAAGTTCGCGTTCATCTCAGCGGAGAAGGCTCAGTACTCGGTGAGCCTGCTGTGCTCGGCGCTTGAGGTCTCTCGCAGCGGATACTACGCCTGGTGCACTTCACCGCTTGCCAAGAGTGACCCAGATCTGCTCGCGAGAATCGACCCGGCCCGCGATCACGATCTCATCGGTGTGCTAGCGCGGCGGCCAACCGGCGAGGGCGCGCAGTAAAGATCGAGTCAGCTCCACGCGCGCCGGGCAACCCGTGTCGCCACAGCTTGCTTGGATAAGCGCGCGGCCTCATTCTGCAGCTGTTGGCGGCAGCAGTGCCGAGGCTTAGTATGACCTGGCGAACCCCGAACATGGGATGGGTCATTTCTCGCGAGCAGGTGCTGGTCGGATGATTGTTTCGGGCACGTGAATGGTGAAATCGCTCAATTTCGAGCGTAAAACGCGAGTCTTATTCACCGCTCAAACGTGTTGTCCCGGGACAACAACGGGAGCAACTTCCACTTCATCGATTGTCGCGCGACAACTGGAGCAACTTCTGTTTCAGCGTCCCGTTGCGGCTGAGGTCCAAACCCCCAACGCTCAGTCGAGCGCATATGAGATCTGGATCAGGTTCCGGGTGCGCGTCAAGAAGTTTCGCTCAGTTCGATATACGCACCAGCAATCGAGGGGCGGGCCCCACGGCACAAGACATGCCGCGTAGCGCGACCGGGGGCTGGGGCCACGCCCCAGTTAGGCGCGCAGCGCCGTGGCTCTCTGGGCGCAAGCCAGCTCGGTCACTGGGGTCCAGCTCGCGTGCCCGATCACCTTTCCCAAGGCCGTGACCCGTCCCTCGATAGCCTCTTCTCTGAGCAGTTGTGTCTGAGGGGGTGGGTCATTTCTCGCGAGCAGACCAGGGTCATTTCTGGTGAGCGGCGAAGTGCGTAACGCGCACCGGCAGGATATCGGTGATGTGATCGTACGGTACGGCATAGCGATTTCCGTCCCACGCGACGAAGCCGTCGATTCCGCACACGCGATAGATGACACGCGCTGTGTCATAGGGATGAAGCGGAAGCGGGCGCAGGTGTGCTTGCTCTTCGGCGAAACGCTCGAGCGCTGTGCGCTTGTGCAGCCGCCGTGTGTCTACGATCTCGTCGATCCAGGATGCGAGCTGTCGACGCATGTCCGGCAAGTCACGACTCTCGGCCGTTGAGAAACGACCGTTCGACTTCCCAAAAGGAGCGCTCAGTGCGCGGCTTGTCGTTGGGGTGTCCGCGACGCACAGCCAGCGGTCGAAACTCGTAGTGACTCGCGAATGCGACGAAGCGTGGATTGTAGATCGGCTGGTGGCCTTCCCAGCGCAGCACCACAGGCTTCTGACTGTCATACTTACAGTGATGAGCACAGCCATCGAAGCGTGCAAATGCGAGCGTGTGCCCATCCATCAGCGCATGCAGATCGTTGCTCGTATAGAGCTCGAAGAATTTGCGCTTGCTATGCACTAGGACATACGACAGCGCTTGCACCATCATCTTGGTGCCGCTGGTGAAAGTGATCTCGTACGGAGACCAGTCGCTCTCTGCCATCTCTCCGGGATCGTACGTGGGCGTGACCAAGCTCGGCGCGGGCTTGCTGGGTGGACGCACGGAGCGCACGTAATTTTTGACCGCGGTGTGACTGCCGGTGAAGCCCTGCGAGCGCAGCATCTCGAAGATGCGCTGTGCCGTGATGTCTGGAAAACGCGTCATCCACTCAGCCACCATCGCTTTGAAGGAATCGATCTTCGACGAGCGCGGCGCACGACGCGCCTGCGCCGGCAGCGCGCTGTGCTGCGTTTTTCGTGTTTGCTCGTGCACAGCGAGCAGCGCCTTGACCGTGTTGCGACTGACTCCGAGCGTACGTGCGATCGCACGCGCGCTCACGCCTTGCGTGGCGAGCATCACTGCTTGATGCGAAAGCTCTTCGCGCGTGCGCCACGTCGGCGTCATGAGATGTCCTGTTCGCCAGTGACGGCCGTGATCGTCACGTCGAGTGCACGCAGTACCGGGGACAGCCGCACCAGAGCTTCGTGCACGAGCTCGGCAGCCTCCGGAGTAAACACGGCGAGCGGTGTCGAGCCCAAGCGCGCTTGCAACCGAGCCGCGATTTGATGCAGCCGCAAGATGTCCTGACTCATCCAGTCGGCGTCACTGCGCATCGTGCGCGTCGCGCGTCGACCCGGTGTCTTCGTGAGTGCATAATCATCGAGCCGACGCGCTAGCAGCGCGTCGCGCTGGTGCGCGTGGGGCTGCGCCAACACCTCGTCCACGAGCAGCTCGGTCTGTCTGACTGTGAGACCGCGCTGCGTCACCACGGCGCTTGCTGCGGGCTGGTTGCCACGTGGCAACCGACTCACGGCCACAGCGGCGCGTGGCGCTAGCAAGCCGAGCCGTACATCTGCTTGCACCATCCCGTCGAGCGCCTCGACGAGCATCAGGCGGCGACAGACCCAACTCTTGTGCCGACTCATCCGTCGCGCGATCTCCGGCTGACTCAGCCGATCCTCGCGATACAGCGAGCGCACCAGCCATGCCTCCTCGAGCTCGGTCAACTTGCACTGCCCGTGCAACTCGCGCAGTCGCAGCTTGGCATCGACAGAGCTCACGTCGTCGATGCGTGAGGTGGACCCGATCGTTCGGACCAGTGGGCAGGCTTCTTAAGGTGGAGTCTGCTCGGGGCTGATCTCGAAGATTCGTGGTCGTCGTCCCCTCTCTTCTACACGCAGACGCGTCTGTCGCCAAGGGTCAGCGACGTGTTCGCATTCGGCGATCGAGGGGGGCGCGGGGGGAGACTGATAAGTCGTGGACAAGCTCCCCGAGGCTGTGGATAACAGCGTGCATCATGCAGCCGTTGGCGGCATCGTGCGGTAGAAATCGTTGGGCGTCTGATAGCCGAGAGCTTGATGCGGACGTTCAAAGTTGTAGAACTCGATGTAGCGGGCAATGCCGGCACGAGCCTCGACGAGGTCGCGATAGGAATGCAGGTACACCTCTTCATACTTCAGCGAGCGCCACAGCCGCTCGACGAAGACGTTGTCGAGACAACGCCCTTTGCCGTCCATGCTGATGCGTATGTCGGCATCACGCAGCACGCTGGTGAACGCCACCGCCGTGAACTGTGCGCCTTGATCGGTGTTGAAAATCTCGGGCTTGCCGAAGCGCATCAGAGCCTCGCGAAGTGCCTCGACACAGAAGCTACTATCGAGTGTGTTGGACAGGCGCCACGACAACACGCGGCGGCTATACCATTCGAGGATCGCCACCAGATAGGCAAACCCTCGTTCAAGGGGTATGTACGTGATGTCCGTCGCCCATACTTGGTTCACCCTGGAAATCGTGAGGTTTCTGAGCAAGTATGGGTAGACTGGGTGCTCCGGCGTAGGACGACTGGTGTTTGGCTTGGGGGCCAGTGCCTCCAAGCCCATGAGCCGCATCAGCCGTTGAACGTGTTTGCGATTGATCTACAAACCGTGTTTGCGCAGTTCCTGGCTGACCTTGCGGCTGCCATAGAACGGCCACTTCAAGTGCAGCTCGTCGATGCGGCGCATCAATGCGAGCTCCTCGTGGCTTGTGGGCACCGGCTCGTAGTACATGCCAGAGCGGCTGACGGTCAGCAGTTCGCACTGTCGTCGTATCGAAAGCGTGGCATCGGCGTCGACCATCGATCGCCGAGTCTTCAACGGCGCCGCTCGAGCCCGCGTGACAAAAAATCGCGCTCCACAGTCAGCTCGCCGATCTTCTTCAGTAGTTCGTCCTCACGTTCGCCGTTCGCGCCACCGCTCGCATCAGCGTCTTGGTCGAAGACCAGCGCCGCGTGTTCGACGAACAGCTTCTTCCACTTGTAGATTTGGTTCGCGCTTACCCCGTACCGCCGCGACAATTCGGCGATGCTCTGCTGCTCTCGAACGGCTTCAAGCGCTACCTTCGCTTTGAACGCTGGTGTGTGCCGTGCCCGTTTCTGCTTCATGGTTCTCGGTCCTTCTCGTGAACGAGCAGGCTCCTTTTACCACCTTAGCCACTGGTCCGAAAAACGGGGTCCACTTCAGGCGCCGAGGTCAACACCACCTTCAGCACGCTCATCGCCAGCTGTCACTTGAACGACGTCGAGCCCGAGGCCTACCTGCGCGAAGTCATGTGCTTGCTTCCGGACTGGCCCGCGTCGCGCGTCCTCGAACTCGCTCCCTGCAACTGGAAGCAAACACGCGAGAAGTCCGAGGCTCAGCAGCTCATCGCCGACAACCTCTGGCTCACCGTGCTCGATGCTGTTGAACGCTCCCACGACGTAGCACTGTAGGTCCGCGCTTCACGGCGGGGAACAACGCGGAACGCCGAACGCTTACTTTGATCGAGAATTTGCCTCAAATCGCACGCGAGGCTGGCGCGTGACATCGCGCCAGCCCGCGCCACGATTCGACTGATTTCCTCTCGTGAAATCAGCTGCTTGGCTGGCGAGGCTGGTGCGTGACATGCCGCTTTCGGGCGCCGCTGCCGGCATGCCTGTTGGCGCACTCGCTCATCGCCACGGGCTTCTTCAGGCTCACGACGGCGCCGGGCGCGCGCATGCTTACGAGCACGTGCGGCGCGGCATTCGGCGCTGCAAACACGCTGGATCGTCTGCGCCGAGCGCGCGGGCGTGAACGTTTTCCGGCACTCGCAGCATCGACGACGCATGCCCGCAGCGTGCGCTGTCTTGGCGTCGAGCTGCAGCCCGTCGGTGGATCACGATCCTGCCCGTGATCTGACGCCGATCAGCGGCAGCAGTGGATCAGAAAGCTGCCGATATGTGGATCTGTTTTAAGCTGCCGCTGAAGCAGCCGACGTCGTTGCCCGGCGGTGCAGCGGATGCGGCGACCGCGAAGCTGCTCGCGAAGGGTTCACTCAATGCTCAAGTCGTCTGCGTAAATGCGTGGCGCGACCTCGGGCTTCCCGCCTGGAAAGTACAGATTGCAGCTAACGATTAGGGTGGCGATTCCAGTGCCCGCGGGGAGTGGGTCGGTGTGCACATGCATCCATTCGCCGACCTTAACATCCACACCAGGCGACGAGATAGTCGGGGCGGTGGCCAATGTTGTGTTGGCCTCAAGAGCACAGGCAGAGTCGGAGATTTCGGCCCGTGTCTCAACAAATAGCCAGGCGCTTAGTGCTCTGCCGCTCACGTCGATGTGCGCGTCAGCAGGAGGACTCAGACCACACAGCCGAATTACAAGGCTGCCCGTGGCCGAGGAATATGCATCAAGCATCATTTCGATGCGAGCTGCACCAGACCCTCCGTGCGTGTGCTCGCTCGCGATCGTGGTGTGCCAGTAACTCCCCTCGAACACTTTGCCATCCTCGACGCGGTCGAAACCGTATCGAAGCGCCGCGCATGCGGGCATCTCGCTCACACAACGAAGCGAGCTTGATTCACAGACGGCATCACAAATGCCTGCGACGCAAGCACTCTGGCCATGTGCAATCTCCGAAGGGCATTCTCGGCACGTAGGACCGCAGTGCTGAGCATCGGTAGCCGGGAAGCATTCGCCGCTACAACCGTGCGACTCGGCTGGACAGCTAAGACAAGCAGCTCGCGTGCGGTCACAACCCTCGGCGCACGTGGTTGTCGTCACAACTAGGCCGTCGTCGCTGCACAGGTTCAGCATCGAACGCTCGCACGAGAGTGACTTCGGTACGCACACCTGGGGGCGCGGACTGCCGACGCCGCCTGTAACAAAGGCCGAGGTTCCGGACGCACTCCGGTCGCCGAGTGCTGCACTAGCGTCCATCGTAGTCGAGCCTTGCTGCGGTTCAATCGCCTTTTCTGTCTGCTGCGACGCGCGTGATGAAGTGTTTTCCGGACTGAGGCTTGAGCTCACCTCGGGCAGCAAACAGCTTGTGAAAAGGCACATCGCCAACCCGGCAATCGCATTTCCCGATCCTTGGCAGTCGACAGCCACGACGCGGCGATACACGATCGGCCTGACAATGACAATACGGGGAGGCGTGCTTGCACGTCGTCGGACGATCTCAAGCAAATGCAGCGAGAGTACGCTGGCTCACGGTACCGTATGCGAGACGTGTCACGCGCCAGTGCCCTGAAATAGACGTCGTGCAGCGCAGCTTCGTGTTGAAGAAACACGTGCGTAGGAAATATCGCTGCGAGTGTGGCGCTGCGCCTGTGACGTCAGAGGGTCCGCTGCGGATGCCGGGTGGCGGCTTGTATTCGCTCGACTTCGCGATCGACGTCGCGTTCAATAAATACAGCCTTCACCTCCCGCTGGAGCGTCAAGCGCGCTGGACGATGCAGCAAGGGCTCGACATGAGCAGCTCGACGTTGTGGGACCAGATCGAGAAACTTGCACGGGTCCTGACTCCAGCCTACGACGCGCTGCGTCCCTACGTGCTGTCCGGGCGAGATGATTCACGGCGACGAAACGCGCTGGCGCATGCTCACAAGGGGCGGAAAGACCTGGTGGGTTTGGTGCATCGGTCGACATGATGCCGTCTACTACCGCATCGAACCGAGTGGCGGACACCTGGACGGTTTCTCCGGCATTTTGATGGTGGACGACTACGCCGCTTATCAAACCGCTAAGAAGCTGCTGCCAATGATGACCATTGTGCTGTGCTGGTCGCACGCGAGACGCATGTACGTAGAAGCGCTCGATGCGTACCCCGAGTGTCAGCAAGCCATCGACCTGATCGGCGAGATGTTCGCGATAGAGCGCGACCTTCCGGACTGGCAGGTCATCGCCGACCCAAAACTGCGCGAAGTGCGCTCGCAAAGATCGCCGAGGTCCGACGCGAACAAAGTGCGCCGCTGACAGCGGCGCTGATCGAGTGGGCCAAAGAGCAACGGGGATTACCTGGAAGCAAGCTGCGCGAAGCCATCGCGTCCATGACTAGCAACTGGACCGGCTTCACCCATTATCTGCATGAGCCGCGGGCACCGCTTTGCAACAACGCGGCAGAGCGAGCGATGCGCGGCCTGGTCTTGGGTCGGGTGAATCATCATGGGTCAAAATCGCTTCGCGGAACTGAAGTAGCAGCGCAGCTGCGGCGTCGGACCTTCTGGACTTGCCGTGACGCGACTGCATCGGCAGAGCCGAGGTCACGCAGCAACCTGGCCTTAATGCGAAGGTGCAGCGCGTGGACACGCAGAGCAGGCCGCGGAGCGGTTGCTCGCGGCGCGTTGTTGTCGTGCAGCGGTGCGCCGCACAGCGAGTTCGTCGGGCATATGATCGCCGCGACCAAAGTACACCTCATCAGGCGTCTGGCCTTGAAACGCGCTGTGCGGCGTCGTCTCGTTGTGTTGTGTCACATAGAACGCCACGAGCCTTCTCACAGTTGCCAGATCATCGAGCGAGTGCAGATACAGCCACTGATGCTTGAGCGTGCGCCACCACGCCTCGATAAGGGAGTTCGAAAAGCTCACGTCGATCTGCGCAATGACGCGGCGCAACGCGCTGCTATCGAAGAGCTCATCCACTGTGCCGTTCAGATTCTCGACGCCCGAGTCCATGACAACGTCGGCGCGCGATGGGGTAACGAGTTGGCGTGCGGCCCGCACGAGCACCGCATGTGTGTTCATCGGGTCGAGGCGGTCAGCGACAATCCACGCGTAGCGCCCGCACCAGATGGCTGAAGCCAGCAGCTGCTAGTGGGCTGGTAGCGAGGTAAAGCCTTATTGAAACTGCGTTTCATTTGTATTATGCATCGGGCCGGTGTTCGAACGCGCTTCTTTTTCTGGAAAAATCGCCGCAGCAGTGGTGGTGCTCACTGCGGCACTCGCGCGGTCCAGCGTCGCGCAGGCGGAGCCTGCCAACGCTGAGCTGGATGCAGACGCAGGCAGCGCCGATGTGTCCGTGCCCGAGGCGCCACTGCAAGTTGCGCCTGAGACTGCAGCCATCCTGCCCGATCCGGCGCCTGTCGTGGCGAGCCCCGCGCCCGAAGCGCCGCCCAGGAGCGAGCCGCAGCCGGTTGAGGTGACCGTGCGCGGGAGCTCCGCGGCGCGCCGCTTGGAAGACTCGGCGCAGGCGGTGCACGTGGTCGAGCTGCAGCAGGCGAAGCTGGAAAGTGCGGACCTCGGCAGCGTGATGGCGCGTGCGCCAGGCGTGAGCTTTCGGCGCGTCGGTGGCTTGGGCTCCGAGTCGCGCTTCTCGATCAATGGCATGCAGGGCGATCAGGTTCGCTTCTTCATCGACGGCGTACCGCTCGAGTACATGGGCTACGCGTTTGGAATTGCGAACGTGCCGGTCAACTTGAGCTCGCGCGTCGAGATCTACGGCGGCGTCGTGCCGATCCGCTTCGGCGCGGACGCGCTCGGTGGCGCGGTCAATCTCGTCTCGGAGGAGACGCTCAGCAAGAGCGGTGCGGGTGTCTCGTACCAACACGGCTCGTTCGGCACGCAGCGCGCGAGCGCAGCGCTCAGGCATGTCGATCGGGAGACCGGGCTGTTTGCGCGCGCCGAAGCGTTCTGGGATGCATCCGACAACGACTACAAGGTGGATGTGCTCGTCGCGGACAACAGTGGGCGCGAGAGCCAACGCCGTGTCCGCAGGTTTCATGATGCGTACGATGCGCGCGGCGTGGCCGTCGAAGCCGGTCTGTTGGGAAAGCCTTGGGCAAGTCGGCTGTCGCTGCGCGGCTTTGTGTCCGGCTATCAAAAAGAAATGCAAAGCGACCGCCTGATGACAGTCGCTTTTGGCGAGACCGAGTCGCAAACCTCACGTGCGGGCCTGCTCCTGATCTATCGCAACAGCTTCGGCGACGACTGGTCGCTGGCGACGCAGACCGGCTACAACCAGCTCGATACGCGCTTCACCGACCTCGCTTCGTGCGTCTACAACTGGCTGAACGAGTGCGTCAACACGCGCAAGTATCCTGGCGAGCTGACCGACTATGTGAGTCGCAACGGCGCAGACCAGCGCGCCAACCAGGACCACACGTTCAACCGCAGTGTCTTGTCTTACCGCGCGAGCGACTGGCTCACGCTGAGCGTCTCGCTCGCACCGACCTTCGTCCAACAAAGCGGGAAAGACGTGCGGATCACCAATCCGGAGCAGCGCGATTCGTTGCGGGACGAGCACAGCTTGTTCACGTTGGTCAATGGCGTCGAAGGTCGCAGCGATCTCTTCGACAACGCGCTGCAAACGATCATCTTCGCGAAGCAATACTTCCAGTCGGTGAAGACTGTCGAAAGCAAACCCGATGCTGAAAACCGCGACGACGCGCGGAGCGCTCATCATGTCGGGGCTGGCGCGCTCGTGCGCTATCAGATCGCTAGCTGGTTGCTCGCGAAAGCTTCGTACGAATGGGCGACGCGTCTGCCAGAGTCTCTGGAGATTCTTGGCGACAACGTGTCGGTGCGTGCGAATCTCGATCTCAAGCCCGAGCGCAGCCACAACTTCAATGTCGAAGCTGTGCTGCGCCTCGATAAGACGACTACCGGCTCGTGGTCATTGTCGACGCTGGGTTTCTGGCGCGGACTCGATGACATGATCCTGCTCTTGCCTTACGGGCTTTCTCGCTATGTGCAGTACCAAAACGTCTATGAGACTCGCGCGATCGGCGCTGTGGCGGACGCGCGCTGGACATCACCTGGCGAATACATCTTGCTGAGCGGCAACTTCACCTCGCAGCGCTACGTCGCCGCGTCCTCCGGTGGGCCGTTCGGATACCTCGAAGGCAAGCGCTTACCCAACCGTCCCTCGGTGTTTGGCAATGCAGAGCTGCGCTTTCAGTTCTCTGAAGTCTTCGCGCCCAAGGATGTTGTGTTCTTGAGCAACTACCTGAGCTGGATCCAGGCCTTTCATCGCGGTTGGGAGGGCGTCGGCGCCGAGGAATTCAAGCAGCTCGTACCTTCGCAACTCACATGGATGATCGCGCTTGGATACCGCCAGCGGCACAGCTGGGGCAGTCTGAGCGCGAGCGTGGAGATGCAGAACCTGACGGACGCTGCGGTGTTCGACTATTTCGGCGCGCAAAAACCCGGGCGCGCTGTGTACGCAAAGATCACTGGGGAACTGAACTGACCATTCGCGTGGCACGTGAGCCTATGGAGAACAACTTGGAACTCAAAGCAATAACGGTTCGACCTGGCATCTGGCGCGAGCTGGTCCTATCCAGTGCGCTCTTGCTCGGAGCATGTGACGAGGACACACCGAAGCCCGCCGCTGCCGGCGACAAACGATCCGATGCAAAGCTGCAGGACGCAGGCGAGGCTGCGCCAGACGCCGGCAGCGAAAAGTCGGTGTATGCGCTGTTGTGGCTAGTCTTGGGCGACGAGGACACCACCGGGTACGTCCAACTCACGGACTCGCTCGACGCCGAACCAGCGCTCGACAAAGCGCGAGAGTTCAGCGGCTGGACGACCATGGCAGCCGCGGGCGGCAACGTGCTGGTGGCCAGCGGCGATGCGCCCAAGCTCACATCGTTCCCGGTCGACAACACCACTTGGGGCGAAGGACAGACCCTGAGCTTCGCCAACACGGGCGCGACCGGCGTCGGCTTCGGCCAGATCTGGTTGCTCAACAAGAACGTCGGCTACTTCATGCTCGACACCACGAGCCGCGTCGTATTCGACCCGTCAGAGCTCAAGATCGGTGAAATCGTCGAAGAGACGAAGCTCGAGCTTACGCGCAAAGGCGGCTTGACCCTGGGCGGATCGTGGCATCGCGAATCGAGCTTCGCGGCCGGCGATCACATCAATATTCCATTCTCCTACTACACCGAGGAGGGTGTGCCGGGACCTTCGGTCATCGCATCTTATGACCCCGAGACCCATGCTGAAGCCAAACTGACTGAAGTCGAATGTGAAGGTCTGGAAGTCTCGAGCGTCGACGAAGAAGGCAACAGCTACTACAGCGCCTGGTGGATCGGCGGAGTCGGTTATCTCTCGGGCAGGGACCCTGCACCGTGCGTCGTTCGCGTCAAGCCCGACGGCTCGATCGATGATGGTTGGCCCAAGAACTTCCTCGACCAAACAGGCGATCGACCGGTCACGGCTTGGCACTACATCGGCAAGAACAAAGCCATCGCGACCGTTCTGCATAAAGAAGAGTTGGATGTCGATTTCAGTAAAGAGGTCGACCCGAACCTAGAGCTCCGCCCGTATTACATCTGGATCTTCGATCTCAAAACCGGCGAAGCACACAAGCTCGAAGGCATCGAAGAAAGCGCCTGGGGCTTTCAGCGCGCGCAATTCAACGGCCGCACCTACCTGCTGATCCCAAACCAGAGCTGGCAAGCTACGACCGTGTACGAGCTCGACGTAGAAGCTGAAACCGTAAAGCCCGCCTTCAAGGTGGAGGGCTGGCTCGTCGATTGGATCCAGGTGAAGTGAATCACCCGTGCATGCGGGAAACCCATGCACACGCGCAATTGTCGGGCTTCTGAGAGTGAGTGGATTGCAGCTATTGGCTGCAGGTGAAACGTCAGGAGCTTTGAGGTTCGGTCCGCCAACGGCCCAGTCGGGCCTTCACCAGTTTCCACGTTGGACCGAGCAAACCTTTTTAGTTCGAATTCGTGCCCGCTCGGATTGGCGCCGGAGTTGTTGTCGCAGGCGCCGCAGTCTCAAAGAGTGCAAGCCCGGACCGCCTCTTCAATTTCGTCGAGCACTCTCAAACGGCAGACCGCGAGGCGCGGACATCACGATAAAAGACCGACCGTGCGGAGTCAGCACATTCGACAACGCGACCAGGCTCGGCCTCCTACTCGCGCTCTCGACCGCGGCGTTCTGGACGACCGGAGCGCTGCTCGCGCGCCGAAACCTGACGCACAGCGTGATGTGCGCGCGCCGAATCAGGTACAAGCAACGCAGCGGACATGATGCCAGGGTTGGTCAGCGCCAGTGGCACCGGCAGAACATGCGCAGTGTTCCAGAGCTCACAAAGAAGCAAGCCGACTGCAGGTTAAGCGTTTGACGCGTACCAGATGTCGGTGCTCTTCTACCGGTTGGCGATACAAGCTGTTTCGACGGATTCATGGACTCATCGAAGTACGCTGTAGTATGTGCGCTGGTGTTGGCTGCGTTGGGGAGCGCGGTTGCGCGCGCTGACGACGAGGTGGTGATCGGTGCCAGCAGCTGGTTCGTCCGGAGCCGCGCTTCGTCTACTTGCGCGGAACGCTCGCGGAGATCGCGGCACGCTTGGCTGCGCGCGAGGGACACTTCTTCGAGCCGCAGCTGTTAGACAGTCAGTTTGCTGTGCTCGAGGAACCTGCGGCCGATGAGCACGTGATCACCGTGTCGATCTCCGAGAGGCCCGCTGAGGTCGTGGCCGCGATCCACGCACAGATCAGCAGCGAGTGACGAGCTGGCCGCGCGGCCACTACAACAGGCCGAGGAGCAGCACGCAGGCCAGGCTCGTCTCTTGAACCGCTTCCAAATACACGTCACTCGCCACGCTCACGAACGCGGTTCCGTAGCTCCAGAGCATCAAGCTCACCACCTTGGAGCCGACCAGCAGCCAGGCCAAGCCCAACGCGCGTGTCCGCAGCTCTGCTTCGGGCAGCTCGCGCTGTAAGAGTACGCGCGCCGCTATCAGCGGCAATGCGAAGCGCCCCATCAACAGCGGCAGAAACGAGGCGACGTGCCGTTCGACGAACCCTGCGCTCCAGAAATCGTAGAGAAACGCCCACTCCAAGCGATGCAGCGTCCAGGCGAAGCTCACCCAGCTCGAGACGAAGAAGGCCAAAAGGAGCAGTACTGCGTGCGCGTAGGTGCGCGCAGGCGAGGGCAGGGGCCGGATGAAGCGTGCGCTGAGCACGAGCGCCGCGAGCAAGCAGTCTTGCCAGTAGTAGGCGTGAGTCGGCAGGCGCACAGCGTAGTGATGGAGCAGGAGCAGCGCGGTGACACAAGCGATGTTGGACTCTAGGGACGCCGCGCCGCGCCGGCGCGTGTCGAACGCCCAGAACGCGAGCAGCGCGCATGCCGCTATGAGCTGCACGCTGTACGGCACCACGTTCAGCTGGGCTGCGCTGACGAGTGCCACTGCGACGAGCCCGATCACGTACCGACCGCGCGGCACCAGCACGATCCACTTGGCGACCAGCGACAGCAGCAAAAACCCGCTCGGAAGCACAGCAGGCGGCCACAAGACCCACTCATCGAAGCGAAAACCGCTCGACTCCGCCAAGCCAAACGGCACGAGCAGCGCACCCAGCAACGACGCCGCTAGCAGCGGCGGACGCTGGCGCTGTAGCGCGAACAGCACGACAGCCACGCACGCCAAAAAGCCCAGCCAAGCCGGCGCCATCGCAGCTGGCGCGCCGTAGCGATAGACCGTCGGGACAGCAAAAAACAGCGGCAAACCCAGCACGAGCGCGCCGAGGTCGATGCGCTGAGTGCGCCAGCTCGTCACAAGCGCGCTGGCCCACAGCCCGATCCAAATCAGGACCAGAGTGAGATGGCTTGGCTCATGCAGAGCCGGCCGGACACGCGGAAACAGCACGCCCAGCGCACAGATCACCAGCGCGCCCAGCGCAGCGAGCAGCGCCGACGGCAGCCACGCTGTTGCGGCGCTCCATTGGACCGCCACAAACCAACCAGCAAACAACAAAGCGAGGATCAACCCCCCGATCGCATAGCCGAGGTAAGCCTCCTGCGGCACGCCAGGACTGATCTCACGCCTGCCGCCAACAGCGGCACCATAACTCCCGAGCCCAGTCGCCGCCGCGCGCAGCGCCACCGTGTGCCGCTCGCCTGCGTAGTCATCCGGCAACGACAAACCAAGCCCAAATCCCAGCAGATAACGATGATCTCGGATCCCCACCGTCCCGAGGTCCACACCTGCAGCAAAGCGCGGCCCGCGATAGAGCGCGTACGTCGGCACATCGAGCCCCACCGCGTGCCGGCCCGTCGCATCATGCCCGTGATCACCCATTACCACGAGCGTGTCGCCCAGAGGCAACTCACGATCGAGCTGCGCCACCAGCGCATCCGCGGTGCGATAGCGCTCCTTGTACAGCGGCGCGCCCACGCCCACTTCATGCGCGACGTGATCGGTATACGTCACATGCAACACCACCAAGTCGCGCTTGCTCGACCGGTACTCCGAGAGCGCTAGCGGCGCTGTCGCGTTCTGCTCTTCGACGTGGTCGCTGTGATCATCACTCTCTGCAGCTTCACCGACCGGATCTCCATTACTGAGCCGCGCGATCCCTTGATCGCCAAACTGATCGAATGCGCCGTCCGAGTACACCGCCGCGCTTCCCCCTCGCTGCGCGAGCGCAGTGAAGATCGACTCCAGCCCAGCGTTGCCCTTCAAGAAATTCTCGACGAAGCCGAACACACGCGTGCGGTCGCGCCCGGTAAACGCTGCGCGTAAGCACGGCACGGTCACGGCATCGCGCGTCGGCGTCACGCGCGCGAATGTGCCTCGTGCGCGCAGCGCCTGAAGCTGCGGCATCAGCTCAGCCGTCATCGCTGTCTCGTAGCGCAGCGAGTCGATGACCAGCACAAACACGCGCCCGGGTGTCAGCGCGGCATCGAGCTTACTGTCAGGCGAGGGTGCAGCGCTCGGCGGCGCCGTCAGTGTATCGACGAGCGCGAGCCCCGACACTGATAGCACAAAGACCGCAGCGAACGCCGCAAGTCGCTTAACCCAGCTCACGAGCCAGTCGGTCGCACGCTGCCGGTCCCGCCGCTCGTAGATGCACCTGCCACCAGCGCTCCGTGCGCGCCGTTGTTCAGCGAGCCGGTACGCTCGAGCTTACGCCAGCCATGTTTGCCGCCGCGCAACGCGGACATCATCGCCCGGAAGCACACGTAGTACATGATCTGACGATATGAGAAGCGCTGCACGAGCAAGAGCGGCAGCCAACGCAGCGGCTTGCGATCGAGCGTGAACGCCAACAGTGATCCACACATGTCCATCGCCAAGAAGGCGAGATAGCCGGCGAGGAATGCGCCCCAGTCGCCGCGCCAGATCGAGAGCACCATCATGATGTCGCCGATCGGGCTGAGCACCGGGAAGATGACCTGGAACACGACCATGTTCGGCAAGCCGACCCAGCCGAGCGTGCCCTTGAAGAACGCGCCGCGGTGCTTCCACAAGCACTGGTACGTGCCGTAGGTCCAGCGGAAACGCTGGCGTAGCAGCGCGCCCAGCGACTCTGGCGCTTCGGTGCGCCCGTAGGCCTCGGACTCGTACACGACGCGTCCACCGCGCCGCAGGATGGTCAAGGTGAGGTCGGCGTCTTCGGTGAGTGAATCGTGGCTGTACCCGCCCGCAGCGATCACCGCGTCGCGACGCCACGCGCCGAGCGCACCCGGAACGACCGAGATGCAGTTGAGCGACGAGAACGCGCGGCGGTCGAAGTTCTGACTGGTGACGTATTCAATCGCTTGGAACGCGGTGAACACGCCATTCACGTTGCCGACCTCGACGTTGCCGCACACCGCGGTGACCTCGGGATCGGCGAAGTGCGCGACCAGCTTGGGAATGGCGTCAGCGAGTACGATCGTATCCGCGTCGACGCACACGACGATCTCGCCGCGCGCTTGGCTGAGCGCGTTGTTCGCAGCTGCAGACTTGCCGGCGTTCGCCTGGCGGATCAAGCGGATGCGCGGGTGCTGTGCGGCGATCGCTTCGACGATCGCTACCGTCGCGTCGGTCGAGCCATCGTCGATCACCAAGATCTCGAGGTTTTTGTACTCGCTCGCGAGCAACGCGCCGAGCGTCGTCGCGATCACCTTCTCTTCGTTGAAGGCAGGCGCCACCACGGTCACGAGCGGGTTGAAGCCTGCAGGCACTTCGGGCGCCTTCATCTTCAGCGTTTTGACGGTGAGCGCACCGAGGAACACGATGCGGAAGATCGATAAGAGCGTGCACACCGAGAACAGCACGGACATCGCCGCCCAGCCCCAGTCGCGCAGGTACGCTTTGTACGCGTCGCTCGCCGCCAGCACCTTCTCGCTCGGCGACACAGCCATCTGCAAGTCGGAGCGCTGCACGTCGAGCAGCTTGTCGAGCGTCACGAACTCGTAGCCGCGCTTGCGCAGCTCCGGTACGAGCTTCTCCAGCGCAGCGATGGTGGCCGTGCGGTCGCCGCCGCCGTCGTGCAACACCACGATCTGGCCGCGCCCTGCGGTGACGTCGTTGATGACGCGCTGCGCGATCAGGTTGGCATCTTTGGTGTGCCAATCGTTCGGGTCGACGTTCGCGCCGACGTACACGTAGCCGTTCTGCAGCGCGAGCCGCAAGAGGCCCAGCTCGTCGGGTAGATCGACATCGAGGTTGGCCGTGTAGGGCGCGCGGAACAGCGGCGTGCGCTTCTCGGTGAGACCGATGATCAAGCGCTGCGCTGTGGCGAGCTCCACCGTCGCTTCACGCGGCGTCATCTTTTGCAGGCGCGGATGGCTGAACGAGTGGTTGCCGATCAAGTGGCCTTCGCGCACCACGCGCTCGAGCAGATCCGGCTCGCGCATCGCTTGATCGCCGACCACGAAGAACGTGGCTTGCACCCGCAGCTTCTTGAGCGTGTCGAGGATTCGGCCGGTGTTTTGCTCGTCCGGTCCGTCATCGAACGTCAGTGTGATCTGCTTTTCTTGACCACCGCGGCGTTCCACGACGTAGCCGCTCGGAACACTCGAGTAATGCGCGCGCACGATGCGCTTGCCGTCGAGCGTGCTCACGAGCTCGCGCGAGCCGGACTGCGGCTCGCCCTGCATCATGTAGACCTCGCCCTCGCCGAACACGTTGGTCGACTTCACAGGCGGTAGCGATGTGAGCAGCGGGAACGGATGCGCGGGCGCAGTGTCGGAGCCCAAGAACGACCAGAGGGTGTCGTCTTCAATGCCGAGGCGCCACAGCCCCACGCGCGTCACGCCGCGGCCATACAACTCTTGGATCTGGTTCCACGTCGCGAGCGCATCTTGGAACCACACATCGTGTGTTTGATCGTCGCCGTCGATGTAACCGAAGTGACCGTTCTCGATGCCCTCTTCGAACACGGGCTTCGCGTCGGCGGCGCGCGCGAGATCCATCGCCGCGCGGAACGACACGTCGATGCCACTCGGCTTCTCGCCCTGCGTCCAGTCGTAGCCATAGCTACCGAGGACGAACACCAGGCGATCGAGCGGAATACGCGGGATCAGATCATCCAGCGTTTGAATCATGAAGTCGCGCGACGCGACTGGACCAGACTCTGAGGTCGCCCAGTGCTCGTCGTACGCCATGACCATCACGGCATCCGCGACATCGCCGATGTACTCGTAGTCGAACGCGGGATCGTGCGTAGGCACGTCCACTGTCAAGCGCATCGAATGCTGATGCAGCGCGGTGCGGAGCTCGACCAAGAACTCGAGATAAGCGTCGGAGCTCTCCTGGCGCAGGTCCTCGATGTCCAGGTTGAGGCCGCCGGCTTTGAGCGCGACCAAGCGCGGAATCAATTTCTTGATGATGCACGCGCGCTGCGTACGGTCAGCCAGGAGCTGCCCGACTTCCTGGCCGCGCCACTTGTCGTTCAGTAGGTTCGCGACGCGCGGCAACACGATGACACTGGTGCGGCCGAGCACGCGTCGCGTCTGCTCGTCGATGTGCTCGACCAGGTCGCAACCCGGACCTGGAATCTCGAACCAATCGGGCACCACGACGTCGAGGTTCGCGACGTGTTTCTCGAGTGAAGCGACCGACCCGCCATCGTCGTTGACCGCGAAGCCCACCACTGCGCCCTGCGGCAACGGCAGCGCCTGGCTCTTGCCTTTGGTCGCCCCGAACAGCTTGTCGCGCCGCTTCTTCTCTTGTGCGCGGATGGCCTGCATGCGCCGCGTCTGCTTGGGCGTGTAGACCGGCGCGACTTCTCGCTCGATCGAGGCGCGCGCTTGCGTAGCCTGTACCCGCGACTTGGCCCAGGTGGGCGCAGGGGCATACGGCAAGACGATGGCGCTCATCACGGTAATGCCGAGCGCGATGGCTGCCGACAGCACCAGGAACGAGAAAACTAGGAGGGCGCGCCGCCAGCGCCGCTTAGACGGATCGTGGAAAATCATGCGCGCTTCGACTGCGTAAACATCGACTTCGACATCGCAATACTTCCCAGCGCGCGCCTCGGGTCGAGCGAGGGGAGATTCGGTCCGAGCTTGGACTTCAGGTGCCGCGCACCCACCGCGCCGAACCCCCGCGGGGGGACATACAGTGTAGCATATTCGCAAGGCCGTCTAGCCTCGGTTTCACGTCCAAGGGATGCATTGTGCTTGGACTGTGCGCCAGGGTCCTCGAGGCTAGGAAACTTTGTGACAATTTAGCCGTCCCAAGAGGGGGCGTAACCGTCCTGAAAGGTCTGCAACGCAGGCAGGTCAGTGCGCCTTGTGCTCACGCCAGCGCACCACGTACAGGGCATCGAAAGCGCGGACCCGACGCGCTTGCACGTCGGCGTCAGCCTGCAGCGCAGCGAGCACCGGGCTACCGCGGAACACCAAAAGCGAGGGGCAACCTGCTTCGTGCCAGCGGCGCTTTGTCTCAGCCCAAGGAACGTGATCGTCAGGAACAATATTCACCGACGGCCGAGGTGATAGTTGGGCGAGCACACCATCCAAGTTCGCATTGTCGGTATACGGCTTCCATTCGCCCCGACAGACACGTGGCTCCTGGATCAGATCGAGCTGCCAAAATTCCGGCGCGATCCAGCTTTTTTTAGCTTGGATCCCGTGCTGCAAGTCCATGCTCTCGAGCCAGCTCGGCGCGTCGGCTGACGCTGACAGCTGCGGGTAACGACGCACCGCGAGATGTACGCCATGCACGTGCGCGAGCGCATAACCCGCTTCGATCACCATGGTGCTCACCCAGGCCAACGCAAACAGCAGCTGAAAGCCGCCCGCACGCGCACGCAGCAAGAGCTCGAACAAGCAGCCGATCGCCAGCGCTCCGATGCCCCAGAGCCAGAGCGTGTAGCGCGACCAAAACGCCATCGGTTGGAGCGCGAAGCATGCCGCCGTGAGCAGCAGGGCGAAGCCTAGCGGCGACAGGCGTGCGCGCACACTGGGTGCACGCCACGCGATGTAAAGCAGCGCGAGCACGCTGGGGACTGCGATGAACAGCCAGGCGAAGCCGAGGCCCGACAAGCGGTAGTCGAAGTCGAGCGCCGGACCGGTCCACTGCAGCCATGTGAGCAACACGCGTGTGGGCGGCGCGTGCGGCACGAGCAACGCGGGCGTGTTGCCGGCGACATCGAGGATTTGCTCGGCCGTGCCTACGCCGGGCAGCAGCTCTTTGCCGCCCACGCTGATGCGGATCGGCCAGAGCGGATTGCCTGTGTTGACGACGTTTCTTATCGGCCAGAACAGCCCGGGCGCTGCGGTCGTGATGAACGCGATCAGAGCCTGCAGCCCAGGGCTGCGGCGCTGGATCAGTGCGCGCAGCACGCACAGGCCTCCGACCAACACGACGAAGGGCAGGCCTGTGCCTTTGAGCGCGAGCACGTGCGCTGTCGACATGCCGGCCGCGAGAAAGACCCACGGCGATGCTGAGCTTACACACAGCGCTGCCGTGCAGAACAAGCACACGCAAGCGCTCGCAAAAGCCGCATCGACGTAGCCGCTTGGTGCGTTCAGGATCATCATCGGCACGAGCAAGAAGCTCGCGGCTGCCGCGCGTGCGACGAGCGGCCGTATGTTGCAGACGCGTGCGAGCCAGACGATCGCAGCTGCTGCGGCGGCCAGGAACAGATAGCTCGTCGTGCCCGCGAAGCGTAGGCTGCCGCTGGCGGCGGCAACGAGTGCGGTCAGTGCTTCTACGCCGAGCGGGTAGCCGTTGCGTACCGGATCGTCGCTCGACACCCAGGCAATTCTTCCTGCGTCGAGCCACTGGGCGATCACCGGCAAGCGATAGGAGATCGCATCGTAGGCGATGATGGGAAGAACCGTCGCCGTCAGCAGCGGGACCCAAAACGCGACCACGCTGGCACTCGTGAGCACCTGCAAAAGCAGCTTCACCGGTCGGGCAGGGGTCTCGTCCTCTGCTGCGTCAGGCCGCGCGTGGCGGCGGGCAGCGCGGGCAAGCAAGAACGCGCCGGTGATGGAGAGCAGGATCAACAGCCAAGCGGGAATCGGCCCGGACAATGGCTTGATGCCGACGCTCGAGCTGAGCACGACGGTCGCGTGCAGGAACCACGGCACTGCCAAGAGACCAACGAGCCAAGCAAAAGCGGGCTCCGCTGAGGGATCACGAGGCTCCGCATCGCGGGCGTCTCGGGCTATATCTTCAGGCTGCACGCGCGGCACTCTAAAGGGGATCTGCAAAATGCACGAGCACCAGCGCGTGGATCCTCTCCTATCGCGCCCAGCTCGGATCTCGCGGTAGCTCGTGGATCGCAGGCGGGAGAGTTTAGTCGCCAAGGAACGCCAGGGACGCCGAGGAACGCCACAAGAATGTTAAAGTTCTCGCGGCTTCTTTTGGCGCTCCGCTTGGCGTCTTTTGGCGAGAGGTTCGGCTGAGGCGCTGCGGCAAACGCTTCTGCTCGACGCGAGTCTCGGTGTAGGATATCTGGCTGGCCGTCGGCTCGCGGCATGAACGAAGCGATCTCCCACCTCACACCTGATTCGGCTCCGCCGACCCGCTCGCTTCGTGTCGCGTATTTCCTCGCGGTCGCTGCGATGTTGGGGCGCATCACCTACTTGGACGAGTGGGGGCTCGCGCGTTGGATCGTCTTGGCCGTGTTCTTGAGCACCGTGCGCCCGGACATCGTACGCGCCCCGAGCGCACGCTCGCTGCGCTACGGAGCGCTGTTCTTCTTCGGGCTGAGCGCCGCTTTCACCTACCTGCCCGATGTCTGGTTCAAGATCGCGAACCAGCTCAACCACGCGGAAAACTACCTGTGGAACGCGAACGCCTGGATGCAAACCGTTCCGGGCAACGACGCGGCGTTTCTGTGGCGGCACCAACTGCCGTGGTTCTCAGCGCTCATGCGCTGGATCTATATCAACGGCTTCGACATGGTCGTGTGGATACCGGTCGTCCGCTCGCTGTTAGCGTTCGACGCCCCCAAGATGGCGCGCTACGCGCTTGGCGCGCATCTCTTACAGTTTCCGATGATCATGCCGTTCTACACACTGTTTCGTGTGGATGAAGTCTGGTCTGTGATGGGCTTTCCCGATCTCCTGCAGCGCGGCTGGGACGACGCGACGCGCTTGAATATCGGCGCGAACTGCTTTCCCAGTATGCACACCTCGGTCGCTTACGCGATCTTACTGTTAGGCCTGCGCGAACGCAGCCGAGCGTTTGCGATCATGATGGTCGTTTACGCATCCAGCATCATCTTCAGCACGATGTACATGGCCGTGCACTGGGTGATCGATGTGATCGGCGGCATTGGCTTAGGCCACGCGGCCGTCCTGCTCGCCGATCGCGTGACGCGCCGCTGGCACGTCACCGAAGAAGACATGAAGGTCACGTCTGCGGGGTAGCTGCCAGCGCTCGTTTGACCATGCGCGCTGCGTATCCAACGCGGGCAGGGTGGCTCGGCGCCCAGCCGTTCATGAAGCGACAGAAATCGGCCCAGGCGATTGGATGAAGCTCGCGCCATTCAGCTTCTACTGCCGCTGCGTCGACGTCAGGATGCAGCGCAGCTCGCAGCGTCTCGAAGTAGAAGTCGAGTAGGTTTTCGGCGTGCTGCTGCAGCGTGCTCTCGTCGAGGCAGCCCAAGAAGTAAGCGACGTCTTGCATGCCGCAGCCGCGCCCGACGTATTGGAAGTCGACGGCTGCAACAGCTGTAAGATCGCGGTTGAAGCAGAAGTTCTCTGTTTTCGCGTCGCCGTGTACGAGCGTGCGGTAGTGGGCGCTCCGCAGCCGTGCATCGAGCCAGCTGGCTGCTGCAAGCAGCTCAGCGTCTTTCATGCGCGCGAGCTCGTCGGGCCGCGTCTCGAGATGCCAATACGTGCCGACTGCGTGCAGATCGGGCGCGGGATCGCCGAGGAAGGTCGCATGAAAGTGCGCGAGCCATGCGAGGCACGCGCGTGCTCCGTGCAGCGGCAGGGATGCACGGCGCTGATCGAAGCCCGCCGCATCGAGGTCCTCGAGCACGAACAGCCAGCGCTGATCGAGCTGTTCACAGAGCAGCGCCGTCGCCACCCTGCAAACGTCGGCGCAGCGGCTCGCGTACTGCTCGTAGAACCGCAGCTCGACGGCGTATGAGCTGAGCTTCCGGGCATGCGAGCGACTATCTGTTTGCGGCGCATCGGGTGGCTGCACGAGCTTGACGATCACAGACCGCTCGACCGCTCCGCTCAGGCGTACCCGTACGATCTGACCATAGCCGGACCACAGCTGCTGTATGCGCTCTTGTCGCGTCACGCCACCTGCGTTTAACGCGTTACAAATACGCTCCAGAAGCGCGTGGGGAAGTCGTGTCACAGAGTCGATAGTGAGCGAACGGGGTCGCGTCGTCCAGTCGCGGATGACGTCACATCAAGATGTTGCCGACCGGCTTGTGAGGCTCGGGCAGCTGCGGATCGTTCAGGAAATCTCGGAGATCGATCTCGATCGCGCGTGTCATCGCAGTGATCGGGACGTCGTTCGGCCCGCCTTCGAAGGGGTTTTCCGTGGCATCACCGATCTTGTCCATGGTGTGAAACACCCATGCGATCACCACGGTGATCGGCACTGTGAGCCACACGCTCGGCGTGCCTACGCGCTTCAGCTCTGCAGCTAAGCCGAACGGCAGCACCACGATGAACAGCCACACAAAGAATAGGTTCAAGGTCGCGAACTGGCGTGGATACGGGAAGTTCTTGATGCGCTCGCACTTGCCCTGCTGCTCGTACAGCGTCGCGAGCATGCGAACGAGCTCCACGTGCCGGTATTCTGTGACCTGACCAGCCTCGGCGCAGCGTCGAAGCTCCTCGGACTGCAGCGCCAAGAGCGCGGACGCGCGGTTCTTCTTGCGCAGCACGTCGGGCACTTCGCTTGCAGCCAGGAGCGGCGCGAGATCATCCTCGATCCGGCTATGCCGCTCCGGCACTTTGAACGTGTGCGCTTGAAACTCGAGGTTGTGTTGCAGCCCCTGCGTTTCCCAAGCGCGCGGCTCACGCAGCTGATGGCGGAGCGCGGTGAGCCAAGCGACGTGGCGCAGCAGCATGCGCCAATGCAGCTCCTGATCCGCACCTAACGCTACGAAGTCCCGCACCATGATGGCCCAAGCGCGACTGGCGTTTACGATCGCGCCCCAGATTTGCCGCGCCTCCCAGAGCCGGTTGTAGGCCGCATTCCCTTTGAAGCCCGTCACGAACGCGACCGCGGTGCCCAACACCGCCAGCGGCGGCCACGGCAACACCGCGCTCTGGACCCCAAGATCAGCGAGTAAACAAGGGACAAACGAGATAGCCGCGAAAACCAACACCTCGCGACGCGTCCAGTACAGGATCTCTTTGACTGTGTAGTGGCGACCTGCGTGCATCGATCAGCGCAACTTCCCGTGAAGACCGCGTGTGAGCGCGCGGTGTCCAACAAACGTGAGCATCGCGAGCACATTCCTACAGCTGCGAATCAAAGTCGAGCTTGTCGCTGCAGGTGAGGCGCTGGACCGTTACCGAGCGGTGGCGCGTCGACACGCACGGGCGCTGCCCCCGACACAGCGCCTGCTCCACGATTTTGCCGCTGAGCTCAGCGCGTACGTGCGCGCGCTCACCGCGTGTGAGCTTGACGTTGCAGACGGAGTGATCGAGCGTTGCAGCGCGCTCGCAGAGCAGTCGCAGGTGCAAGCTGTCGCGCTCGGCGTCGAGCTGATGCAGGCTGGCCGAGCGTTGGGCGACGGGCGCTTGGATGACGTCTTGGCTCGCGTGCAGCGCTTGCGCGAAGGTTCGAGCTTGGCAGGTGGTTTCGCGCTGGCGTGGGTGAGCTACGCGCTGCGAGTGGTCGAAGCTCAAAGCAGCTTGGAGAGCCTCGCCGGGCTGATCGCCAAGCCGCCGCAGGGCTTCGAAGACCTGCGGCCATCGCAGCAGATCCACGGCCGCGTTTGTCTCGCGCGCTTGAACGTCAAGCTGGGCGCGCCTCACAAAGCGCGTGCATTGCTCGCAACGATTCCGGACGAGCAGCTCGAACGCATGCCTGTGCGTTACGGTGATCTCGGCCTGATGTGCTACCTGGCCGAAACCTACGATGCGCTCGCGGATGTTCCTGCGGCGGCTTCGTTGTACGAAAATCTGCTGCCGCACGCTGAGCGCAACGCAGTGCAGCTGGCGTTCGACTACGACGGCGCGGTCGCGCATTACCTCGGGATCCTCGCGGCGCGGCTCGGCGAGCGCGACCTGGCGGATAAGCATTTCGAGCGCGGCGCCGCGATCAACCGCGTGTTGCGCATGCCGCTTCAAGCGGCGCGCAGCGAGGCTTTACGAGAGAAACTTCACCGATAGGGACCGGGCCGCCTTTGGCTGCTGTGCACGCGTCACGCCGTCGACGGGAAGCTTGCGGCGCAGAGCGATCGGAGCTCGCCGCCGATGTACATGCGGACGCGCCGACTTCGCCGTTCGCTTTCCGAACTGTGGCGCTCAGTGCCGTCCGACGTTGCCGCTGATGGCTGCTCTCAGTACTGCATGTTGTTCGACTGCGTGATGTTCGACGGGCTCACGCCTACAAACAGCTGATCGCCGATCATGCTGTAGCGCGTGTTTGTCATCTTGACGGTGCTGGAGTTGCTGTCCGTACGGAAGATCGCCTCGTCCATGCGCGAGATGTCGCACTTGTCGATCTCCACCACGACCTTGAACGTGGTGTCGCCGTTTTGCCGGATAAACTTGCCGGCGTCACGCGCGGTGAAGTTCGACACTTTGAACGTGCTGGGCGCGTTGATCTGGAAGACCTTGTCTTCACCTTTCGATGCCGAGCCGCCGTTCAGGATCACAGTGCCCTCTTCTTTGATCGTCATCGCGTCTTCGCCGATGTCTTCCCAGACGATGTTCTCGAGCGTCGCGTCGCCGTAGGTGTGAATGCCATCCGCGGCCGGCGCACCGAGCACCACGTTCTTCAGCGTTCCACCGTTCTCGACACGGAACATCGGTTGCTGCGACTCACTCTGGCTGCCGTCGCCGAGCGCAGAGCCCGCCGTGTAGCGCTTGCCACCGCCGTCGAACGTTTGACCGGGTCCTACGATCTGCGTTGCTCTAAGCATGCCGCCTTCGCCGGTCACCGTCGCGCCGCTGCCGCCTGCAGGGCCGACTGCTCCACCCGCGCCGCCCGAGCCCGCGCTGCCGCCGCTGCCAGCTGCGGCACCGCCGCTGCCAGCCGTCGCGCCGCTGCCAGCTGCAGCACCACCGTTGCCCGCTGCACTGCCGCCGCTACCAGCTGCGGCGCTGCCTGCTGTCGCGCTGCTCCCTGCCCCTCCGGAGCCTGCGGCGGCTGCCCCCGCTCGTCCAGTGGCCGTCGCGTCCGCTGCACCCGTGCTGCCCGCCGTCCCCGAACCCGCGGTCCCGCTTTGACCGGCGACGGGCGTCCCGCCAGTGCCCGCTTCAGTGACGGGGTCGGTGGTCGATGAGTCAGTACTGCACGCCGTGAGACCGCCGAGAACGGCCGTGAGTGCAAGAGAGAAGTGAGCAGAGCGATGAGACATGTGGATGATCCGCATCTGAGTTGGCGCGAGAGGTCCCGCGCCTACAAAGTGGCGGCATCCCTGGGGTGGTGGTCAGATCTTTTTTTCAGAATCATACGCCTCCTGACTTGGGACGTTGGTGGCCAAGGTTTACGCGTCCGGGACCGCGGGACCTGCTCAGGAAGCCGCCCAAGGGCATCGACTCTGACTCTCGCGCCCGCCGATTGGCCCGGACACGAGGTTCGAGTGTTCGAACGCTTTTCGCTCAGAGTGGTTCTGCTCAGCGCGATCCTGACTAAGCTGCGAGCCATGCGCGGGAAAATGGTTGGTATCTGGTGGTCGGTGGTGGCGGGCTTGGTAGTGGGCTGCGGCTCGGACGAGTCGTCGAGCAGGGCGGATGCAATCCGCGGCGATGCGAGCTCGGACGCCGCGAACGAGGCGAGCCGGTCCTCGGGCACGCGCCGAATGGACACAGGGCAAAGCAGCGACGCGTCGACATCCATTCGCAACGACGAGGGGGCTGTCGCGGGGCGCAGTGCTGGAACGAAGCGCGCTGAGGCCAAGCCGGAGCGCAAGCCCACTGGTGCTGCAGCTGATGGCGGCATGCGGCTGCCTGCCGCCGACGAAGATGCGTCGACCGGCGCTGACGAGGATGCAGGCACGCTGGTATGCGATCCGCCCAACTTAGATGGCCTCGGGCTCGCCACCGTCGTGACAGGGCAGGGCATCGAGACGCTCGCGTCGGCAACACAAGCGCCCAACGCGAACGACTGGTACCTGGTCGAGCAGCGCGGTCGCATCTTGATCCTGCGCGACGGCGTGCTCTTGCCGACGCCCTTCCTGGATCTCCAGGCAGAGGTCGGAATGATCGGGCAAGGCTACGAAGATCGCGGCCTCGTGAGCCTCGCGTTTGCGCCGGACTACGCGACCAGTGGCCTTGTCTACATCGTGTTCACTCCGATGGAGGGCGACGACGCGAACCGCGATCTCGTGCTCGAGTATCGGCGCTCCGATGCGGATCCCGATCAGCTCGATCCTGCGTCGCGTAAGAAGATCGTCGAGATCCTCGGCTCGATCTCGAACAATTTCCTGCGTGATATTCACAACGGTGGCCGCGCCACGTTCGGACCGGATGGCTTTCTGTACATCGCGATGGGCGACGGCGGCGGCGTGAGCTGCAACGACGTCGAGCGCGATGAGCCTCAAGACATCGGCTCACCCTTCGGCAAGATCCTGCGACTCGATCCACGTGGAGAGCCGCCGTACGGTGCACCCGGTAACCCGTTCACGCGTGGTGGCGATCCACGCGTCTATCACTACGGTCTACGCAACCCTTACAACTTCAACTTCGACCGCGGCACTGGCGATCTGTATATCGGCGACGTCGGACAAAACAGCTACGAAGAGTTCGACTACGCGCCGAGCGGCGTCGCCGGCCTGAACTTTGGTTGGGCAGCATTCGAGGGTGTAACCAACACCTGCCCGGATCGTCCGTTGCGAGCCGACGCAAAGCACACACCACCGTTCTTCGTCGCTGATCGACGCGCACGCGGCTGCAGCGGCGAGTTCTGCGACTGGCGCGCCTCCGTCGGCGGCACAGTTTATCGCGGCACAACCATCCCGCAGCTACAAGGCGTCTACCTCTTCGGCGACTACGTTGGTCGCCGCATGGTCGGCATGCGCCGCTGTGGAGCCACCGGCTCAGAACCCCGCATCATCCGCAAACGCTGCGACGTAGGCTTCGCGGACGAGCTCTGCTTCCAAGCAGTCGACGGCACCCCGCCATTCAGCAGTCTAACTGGCATCTTCGAGGGGAACGACGGCGAAATCTACCTAACAGCCAACCGCGACACGCTACTCAAAGTGGTCCCGGTCCCACTGCCATAACGCCAAGCCAACTATGTGCATTTTCCGGCCTGCCATAAGACTCTGCCGCTCTGGATATCGAGTGCCCAGAGTCCGCTCCAGCCCTCCTGCACCAACATGGTCGAGCCGTTGCGGCGCAGTGACATGACTGCGCCGCCGCGGCCGCAGAGTGGCTGCTGATAGCGTTGCTTTCCCGTCTTCCGATCCAGAGCAACCAAATAGACTGTGCGGTCCTGCGACGACACGGGTGCGCCCGCGACGACGAGGAGGTCGTCCGTGAGCACCGCCATCGGATAAGGGGCTTGAAATGCCAGCTCGGCGCTCCAGTTGAGCTCGCCAGCGGCACTTGCTGTGAGAACCGGTGTACCTGGCTCGCGTACGCGGAGCATGTACTTGGTAGCGCTCAGCTCTGAACGCCACACCTTGCCCTTGAGCTTGAGGTCGAAGGCCTGCTCGTGGTCGTAGATCAAGGCTGTGATGTTCTCTAGCTTTGCCCCAGCGCATGGCACGCTCGCACCGTCCGCCAAACTAACGCCTTGGACTTTGCTGCTCTTAGTTTGGACGGCAAGACAACTCTTTCCAAAACCGTAGCGCATAGGTGCATCGTCCAACCTTACGACCTTCGGCGCGCTTGGGTCTCTTACGGAGTGTAATGACACGTCGAAGCTCTCTTTGTCGTTCACAATGAACGTGTTAGTGCTCGGACAAAAGGCCATCGCGCCGTAGACATAGTTGTTCGCGCTGCGCCAGAGCACCGCACCATTGCGCCCATCGAGTACGACTGCTTGCGCGGTCATGAAATCGGAGCTGATCCCGACGACATCGAGCGTGCTGTCGCCGTTGAAGTCGACCAAGCAAGCGCCAAGACGAATGAACGGCGCTTGTTGGTTCGACCCGCGCGCGGCGGAAAGATCCACCACGCGTGTGACATAGCGGGCGTCTTGCGGCGGCGGTGTTGGAGCTGTGGCTGGCGCATAGCTCGTCGTGGTCCGCGCCGCTGGCGGTGAGCCGCTAACAACGACGTCATCAGCGACTTCCCCGCCGCTACACGCAACGCTCGCGCACAACGCGAGCACCGCGAACCCGAGCTTAGTCCCCTGTTCCATCGAGCCACGCACTCTCGGCGCGATCCGCTTTTTCTGCAAGCGAGCGGGCAAACGAGTGCAGAGCGGCACGCTGCGCGCTCTGCTACTCGATGTTCAGCAAGCAGCTAAGGCTGCGGCTCGCAAGTCGATAGAAAGCGTGAGCCTGTCTCGGGCGCGGGGTCCAGCACATGGAACTCGACGCGACGGTTGGTCTGAAGCTGGTGGCGTCCTTGCCTTCCGCCACGGGAGCGCTTTCTTGATCAGCAGACGCATCCGATCGGCGAAGCCCTGGTTCACGAACTCCGTGTACTCATCGGAGCCAAACACATAGTCGATGAACAGCTTGCTCGCGTTCGGCGTGATATACAGAGGCTGTCCGAGCGAATCGAAGACGAATCCGACAGTCCAGTAGCGAGCTGACTTCGTATCTGGAAAAGCCTCGAGGTCGATCGCTGGATTCTCGCGCGTAGAATCGACGATCGATGAGAACTCTTGTTGGTTCGGAAGGCGCCACCCGGTGCCTTCGAGATCGAGCTGCGTGCAGTAGGCTTGGGCTTCCGTGAACATGCACCGGTCGATTGTCGGATGTTTGCGTTGCCAGGCCAGCTTGCGCTCCGGGACGCGGACGACATCGGTGTCGCACTTGAACGTGCTGCATGCAGTGTTCGATAAGCAGCCGTTGACTCCGATCCCATCTCCCGATGTACCGGTTGGGCAAACACAGCCGACTTCGCCGTCGGCGCCAGGCTCCACGCAGGTAGCCATCGGAGCGAGATCGCAGCCGCCGTTGCGGCTCGTGCACATTGATGCGACTCCGCCGCTCGGCATACCGGCGCCCGCGACGGGAGGAGTCGGAGCGCTCCCCGTGCTGCCGCCGTTGGCGGCATTTCGACGAGTGGCCGCTTCTGTGCTCGGAGCGCCGCGGCCGGCTTCGCCACTGCCCGCCGTGGCGGCGGTGGTCGGGACGCTCACGCGGCCCGCAGCTCCAGCCGGTTGCTGCCGCGCCTGGGGGCCCGTGGAGGTTTTGACATCGTCGTCCACGGCACCGCCATCGCGCTGGTTACTCTCCTCCATCCTAGGGAGATTCTGCGTAGAAGCGTTGGGGTAAGCGGTCTTCGGGACCACGTAGACGTCTGGCAGAGTGCATCCCGCGGTGATCAGGAGGAGAAATATCAGCCGATACAAAGCACGCATGAGTCGGAGGACGGCTCGGTTCTGCGTTCCGTCAGACGCCCACAGTCGCGTTTTTCTGCCGATTGATGTCGGTTCTTCTGTGCTTAGATCGTCGTATCGATAGAGACGAATCACCTACGCATATCAAGGAGCGTGCCATGCCATACATTGACGGCTTTGTAATCGCGGTGCCCAAGGCGAACAAAGAAAAGTTCATTCAGCATGCGAATACGGGCGACAGCGTATTCTTCGAGCTCGGCGCAACACGCGTGTTGGAGTGTTGGGAGGACGATGTCCCGGACGGTAAGGTCACCGACTTCCGACGCGCTGTGCAAGCTACTGCCGATGAGGCAGTCGTGTTCTCCTGGATCGAATGGCCAGATAAAGCGACACGCGACAAGGCCATGTCGAAGATGGAGGACCTCATGAAAACCGACCCCCGCATGAGCCCCGAAAAGAACCCCATGCCCTTCGACGGCAAACGCATGATCTTCGGCGGCTTCTCTCCAATCGTCACGCTCGAACGCTAACCGCGACGTGCGACAGGACAGCTCCTCCCCAGAGCTGTCCTGTCACGCGCCACGCAAACCTAGCGAACATGATCATGGGGCGGGGGTGGGGTAGCCGCGTTCTGGTGTCATTTGTTCGATCCAGGTGCGGACTGCTGTGGCGCCTGTTTCGTCTGGAATGTTTGACGCCAACGGCGGCATTTGGGCGGGGTGGTCTCGGACTAGCATGCGGGCTAGCAGTAGGCTTCTTGCCGGCGAGCCTGGCAGTACGTCGTAGAAAGGCCCTTCGGGCGGGGCTTCCAGCTCGAAGAACGGCGCGTTGCCTGTGGGCAGCTTGTTGACCGCTGAGAAGGCTGGTGTTTGCAGCACGCTGTCGTTGCGACCCGTGGCGAGGCGGAGGTTCAATGCAGTGTCGCGTGCGCGAGCGTCGATGGTTTCGTTGTGGCAGCTGACGCCGCAGTTCACATGCAAGTAGCCCAGCGCCGCTTGTTCGACGGCGTCGCCGGGAGGTGTTGTCGGTATGGCGGGTGTGCCTGCGTCGTCGTCGCTGACTAACAGGTCTTCGTAGTGGATGCCGCGTGCGCCTGGGCCGAGGAGTACTGGATCCCAGCCGAGCACGAGGTCGCGCCGGCCTCCGTGGCAATCTACGCATTGGTCGCGTGTGGGGACGGTGTGTCCGGTGCGCTGCCAGTTGTTGACGCCGTTGTTAGTCGCTGTCGCGCTGCGGCCGTCGGCCGACCAGACGTACGTGGTGAACACCCAGCCTCGTTCGACTTTGCGAAGCAGTCGCGTTTCTGCGCGACGTAGCTCGCCATTCGACATGACTTGGAACTCTTTCCAGAACTGTGTGCCGACTGGATATACGAACGCGTCAGGGTCGGTTGTGTCGACACGTGCATTGGGCGGGAGCGATACCCAGCGTCGTTTCACAGCACCGTCGCTCCAGAGCTCGTATGCGGGCGCGTATTCGGTCAGGCCGCAGGCGACGATGCCGCGCGGTAGGTCGGCGTAGAGGCCGGCGCAGTGCAGTGATAACGGGGAAGAGACCCCGGTTACTTCGGGGCAGTCGGGGGGGAGGTCGAAGGGAAGGCAGCTGGGTAGGGGTTCCGTGCCGGCGTCTTCTTCGAGATCGGGCTCGGGCTCGGGCTCGGGCTCAGAACGGTTCTCTGGCTTGGCGTTTGGCCGCGGCTTGCTTGGCGCTGCAGGGGCGCCCGAGTCCATGCCCGCGTCAGTGCGCGGAGCACGGGCGGGGCGGCCGGCTTGAGTAACCGGATCCATGCCCGCATTCTCGGCGCGCGCTGCGCTCGACTCCTGCCGCACTTCCGCGTCGCCCGCATCGGCAGCGTCCTCGTCGTCCGACGAACAAGCGACCGCACAGGCGAGCCACGCACACGACAACACCCTGACCAACAGCTTCGACATGTCAGCCATACTTGCCGAAGTGGCGAGCACGCCGCAACGCTCACGATCCTCGAACGTTCAGCTGACAGCAGTTGCGAGTCGAGCGTCATAAGCGCACGCACGCCACAGCGGCCGCAAGTCGCGCGCGTTAGGCACGCGCCCGGCGCAGCGCCAAAACCGTCCCTTCGCCATCTCCGGATACGTATAGAGTGCCGTCGGGGCCCGCCGTGATGCCCGCGAAGGGACCTTGAGGCCCCGTAAACGGTGCGATTCCGCGGAGCGGCTTGGGCGAGACGCCGGGCGGCGCTCCGACCGGAAGCTCGCTCGCGATCACAGCCTTCGCCTTGGTCCCGAGATCGACGCTGGTCACCGTCTTGGCACCGGCATCGACGACGTACAGCTGACCGTCGTGCACGAGGATACCCTGCGGTTGCTGCAGACCATCGAGCACCGTCTCGACCGAGCTGCCGCTTAGCTTCACCACGCGACCCGCCGCTTGCTCGGCGACGAACACCGAGCCATCCGCGCCGATCGCCACGCCCACAGGACTGCGCAGACCAGAAGCGAGAACTTCGACATTTCCTTGCTTGACCGAGAGCACGCGGCCCGTGCCGAGCTCCGCGACGACCAGCGCGCCACCCGGCGCGACTGCCACGCCATAAGGTTGATCGAGCCCGTCTGCGATCACTTCGCTCTCGCTCTTCGCTGGGCGATAACGCGACACTTGTCCGTTCGCCGTGGTGACCGCGAGCTCGCCGCCGCCAAGGGCTGCAAGACCGCGCACATTGCCAGGGAAGCCAGGGGTCATCAACATCGCGACGATCTGCAGCGTACCGCCCGGCGGGATCACAAACATGTGATGCCCATCCGCGATGTAAAGGCTGCCGTCGTCCGCTGCCGCGATGTCGAGCGGCCAGCTCAAGCCGCCCGGCACAGCGGTTTTCGTCGAGCCATCGCGCAGGATCTCAGTGATCGAGCCGGTGAAGTGCGAGACAAACAAGCGCTCGCCGACGAAGGTCAAGTTGTCGATGCCAGGCTGCAAGCTCGCGAGCACCGTGCGGTCGCCCGTGCGCGGATCGATGCGGAGCACCTGACCGCTGCCAACCTGCGTCGACACGATGTGCCCCTGACTGTCGAACTTCACTGAAGTCGGGCCGCCCAGGTCACCCGCGACGCGCGAAGACGCCCCGCCCGCAGGATCGATCTTGCAGATCTCGTTGGTTCCCAGCACCGGGAAATACAGCATGCCGTCAGGACCCACCTCCAATGCGTTGGGTAGCGGCAGATTTTCGAGCAGCACACGCGGCGCGCCACCGTTTAGATCGAGCTCCATGAGCCGGCCGCCGATCCGGCATTCATCGACGAACAATCGGTCGCGATGCACCGTGACGCCGTTCGCACCGGGAAGATCATCGCGTAACACGCGCGTGCGACCATCCGAGCCGCGCACACTCACGCGGCCGTCGTAGTACTCGGTGATGTACATGTTGCCGCGTGTGTCGAACGCGAGGTCGTCCGGCGCGACGACATCGCCGCCCATCGGACTGATCGTCTCGAGCTCACCACTGCCGACGTTGAGTGCGCTGATCTGACTGCCTGCCACTTGCGCTACGTACACGCGACTGTCCGGACCCGTACGAAGCCCATTGGCGCCGTAGAGTTGGCTCGGCGGCGTGCGTCGTTCGACGCTCCAACCGTTCGCTGTCTGGACTTGCTTCGCAGCTGAGTAGCGTCCCTTTTGCAGTGACATAGCTATGTCTCGCCCTGAGGTTCGGAACACGTGATCTGAGGCTGTTTTGCCGAAGCTAGAGCGGGCCATTAAACTAGTCAACAGTGGTGTTCATTCGGGCGCGTGTTGCACTTGGCTCCAGCGTTGGTGATGTTCAACCGCTGAGTGAGAAGCAGCTCACTATCCGAGCGCGCCGAACCCGAATGGGGACCTCATCGCACTCAGCCTCGCTGCCACAGCCGTGGCAAAAAATCATTGACGTGACCGCTCGTTGAGCGCTGACGGCGGCGCTTCGCCGCGCCAAACGTTCGACTTTTCCGGGTGTTGTTCGAAGTCTCGCGGCTACGGGGTGCGGATGTTGCTTGGCTCAGCTCATGCATTGCCGCCCCAGGCATGGTTGCTTTGGCTCAAGAACAGCTTCGCGGTTTCCTGCTTAGACTCAAGCGTGTTGGCCTGAATCGCGACACGCTGGTGACCGCGGCGCGCGCCGGATGGGTCGCACGTGGCGTGCTGTACATCATCCTCGGTGGGCTCGCGACACTCGCTGCTGTGGGCGAGGGCGGTGGGTTGCACGATGGCCAAGGCATCGTGCGCTGGATCATGAAGCTCCCTGCCGGGACGCTGTTGGTGGGGCTGTCCGCGCTTGGTTTCGCGGGTTATGCGCTGTACTGCGCGGCGCTCCTGGTGTTTGGTCAGGAGGACTCCGATGGTCCTTGGGCGTCTGCGTTCACGCGCATCAAGGGAGCCATCGGCTGCATCGTCTACGGCTCGTTGACGCTGACCTCCGTGCAGCTCTTGTTAGGTCATCACAAGAAAGGCGAGAGCAAGGAAGTCTGGTTTGTGTCGCTGTTGCACGCGCCGTGGGGCCGCTTCATCATCGGGGCGATCGCTGTCGGCCTGATCGGCTTCGGTCTGTATCAGTGCGTTTACGCAGTGAGCGCCAAGCACCGAGAAGAAGTTCGCGTCAGCGCGATGGGTGAGACTGAGTCGGTCGCGTTCCTGTGGATCGGCCGGGTCGGCCTGATCGCTCGCGGCGTGGTGTTTGGTGTGATCGGATACTTCACCTTGCGCGCCGCACTCATGGCAGCTGAGGGCGGCGCGTCCACGTCGACCTCCGGTGCTTTGCGTGAAATTCGCGATGTAGGCTGGGTGCCTTTGATGATCGTCGCGCTCGGCCTCGCAGCCTACGGCGTCTTGCAGCTGTTCTATGCAAAGTACCGCAAGGTCGACGTGGGCTAAATCAGACCGCTCGCGCGCGGTACAGCCGCAGCCAGCCGCGTGCGATGCGCACGCTCGCCCAAATGCCGAGGATGAAGAACCCGATGAACCAAGTGCCGAAGCCGACCAGCACCAACGCGAGCGGCGCGGAGACCACGGCGATCAGCACCGACCAAAACACCGCGCGCCAAAACGTGCTGATCTGCCACTCGAAGTGAGACTCGAGCCAGGTGCCGCGTGCGTCGCCGCGCGACACGTAGTTGAGTATGACGGCGATGATCGATGGCCAGCCGAACAAGAAGCTGCCCACCACAGTCGCGGCACTCCAAGCGCCGATGCACAAGCTCAGCGCGTGCAGCGCGTAGACCACGTGTGCGGTCATCACCAGCGCCGAACGCGGCTCAGCCGCCGGCAGGTGGGACCCGTTCGAATCGACAGGCTGTGTGAACGAGCTCATGCGCGACAATCTAAGGCCACTTTGCGCCCACGCAATGGATCGCCCACAATTCCGCCCCGCTCGGGCTGCCAGGGGCGCCTGCGTCGCTACTTCACGAGCGTCTCCAAGTGTTTCGCCTTGATGTTCCAAACGCCCGGTGTGCAGGTGAGGCAGACCTTGTCGGTCGCGGTCAGCGTGTCGAGCGCTTGCTTCGTGCCGTAGAGCGCGAGATCCATCCAGTTGAGCGCGATCTCTGCGTTCTGCGGCAGGATCATCGCGTCGGTCGATACGGTGATGTGATCGCCCATCGTGCGCTGTACCAGCAGGGCTGCGATGCCGTCTGGCATCGCATCGTAGTCGTCGGACGCGTTCGGGGCCGCAACGTCCTCGCTCTCACTGCCGGTGATGTAGCCAACGGGCACGCTGATCGCTTGCATGACTTGGGTGTTCACGCTGCCGACGGCACTCGAGCCTGAGAGCACGAATACCGCAGCGATGCGCTTGTCCTTGGCGGTGAGCTCGAGTGCGGTGCCGCCGTCACGCCGCCGCACGAGTTACCTGCAGCTACGATGTGATCGAGGTCGAGCGCGCCTGCGAGCGGGCCGCTTTCGTTGGCTTTGACTGCCCAGTCGATGAGCTCGCCGTGCTCTTTGTTTGTCGTCTGAGGCAAATGCACATCTGACAAACCGGAGTGCTGCAAGCGCGACGAACGTTGTGTCAGCGACATGGATTGCTGTCCGCCCGATCCTGGCGCGGCAGCGAACACCTGCATCGCAGGCTACTGCGCCTTTATCGATCTCAAGTAGAGAGCTGGCGGCTTGTGTCCCACACTCTACGGGATGTGTCCTTCGGTCAGATTGATAGACCAGCCGCGCCGGGCTATTTTTCAATGCGTATGCCTGGTGCGGGACTGGAGATTCTGATCGAGACCGAAGCGTTGCGACTCGTATATCGGCGCGACGACAAGATTGTGCACCATGAAATTCGCCAGTTTGTTCATGGCGCTGCGCTGCGCGGCATGCTGGAGCGCGGCGTACAAGCGATGGAGAAGCACAAGGCGGAGAAGTGGCTGTCCGACGACCGCGGCAACGGCCCGCTGAAGCCCGCGGACGAAGAGTGGGGCAAAACCCAGTGGTTTCCGCGCGCGATCGCGTCGGGCTGGAAGCACTGGGCCGTGGTCATGCCAGAGGCCGTGCTCGGACAAATGAACATGCGCCGCTGGATCGAGCTCTACGCAGCAGGCGGCATCAACGCCCACCCCTTCGACGACCCACAGCTCGCCCTAAAGTGGCTGCGCGAACAGCCCTAGCGCGCGCCTGCCGCCGACCACCTCGCACCACCTGCCGCTGTTGGCTGCAACGCAGCGCTGCGGCTAAACGTGGCGAACGAGCCTGACGGTGAGGGATCTCACTCCGGTGTGACACCTATTGGGCTCGCCTGGTCGTATCTTTGTGGCAGCTGGGGGTGAACGGCTTCGGGCTACGACTTCGGTCCGTGTGATGCGGTCTTGGGTTGGGGCGTGATCGATGGGAGTTGTCGCGCTGAGCAGATGCAGCGCCGGTGACTTTCCGCTGTTTGCAACCGGCGATGAATCTCGCAAGGAGTGTGCTGCTGACAGCTGCAAGGATCTCAGCGGCGCCGACTTCCGTCCGTGCAAGCGCCTGCTCGGGGCGGGTGTGGTCGCTGGCCACTGCAAGGAGATCGGCGGCTGCGACGACAGCAAGGGCCACACGCTGTTCGAGGATATAGAGAGCTGCAGGAAGGCTTGCCCTATCGAGTCATGTTGGCGCGGGCCGAGTGCCATACCACTCGGCCCGTGCTCAGGGCTGCGGGCGGGCGCCCAGCTGAGCTGCTTGGGCGTCTCGTCCGCGCTCCCCGCCGAAGTAGAGCGCAGGGTCGACTTCGGCGACCCAGAGAGCGCGATGAACGCTGTTTTCGTAGGCCAGTAAGCCCGCGATGGCGACCACGATCAGCGTGCGTGCTACGCCGCGAATGGCTGCGGACAGCTCCTTGCCGAGCGTGTCGAAACCCACACCTGCCAAGACAGCCAACAGCGGCATGACCACGCTGACGTACTTGGTATGATAGGTCGTGGCGCCGAAGTAGCCGCGCGCCGTGCTCGCGGCCATGGTCCCGAATACGCACAGCGCGTACGGACCGAGCGCTCGCCTGCGCTCGCGTGTGGTGAAGGCCAGCAGCGCCAGCACGTAGCCGGGGTTCATCAAGAACGGTGAGTAGAACAAGCTCAACGCTGGCTTTTGCGCCAACGCCAGCACAAACGGGTTGTTGAAACGATCGTCGATGGGTTGGCTTTCCGGAGGCGCGGCGTAGTTCGCCGCATACACGTAGGCCACCCAGCCCGCCGTGACCAAGAGCGGCACTGCAGCCATCAGCAGCGGGATGCGCCGCTCGCCGTGCGCGTGCAGGATCGCCAGCCAAAAGAGCCCGGGCAACGCGAACACGATGCTGGCTTTGACGAACGCAGCAGCAGCCGTGAGCGCGATCAGCCAGAGCACGATGCCCCTGCGCACGCGACCGGGCTCGCGACCCATTCGCTCGCAAGTATCGGCGATGGCGCAGATCAAAAGCGCAAGCGTGGCCTCGGCCCAGACCCGGCAGCTGATCAGGTACACGATCGGGCACGCCATGAACAACAGCATCGCGAAGGTCGCGCCGGCTGCGGCGCTGTACCGGCGCGCGATGCGATACACGAACCAGGCACACAAGACCGATGAAAGCAGCGACAAGTAGACATCGAGCTTCGCGCCGAGTGTGCTGTGCACCGAGAGCAGCAGCAAGTTGTAGAGCGGCGGGTTGTAGTGCACCGCCCGATCATAGAGATAGCGGCTGAACTGCGGCAGCTGCATGAGGACCGTGCCGCGTGGGCTGTAGCTCCCAGCGCGCAGCTGTTCTGTGAGCACGACGTGCACCAGCTCATCGCCCTCGAGGGACGACTGCTGCACGCGCACGTCGTAGAGCAAGAGACCGGCGAGCAGCGCAAGCACGAGCGGCGCGAGCCATGCGACGCTGCGGCGAAAGGAGGGCCCGGCGTGAGAGGCGTCCACCGTGTGAGCATAACGCGGAGCACGCTACGTTCAGCGGCTGTAATTGCCGCGCACAGCGGCAGGGTATGCCGAGCGCGCACCTATTCGATCCTGTACAAGGCGTGCCGCCCGCGGTGCAGCAGCTTTGCGCGCGGCTCGGCAGCGAGCTGGTGCAGCAGTGCCTCGCGGCCCGCGACTGAAAAGGCGAGATAGTCGCTGTCCAGATCGCGTTTGACGACGTCGGCCGGATCAGAAGCCGCGCCGCTGAGCACAGACAGCCACTGGCCATGGCGCTCCGGATCACGCGCCGCCATGAACACCGGGTCGTACAGGTTCAAATAGCGAGCATGCGGCGCGTGAAATACGTACGTTTCGGCGTCGTCCCAGCTCGCTGCCACGCGCGCGCCGGGTGGGAGCAAGCGCGCCAGCTGCTTCTGCTCCGCGCGCAGGCTGGCGTCGAACGAGCCGGCGACCTTCCAGTTCAAGAGCGCGGTAAGCCCTGCGACGCCGCAGCTCAGAGCGGCGACAGCAGCGATCGTAGGTAAACTGGAGAGAGAGCGTCCCGCCGGGAGCTTCACGCGTGCGCCTAGCTCGAAGCCGCGCGCGCGTAGCGCAAACGCACAGCTCAGCGCAACAAACGGGATGAACAGGGTCGCGAAGCGGCCCATCTGCGTAAACAGTGCCCCGAACGCCAGCGCAGCGATCGCGCAGAATGCCGCCATGCGCTGCACGTTTTCGCTGCCGGGCACAGCGCGCGTCCGCGAAAGGAACACAAGCACGAGCCCCAGCCAGAACAGCCCGTCGAGCGCTGCGATATCTACGATCGAGTGTGCCCCAAACTCTTGTGCGGTCGGCAGCGCGGCGCGCATCCGGAACAGCTCGACGTTCTGGGTCCAGAACACGCTCAAGTTGCGTGGAAACTGGGGATGCAACAGCACGCCGCTCGCGACGCCAGCAAACACTGCAGCCAAGAGCTGCCACTCCCAGCGTCGATCACGAAAGCGAACCCAGGCAAAGAACGCAACCGCCAAACCGAGCAGGCTGTGAAAGGCGGTGTGTGACAGCGTGAATGCACACGCCAGCACGCCGGCGAGCCACGGGCGTCGCTGCGCGAGCGCCCACACCACCCAGAGCAGCAAGAGCAACGCGAGCAGCTCTGGGCGCAGCCGGATGGCGCGCAACACGAAGCTGCCGCTGCCGAACACGAGCAGCGGCACGACCCAGCCGCGTGCACCGAGCGCCTGTGCTCCGAGCCACCACAACGACCACGCCAAGCTGAAACACAAACCGGCGAGCGCGAGCTTCCCGCCCAGCTCAGCATCCGTGCTGTGCGCGAACGGCACGAGCAGCAGATGAAACAGCAGCTCCTTGTCGCCGTAGCTCTGTGCGAGCGTGCTGAAGCGCGCCCAATCGAGCTGCCCAGCGAGCGCTCGAGCGACGAAGTCCCGCGCGAGCGCGAGGTGCAGATAAGAGTCGGCATCGAACAGCCGCGCCGGCCGCGTGAAGAAAAACACGAACCCGGCGAAGACTGCCGCCCACAGCAGCCAAACGACGCGTGTCCGCGGCGCAGCATGCCCTACAGTACCCTGCAGCATCGATCGTTCGAAGATCGTACACCGAATGCTGCGCGCACGCGCAACTGAGCTTCAGTCAGCGCTGAGGTTGAGCGACAGCTGAGCGCGTTCAGAGGCTGCGGGCCAGGGCGGGAGCGGTGGCAGTCCCAGCGCCTGCCGCACGGGCGCAAACGAGCGCCGGTGGATCGGGCAAGCGCCCAACTTCACGAGCGCGGCGGTGTGCTCTTTGACCGGGTAACCTTTGTGGCGCGCGAAGCCGTAGCCCGGGTACTGCAGATCCATCTCGGTCATGAGCCCGTCGCGCGTGGTCTTGGCGAGGATCGACGCTGCCGCGATCGAGAGGCTCTTCGCGTCGCCCTTGATGATGCGCTGCTGTGGCGTCGGCACATCTTTGAGCGAGCGCGCATCGAGCAAGAGGTGCTGCGTCGTGCACTCGAGCCGCTCGACGGCGCGCTTCATCGCGAGCAAGCCGGCCCAGTAGATGTTGATGCTGTCGATCTCTTCGACTTCAGCGAAGCCGACCGCCCACGCGACTGCCTTGGCTTTGATCTCCTCAGCGAGCTCCTCGCGTGTGCGCGCGTCGAGCTTCTTCGAGTCGTCGACATACGCGATGCGCGTGCCTGGCGCGAGCACAACAGCGGCGGCCGCGACGGGCCCGGCGAGCGGGCTCATGCCGGCTTCATCGACGCCTGCGACGTGCGTGAGCCCTTCAGCCCAGAGCGCGTTCTCGTAGCGGAGCATCTTGCGCAGGCGCTGGCCTTCGGAGCGCCGCTCGTAGCGGCGCTTATCGATCGCTGCCAGAAGCGCGCGTGCGCTCGCTCTGGGATCGGCGCGGAGCTGGGCTTCGACCGCGGCTTCGAGCGGCCGACCTTCGACGACATAACGAGTGCGGAGCTGGGTGAGCGAAAGCTGGGCCACGGCGCGCATTCTATACCCGGGCGCCGGAGCTGGGCACCCGTCAAAGCGCTGCGAGGCCGCGAAGTCGCCGAACGGCCTGCGAGCAGCGCTGTGGGGGCAGATCGCGCCCTACTTGCGTGGGCTGAGGACAACGAGCGGGATGTCTCGATCCGTCGACTTTTGGTACTCGTCGTAGAGTGGCCACTCTTTGACCATCGTGGGCCAAAGGCGCTTCTTGTCTTCAGGCGAGGCCGTGCGCGCGCGCACGGGGATGACGTCGCCCTTCACCTGGATCTCGATGTCCGGCTTGGACTGGATGTTTTTGTACCAGCCGGGATGTTCGGGCGCGCCGCCCTTGGATGCAACGATGAGGAAGTCAGCGCCGTCGCGTCCAAAGATCAACGGCGCCTTGCGCAGCTCGCCCGAGCTACGCCCGGTGGTGCGAAGGATCAATATCTGTGTGTCGTTCCAGTGGTAACCAGTCTGGCCGTTGGTGGCTTCGTACTGGCGCACGTGTTCATCACCAAAGAGAGAATAGTCTGGCATGGGCGGGACGTTAGCACTGGCGTCGACATGCTGCCCAGCCTCAACACGGTAGAGATCGCTGCGCATCGCGCGACAGCGTGGCAGATGTGCGGACTCGGCGGACATCGATCTAAGAAGGGCTCGTCGCTACCCTAGCGGAAGCTGCTCAGGGGGATCAGCGACCATGCCGCTGCGGGATCCTACTGTTACCGCCAAAGGCTCGAATTTCATCGATGTGATGAACGCGCTCGAAACGCAGTTCGGCGAAGAAGCGTCGCGCAAGGTGTTGGAACGTTTACCGCAAGAGCTCGCGAGCGCACTCCGCGACAACAACGTGCTCGTGACCAAGTGGTACCCGGTCGCGTGGTACGCGCAGCTACACGCTGCGGTCGATGCCACGCTGGACGGCGGCCGCAACATGGCGCGCCAGATCGGACACGATGCGACGGTCGCAGACTTTAACGGCATGCATCGCCTCGTGGGTGCGCTGCTCACTGTGCACAGCGTATTCGCGCAGTCGCATCGCTTGATGGGCCTGTACTGGCGAGGCGGCACGATCGAGCGCCTCGACCTCACCGCGAGCTCGGTGCAGCTGCGATTCCAGCACTGGCCCGGCTTCACCGAGCTGATGTGGGAAGACATCATGGGCAGCCTCGAGGCGTTGCTCGAGTTGTGCCGCGCGCGCTACGTGCAATGCGCACGCATCGGCCCAACCGGCGCGAGCCAAGACGGCATCGTGATCGAAGCGCGCTGGACCGAGTGAGCACGCTACTCGAAGATCAGCACGTCGAGTGAGCCGTACGAAGGTCCGCAACCCCAGAGGTTCGGTACGTCGGGATACCTGGGCTTTCCGTGCAGCACTGCGACGTGATCGCCCTCAGGGAGCACCGCGGACCAAGTGACCGTGCCACCTATCCACGTCGCCACACTGGTAAACGTAATGGTGGACGAGCGCGGCTCGTCATCGACTACGATCTCCAAGTCGGCGCGGCCGTCGTAGTTCCGGATCATCTGACCGGTGATTTGCACCGCGGTCTCTCGGATCAAATGGAAGTCGACGGTGATCAGCGGAGCTGCGATCGCGGCCTCGGGCGGGCAGCCGCTGCGCTCATCGACGCCTGTCACGAGCCGAGTCTTGCGACTCAAGTTGTCGACTGTGGTCTGAAGCTCTCCACTTGCGGAGCGCGCTGTATCGGCGCTGATCGTATGCGCGGCTTCGAGCGCGTAGGGCACCGCACCCAGCTTGGCCTTGCCCATGGAAACGCCGTCGAGCAGCACTTCGCTGAGCAGCTCTTTGTGCATGTGCACGTGCTCCGTGCAGTTGTCAGGCAGGACGATGGAAAAGTAGCCCCCGTCGAGCTGCTGCTTCTTCGGTTGACTGAGACACAGCGGAAGCTCGCTCTTGGTGTCTTTCCAGAGGTTGATCTGCAGCGCATGCTCGCCCGTGAGCGGCTTACCCTCTGCGTCTTCGAACTTTCCGGCATAACGCAGCGCGCCCGTTTCAGGCACACCGCCTGCACCGACGCGGCTAACCAGCATGCCGATCACTCCGATCAACGCTCCACCCAAGAAGACTGCGCTGAGTCGTTTGTTCATAGCGCACGCGAGGGTACAACCCATCCTTCGCGCGCGTCGATCTGGGCCTAAGTGGGTGAAGTAGCTCGCGTGTCTCGCCGCCGCGCACATGAACTGGAGCGCGGCGGCGACTTTGGGCGTTGCGGTTAGAGCTGACCGAGCAGCTTCGTGGTGAGCGCGCGACGACGGGTCGCGATCTCTTCCGGGGACTCTTCGACGCGCTTGTGGTCGGGCTCGATCTTGAAGATGGCTTGGCCCTTCGCGACGATCTTCGAATCGAGCGACTCGGGCATGAGCAGCTTGGTGATCGTGCCGCTGAACGGCACCGACACCTTGTTGAACATCTTCATGACTTCGATCACGAACAGCGGCTGGCCTGCAGCGAAGTGCATGCCTTCTGAAGCCAACGGCGGCAGGTGTGGCGCTTCACGTGCATAGAAGTGGCCACCCATCGGCGTGACGATCTCGTCCGAGCTGGCGAGCGGCGCGGGTGCGAGCTGCTTGTGCAGCTCAGAGCGGCGCTTGCTGTCGTTCAAGAACTCGGGGAACACAACCTCGAGCTTCTCATCGACGCGGATTTGATCGAACTTTGCTTCGTGCGCGAGCGTCGCCGGCAAGAGCAAGATCTCGACGCCGAGCTGGAAGCCGCGGTGCGAGGCCTGCGCCTTTTTCCAAAGCTCGGCAGCGACGCCCGCGGGCGCATTGCCAGCCAGTGCAGCTGACAGCTTCGTCCACTCAGTTGTGCCGAGCTTCTCACCGAGTGAGTCGTAGAAGGCTTTGGCGTTGTTAAGGATCAGCTCGTCGTGATCCCAAATGGTTTCGGCCGCCGGCTTACCCGAGCGCTTCTCGAGCGCGAGGTAGTGGTACAGCTCGCGCAGCATGTCGAGCGGGTTGCCGATGAACTCGAAGCGCTTGCCGTTGTGCTTGAATAAGCGACCGGCCCAGCGACCGTAGAAACCAGCGAGCAAGTGCGGATTGTCGAGCAGACGCTCCAGCGGACGAAGGTACAGCGTCTGCTTGAGCGCGAGCGTGTCGCGCGCCTCTTTGTCAGGCTGACGAGACAGCAGCTCTTTCCACGCGAAGTCGAAGTCGATCGAGCGCGTGATGTCCGCGAGCGCGCCGACCGCGGCGAGGTAGTAGCTCATGAACTGCGTCGACGGCTTGACCAGCGGCTCTTGCCCGATCATCCAGGCCAAGAGCCCGTAGTGCACGATCAGGTTGGTCTCTAGGTCGTAGCCACGCAGCTCGGTCGTACGCAGCACTTCAGCGAGACGCTCGAGGATATCGGCGCGCGACTTGCCCTGGCTGATCACGAGCGCGATGTTCGAGTCGTACGCGCCCGCGAGGTTGTAGTGCACGAACGATCCGGTGTCGGGGTTCGGTGTGCCGATGCCCTGATCGTCGCGGATCTCGATCGCTTGCGGCTGCGACCACGACGCGATCACACCGCCTGCGTGAGGCTGCAGCGCGCGGTTGGTCGCGTTCAAGCGAACTTCGCCACCTGCCGGGTGACGCAACACGCGCTTCGGCTTTGGCAGCTTGTCGCCGTGCACCGAGAGCAGCGCCATGGCTTCGATCAAGCTGTCGAGCTGGAAGGTCTCTTCCGGGTTGTCAGGGTTCGCGAACTCCAGCTTGTACACCTGCTCGGTGACGCGGTGCTCGACCTGGATGCGCGTGTTCACTTCCATGAAGTAGTTGCGATCGCCTTCGACGATCGACTCGAACGTCGACACGCTGTCGAGCTGCACGGCTTCACCGAAGCGCTCGGCTTCCTGCTCCATGCGCGCGAGCGTCTTGTGATCGGTCTCCAAGACCGCGGCTTGCACTTTGTTGCCTGCGCGCTTGGCTTCAGCGATCTCGAGCTCGAGCTGCTCCAAGGTCAGCGAGAGCTCGAGCAGCTTCTGCTCGTGCATCTGCACCGAGCAATCGCGACCGCCCAGCGACAAGCTCCACTTGCCGTTGCCGATCAGCTGGATCTCGTTGTGGCGCGTGCTCTCGACGTTGAGCTCGATCAAGAAGTTACGGTTCGCACCGGGCGCGACCACCTTGGACTCGGCCAAGATGTCCATGACCGCCGACTTCACTTCGGCAGGTGTGGAGATCACGCGCTGACCTTTGCCACCGCCGCCGCCGATGTACTTGAAGCGCAAGCGCCGGCCGGCGTTGTCTTTCCAGATCTCGTCGCAGCGGATGGCGGCTTCGTTCTGCAGGTCTTCGATCGTGACCAGCTCGACCAGCTTGTGGTAGCCCGCGCCGAGCACCTCTTCGGCGAGCTCTTCTGCGCTCTGGCCGGAACGCGCGAAGGTCAGGTTGTGCTGCTTCGCCAGCTTGTCGATGCCGCTTTGGTCCTTGACCTTGCGGAGCAGAGCGAGCGCCGAGATGTTGTCGATGCCGGGCGTGACCGACACGCGCAGCTTACGCGCGAGCTTCTTCGCTTGGTCTTTCGCACCAGCGTTGTCCGCGACGTGCGACGACGGACCCATGAAGCGCACACCGGAGCGCTCGATCGCTTGGATGAACTCCGCGTCTTCGGCCATGAAGCCGTAGCCCGCGAAGATGTGCGTGTAGCCGTTCCCGCGCGCGATCTCGATGATCTCACCGATGCGCTTGGTCTTCTCTTCCTGACCCGAGCCCATGTAGTCGGGCACGCGGTGGACGTTGTCCGGGAAGCGGAAGCGACGCAGCTCAGGCGCGAGGCACTTCGGGTAGACGACCGAGTCCTTCTCAGAGAGCAGGATGCCGTACTCGCGGATGCCCATCTGATCGAAGACATCCATGGCCTCTTTGCGAACCGGGCCACGGCACACGATCAAGCACTTGATGCCTTGCAGCGAGAGTGAGCGCAGGTACGGGGAGCTGGCTTCGTGAAAACGGCAGGACACTAAATTCTTGGTCAGCATGTCACTCGAACTCCCTCTGAACGCCGCCCATGGCGCTCGGGGTGTAATGGCTCATCAGGTAGCTAATGTTCTTGACCAGCGTGCGGCGCGAGTTGCCAGGCATGACGATGCTCGACACCGAGCCGAGCGACAGCGCTTCCTTCGGGTTCATCAGCTCGCGCTCGTACTTCTGCGAGAGTTTGGCCAGCGCTGCGTCGCGCTCCTTGGAAGCTTCGTCGACGCTCGCACCCTTCGTGCGCGCTTCATTGAACTTCTTCTGGATGCCTTGGATCTCGTCTTTGTAGACGTACTCGCGACCCGCAGGGCCCATGACTGCGATGCGTGCGAACGGCATCGCGAACACCATGCTGGCACCCGTGAAGTACGAGTTGAACGACGCGTACGCGCCGCCAAAGGCGTTGCGCAGGATCAACGTGATGCGAGGTGTGCGGATGTCGATGATGCTGTCGAGCAGCTTGCGACCTTCGAGCACGATGCCGTTGTGCTCTTGCGACACGCCCGGCAAAAAGCCCGTGGTGTCTTCCAAGAAGATCAGCGGGATGTTGTACAGGTTGCAGAAGCGAATGAAACGCGTGCCTTTGCGCGCCGCTGCGATGTCGATCTGACCCGACGACACAGCCGAGTTGTTCGCGACAAAGCCCGTGACGTGACCGCCCACGCGACCGAACGCCGTGACCAGGTTGCGCGCGCGTTGCGGCTGCAGCTCGAAGTACTCGCCGTGGTCGCAGATCTGCTGCAGATACAGCGTGATGTCCATCGGCGCGTTGTAGCCAGCAGGCCCCGTGAACGTCTTGCGGAAGAGAATGTCCTCTTCGTAGACGAAGCGGTCGGCTGCATCGGACGTGGCGCGAAATGGCGCGTTCACGTGGTTGTTGTCGGGCAAGTAGCTGAGCAAACGGATCGCCGTGCGCAGCGAGCCGATCTCATCGTTCGTCACGAGATCGACGACGCCGCTCTGGCCGTGTACGCGCGGACCACCGAGCTCATCGGCCGTCACGTCTTCACCGAGCACGCTCTTGACCACGCCCGGACCGGTGAGGCCGAAGAACGTGTCGTCGCACTGGATCATGAACGAGCCCTGGCGCGGCAAGTAGCTGCCACCACCGGCGTTGAAGCCGAACATCAACATGATGCTCGGCACGATCCCGCTGATCCTGCGCAGCGCAGTGAACGCTTCACTGTAGCCGTCGAGGCCGCCGACACCTGCGGGCACGTACGCACCTGCAGAGTCGTTCATGCCGATCAGCGGAATGCCGTGCTCGGCCGCCATGTAGATCAGGCGCGCGAGCTTTGCGCCATTGGTGGCGTCCATCGAGCCGGCGCGCAACGTGAAGTCGTGCCCGTACACCGCCACATCGCGTCCGCGAATGTTCAAGATGCCGGTGACGATCGACGCGCCGTCTAGGTTTTTGCCCCAGTTCTGCCACAGAATGTTGGGCTCATGCTCCGTCAGGACCTTGATGCGCTCCCACACGGTCATGCGCTTCTTTTCGTGCTGCACCATGACGCGCTGGAGCCCGCCGCCGCGCTTGGAGCGTTCGAGCAGCTCGGCGCCCATTTGCAGGTCCTCTTCGTATGCCGAGGGGGCGCTGCTTGAACTGGCTGACGTGGGATCGGTCGCGAATGGATTGTCGAGAGCGTATTGCGATGGAGGCATGCAAGAGTCCTTGCTCGGCGCCAGGGCCGAACGCGGTTCGCGCCGTTTCACTGAATCCAGGGCCGAACGCGGTTCGCTTCGTAGCATTGATCGACCGTTTTTTGGCGAGACCTTCCGGGCTTTGTCGGTCTCTTTTGGCAAGTGCCGGCCTGGTGCCTGGCCAGGAGCGCAAACCTGGAAGATCGCTGAGGTTTCACACTCAGGCAGGGCGGCCGCGGACTTTTTACGCAGGACGGGTTCCCATCGGGCCGGCCTCGCGTGTGTATGGAGTGAACGGCCGCTCGGCGGTTCTGGGGTGAAGGCTTATGCGAATCAGTGTGGGCTTATGGGGAATGCTGTTTTGGGGGATATGGGGCTTCTTTGCACCGGGGGCATCCCACGCGGAGCCGCTGTCGGGATCGCACGGAAAGCACGGGTACGCGCTTCTGGTGGGCAGCAATGCCGGGGGACCGGGGCAAGCGGATCTGCGCTACGCCGAGGCGGATACCGAGCGCGTCGCCGATGTGCTGACCGCGCTCGGTGGCTACGAAAGGGAACACGTCGAGCGGCTGCTCCATCCTAGCGCCGCGCAGCTGAAAGCGGCGCTCGAGCGCATGCGCGCGAAGGTGGAGGGCTTGTCACGCGAGGGCGTGCAGTCGCGCTTCTTCTTCTATTACTCGGGGCACGCGCGCGCAGATGCGCTCAACCTCGGGCGCGAGCAGGTTCCGCTTTTGGAGCTCCGCCAGCGCATCGAGTCGCTGCCCGCGACCCTGTCGATCGTGGTGCTCGATGCCTGTCAGAGCGGCGCCTTTTCGCGGCCCAAGGGCGCGCAGCAGGCCGCTGATTTCTCGTTCAACTCGGTAGAGCGCTTGAATGCAGCGGGCATCGCGGTTGTCGCCTCGAGCAATGAGCGTGAGCTGAGCCAGGAGTCTGAGCTCTTGCGCTCGAGCTACTTCACGCATCACTGGTTGGTCGCGCTGCGCGGCGGCGGCGATCACAACGGCGATGGTCGGGTGACGCTGTCCGAGGCATATCAATACGCTTACAATCACACGCTCGCGAACACCGCAGAGAGCGCGGTCGGCGAGCAGCACGCCACGCTCGAGACCAACTTGCGCGGGCAAGACGACGTGCCCCTGACGCAGCCCGCGCTCGCCAGCTCGCGGCTGCGCGTGCCCGCGGCGTTCGAAGGGCGCGTGCTCGTGCAGTCATTGCCGAGCTGGTCGGTGCTGGCTGAGCTCGACAAGGTGTCGGGCCAACCTGTATCTCTGGCACTGCCACCGGGTCGCTACTCCGCGACTGTGCGCCGCGGTGATCAAGCGTCCCGGTGCTCGCTGCTGCTCGAAGATGGCGCGGAGCTGTTGTTGCAGCCGGAGCAGTGCGCTGCGATCGAAGCGCGCGAAGCGCAGGCCAAAGGCGCAGGCCGGCCGCTCACACGCGATGAGATCCGCGCGCAGCGCATGGCTGTGCAGATCGAGCAGCAGCGCATCTCTGACACGCAGGACGAGTATTTCGTCCTCGAGCTCGGTCTCGGTTTTGGCTTAGACCAGAACGACAGCGACTACTTTCGCCGGCTCGAAGACTTCGGCTTCAAAGAGGGCGGCAGCGCGCAGCTGAGAGCTTCAGTGGGGGCAGGCTATCGCGTGCTGCCGTTCCTGGTGCTCGGCCTCAACTACTACAACCTCGAGGACAACAGCGCGTTGCGTGAAAACGGCGCCAATAAACAAGAGATCGCATGGACGGGCCATGCGCTCAATGCCTACGTGCAGGGCGATCTCCACTTCGGCAGGCGGCGCTTGCTCAATCTGTTCGCCCGCGTGGGCGTGGGCATGAGCTGGGCGTGGACCACGTTCGACGCCGTGCCAAGAGACAGCTTCTTCCCGGATCAAGCGCCGGCGCTCGAAACCACAGGCATCGGCACACAGCAGGTGACGCAGAACTTTTTCCGCCCAGCCGGGTTCCTAGGCTTCGGTCTGCAAGTCATGCCGGGGCGGTACTTGGGGTTCCAAGCCGAGCTTCGCCACGTGTTCGCGAATGCGATCGAGAACAACTTCGGCGAGCACCACAACCTGGGTGGTTTCAGTTTGATCTTCAGCGTGCGCGCACGCACTTGGGAGTGAGTCATGACGCGACGCATAATCCATCGGCTAAGTCTCGTTATTTGGGCGCTGTGCCTGCTGTCGTGCTCCAGAAGCGACCTGATCCGCAACCCCAACGTCGAACGCTGGTGCGGGTCGAAGCCCTGCGACTGGGTGGTGGAAGGCGATGTGCAACGCGTCGGCACTTGGCACCCCAACGACTACGCGGTGTCGCTCGTGAGCGACGACGCGGCGCTAACGCAGGAAAACGGTACGGTCGACTATCGAGACACGGACTGCTTCGACTTTGCGATGGTCGCGAAGATCGACCCGGGTGTAGATGTCTTCTTGGAGCTCGACTTCTTGGCTGACGGATCGGTGGAGCTCAGCCAGCGCTTACCCGTGAGCAATTGGGAGCGCCGGACGTTTCGCGTGACCGCGCCCGATTGGTACAGCAAGGTCCGTTTCATCATCCGCAAAGCTGGTCCGGGGCTCGCGATCCTCGCGGAGATCTCGGCGCAGACCGCCGACGGTCAGTGCACGGCGCCACGCGTCGAGCTGCGTGATCGGCCCCAAGGCGCCGGTTGCACGAGCGATGATCAATGCGCCGAGGATGCCTGCGGCAGCGGTCGCTGCGGGGCGTGCAACGACGATGACAGTTGCGCCGACCATGAGCTGTGCGCGCTGCAAGACGTCGACGATGCGCGTTACAAGATTTGCGTCGAGCGCGCTTCGGCGCAGCTAGGAGCTGCGTGCGATCGCGACGAGCAGTGTGCGACTGGCGCGTGCAACGAGGGCGCGTGCTCCGAGTGCAAAGCCCATGCGGACTGCGAAGATGGCAAATTGTGCAGCTTGTCCGCCGCCCGCCCGACAAACAGCCGCTACTGGCCGCTGATCTGCGGTGGTGGGCAGTCCCGTCGCGAAGCGGGCGAGACGTGTACGGGTGACCGTGACTGTGAGAGCAGCGACTGCCAAGAGGCGGAGACTGTGTGCGACCCGAACTTGAACTGCGAGGATAGCGAGACGCCGTGTCTGAGCTGCGGCCCAGAGCTGCAGTTAGGAACGTGTCGCTGAGTGCAGGCTTACCTTCGCTATGCGCCCGCGCTGTTACGCAAAGCCGAGCGCATTTTGCAGAGCCGGGCAGACGCCCAGGATGTCGTGCAAGGCGTGTTCGTCGAGCTGCTGCAGACGGATTCGCCCCGTGAAGATTTCCCCTACCTGTATCGAGCCGTGACCAACCGTTGCCTGAACATGTTGCGAGATCGAGCCACACGCGCGCGTCTCCTGGCAGAGCACGACGCGCTGCTTCGTGGTCCGGAGCGCACCAGCTGCGAGGAGCGCAGCATCGATCTGCAGCTGCTCTCCAAGCTGGCCGCACGGCTCGATGCGGCGCACGCGGAAGTGCTGATCTGCCACTACTTCGACGACATGACGCAGGAAGAGATCGCGGACCTTACGGGCGTGAGTCGCAAGACGATCGGACTGCGTCTGGCGCGGATCCGTGCGCTCGTGTCGGAGCTCGTCGGGCAGCCGCGAGGTGAAGCATGACTTCGTGCATCGGCGAGCCGATCTCGTATTTTCGGCTGGAGCGCTTCGCGCTGCATGAGCTGCCCGCCGACGAGCAGCGCAGCGTCGCGGAACATCTGGCGCAGTGTCCGTCCTGCCGCACGTGTCACGAGCGCATCCAGGCGGATGGGCGCGAGCAAGATCTCGCCGCGCTGGTCGCGAAGCTCCAAGACCTGCGCGCACCGCAGCCGCGAGCGGCAGGGCGTGCGCGTGGATGGCTGTGGGGGACGGTCGCGCTGAGTCTCGTAGGCTTGTTGGCCGTGCTGAGCACGCAACCACCCACGCAACCGATGGCTCCGGGTGGCACGACGGGGACCAAGGGCGACGGGCTTGCGCTCGAGCTCACACGTGTCGATGAGGGGGGCCAGCAGCTCGAGCCCACGCGCTTCGCCCCAAACGATCGTTTCCGGATCGCGCTGAGCTGTCCGCCTGCGCTCGCTGGGAACGTGCGTGTGCTGGCGTTCCAGGCCGGAGAAAAGTTCGAGCCGCTGCCCGGACAGACCCTCGCGAGCTGCGGCAACCGGCGGATGCTCGTGGGGGCCTTTCGGCTCGACGGCGGCGCGCCTGTCGATGTGTGTGTGCTGCTCGGCGACGCTGACGTGACAGCCGTCCGATCGCGCGACGCCCTGCCGGAGCCGCACGTGTGTGCGAGTATCGAGCCGGTCGCGAGCGAGCACTGAGCCGCGTGCGTCGATGTCGTACACGCGTCGACCCCGCGCTAGGGGGCGCTCGCGTCAACAGTAAAAGTCGATGAAATCGAGGGCGCACGTCTAGCTTGATCAGGTGCACAGCGGATGCGAACCTGCGGCTATCGTTCACCGCCGCCTCATGCGGCTGTACGGCCGCGGCATTCTGCATCGTGTTCCCGCAGCCTTTGCACTGGAGAGCCTCGATGCTTCGCTACTCAGCCGACCTTCGTACGCTGTTCTTCTTGACGCTCTACGCGTGCATGGTGGTCGGTCAGTGGGTGTATGAGCCGAGTGGGGCGCTCGCGCTCGCGCTCTTGGTGCTCACCTGCGCGGTCTCTTGGATCTGCGCCGTGATCGCGCACAACACTGTGCATTCTCCGATGTTCAAGCAGCGCTGGCTCAACAAGCTGTTTCAGGTGTGGGTGTCGCTCAGCTACGGCTTTCCGATCTCCGACTACGTGCCTGGTCACAACCTGTCGCATCATCGCTTCACGCAGCAGCGTGAGGACGTGATGCGTACGAGCCTTGTGCGCTTCCGTTGGAACCTGTTGAACCTGATCTTGTTCATGCCCGCGGTGACGCCCGGCATCTTGCGGGGCAACGCTCACTTCAAAGAGGTCATGGGCGAGCGCGCGAAGCCCTGGAAGCGCCAGCTGATCTTCGAAGGCATCGTGGTGTGGTCGGTCAAGGTTGTGTGCTTGCTGATCGACTACAAGAAAGCGCTGCTGCTGGTGTTCGTGCCGCACTTGTTCGCGAACTGGGGCATCGTGTCGGTGAACTTTCTCCAGCACGACGGCTGCGATCCGGACCATCCGGTCAACCACTCGCGCAACTTCGTGGGCAAGCTCTTCAACTGGTTCACGCTCAACAATGGCTTTCACGGCATTCATCACATGATGCCGGGGCTGCATTGGAGTCTGACGCCCGCGGCGCACGCAAAGAAGGTCGCGCCGTACATCCATCCCGAGCTCGACCAGCGGTCGCTTGCTGTGTATTTGGTGAAGACGTTTGTCTATCCAGGGCGGCGCCTGCGCTTCGACGGCAAGCCGCTGGTGATCGATGGCGAGGGGCCAGATCGCGAATGGGTCCAGCCCAACGACGTGGTCCCAGAATATTGAATAGCGGCGGCAGGCGGGAGCCGGAATCGTAACCGTCACCGGTTACGTACGGTTGCCGTTACGACGAGAAGGAGAGTTACGCCTGCTCGACGCGGTTCTTGCCGTTGCGCTTCGCCGCATAAAGCGCGGCGTCCGCTGCGTGAAACAGCGCTTCGCTGTCTTCGCCGTGCTTGGGGAAGTCCGCTACGCCGATCGACAATGATGGCCGCAGGGCGATCTGCTGGAAGCTGTAAGGGTAGTCTGCGACCGCGGCGCGGATGCGCTCTGCGACCACCGTCCCCTGCTCGAGATTGTGGTTCGCGAGCGCCACGATGAACTCATCGCCGCCGAAGCGACAGGCGATGCCGCCTTCGGGCAACAGCGAGCCGATCAGCTTCCCGGTCTCGGCGATCGTATAAGCGCCGAACAAATGACCGTGGGCGTCGTTGATGGCCTTGATGCCGTCGAGGTCCATCGCGAGCAGGCTGAGCGGCTCACTGGCACTTGTCGCTTGCGCGAGCAGCAGCGTGAGCTCCGCGTCGAAGCGCCGACGCAGGAGCAGCCCAGTCAAGTCATCGTTGTGGAGTAGCTGATTGACCGCCTCGGTATAGGCCTGGTCGGTCTCGTCCTGCAGCTCGAAGCGCACGACCGTGCTGCCGAAGCGCAGCCGGTCGCCGTGCTTCAGCTCCGACTCCACAGCCCGCTCGTTGTTCACGTTCGTGCCGTTGGTGCTGCCCAGGTCGACCAGCACCCAAACGCCGCCCCGGTCCTCGAGGCAGGCGTGCCGGTACGACACACCCTGGTCGGGCAGAACGAGCTGCGCCGTGGGGTCGCGGCCGATGAACACGTTGCCGAGCACGCTGATGCGCTCTCCAACGGTCTTGCCGGACATGACGATCAAAGCTGGACGAGCGACGGCGCGTAGCGCGTCTTGAACAGAATCGCCTAGTTGTTGCCCCTCGGCGAGCTTCAGGGTCCGTCGGGGAGGCCGATCACTCACGACGCACTAGCTTAGCGCAGTTTTGCCTGCTTGGTGGGCTCTCGCTGACTTTTGCTCGCAAACATGCCTCGCGGGCTGAGCATTTCCGGCCACTTGTGCCCCATCACACGATGATTCTCGGCGGCCTCCACTCGAGCCCGATCGCAGAGCTCCTGTCGTCACGTGCGCCGACCCGCGTGTTCGCACCGAGCGCTCTTGAGTCGTGATGGTTTCGCATCGACTAACGCGTTGTGTCAGCAACGCCTCTGAGGCGAACGTGACGCGACAAGAATGGCAGCGTGTTCGCGCGTGCGTCGCTCTCGCACGAATTCACACCGTGGTTACAGCGTTTCCGGTACCAGTGCTTAGAGAAACGCTCGTAGCTCTCTCACGTTCTGAGCTGTGTTTGTCGAGCAGTGTGTTGTGTCTTGTTAGCATTGACCTGCAGAAGTCATGCGGCGCTTAGCGTTCGCTTCGCTTGCGAATTAAGTGTTGAGGTGGCAGTGAATAGGCGCGCAGTTTCTACTGGCGTTGTTGGTGTGTGCGTCGTTGTAAGTCGATGCGCCGCGTTCCGTCGTAGCGCATCAAACGCGAGGTAGAGGGCGAATGGCGAGAGCGCTGAAGCAGTCACGCGTACACGCGGCCGAAGAGCCAGCGCGTGCGCCACTGCGTGCTGGCAGCACCGTCGCTTACTGTTATCGCGTGATTCGCGAGCTGTCGCCGGGCGGCATGAGTCAGCTGTACTTGGTGGAGCACTTGCCCTCCGGTAGCTACGCCGCGCTCAAGGTCGCTATGCGTCCGAGCTGTCAGGTGCTCGCGCGCGAATACGCGTTGCTCGATCGTGCGGCGCACCCGCAAGTGGTGCGCGCGTTCGAGCATGGGCGATTGTTCGATAGTCGGCAGTATCTCGTGCTCGAGCTGGTGCCGGGCGCTGACTTGGAAGCTTGGTTGCACACCTATCAGCGGCTCGAGCCGAAGCATGCACTGAATGTGCTTTGGCAGTTGAGCGCAGCGGTCGATCACCTGCACGAGCTGGGCATCGTGCACAGCGATATCAAGCCATCGAACATCATGCTCAACGTGCACAACCAGCACGTAACGCTGATCGACCTCGGCGTAGCATTCGATTTCGAGAGCGAACGAGCACAGCGCGGGAGCAGCGGCACCCGCGGCTACATGGCCCCCGAGCAAACCCGCGGTCGAGGCTGCGGTCCCGCGAGCGATCGTTATGCAATAGCGGCGGTAGCGCAGGAGCTGTTAGGGCTGCACCCTTCGAAGCAGAGAAAGCCACGTCGCATCGGACGATCGCAAGCGGCCTGGTCGAAGCAAGCCGCAGTCTCCGCGGTCTTCCGCCGTGCCCTGCACCCAACGCCAAGCGCCCGCTACGCCAGCGCCCACAACTTCGTCTCGGCCCTGTCCCGCGCCCTCTCTGATCCGTAACTGCAACCGTCACCGAAATCCCCCACGCTGAGCCCAGACTCACGCCCAAAGCCTGTGACAGTCGCAGACTCTGGCCACTCGTCTCGCGAAAAATCAGCAACAGCCAACCCAGTCTGGGCCTCCCTGATGCCATACTCCGCGGTCTTAGCCGAACGTGCAGGAGATGGACGGGTATGACAGAGGCTTTCCAGGGTAACCTTGCGCTGCTCGATCCCAGCGCCTACGGCGTGATCGCAGCGATCATTGTGCTGCTCGTGCTCGGCTTCGCGATCACCTTGTTCGCGCGTGCCCGCTACACCGGCCTGGCCAAAGAGCTGCGGCGCGCGCACGACGGCGATCTGCGTTCGCCCGTGCTCGCCGGCATTGTGCGCGACACGCTCGAGGTCTTGGAGCGCGGCGCGACCGATGTGAACACGCAAGCGATCATCGAGCACAACTTCCAGAAGCGGTTGTCTGGGCTGATGATCGGTGAGCGCTTCGTTAAAGCCACGACAGGGCTGCTGATCATCCTCGGCCTCGTCGGTACTTTTTACGGTCTGACCTTGTCGATCGGCAAGCTGGTCAACTTGGTATCGGCCGATGCCGGAGGCGGCGCGGACATCGCCGCGGGGCTCACGCAAGGCCTCACGCAAGCGCTGTCTGGCATGTCAGTCGCGTTTACCTGTTCGCTGTTCGGTATCATGGCCGCGATCATCATGACCTTGCTGGGCGTGTTCTTGAACGTCGCAGACATGCGCGTGGCGCTGATGGTCGAGATCGAAACGTTCCTGGATACGCAGCTGCTGCGCGCGCAAGGCAGCACTGCAGTGGATCGCGGTGCGGCGCTGCCGCGTGGAGCAGCGGATGTCGCGGGCGCATTGCAGCAGATGGAGCGCGGGCTTTCGGCTTCGGTCACGCAGCTGCACGCGGCGGTCGGTCAGTTCGAGGCTGCGCTGAGCGCGTTTTCCACGACCACACGCGACTTCCGCGAGTTCAACATGCACCTGAAAGACAACGTGCAGCGCTTGAGCTTGAGCTTCGCAGATCTCAGCAACACGCTGAACGCGCACACCAACGAGCTGGCGCGCAACAACCACGAGCGGCGCTGAGGAGCTTATGCGCCGGCGCCAACGCATGCTCCTGACCGATGAGGGCACGGAGAACTTCTGGCCGTCCTTTACGGACCTGATCTCGACCATCGCGATGATCTTGTTCGTGCTCGTGTTGCTCGCGTACATCCAGAACTTGATCGCGGGCAAACAGCTGGTGGCGATGCGCGCCGAGCTCGCGGAGAGCGCCAGCCGGATCGCTGCTTCGCGCAGTCAGCTCGAGCAATCGCAGCTGCGCTTGCGTGCGCTGAGCGCCGAGATCGCTGCTGGCCAAGAGCAGCTGGCAGCGTCGCGCGCGCTGATCGACCAGCAGCAGGCGACCGTGTCCGAGAGCAACCGCGAGCTCTCCTCGCTGCGCTCCAAGGTGCAAGGCATCGCCGTCTTGCGCGTAGACGTGCTGCAAAAAGTGAAGCAATCGATCGACTCGCAGCTGCGCGCGAAGAGCGGCAGCACGGGCGCGCGCGTGGCTGACAACGGCAACATCATGATCGATGACAGTCTGGTGTTCGAGACCGACGCCTACACCATTCGCTCGGGCGGCAAAGCCTTCCTGAGCGCGATGGCCAAAGCGCTGACCAATGTCTTGGCCGACGAAAGTGTGCGGCAGAACATCGATGTGATCTTGGTGCAGGGCCACACGGATGAGCGCGGCACTGTCGAGTACAACCGCGAGCTGTCGGCGAAGCGCGCGAACGCCGTGCTCAACTACATGTTTCGTGCGGAGCCGAGCCTCGAGAACAGCTACGGCGAGTACTTCGCGTCGAGCGCCTACTCGGAGTTTCGGCCGGTCGAACAGGGCAAGACTGAGGCCTCGTTTCAGCAGAACCGCCGCATCGAGATCTCGGTCGTGCTCAAGGACGCTGGCATCCGCAGCGTGATCGACGAGTACATGAAGAACCAGGTTCCGATCGGGAACCAAGGCGCGCCTTGAAGCAAGTGACGTACCCTCATCCTGCCCCCCTTTCTCCACAGGTAGACAGAGCGAGCATGGATAGCACCAGAGCGACGCGTCCGCGGCGGTACATCACCTGAGTTAGCGCTATGTGTGCTAACGGCGCCATCATGCGAGCGCTCTCAGCTCCACCCGCAAGCCCTTGCGGCTAGCGGCCCTGAAGCTGATGGCTGCCATGGCGTACGATGGACTGCCTTGGGTAACAGAGGCACTCTGATGAGACGAGCTCATGCCAGCGCCCAACCCGCGATCAGACCGGCGCGCCCTGCCTCCGGGCCTCGACAGGTACGAGGTCGAATCGCTGCTGGGCCAAGGTGGGATGGGCGCGGTGTTTCGCGCGCGCGACCTGGCAGGCGGTGAGTGGGTCGCGCTCAAAACGCTGGAGCTGCAGACCGTCAAGGCGATCGCGATGTTCGAGCGAGAATACCGCACGCTCGCGACGCTCGATCATCCCAGCGTCGCGCGCACGTTCGACTATGGGACCGCGAAGGACGGGCGGCGTTATTATACGATGGAGTTGATCGAGGGCGACGACCTCAACACGCTCGCGCCCCAGCCATGGCGACAGCTGTGCACACACTTACGTGAGATCGCGGAGGTGCTGTCGCTACTGCACGGTCGCGGTCTGCTGCATCGCGACGTCAGCCCGCGCAACGTACGCGTCGGGCGCGACGGGCGCGCTCGGCTGTTGGACTTCGGAGCGCTCGCACCGCTCGCAGAGAAGAGCGACGTCGTCGGCACGCCCGCGTGCATCGCTCCGGAAGCGATCGAGCGCCGTGTGTTAGACAACCGAGCTGACTTGTTCTCGCTCGGCGCGACGGCGTACATCGCGTTGAGCGGCCGCCGCGCTTACGAGGTCACGACGCTCGAATCCGCAGAGTATGCGTATTGTCAGCCGGTCGTATCGCTACGCAGCTTACTCCCGGATGTGCCCGTCGAGCTCGATGATTTGATCTTGATGCTGCTCCAGATCGATCGCGAGCGCAGGCCGGCCAGTGCGGCCGACGTGATCGAGCGGCTCAGCGCGATCGCTGGGCACTCCGAGGCGCGCGATGCCGAAATTCCAGCGGGCCATTTCGCGAGCCCGCATCTGGTCGGCCGCATGCGCGAGCTGCAAGAGCTCCGCGGTCATCTGGAAGGCGCCATGCTCGGGCGCGGCACGGCGCTCGCGATCGAAGGTGCGCCGCGTATGGGTCGCACACGTTTGGCGCACGAAGCCTTGCTGGAGGCGCGCCTCTGCGGCGCGACCGCGGTGTTCATCGAGGGCGACAGCGGGCAAACCGGCAGCGCCTGCGATCAACTGCTCCACGCCTTGGCGATCGCTGCACCACACGCCGCTAAGACTTGCTTCGAAGCAGAGCCGCTGTTGGCTGCAGCGTTCGCCAGCGTCCACACCATGAGCACACGCGCGGATCTCCCCTTGGCCCGCGACGCATCTGGTGCGCTGCAAGCCGCGATCGTGCGTGCGGTCGAAGCGCTCGCAAGCTTGCTGCCGCTGACGATCATCGTCGACGACGCCCACCTGTTAGATAGCGTCTCAGCCGGCGTGTTCTTCGGGCTCGCGCATGGAGCCGCGCAGCGCCGGCTGCTGCTGACTTTGACCGTCAGCGCCGGCGCAACTCTGCCGCCCGCGATCGAGCGCACGCTCCAGATCAGCGCGCGCATCAAACTGCGGCAGCTGAGCTCCGAAGCCGTGGATGCGCTGGTCACGTCGACCTTCGGTCAGGTACCGCATCGGGCACGCTTCGCTCGCTGGCTCGAGTCGGTCGGCGGCGGCAATCCTGCGAACAGCCTCGACTTGATGGAAGCGCTCGTGCGCAAGCGCGTCATCACGCGCATGAGCGGCTCGTGGTCATTGCCGGAAGAGTTGCCGCAGAGCCTGTTGCCCGCGTCTATCGAAGATGCCTTGGCCGCGATCCTCGCGGACCTCGAAGCGGACGCGCTCGAGCTGGCGCGATTGATCGCCGTGCAGCGCGGCAGCGTGCCGCTCGCGCTGTGCCGGCGGTTGATGAGCCCACGCACGGAACCACAGGTCCAGGCGCTGTGCGACGTGCTGCTCGCCGAGCGCGTCGTATCGAGCGGAGCGTCCGGCTACCGCATCGCTCACGACGGCTATCGCACTGCGTTGCTTTCGCCGCTGTCAGCGGCAGACCGCGCGCGCCTCCATCGCAGCGCCGGCGAGGCGTTGCTCGCGCATGCGGGCCACACCGGCAGCGCGGCCGAGGCAGCGAGAATGTCACCCGAGGTCGTGCACGCTTGCCTGCAGGCGGGTTGGCACCTGCTGCACGGCGGCGATGCTGATCGCGGTCGAGACTTGCTGCGCACCATGGGTCTGCAGCTCACGCGCTACGGGCAGAGCATCGTCGATGCCGTGCCCGCCTTGGAAAGCGCGCTCGCAGCGTACGAGGCCGAAGGGCGATCGATCTACGAGCGCGTCAACCTGATGACCCCGCTCACGCTCGCGGGCACCTTCTTGGATCCGCGCTTGACCTATCGCTACTCAGAGCAAGTGCTGGAGACACTGGGTGAAGCGATCGGGATCGAGCTGGCGCTGAAGTTGTCACGAGATCTGCCGAAGCGGGCCGTCCTGTACACCGCGCTCGCCTGGGCCGCAGCGCGCATGCCGTTCACCATGCGTAAGCTGGTCGCGCGCGACTTCATCGATGCCATCCAAGGCTTCGTCGGCATCGCGAGCGCAGTGCTCGGCACCTATGGCACGCTCGGTGACGAGGTCTCGGCGCAGCGCGTATTGGCGCGTTTGCAGCCGTTCGCCTGGTTTCCACCGGAGCATCCGGCCGCGATTACCTATCGCTTCCAGTGCGCGCTCGGCGACCTCGCCGCGGGACATCACGCCAAGTGCCTGCGGACGTGTCGCGAGGTATTGGTGTGGATGAAGACGCCCGCGAGCGTGAAAGCGCTCACCGCGGAGCCGCGCAGGCTATATTTGGTAGGGCTGCACATCGCCATCGGCAACATCAACGTCTTTCGCAGTGATGGCCGCGTGTTCGAGTCGATTCGCGAGCTCGAGCAGGCAGCGACACCGGCGGCGCTCGAGTCTGCTGCGGGCTTGCGAGCCAGTCATCACCTGGGACGTGGAGAGATCCGAGAGTATCTCGCGGCGCGTGAAGCGCTCGATGTCTTGGCCGCTCAGGGCGGCTCTCCCTGGCGTCAAGACGTCATCATGCCGCGTTCGACTTGGTGGGTCGAAGCCCAGTGCGAGGATGCCCTCGGGCTCAAGCGCAGCGTGCGACAGCTAGAAGCGAACAGCAAATGGTCGCAGACGTTGTCTAACACCCATGCCGCCGCACACGCCTGCTACTTGGCGGACAGGGGGTTAGTCGCCGAAGCGCTCGATCGCTACGGCCAGCCGCTGGAAGCTGCGACGCGTCCGCCGACCGTTGCAGCCGTGCGAGTGGCCGGTGGTTACGCGCGCGTGTTGCGCCAGTCGGGGCAAGCGGAGCGTGCGCGCGAGCTGTGCCAGCGCACTCTGGACTGGCTGAGCGCGGACGAACGAGAGCTGACCTGCATCGTCCATGGCGTCGAGCTCGAGCTCGGGCGAGCGCTCGCAGCCATTGGCGACATGACCGCCGCGGCGCAACACCTGGATGCGTTGTGCCAAGCGCAGCAAACTCACGACAACCCGCTGTTGCACGCGCTCAGCCAGATCGGTCGCGCAGAGCTGGCGCTTGCGATGAACCAGGCTGAGATCTTCGATCGGCACATCGCGGAAGCAGAGCGCTGGACTGCACGCACGCAGTACTCGGCCCTGTACGGCGTCATTCATCGGCTGCGTGCACGCGCGCGCGGGGCGGGTCTACGCAGAGACGACGTATCGCTCGCGCCAGGACCAAACGCCGAGCTCGCAGCGGTGCGGCACGCGATCGCCGCCTGTCGCGGAGAAGCGGCGCGCCAGCAGCTCGCGCTCGACTTTCTGATCGAGCACGCCCGCGCCGCCGCAGGTTTCCTGTTTTTGGCCGAGCGCAACCTGCTGCGCTTGGCCGCGCCGTTGCACGGCTTAGAGCCCTCCGATGCGCTGCAAGCCGAGTTGGAGCGCCGCGTGCGTGAATGGCATGCCGAAGACCTCGATACTTCCGGGTTCGAGACCTGTACCGCGCTGCAAACAGTCGTCGAAGCGAGCGTGCGACAAGATCCGATCGCCAGCTTCGAGGCCAACGTCGGCAGCGCCTACCGCATCGTGTTTCTGTCATTGCACCAGACAGACGGCCGCCACCTGATCGGCGTAGCTGCGCTGGTCGAAGGCAAACACCCGCTCCGCACGCTGACCGCACCGCTGCTCGACGCGCTCGCGAGCGGCCTGTACCAGACAGGCGACGCAACCGTCATGCGCTGAAGCGCCGCTCAGAGAGCGGCGTGAGGAGCAGAATCCGAAGAAAGAGTGTTAGGCGGGCCGAGCGCCTTTCGCTTGGTACTCGCCGATCAACGACTCGTATTCATCGAAGTCGGGTTGTGTCCCGTAGCTACGGGCGGCGCCGGTGTTCGCCCATGGCAGCTTCTCGTCAGCCCAGGTCTCGATGTACGGCTGAAACCAGCGTGGGTTGTCGAGCATGGTCGCGCGCAAGTTGACGAACGGGTATTCGTCACCGGGGCGCGTGCGGCGGGGCCGTGACGCGCACGCGGATTTTGCCGCAACGGCAGCCGGCGTCCCAGAGCAACTTCCGAAACGGTAGCGGCTGCGCGAGATCATTCAAGATCCAGCGTCGTCTGCGTCCAGGTCCGAGGCATCGGCGCCAGCGTCTGCCGCTGACACGGGCGCGTCGCGCATGTTGGGGCGCTTGAATGGGTTCGGTGGCCCGCCATCCTCGCATGCGGCGATAGCCCCAAGCAAAGTCCAGGCGATCATCGAAACCAGACGTGGTGTGCTCATGCAGCTCGCTTCCCCTCGACGCGCCAACATACGTGGCTCTGAGGAGAGCTGCAACTTTAGGTTCACGCCGCCATGAGCGGCCATCCAAGGCTAGGGATAGGGCAGTCCCGGTCGCACGGCCTGCCGCCAACAGCTGCTGACCTTTAGAAGCGCATTCGTTGCGGCAGCTCGTGAAAATAGAGCTCTTGGCTCTGCGCTTGCAAAGCTTGCTCTTCCGTGGTGAGCGCGCGCGGCTTGACACCGGTCCAGCGCTCCAGCACCTCGAGGGCAAGCGCGCGCGACTCGGCCGGCAAGCTGCGTGAAGCCAAGTTGGCGCCATGGCTTGCGCCAGGCACGATGAACGCGTGCAGGTCGCGAGACGGATCGATCTCGAACGCCGCGGCAGTCCAAGGATCGATCTCGCCGTACACGAAGATGATGTGCTCGGCTTCGTTCTTCACCCAGTTGCCGATGTCGATCCCGGTCTCCGGGACGAACTTCAAGCTCGGCACTTGAGGCGCGTACTTCTCCATCGTGTACGTGCCGCGGTGTTGCAGCACGTCTTCCAGGTGCTCTTCGAGCGGGCCGTACTGACCGTACTCGACCGCAGCTTGATAGTAGTAAGTCTCGAAGCTCCGGATCGAGCGAATGGTTTGATCCGCGCCGAGGTTCACCGGCACAGCCGCTGTGATCGCGGAGAGCGCGCTCGCGGCTGACGCTCCTGGCTGCGGGAGCGAGCTGCAGTCCGAGAGGCTGCCGTATTGCCAGAACGCGACGCGGTACTCTTGCACGACGTGCTCGAACGCGGCGTCGATGCCGATGGCTTCGAACGTCAGGCCCTGCGAGCTCGCCTGCTGCTGGAAACGTGGGAAGGTCTCCGAGCGCCGCATCAGCACATCGCGCTGCAGCGCCGACGTGCTCTAAGAACGTGACAAAACGCTGGTCGTTGCTGCCGTAGCTGTGCGGCGCGACGTAGGCGACTACGCCGACCAAGTCCTCTGGGTGATGACGGTAGTGATAGACCGCAACTTGGCCGCCTTTGCTCGCGCCGGTCGAGATCCAAGGGCCTGTGATCGTAAGCACTGGTAGGCGGAAAGCGCGACCCCAAGACATGCATGACTCCTGCGCCGAAACGGGGTGCTAAAGCACCGTGGGCCACGTGGCCATAACACTTTATCGCGGCACTGGACTGTCATAACCGGGCAGGCTGTGTGGTCATTGTCTAACTTTGAGCGCGTTTCCTCCGATCGAGAAGCCCTGTAGCCAGCGCGTGTCCGCTGCCCGCTGTGACGCGCCTATGTAGCACCCACCGATCTCGGTCGATGACCGCGCCAAAATGCTAATCTAGTTGTGAGAAATCAGGTCCCGGGCGCACGTCGCACGGACAAGCCGCCCCTCGGACTGTGCGTGTAATGGAGTTCAAGCTCGACGACGAGTCACCGCTGCGCTCAGACGACGAACGCTATGAGTTCGTTCGGAAGTTGGGCGAAGGCGGCTCCGGCGTGGTGCACCTGGTGCGCGATTGCGAGACCGGCGAGCAGCTCGCTTGGAAACGCCTGCAGCGCACGGATGAGCACAGCATCGCGCGGCTGAAGCGCGAGTTCCGCACGCTGTCCACGATCAATCACAAGAATGTGATCAGGCTCTATGATCTGGGCCGCTCGCGCGACGAGTGGTACCTCACGATGGAGTACCTGGACGGTCCGACGCTGCTCGATTACCTCGACAGCGCGAGCGTCTCGAACACGCAGCAGCGCAACGTCACAAACAACGGCGTCGATGCGATCGATCTGGCGCGCATCATGTCGGTGTTCCACCAGCTCGCGACCGGAATTCAAACGCTGCATCAGCGCGGCGTCCTGCACCGCGACCTCAAGCCCAGCAATGTGATCGTGGAGCGCGGTCGGGTGGTGGTGCTCGACTTCGGTCTCGCGCTCACTGTCGGCGACCACGCGGTCACCGTGACGATGGACGGCGCGATCGCCGGCACGCCCGCGTACATGGCGCCCGAGCAGCTGCAGGGCACGGATTGGGGCGAGCCCAACGACTGGTACGCGTTCGGCGTGATGTTGTACGAGGCGCTCACCGGCTATCTGCCGATCGAAGGCCGGCTCCAGGAGCTCTTGCGGCGCAAGCTCGAGCAAGATCCGGTTCCAGTCGAGCGCTTCGTGAGCGGCTTGCCGCCTGTGGTCTCGCGCATGTGCAATGCGCTCTTGTCGCGAAAGCCTGAGCTGCGGCCCACCGGTGCCGAGGTGCTGGCCGTGCTCGAAGCGAACAGCAGCGCGAGCTTGCATCCAGGCTCGCCGCTCAGAGCGGCGAACGATCCGCAAGCGAGCGTACCGCGTCCGACCGATGGCCTGCTCAGCTTGTTCGGGCGCGACGCGGAGCGCGCACAGTTGCGCCAAGCTTACGACGACGTGGAACGAGGCGGCGCTGCAGTGGTGCACGTGCGCGGCGTGTCCGGCTCGGGCAAGTCCGCGCTCGTCGAGCGGTTCTTGGTCGAGCTCGAACAAGACGAGGCGCACAACAAGAACCCGGCGTTGATCTTGCGCGGGCGCTGCTACGAGCGCGAGACGGTCGCGTTCAAAGCGCTCGACGCGGTGCTCGATGCGTTGGTCCAGCAGCTGAGCCGCGAGGACGATGTCGAGGTCAGCCATACCCTGCCACGCGACGTTCAAGCGCTCGCGCAGCTGTTTCCTGTGCTCACGCGGCTGTCCGCGGTCCAGCGCTTGTTGCGACCATCGCTGCCGACCGTGGCGAAACCTCACGCGCGTGAGGCCGCGGAGTCTGCGCTGCGCGACATGTTCGCGCGGCTGTCTTCGCGTCGCACAGTGATCGTTTGGATCGACGACTTGCACTGGGGCGATGCAGACAGCGCGCGTATTTTGAAGGGCTGGCTGGACGCTGAAGTTATCCCAGGGCTGCTACTGCTCTTCAGCTACCGCAGTGATGAAGCTGCGACGAGCCCGTGCCTGCGCTTGCTGCTCGCACAGCGCGATCAAGTCACGACGAGCGAGCACACGGTGCAGCTCGGTGGCCTGCTCGAGCAGCACATCCGTGCGCTGTGTGATCAGCGCTTCGCGAACAGTGAGCTCGCTTCCGAAGCGCGCACAGAGATCGTGGACCACATCGTGATCGAGGCGGATGGCAGCCCGTTTCTCGCCTCGCAGCTGGCCGTGCTCGCGCTATCGGAGGTGAGCGACAAGCCGATCGACGCGCCCGAGGTGTTGACCATCGAGTCGCTGGTCAGGCGTCGTACCGAGCTCTTGACTGCTCACGCGCGCCAGCTCTTGCATGTGCTTGCGGTCGCTGGCCGGCCTTTGCCGATGCTCTTGGCCATGAAGCTGTCAGCGGCAGCGAGCAACGCCCGCGCGATCGTACATGAGCTTTCGGGTCTCGGCTTGATCCGCTCGCAGATCAGCGAGGGCGAACGTCAGCTCGCGGTGTACCACGACCGCTTGCGCGAAGCCGTGCTCGTGTCGCTCAGCGCGGCGCAGCGCACCGGCTTGGAGCAGGAGCTGTTCAGCGCGCTCGAGCTCGACGGCAACACGGATCCCGCGTGGTTGCACGCGCTCGCGCTCGCGTCCGGACAAAAGGCGGCTGCGTCGCGCTACGGTTTGATCGCAGCGGAGGAGGCCATGCTCGCGCTCGCGTTCGAGCGTGCTGCGCAGCTCTACCAGGCTTGCCTCGAGCTGAGCGTGGACGGCTCGCCGGAGTGCCTCGAGCTCTGGCAGAAGCTCGCGCTGGCGTTCGCTCATGCAGGTCGCGGCCGTCAGGCGGCTGCGGCCTATCACGAGGCGGCGGAGCGCAGCTCTGGGCTGCAGCGCCTCAAGCTCGAGCGCGCGTCGGCTTCACACTTGTTGCGCAGCGGCGCATTTATCGAAGGTGAAGCGCTGATTCAAAAGGTGCTCGCCGAAGCCAAGCTGTCGACGCCGCGCTCAGCGGCGGGCTTGCTGGGCGCGATCGCGTGGGAGCGCGGGCGGCTCGCGCTGCGCAGCGTGGACGCGGGGATCGCTGCAAACCGCTCGGGTGCGGCTAACGCGCGCTTGCTTTTCGACGGTGAGCTGTGTGGCACGCTGTCGATCGAGCTTCAGCCTTACGATCCGCTGCGCGGCGCGCTGTTTCAAGCACGCAGCTTGCGACTCGCGGTGGACTACGGGCCGCCCGAGCTGATCGCACGCGCGTTGTGTGTGGCTGCGACCATGGCGACGGTCACAGGTGGTGCTGGGGGTTTCGCTCGAGCGCAGACGCTGCTCGCGCGAGCCACCGAGGTGGAGCGAGCACGGCCGAGCGCGCTGGTATACGGCAACATCGCGTCCGCACGCGCCGTGTGCGCGCTGCTCGCGGGCGACTTGCAAGGGACGGTCGAGTACTCCGGCGAGGCCGAGCGTATGTTCCGCGAAGCGAGCGGGACCGACGAAGGAGAGTACTATCACCGCTACACGGTGATCACGGCGCGCGTCGCTGCGTTGTTCGAGCTCGGGCAGCACGAGCGTGCGGCCAGCGAGCTGCATCACGCGGTCAATGAAGCGCGGGCGACGGAGAACGTGGGAGCGCTCTTGCTGCTTTCCTCGGCGCTTACGCGCGCGGAGATCATGCAGGATCAGGCGCAGCGTGCCAAGCAGCGGCTAGAGGCGGAGCACGCGCAGCTGCCACCGCAGCGCTTTGGGCTCTTGCATGCCTATTATCTCGGTTCTGTCATGCGTGTGGGCTGCGCGACCGGCGATCACGACTGGGCGCAGCGCTGGATGCACGGTGAGTTCGAGAGCATGAAGCATTCGGTGCTCAAGCGCGGTGGCCCGTTCGCGACGATCGTGCCGGCGCTGCACGCGCGCATGATGCTGAACCGCGCGGTCGCGCTCGGTCACAGCGCGGCAGAGGCCGAGCAGGCGGTGGCGGACGACATGCGCGCGCTGGAACGCAGCCGTGCGGCGGCGGCATCCGGCGTGGTCGCCCGCATGCGCGCGCGTCTGGCCGTGATGGCCGGCGACCGTGTCACGCCGCGCAAGCTGTTCGAAGAGAGCAGCTCCTGCTTCGAGAAAGACTCCGTCGTGGATGAAGCCGCGCGCGATCGCTTTGCGTTGGGCGCGGTGCTCGGCGGCGAAGAGGGCGCGCAGCTGCAAGCGACGGCGCTGCTGGCGCTGCGCGCGCACGGCTACGTGGATCCACGTAAGGACTTGCTCGCGTATTATCCAGAGCTGTTCGAGCCGAGCAGCTCGGGCACGTAGGCGCGCATATCCGCGTCCGGATCGCTTATGCCGCAGTTGCGTAGGCCCTCGCGCGCCGCCGCCAGCAGCTGCGTACCTTCGCTGCCGCCGACAAGCAGTCCGAGCGCATAACGATCGTGCTCGATCTCTTGCCGAATCATGTTCTTGCCGAGGTGCGCGAGACACTTGCGCAACAACTCGATCGCCTGCTGTTTGTTACCTTGCAACGCCGCGAGGCGCGCACGTGTGCGCGCGATCGGGACGTCAGCCATCAGACCGGAAGGCAGGTGAGCCAACTGAGCGAGGTCCTCGCGCACCAAGGCGGCAGCGTCGCCGCGTGCCCCGCTGTCCACGTGGTGGTTGAGCAGGAGGCGCGCGTGAGTCGTGTGCGCGAGGCAGGCCACGAACGCGCTGCCGTGCACGATCGAACGCTGGTACGGCAGCCAATATTCTTCGAGTCGAGAAAAGGCCCAGTCGTAGTCGCGATTCGCGCACGCGGCGCGCATGACTGCGAGCATGTGCCCGACCGTCAAGATGCCGAGCTCGCCACCGCTCGGCAGCTGTGCATGCTCTGTGTCGAGCCGCGCGCGCGAGCCGGCGCACATGTCGAGCGCTTGTTCATCGATGGCGCGGTTCATCGAGACCTGCAGGATCGCGGCCAAGTTGTCCGTCGCACGCGCCAGCGTGACATGCTTCTGCAGCACTTGTCGTGCCTCCAGCAAGCGGCCGATGCTCTGCAGCGCGGAGATCTGGACCATCCTCACTGTGAACATGTAATAGTAGTCGCCGTGCATGCCGGAGAAGGTGCGCGAGGCGACCATGCTCTCCACCGCATCGGCGGGCTCGATCGCATCTTCGAAGTTGCCCAGAAACTGTGCACACACGGCGCGCGCGGACAGCAGCTCGACCTGCACGTCTTGGCTGCCGCTCTGCTTGAACATGTGCTCGGCTCGGTTCAGCAAGTCGTGAGAGCGTTGCGCCGCGCGCCGTGTCCCGGAGATGCAAGCGACCGTGGCCGCGAGACACATGGCGCGAGCCACCTGCGTCGAGGTTCCGTAGTCGAGCGCGAGCCGCAGCGCCCGCGCTTGAAACAGCGCCGAGCGCAACGGCGCGTACATCTGCGTCTCGACGGACAACGTGCCGTAGAGCAACGCGTCGTGCGCCAGCTCGTTGCTGGGCTCGGGGCGCGCCGGCACATCAAAGCTACGCAGCGCGATCCGTCCGCGTTCCCAGGCGATCGCCGCGAGCAGGCCGGCGTGGGTCTTCGGCACAGGCAGCTTCTCGGTCTCCAGCACTTGCTGGACGACGCGCTCGCCTTCTGCGAAGCGTCCGCTGCGCACTAGATGCGAAGCTGCCAGCTGCAACAGCTGGCTGCGCTGGGCGGCGGGCGCGTGCTGCGCTGCGTGCGCGTAGGCCCGTGCTGCGGCGTACCCGCGCCGGCACTGCGCTTCGGCGGTCGCCAGCTTCTTCCACAGCTCATATTGTTCGAGCTCGCCGTTGAACAGCACGAGACACTTGCTGTACAGCTCTGCTGCGCGCTCGAATGCGAGGCTCGCGCTGGCGCGCTCGGCGGCGAGCAAGCCGTGCCGAAATGCGGGCCCGCGCTGCTCCGCGCCGACCGCGAGCGTATGCAGCCAATCGTGATCGTCGCGACCCTGCGCTTGCAGCTCTTGCAGCAGTGCAGCGTGGATGCGCTGGCTCTCCTCGGCGCTCAGCGACGCCTGCACGGTTTCGCGCACGCGGTCGTGGTACACCTCCAAGAGCCGCTCGCCCGACGCCTCGCGCGTGCGGATCAAGCGCAGGCTACGCAACGTGTGGATGTGCGCGCGGCCCGCGCTGATCACGCCAGAAGTGCTGAGCGCGAGCTGCACTTGGAGCGGACGACCCGCGATCGCGAGCACGTTCAAGATCGCGCGCGCGGAATCACCCACGAACGAGCTGGCGCGCTGCACGAGCGCTTCCATCGATAAGCCATCCAAAGAGGTGTCGTGACGCGCCAGCTTGGCTTCGGCGATCGCGGTGAGCTGCTGCGCCAAGAATGGATTGCCGTGCGACTCCTGCACGATGCGTTCGATCATCGCCTCAGGCGCGTGTGAGCGTTGTGCCAAGCGATGTTGGCACAACGTGCGCACGTCGCTCGCGCGCAGCGGGTCGAGATCGAGTGTGACCTGTGCGTCGCGCACCGTTTCTTCAGGGCGATCCAAGAGCAGCGCCAAGCTGGCGCTGGTGTGGATCTCCTCGCTGCGATAGGTGAGCACGATGGTCACGGGGCCCTCGAGCGGATGCTCGAGCCAGTCGCGCAACACGCCGGCGCTGTCCAGGTCGCCCCATTGCATGTCGTCGATCCAAAGCAGCAAGCGGCGCTGTCCAGCCACGCTGGTCACGAGCGCGCGCAGCGCTTGCTCGGCGCGTTGCCGGGTCTGTGTTTCGTCACCGCGCCCGCGACGGGCCGCGCGCAGCCGCTGCACAGCGTTCAAGCGATCGAGCGCTGGGAAAAGCAGCGCGAGGTCGCTGACATCTGTCGGCAAGACATGCGCGCAGGTCACGTCGTCCAGCAGCGACAAGTGCGACACGAGCGCATCGAGCACGCCGTCGAGCGCCTTGAACGGCATGGCTTCGCGTTCGTAGCAGCGGCTGCGCAAGATCACCGGCGGGGTAAAGCCGTGCCCTGCGGCATCGTCGAGGAAATGCTCGACGAGCGTCGACTTGCCGCTCCCAGATGCACCACGCACGTGCAACACCAGGCTGCCGCTTCGGCCTGGAGCTTCCCAAGCGGCGTGCAGCTGCGCGAGCTCGGTGTCGCGGCCGAACAGCGGTTGTGTGGTGGTCAGCGCCGTGGGCTCGACGGTTTGAGGGTGCTCTTGGACCGTGACCGGTTCGCGCACGCCGCCGCTGGCAGCGGCGAGTGTTTCGAGCACTTGGGTACCTGACGGTCGAAGCTTGGGGTCGCGCGACAGCAGCGCCGTGCAGAGCCCGAGCACCTCGCGCGGTGCGCCAGTTTGCAGAGGCGTTGGGTCTTGCGTCAGCTTGCGCTGCAGGAGCGCCGTGGCGTTGCGGCCGTCGATCGGCAGCACGCCGCTGATCGCTTCGTACAAGATCGCGCCGAACGCATACCAGTCGGAAGCTTCGCTGAGCTTCGCACCCATCGCCTGCTCGGGTGGCATGTACGCGGGCGTGCCGGCGACGGTGCCATCCTGCGTGACGTGTACGGAGCTCTCGATCTCGCGCACCAGGCCGAAGTCCAGCACCACCACGCGGCCGTTGTCGGCGACCAACACGTTCGATGGCTTCAAGTCGCGGTGCAACATGCCCGCGCGATGGATGGCGTGCACGCCGCACGCCAGGTCGTAGAAGATGGTGAGCAGCTCGCTCGGAACAGTGTCGTTCGCTGGCTGCAGCGTCTCGCGGCTCAATGTCGCTTCGGTGCTGAGCTTCTGGCGCAGGTCCTTGCCTGCGACATGCTCCATCGTGATGAACCAAGCCTCTTGACCGCGGTGCAGGTCGTAGAGCTTGACCAAGTTCGGATGGTGGATGTCCGCGAGCGACCTGAACTCGCGCTTGAAGCGCAAGACGCTCTTCTGATCGAGCTTGAAGAGCTTCTTGAGCGCGACGTGCTCACCGGTCTCGCGGTCGAGCGCGAGAAAGACCGCGCCTGTCGCACCTTCTCCGAGCGGACGCACCAGCTCGAAGCGCCTGTCGGTGACTGGGTCGATGGAAACGCTGGTGGTCTTCACGACGCCGTCGGATCCGCACTCGCAGCCATGAGCGACGGCTGTGCTGGACCAGCTAAAATTAGCACAGCATGTGCGCTGCCGATCGGGGTTTGGGCGACGAGTTGCTGGGGCGGTTGTGCCGCTATCGGCGACACTTCGCACCCGGGCGCAATGCAGCCCACAGGTTGTCGTGAGGCGCGCGCGAGCCCGATGACGCGCAGCAAATCGTGCTTCAGTCGTTCGGACACGCCGATCGCGGCAGGCGCGCGGTCGGCTCGTAGCGGTGTCTACGCCTACGCTGCAGCAGCACGCTGGCGGCTGCGATCAGCACCAGCGGCACGGGTAGGTGTTCGCCGCTGGGAGCGGCGATGCTTGGCAGCTTGGTGCGCAGGCGACTTCGTCTTGCTCTGCGCTCCTAGAACTGCTTGAAAAAGTCGAAGATCGCCTGGCCTGCGAACTGCGGCACCGTGTGGCCGCCGGAGAATTCGCACCAATGCACAGGGTGTCCGGGATCGCAGCCTTGATAAGCCACGCACATCTCCGGTGCGACTGGCATCGTGTCCATCGTGCAGTGGTTTGCCATCACCCAGTAGTCGCGACTGGCTTGGCCGGACATGTATGAGACGACTGTGTCCATGTTGCCGTGCGTGATCCACGCCGCGGGCTGACCGACACACATGCGCCCGCCGAATGCACGTGGCCCCGAGCCTGCGATCGGCGCGATCGCGCGCAACATATCTCCCAGCTCGCAGCCGATCGTATTGGACATGATGCCGCCGTAGCTCATGCCGGTGGAGAAGATGCGCGTGCGATCGATGCAGTATTCAGCGGTCGCCCACTCGATCAGCTTGCGCGTGAATGCCACGTCGCGGCCGCCGCTGTTCGGCCAACCTGCGCCGCCAGCAGCGCCATCTGCGCCCATGGTCGGTAGGCCTTGCCCGGCGATGAAGATCGCCTCTTCGGCCCAACGTTGCGCGGTCGCGAGACCGTAGTAGCCACCGCCGAAGCCGCCTGCGATCGACATCGCGGTGCCGCCGAGTCCGTGCCATGCGAACACCAATCGGTACGGCTTATTCGGGTCGTAGCTCGACGGGATCTTGGTGATGTACTCGCGCATCGTGCCATCGACGTCGATCGTCTGGTTGCCAGCGGCGGGCCACTCGGCTTGGCCGCAGCCTGCGCTCGGCTCCGGGGGATTCATCGGTTGCGCGGAGCCGACCGGGCTGCCGCTACCAGCTGCAGCGGTGGGTGCGCTGCCTGCGCTGGGTGCGGCGGTCGAGCTAGCCGTGGGTGCAGTTGTCCCTGCCACTGGAGCCGCGGGTGCGGCTGGTCCGCCTGCGCCGCCCGTGCTCGGGGCTGCGGGCGCGGCCCTGCCGCCATCAGCTGCGCGACCTGCGCTGCCTGTCGCGCTCTTGTTGCCGCTGCTGCCAGCTGCAGAGGACGCGGTGCTGGCCGCCGGTGTACCCGCGGTCACTGCGCCACCTGGCTGCGCATGCTCGCTCGCGCAAGCAGTCGCGAGAATCGCAAGTGACACCAAAGAGCGCAAAACCCACGACGTCTTTGCAAAATATGGCTGGCCCATGGCGCTCAGTTACCAAAGCGGCCGCCAAAAACAATCCACCAATCGGATATCAATCATCCAAGTGGGTGGACGAGTGCGCGTCGCCAATTGGGTTGTCGTGGGGCCCTCAGGCCGCCTTGGTCTTGCCCCCGCTCAAGACTTCGAGCAGCTCCACGCTCAAGCGCAGCAAATCGTGCCCCTCCTGGTGCTCTGCCAGCCAAGCGGTGACGATGTGCGGATCCTCATGCTGGCTCGGGTGGTAGCTCGGCCGCAGATAGTGACGAAACTCGGGCACAAGCTTAGTCAGTAGGCGTATCCGCAGCGCCCGCAGTCGCCCGCGGCTCTCGGCATCCTGCAAGAGACCATCCGCGCGCATCAGGAAATACATGATCGCGTGGATGTCGCGCAACGAGCTCATGAACGCTGCGCCCAGGCCGACGACCCGCATCAAGTAGCCGCCGTGCACGGCCTGGAACACGTCGAATGCCACGCTCTTGTGCTCGACCTCTTCGGCCGCATGCCAGGCGAGCATCGCGACCATGCGCGGCTCCGCACCCTGCAAGAGAAACTGGCGCTCTTCGAGGATGAAGCAGGCGATCTGGTAGGTGAGCGCTTCGTAGCCCGAGGTGTAGGCCAAGCGAAACGGCAGCGAGTGCTTCTTGCGACTCTCCGTGAGCCGCGTCCTGATCACGCGCTCGAGCTTGTCGAAGCCCGGGAAGCGGCGCGCCAACACCTGGTTCCAGTCGCGATGCTGCTGCGCGTGCCGCGCTTCCTGTTGGATGAAGGCGCGTACGTCCTTGGCGATGTGTTTGTCCGCTATCAGCGGCAGCGCCTCGCGTAGGTTCTGGATGAAGTAGGGTTCGAGGTAGGGCAGCGCGGCCATAAAGGCGCTGGCCACGTGGCTAAACTCGGGCTGCTCGGGCGACCAGCGGCTGGAAATACTCTCGTCCATGCCGAACTTGAGATCGCGCGCGATGATCTCGGACATGTTGTTAGTCTAACACTTGGTCAGCACGGTTGTGTCCGTACACTGTAGGTGACCAGCTCAAGCCATACGCAAGTATGCCTCAGCGTTTGCAGCACAGCCTGCGTTATGCTTAGTGCATGGATCGCAACACGGTTCGGGCCAAGGCCCGAGCTGAAGATGGCGCCGCAGCTTCGGGTGTGCTGCTCAGTCGCTACGAGCTCGAGAGGGAGCTCGGCCACGGTGGCATGGCGCGAGTGTGGGCCGTACGCGAGCACAAAACCGGCCGCGCGTTGGCGCTCAAACGCTTGTCTGCGAGCGCCGCGCGCCGGCATGTGGCCTTATTTGAGCGTGAGTATTACACGCTCGCAGGCCTACACCACCCAAGCATCGTGGAAGTGTACGACTATGCGATCGATCCCGACGGTCCGTACTACACGATGGAGCTGCTCAGCGGCAGCGACTTGTCGAGCCTCGTCCCGCTGCCATTCATGAAGGTCTGTCAGATCTTGCGAGACGCGGCGTCGGCGCTCGCGCTTTTGCACGCGCGGCGCTTTCTGCATCGCGACGTGAGCGCACGCAATGTCTGGCTGACCCCCGAAGGGCGCGTGAAGCTGATCGACTTCGGCACGCTCGTGCCGTTTGGCAGGAGTCGCGACGTCGCCGGTACACCGCCGTTCGTCGCACCCGAGGCGCTGCAAGGGCATGAGCTCGATCAGCGCACGGATCTGTATTCGCTGGGCGCGCTCGGTTATTACCTGCTCACGGGCGCCCACGCATTTCCAGCACGCGCGCTCGCGCAACTGCCCGAGCTCTGGCAAACGCGGCCGCCGTCCGTGTCGCTGCGTGTGCACGAGCTCGGTCGCGCCGATCTACCGGAGCCGCCTCCCACACTCGATGCGCTGATCGAGCGTATGCTGAGCGCGGAGCCACGTGAGCGCCCGCACAGTGCTGCCGAGGTGATCGATGCGCTCTGCACGATCGCTGGGTTGCCGGGTGAGGGCGCAGCACGTTTACCGCACGCTTATCTGAGCGCGCCGACGCTCACGGGCCGCGAGCGTGAGTCGCACCAGCTGTCGCAGGCTTTGGCGGCGGCGCGCGCAGGACGAGGCGCAGGACTCCTGATCGAAGGCGCACCGCGCATGGGCAAGACGCGCATGCTCACCGAGCTCGCGCTGATGGCGCGGATCGCGTCTGGAATCGTGCTGCAAGCAGAGGCAGACAGTACGCTTGGTAGTCACTCGCTCGCCGAGCGCCTCTCGCACAAGCTGCTGGACGTCTTGCCTGCCGCCGCCAGCGGCGCGGCGCAGCCCTACGCATCCACGCTCGCGCACTTGTCGAGCTCGCTGCGCGAGCGGCTCGGCTTGCCAGAGAGCGCGCTCGCCGACTTGCCGCGCACGCACGGCGAGGCGCGCATGCGCGTGCAGGCCGCGCTCTCCAGCTGGTTCTTAGAGCTGATGCGCGAACACTGTCTGGTGCTCTTGATCGACGACTTTCAGCAGAGCGATGCCGCGAGCGCAGCTTGGTTGACCTCGCTCGTGCGTCAGGCGCGCGCAGAGCAACTGCTGGTGGTCGCGACCGTGCGGATCGGCGACGAGGTTGTGCCGCATGTGGAGGCGCTGCGCCGACACGCGGACATGCTGAAGCTCGCGCCGCTCGCAGCGGCGCAGATCGCCGCCATGTTGCAATCGGTGTTTGGCGAAGCGATGTACCTGCCGCGCTTGGCCGATCTCGTGGCGCAGCGCTCCGAGGGCAACCCCGGCCATGCGCTCGATCTGGTCGAGCACTTGGTGGAGCAGGGCCTCTTGCAGTACGGCGAAGGCGCGTGGGTGTTGCCGCCGGCGATCGGTGAGGCCGAGCTGCCCCGCGATCCGCAGAGCGTGTTGCAAGCACGCTTGTCGCGCTTGCCGGAGCACGCGCGCGCGCTGGCGCAGGTGCTCAGTGTGCGCGAGGGGTTGATCCCGTTTGAGCTGTGCACAGCACTCGCGGAGGTCAGCGGCGCGCAAGTATTCGATGCGCTGCAGGTGCTGGTCGCGCAGGGTGTGTTGTCGGCCGCGGGCGATGCTTATCGCTTCGAGCGCGAGCCGGTTCGTCAGCTGTTGCTCTTGGAGCTGAGCGAGCAACGCAAGCGGCGCGCGCACGCGATCTCGGGCGAGTACTTCTTGAGCGCGCCGCAGCTGTCGCCGCTCGATCGTTTGCGCGCGGGCCTGCATCTCGTGCTCGGCGGCGATGTTGAGCGCGGCAGTGAACAGGTGGCGCTCGCGGCGAAACACTACGGGCTCGTCGACCTCGCAGACGTCGGGCAAGCTGCGCCGACCTTGGAGCGTGCGTTGGCCGAGCTGCGTGCGCTCGGACGACCAGAACCCGAGCTGCTCACGCTGTACGCTCCGCTCGCGCTTGCTGGGTACTACTTCGAACGTCCGTACTCGGACCGCTACGCAGAACAAACCATCGCGCTCTTGGAGCGCTTGCTGGGCCTCACGCGCGCGCGTCGCCTGCAAGCGTTCTTGGGCCAGCGACTCGGGCTGTGGATCAGCTTGGGTTGGGCTGCGCTGCAGTTTCGACGCTGGTCGAGGAACGGGCGCGCGCCGACCTTTCGCGAAGCCATGATGCTGCTGTTCTACTGCGTGGCAGCCAGCACAGGTGTATCCACTGTGTGCATCGATCCGCAACGCGCTCAGCGCTTTGCGAATGTGCTCGCACCGCTGCGCGCCCTCGGCCGCGATCACGTCGCGAAGCTCATGCACGACTTCTGCTTGAACCTCGCAGCGACTGTGCGCGACGGTGCGGGTGAGACGCGTGCGCGCTGGCAGCGCATGATCGAGCGCTTGGAGAGCACCAAGCCGATCCGCGGGCTCACGAGCGAAGTGCGGATCTTGTATCTCGCGGGCGCGCTCTACGCGTGTGGTGTGATCGAATGCTGGCGCGACACGTCGAAAGCGCTGCAGCTCGCGCAGCGCCTAGAAGACTTCAAGCTCAAGTTGTACGAGCTGTCCGCCAATCAGATCCGCATGCTCTACCACGCGCATCAAGGCAATCACGCGCTGGCCGAGCGTTATCGCGAGCGCGTCGAGGTGCACGCGATTCAGCGCGGAACCGCCTGGCAGGTGGACACTTGGTCGTTCAGCGCGCTGATCGCGGTGTATCTGCGTACGCACAACGTTCTCGGGCTCAAGTACTGCGCGCAGCAGCTGCTTCGCACCAGCCAAGAGGTTCGCAGCCTCGAGCCGACAGCCCGCCGCGCGCAAGGCAGTTACTTGATGGAGCGCGGCTCGCCGGACGAAGCGCTGACATATTTGAGCGTGGCGGAAGAGCCGCTCGCGCTCGCTGGCTGGGCGCGCTCACAAGGCGTGCGCGCGCGCGCGCTGAACGCGCTCGGCCAACATGCTGCAGCCCAAAAGGTTTGCGTGGACACGCTGCGGCATTTGACCGAGACGGATCTCGAGCTCGTGGGCATGAGCCTCAACGTGCAGGTCGAGCTGGCGCTTGCCGAAGCTGGGATCGGTCGTCACACGCTCGCTTGCGAGCAGCTCGATGGCCTGATCAAGAAGTTTGGCGCGTTCGAAGGACCGCTGACGATGACCGCGCTGCACGAGGCGCGCGCGCAGGTGGCGTTCTTGCAAAGCGACCATGTGGCCTTCGAGCATCACCTCGCCTGTCTTACGCACTGGGCGCGCCGCACCACCGAACGCGTGCTGGTCACGCGCGCAGAGCATCTACGTAAGGTCGCGCAAGGCGGCACCGTAAGGCCGCTGAGCGCTGCGGTGGCGAATGATAATACGGAGTCGCGCGCGCCCGACCTGAGCGTGCTGTATCGCTTGCAGCATGGCGGTGAACGCACGTTGTCTGGCAGCGCGGAGTGGATCCTCGATCAGCTGATCGAATTTGCCGACGTGCGCGCGTGCCATGTATTTGTGTGGCACGAAGGAATGCTCTCGTGCGCGGCATCCCACGGTGAGCTGCCCGAGCCCACGCAGGTCGCGCCTTGGCTGCGCGAGCGCCTCGACCGCGGGTTGGATAATAAGACTGTGAGTGTGGCAGAGCTGTCGATGGCTTCTGACGCGGATCGCGCCGTGCTCGCGGGCCGCAGTTATCGCATGTTGCCGCTCGTGACCTCGCAGCGACTCGGTGGCCGAATCGTTGGCGCGCTCGTGGTCCCGGATGAGCATTCGATCGCCATTCCGCACAAAGTTTTGCTCGCGATGGCGGACCGCTTGCACAGCACGCTCGCGTAGCGTGCTCTGACCGAGGCGGCGTCAATCCGCTCGGTCAGCGCACTAGGTGACAATCGCCCCGGAGAATGGCAATCAGTGGTTCCACCTCGGACAGCGAAGTGTTTTGAGCCGTCCGGAAAGGTGGAGGAACTTATTGCGACAGGCAGGCGGCGCACAGCTTCGTCTCCCGTCTCCAGGAGGCAGAGGATCGAGATGATCAAATCAGCGCGGATCTTATTTTGTTGTGCGATCGCGGCATGTGGCGGTGAAAGCACAGGGGAACCCACTACGCCAGCAACTTCCAGCACCACTACACCAACACAAGGTGCTGCTGGCAGTGTGGCTCCCGCGACTCCCGTCACACCCGGGTCGTCCGGCAGCGCGCCCACCGGGGCTGCGCAAACTCAGGCACCAGCCGCAACGCCGAGCACGCCAGCTGCGTCATCAGCTGCGCAGCCCGCAATGACTGCGGCGAATCCCGCCGCGCCGGCTGCTGGCACGTCGCCCGCCGCGGGCATGACTCCGGGCGCAGCGATGGCCCCGGGCGATCCGGCGCAAGGTGCGAAGCCAGGCATCGCAATGGACGAATGCGGGCTCGACACGAAGTACGCCGGTGACGAGTACTGCATCCTGCCGCCGGCGAAAGAGAAGGGCTTCCAGCTCCACATCGGCCCGAGCAACTACGACAACCCGGAGCCCGAGTACATCCTGCAGCCGGGTGAAGAGAACGTCGTCACGATGGACGCCGTCAGCGGCAACGAGGAAGACGTCTACTATTACTATCGCCAGTACCGCATGCGTCCCGGCTCGCACCACGTGATCATCTCGGTGGACGGGCGGCGCATCGGCGGCATCCAAAACCTCGCGCGTGACGAGCCAGACAACGGCATCATCGCTCCGGAAGACGAGGGCGTAGGCCTCGAGCTCAAGGCGCGTTCGATGATGAACGTCAACCTTCACTACTACAACTTCAGCGATAAGCCTTCGATTCGCGAGGTCTGGGTCAACTACTGGTACAAGCCTGCAGAGTCGGTCAAGGACGTGTCGCGGCCGATCTACTCGATGACGGGCGTGACTGCGGCGACCGCGAAGTCGCACGTCGTCGTCGGCGCGACCTGTCCGGTCACTGGCAACGGCCGCGTGCTCAACCTCTACGGCCATCGCCACTTGAACAACGTGCGCTTCAGCATCTGGCGTACGAGCTCCGGCAAGCGCGACCTCGTATTCGACGACTACAACTCCGAGCACCCAGGCTTCATGGCATTCAATAGCTTGGCCATGAACCCAGCTCCGGACCCGATGGCCAAGAAGTTCGGCGGCGTCTCGGGCGTGCTCGAGCTGAAGGATGGCGACCTGCTCGATTTCGACTGCGAGATCATCAACAACACCGACAAGAACTTCATCGGCCTCAACGAAGCCGAAGACGACGAGATGTGCATCATGATCGGCGACAGCGTGACCGCCCAAGTGGCAGGCCGCTGCACGCCGAAAGAAGCCATGCGCATCCAATAGCTCCAGCGCTTGCCGGTCGTAACTCCTTCGCCGAGACGGGCTGCACAGCCCCTCTCGGCGAGTCCGTTTTAAGGGCGCCTCGCACGCACGCTCTGTACGGGCGGCTCGCTCGGAGCTGCCTCGTCGCTCTCGCGACCAAAAAGCCGAGCCGCTCGAGGACATCCCACCCAACGGCGCGGCTATTTACGTAGAGCGCATCGGGAAGCTCTCGTACGCGCTCGTGCCGACGACCGACTACAAGAGCAGCATCATCTACGAAGTGGACGGCAAGCCAAGCCACTGTTCGAGACCCGCGGCTGGTCGACCCGCCTCTTCCAGCTGCACTGAGTGTTGTTGTTGCCTGGCGCCCGCCCGACAGGGTGCGGGCAGGGGGTAGTAGCCCACGCTCTTTGCGTACTCGTGCAGCTTGCTGCCGTAGCTACCGCCCCATTGGTAGCCGTCGCGGTCGAGCTCGTAGAACCGGCACCACATCGTGCTGCCTGCGCGGGCTTCGTCTTGTCGAGATCGAGCGTACCGCGCCTCGTCCAATGTAGCGGTGAAATCCTGGTGTTTGCGCTCAGGGGTGCCCGTCCGGCCGATGCACGCAGAATGCTCGACAGCTGAGGGCTACAGAACGCTGCTTCGTGAGCAGCACGTGCCCTTCGTTGTCTCCCAAGTTGTTCAGTGCAGCGGACGGCGGCAGAGATGCACGCGCTCAACGGTCGTCAGACGATGGCATCGACACTGCGAAGTACGTTGTGCGTTGCGCTCTGCCTGCGAAAACGAGCGTCCGCGTGATGGACTACACGGGCGGCGTCGTGACGCTGAGCGGCGAGCTCGGCCTCGCGCCCGAGTGGAAAAGACGCGGTCGTCGAGAGCAAGACCATCGAGCACCTCGCTGTGCGCGCTTGCAGGGGCTAACACGGGGCCCGTACACGCAGATCGGTTTGTGCAGCTCGGTCGCATCTATCCGCACGCTGCCAGACTCGCAGCCGACAGCTGCGTGTCTTCATTGGCAACTGGCGCACGTTCATAACGCGGCGCAGCCGTCGCGCATGGATTGGTGCGTGGGTGGCTTGTAAGTCTGGTGTCACTTTCACTCCGCAGAACGCGGTCGAATTGCGTCTCTTCAGACGCATGCACACGACGGCCAGTTCTTATCTGTCTAGGCGTGGCTGCTTTGCGTGTCATACTCACGCGCACAAGCTGTAGTAGACAGCTGCGAGCTGCATAAGCGTGCTCGCCGGTCGCGTTGTCCATGCGCGACGTGGATATGGATGTGCACGAAATCGCGCGCAACAGCGGAGCGAAAGCTTTGGTGCGCCTGCAATGACGCGCCAGTGAGCGCTGCGCGGCCATCGAGTCGCGACGGAGGAAGCCGCTGCTAACAAACAACTAACTCATACACACCAGCTACATCAAACAAACGCAGTCAATGAGGGAACGCATATGACTACGTCGCCGTATCTAATTGTTACTGTTTACGTGCTTCTATTCGCATTCTGGTCGAGTTTTTGGCCGCGCAAAGCCATCAAAGCGCGCCTCGAGCCAGTCATAGGTTTTCGGACCTACCGTATTCTCTATAACGCCGGGACCATTCTGCTCTTCGGCCTCTCCTTCGCGTACCTCGCGCAGCACTCCGCGGAGACGGTGCGGCTATGGGATCTTCGGCAGTTTCGCTGGTTTCAGCCGCTGGTCTACCTGACGCAAGGGCTCGGCGTGTTCTTCCTGTCTGCGAGCACTCAGCTCGGGCTCTCCTTTTGGGGCCTCACCAAGCCGCCCCCTGACACTGGGCTTCAAACCAATGGCTTCTATAAGATCACCCGACATCCGCTGTATTGGTCGGTGTTCTGCCTGCTGTTTGGGCATTTGTTGGTTTTTGGTAGTGGGCTCGCAGTGCTCTATTTCGTGTTGATGGAGCTGTACAATGTGGCCGGCGTGATCATGTTCGAGAATCGCGCGCTCGCTCGCAGCTACGGAGACGCCTTTACTGCATTTCACGCGCGCACCTCCACGTTGCCATTCAAGTCGTTGCTGCAGCGAAAGGTGCAGTGGGAACCGGGTGAGGCGCCTAAGGCGGCGCTCATTAGCTCACTCGTCTTCACGCTCGTTATCGCACTGCTGCACGACCCGCTGCTGTCGAGCTTGATGCACGCGTTGCCCACTTTCGCGAGCCGCCACTAAACACGCGTCACAAGCCGGAGGAACCGGAGCCATGCGAGTCACACAGATTATCCGTCTGGTGGTGGTGCGGCATGTCCTGAGGTCTGCTGGGCGCTCGTCGCTCACAGTCTTGGGCATCGCGCTCGGAGTCGCTGTCGTGTTCGCGATCGCGCTCGTCAACGCGTCCGTGATCTCGGCGGTGCGTAGCGGCATGACAAGCGCCGCGGGCGAAGCGCGGTTGAGCGTCGGCGCAGCCACTGGCGTCGACGACAGTGCGCTCGACCGGCTGCGAGATCTGCCCGGTGTAGAAGCGGCCATCCCAGTGATCGAGACTTCAGTGCGCGACGAGCGCGCGCACATTCGCCTTGCCGTGCTGGCGGTCGATTTGCTCTCGGGAGTAGAGACGAAGTCGTTCGTTGTGCCCGATTCGTTGCGGCTCGACGACGAGCTCTCGCTGGTCAACGATCCCTATGGCGTGTTGATCACTGCAGACTACGCGCGCCGCACGGGACGGAAGATCGGCGACAAGCTGCCGGTCCACGCAGCGCAGGGAAGCAGAGAGCTCACGGTTCATGGGACGTTCGAGCCGCGCGGTGCTGCCACTGTGTACGGTGGCGATCTGCTCGTCATGGATGTGTACTGCGCGCAAATCGCCTTTGAGCGCGGGCGGCGCTTCGATCGCATCGATGTCGTCGTGCAGCCGAATGCGGACGCATCACAGCTCAGCCAACACATCGCACTCGCGCTCGATGGTAAAGTCTCTGTCGAGTCTCAACGCCAGCGTTCCGCCGAGGTTGAACAGCTGCTCGGCGGCTTTCAGCTCGGCCTCTCATTGGCATCCACGATCGCGCTCTTTGTGGGTGCGTTCATGGTCTACAACTCGCTCGCGATCAGTGTGGCCCGCAGACGCCGAGAGATCGGCGTTCTGCGCGCGTTGGGAGCTACGCGCGGGCAAGTGCTAGGGTTGTTCGTGGGTGAGGGCGTGCTCCTGGGCTGCGTTGGGACGGTGATGGGGCTCGCCTTTGGCTGGCTCTTGGCACGTCTCGCCATGCAGCTGGTGGCGGCGACTGTGTCTGCGCTCTACGTGCCCGTGATCGTGCGCGAGCTGGTAGTCAGCGCCCAGGATGTGTTGTCTGCGACGGGCCTCGGCATCGCCGCGTCGCTGATCGCTGCGTTCATCCCAGCGCGCCGAGCCGCTGCGACAGATCCGATCTCAGCCATTCGAAGTGAGAGCGCTGGCGGGGATGTCGCGTTTTCATCCACCCGAACCTTGGCGATCGGCAGCGCGACCACGTTCGTGCTCGCGGCGCTGTGTGCTTGGGCGGGGCACGTCTGGCAGAACAGCTCGCTCGCGTTTGGGGTCGCAGCGCTGCTGTCGTGCGCCGCTACTTTTCTGGCGCCAGTGCTCGCGCGCGGCGTGGGGAAACTCGTGCAGTCTCGGGCCAAGGCGCTCGGGCCCGCGGCTATGCTCGGCGCTACAACCTTTGCGCGCAACGCCGGACGCAACGCTGTCGCCATCGCGGCGCTGGGCATGGCGCTCGCGAGTGTCGTGAACATCGACGCCTTGCTCGACTCGATGAAGCGCAGCACGGACGCCTGGCTCGGTCGCTCGTTCCGCGCAGATCTGTTTGTCTTCGCCGGAACAGAGGTGCGTGCGAAGTTCGATCGGCCGTTGCGTGACTCACTGCGCGAGGAGCTCGGCGCACTGCCGAACGTCGAGTTTGTGCAAGCCTTCCGCATGGTGCGCCAGTCGCTCGGAGGCGAGTCGTTCTATCTGATGAGCGAAGACTTCGATGGTTATCGTCGCTACAATGAGCTGGCCGTCGTCGAGGGTGACGTCGCACGAGCCGTAGCAGCGCTCGATGCGGGCACAAGCATTGCCGCCAGTGAAGCCTTCGTAAACAAGTTCCAGCTTGGCATGGGCGACATGGTGACGCTTCAAACACCCGATGGTCCGCGTAGCTTCGATATCGTGCTCGTGTACACAGACTATCGCGCGGACACTGGCATTCTCTTCACCACGCGCGACGCATACAAGCGCATCTGGCGCGACTCCCTCGTCGATCTCTTCAGTGTCTACTTGAAGAAGGGTGCGCCATCCGCGCCCGCGCGCGCGCAGATCGCTGAGAAGTGGAGCGTGAGCGAAGGACTGCTTGCGATCGCGCACGACGAATATCGGCGCGAGCTCGTCGGGCTCGTGGATCGATCCATGGCCATTGCGCGTGCGACTGAGCTCGTCGCCGTGTTCGTCGCGATCCTCGGCATCATCAACACGTTGCTCGTGGGAGTGTTCGACCGCCGCCGTGAAATCGGTGTGCTCAAAGCGATCGGCGCGGCTAGCTCACAGTTGACTCGTATGGTGCTAACTGAATCGATCTTGATCGCGACCAGCGCGGCGTTGTTTGGTGTGCTCCTCGGCACGGGCCTGTCCGCCTACATGGTGATCGAAGCGTTGCGGTTGCAGGTGGGCTGGCGAATCGCATTCCAGCTCTCCAGCTGGGTCATCGTACAAGCGTTCATCATCGCGCTGTGCGTGGCGTGGCTGGCAGCTTGGTTGCCGATGCGGTGGACCGCCAAGCTCAAAGTCGTAGACGCGCTGCAATACGACTGAGAACAGCCGCCCCCCGGAGTGCGGCCGGGAGAATGGGGAGGCAGCGCTCGCCGAGGGCTGCTATACGTGCGCCCGATGTCTCTCTTGCCTTTTTCTGTGCTTGCGCGTGACCCCGAGTCGAGGGCTCGCCGGGGCACGCTCGTGACGGCGCATGGCGCGGTGCAGACGCCTGCTTTTATGTCCGTGGGGACCCGGGCGACTGTCACTGGGATGACCCCGCGCGACCTTGTCGAGATCGGTACGCAGGTTGTCCTCGGTAACACCTACCACTTGATGTTGCGGCCGGGGCCTGACGTGTTTCGACGCGTCGGCGGCATTCACGCGCACATGGGCTGGCATGGGCCTGTGCTCACCGACTCAGGCGGTTATCAGATCTTCTCGCTGTCGCAGGACAGAACCATCAGCGAAGAAGGGGCGCGCTTTCGCAGTTATGTCGACCAGCGCGTGCATATGTTGTCTCCGGAACAGTCGATCGCGATGCAGTCAGCCATTGGCTCAGACATCATGATGGTGCTCGACGTGTGCCTCGATTCGACTTCAGATGCCGCTGTCACCCGCGACGCTATGGAGCGCACGCATCGCTGGGCAGTGCGCAGTCTCGCCGCGCGCGAAAACCCCAAGCAGGCCTTGTTTGCGATCATGCAGGGCGGTCTGATTCCGGAGCTGAGACGCGAATCGGCGGCGTTTCTCACGCAACATGGCTTTGACGGGTTTGCGATCGGGGGGCTTGCAGTCGGTGACACGCGAGCGCAGCGCGAGGAGATCACGCAGTTGGCGGCGGAGCTCCTGCCGAGCGACCGACCGCGCTATCTCATGGGCGTCGGAACGCCCAGCGACTTGCTCGAGGCTGTACGCGCGGGTGTCGACATGTTCGATTGTGTATTGCCTACGCACTTGGCCTGGCAGGGCACTGCGTTTACCTCCACAGGCCGCGTTCGCATTACGCGCGGCGCCAATGCCAACGATGACAGCTCGCTCGATGCAGCTTGCGGCTGCGACACCTGCAAGACGTTCAGCCGCTCCTACTTGCATCATTTGTTTAAGTGCAGTGAGCCGCTCGGCCCGCGTCTACTCAGCTATCACAATTTGTATCACTACAATTCACTGATGCGCGAAGTGCGTGCCGCGATCGACGCAGGCTGCTACGCGGCGTACGCGAAGCAGAAGCTGAGCGAAATCGACCGCCACGAGCACAGTCAGCATAGACCTGGCAGAGTGGCAGCCGAGTGAAACAACATACAGTCATCATGACACGTGGTGGCGTACCGGTGATGTTCGACCGTGCGACGGGCGAGGTCATGCATCCTGAAGTCGGACCGCTGGTCGAGGTCGAGCGTTTATATGTCTCGCCATCGAGACTTGCGGCGCGCTTGTGTTCCGCGGAGCGTGCGCCACTTGTCGTGGTCGATGCGGGGCTCGGCGCAGGCTCTAACGCGATTGCGGCCTGGCGGACCGCGCGGGAATCGAGCGGGCGCACGCGGCAGCTCGAGCTCATCAGCATCGATCGGACTGTCGAGGCCCTCGAGGTCGCGCTCGAACCGGAGCACGCCGCAGCGTTTGGCTTCGACGAGGCGGCAGCCTCAGCCGCACGCGCGTTGCTCGCAGAGCAGCGACACGGGAGCCCACATGCCCACTGGCGCTTGCAGCTCGGTGACCTCGAAACCGAGCTGGCCCGCCTCGCCGCTGAATCGGTAGACGTCGTGTTTTGGGATCCCTACTCACCGCGCGCGGAACCCGAGTTGTGGAGCTTGCGAGCGTTCCACGCGTTGCGCCGCATCTGCCGAGCCGGTGCAACCGTGCACACGTACAGCGGAGCAACCGCCACCCGCACGGCCTTACTGTTAGCCGGTTTTGCAGTGGGCTATGGCCCGAGCGCAGGCGAAAAACAAAAGCGCAGCACTGTAGCTGCCGTCCACCACACCGACCTAACACAACCACTCGACCGCAGCTGGCTCGACGCCCTACGCCCGTCGCCCGGCAGCCTCCCGATAGACGCACCCAGCGATGCCCTCACACGCCTGAAGCAGCACGCCCAGTTTCAGTAAGATGCCCAAGCGTCTCAACGACGAAATCGCTGAGCGCTGGTGCGCAAACGCTGCAGCTCACGGCTCAGACTCGCACGGCGATCGTTAGGCTGGGTTGTGTGAAGTCGTCTTGGCAGATCGATTGGGATCGGGGGCGCGGCGGAATGGGCTGTGTGATCAAGACGTTGCGTTCGGCGCTTACGTCTATGCCGCCAACCGCTGCAGGCGTGAAAACACGGAAAGTCGCCGGATGATGTGAGCTTGCGTTCCGATATCGAATATCGTGCTCGCGAACTGCACTCAGAAATGGTACGGCGGTTGCGCCGCAGTCGCGCAAGCTCACTGCCGCTCCTTTGCATACCTAGTCAGAGCAATGAGTCTTGTGCTCGATCTCGAGATGCAACGTCAGGAGCCGTGTAGTGTTTTCGTTTGCCGCTCGCAGCAGCAGGGTTAGGACCTGCGCAGCCTACATTTATCTGTCTCTTGCTGTGGTTGTCTCCGAGATGGCCGCCTGCACCATCGCGCCGGAGCCGCCTCAGACACCACGTGCTGTGCAGCAGCTGAGCGAACACTACGACCAACCTACTGCGAGCTTGGATCAGTCCACTGCCGATCAGCTGTTTAATGAGTCCATTCCAGACTATACGGAGCTCAAGACGCTCGCCGGGCTCTCGTTTGTGCGCAATGTGATCGCCAAGGCACTTAAGACGAGCATTGATGAAAGCGCGCTCGAGCTGAACGTCCAGGGGACGCTCGCAATTCACTCCATGTGTCCTGGGTGGGAGCCGAAGAGCGAGGTTCCAGATCCCGAGGCCGGTTACGTAGATTTTGTCGTCGGCGTCGACGATTCGCGCGTGCAGCGTGCGTTCGTGGGCAGTGTGACGGAGTGTCGGTTCATTGCGAACATCGCCGGCGAGCGCGCGAAGGTGCAGGCCAGCATGCAGCTCGAGGTCGATCTCGGTCGCAGCTTGGCGCTGGGTGACCCGGTGCCGCCTGTGTTGCTGAGCGCTTCACAGCTCTCCGCCGAGCTCTCGGTCCCACTGTCGCGTGCGCTCACGGGCGATGGCGTGTGGACGATGATCGCCGCCGAGCTCGCGCCGGACGGTCTCGCGCTCGACCTCGACACTGCAAATCGGCGCTGGAGCTTGCGTATTGCTGATGAGGATCTCGTCGAGACCCTCGTCGATCTCGATGAATTCGACATCGGAACATACGGGACGATCCTGCTCGGGCTGCGCGATGACGGAAGCTTCAACCTACGCGATCGCGACAGCGAGTGGAACTGCGGCGGTGACGGGAGTGTGTTGTGCGTGCGCTCCGACTGACTGTGTACACGTTCCTGCTGATCGTGACGAATGTACCCTCGCGCTCGCTCGCTGATCAGCGAGTGGGCAGCGAGCGCATCGACTTTACCGCGTACACCTTGCGACAGAATGAGCTCTCGATCGGCATCGGCGCTGCGGCGTTCGGTGTGATCGATGAGATCACGGTGGGCACGTGCGTCCCACTGTGGTTTGCGTTTCCGTTCGTCAACGCGCCGATCGCGAGCGGCTATCTCAAGGTCCGCGATTGGTTTCATGGGCCGCTCGCCGCGTCGCTGCGAGCGGCAGTGGCGTACTTGCCTGCCGGAGTTTTTTCCTCCGCGTCGTCCAACCATCAGACGACGCGCGTCGGTTTTGTGGTCGTTCCGATCGAGCTCTCGTTGTCGCTGCGAGCGACTGAGAGCTTCAGCCAGAGCTTGCAGGTGAGCTGGGTTTACGTCGGCGCCAACGGCAGCCGTACGCGCGACGAGCGGATCGACTTGCGCATCGGCGGCGTGTCGGCGGTGACCAGCTTGTCGCTGCACCTGCTCAGCGAGCTTCGCGTGTCGCGCGTCGTGGCTTTGACGATGCGCGAGAGCGTCCTGCTCGGCAGCGGGGATCTGCTGGTGAGCGGTCAGGTCGAGCGCGGTGGCACACGGGTCGACGCAGACCTCGGCGCGACACAGCTATACAACGGCGTCGTCGCCAACATCGTGCCAGGGATCGCGCTCAGCTGGGCGAACATCAATGTGCATCTCGGGATCGGCGTCGGAACCAACTGGTTGCCGTTTCTCGGACTGCCGATTCGCTCGATCACTGTGGTTCCAGACGCAGACTTCTACGTGCGATTCTGACGCGGGCTCAGCTGCTGAAGTCATAGCGGTAGGGCGTGGCATGGGCCGAGGGCCTGCGTGCGAATGCGAGGCAAATGCTCTGCAGCGCGTGGTACGGGCTGACGTCTGCGACCTTGCGAAAGTCTAGGTGGGTTACAAAACAGTAAGTTGTAAGCTCGAGCACGCTCAAACTGTCAGACCGGGTCGCGAGTGCTTCTGTCAGGTTGTCGTCGAGCCAGCGGAGGCTGTTCGTAAGGCTCTCGAAAGCCTTCGTTCCGGTGACGCACCGCTTTCGCCTGCCCCAGCGCTTGCCGGATCGGGGCCCGATCGCAGCGCTGCGGACGCAGCTGCTGACCGTGGTTTCTGAGCGCTGGGACGCGCCACACGCCACGCTGCGGCGCTACGAGCGTGCACCAGGGCGCGTGTTTCGCGCGGTCGGGAAGCCCATGCGCGTTGAGCTCGGACACGCTGGCTACGGTTGGGGCGATGGCCAGCATGGTAGCGGCCCGCCTGCGGGTCACACCGGGCCGATCAAAAGTGAGGGGGATGACCGTTCCCCCGCAGGCGCATTCGAGCTTGGGCCGTGGAACGACAGCTACGCGCTCGATCCAGCCGACCTGCGCGACGTGGTCGCGTGGCTCAAACCCAACGCGGCCGTGCTCGTCGCGCTTCCGTCGCGTGAATACGCACGCGTGCAGCGCAGCTGGGGGCTGCCGTGAACCGGCCTATCGGGGCCCGCCAGCCGTGCTGTGACGCAACGGTGTGCTCAGCTGCGCGAGGTTTCTGTCATTGCATCGGACATAACGTCGCGTTCGGGTATACAAGGGTTCCCGCCTCTCATCGTGAACAAGGATTCTGCGCATGACCGGTCTTCTCGCTGGCGTCACGGTTTTAGATATATCCGAGTACATCGCTGGGCCGTTTTGCGGCTCCTTGCTGGCTGATCTCGGCGCGCGGGTGATCAAGGTGGAGCCGCCCGATGGCGCGGAGGAGCGCAGGCTCGGCAGTCGCACGCGTTATCGGGGGAACACGCGGATGGCGCTCGCCTACAACCGCGGCAAAGAGAGCCTGGCGCTCGATCTGCGCAAGCCGGAGGGCAGGGAAGTGCTCTACAAGTGGGTCGCGCAGGTGGATATCGTGATCCAGAACTACGTGCCCGCGGTCGCAAAGAAGCTGGGCATCGACTACGAGAGCTTGTCCGCGCTGAATCCGAAGCTGATCTTTTTGTCGAGCACCGCCTTTGGTGAGGTCGGTCCGTACCAGAAGCGCAAGGCGTTCGACATCATCGCGCATGCAGCTTCGGGCATCATGTCGAACTACGCGGACGAAGATGGTGCGCCGCGCGCGCCCGGTGCGATCAACTACATCGACATCTCGACAGGCATGTTCAATGCGTTCGGGATCGTCAGCGCGCTCTATCACCGCGAGCGAACGGGTGAGGGACAGAAGCTGGAGACCTCACTGTTTGCTACCGGTCTTTCTTTGCAGGCGCAGAACATCGTGCACGTCGACCGCTTGGATGAGGGTCAGCATGCCCGCGAGCTGGAGCTGCTGCGAACCGCGCGCAGGGACGGTAAAAATCACACGAAGGTCGCGGACGAGATCGCAGAGATGCGTTTGCGCGAGGATGTCCCCGACAGCGCACGGCCGATCGAGGTGCCTGACTGTCAGCACCGTCCAACTGACCGTCAGGTCTATCCGTACTATCGTGTCTATCCGACCGGTGACGGATACATGTGCATCGGAGCGCTCAACCGCGCGCTGCGCGAGAAGCTGTGTGCTGTGCTGGAGATCGTGGACGAACACTCCGCGATCGATCTCGGTAACATCTCTGACGCTGTGTACGAGTCGCAGAAAACGCTGATGCGTACGATCGAGGCGCGGCTGCAGCAACAGCCCACGGCATATTGGCAGGAGCGGTTGGAAGCCGCAGGTGTTCCGTGCGGACAAGTCAACTACCGCGCAAACCTGTACGACGACCCGCAGGTGCAAGCGCTGGACATGATGTGGCAGCTGCAAAACAGCGAGCTCGGCTCGTACAAAGCGCCAGGTCACCCGATCCGCTACTCGAAGACGCCAGTGGCTGCGGGCAAAGGCACACCCACACTGGGTGAAAACAGCGACGACCTATTGCTAGAGCTCGGCTACACCGGCGATCAAATCGCTGAGCTGCGAAGCGCAGGCATCGTTAGGTAGCTCAAGGATCTGCGAAGAGCTCTGGAGAATAGCTCTGCAGCTCTTCGAGGGGGACGAGGGCGCCGAGGCGGCGAAGGGCTGCCTCGGCTGCCGCGCAGAGCTGCGCGCCTTCCGTCCCGCCTATCAGGCGCCCGAGCAGGTAGCGGTCGCGCTCCGGCTCGTCGAGGTATGATGCCGCGTCCAGCTTGCTCGCGCTCTCTCTCAGCAACGCGATCGCGGCGCTGCGGTCGCCTGTCAGGTAAGCGCAGCGTGCGCGCAGCCGCGCGAGCACTGCATCGCGATAACTGCTCTGCGGCAGGCTCGCGATCTCGCGTAGGTCGGGTCGAATCAAGCGCTGCACATCGGCCGTCGCGTGCGTGTTGACGTGATGGTTGAGCAAGAGGCGTGCGTGCGTGAAGTGCGCGACGCTCGTGATGTAAGTCATGCCATGGAGAGGCGTGCGCAGATAAGCTGGCCAGTCCTGTTCGAGCCTCGAGAACGCCCATTCGTAGTCGTTGTTCGAGCACGCTGCGAGCATCGTTGCGATCATGTGAAGCAGATGCAGGATGCCAAAGGCGCCAGCCGGCAGCTCTGCACGCTCTGCGTCGAGTCGTTGCCGCGAGCTCGCGCAGTTGTCGACCGAACGCTCCGCGAGCGTCCTGGTGAGTGTCACTTGTAAGATCGCAGCGCGGTTGTCGGTGGCTTGCGCGCGCTCGCGGTAGTCGCGCAGCTCATCGTGCGCCTGGACATGCCGTCCCAAGGACTGCAGCGCGCCCAAGCGCGACGCGTTCACCGCAAAGCGGTAGAAATAGTCGCCGTGACTGCCACCGGCTATTTTGCTCGCATAGGCGCGGTTCGCAGCGTCTGAGTGCTCGATCACATCGAGCGGTCGACCGAGGAACATCGCTGCGAGCGCTGAACCTGTGGAGATCTCGACACTGACATCATCACTGTCGCACTGCTTTGCGAGCTGCGCGGCGAGACCGAGCATTTCAGCAGATTGCCGCGCGGCGCGTGGCGTGCCTGAAAAGCAAGCCGAAGCGCCGCAGAGGCATAACCCACGCGCGATCATCGCTGGATCACCGCTCTCCAGCGCGAGTCGCATCGCTCGCGCTTGAAACCACGCGGAACGCACGGGCGCGTGCAGCTGCGTTTCGACGGCGAGCGTTCCACAGAGCTCTGCCGCTTTGATCAGGCGTGCGCTCTCTTCGCGGTCTTTATGTGGTTTGACCTTGTAGCCGTGCAGCGCGATCCGAGCGCGCTCCCAAGCGATCGATGCCATCAGCCCGAGCTCCGACTCGGGCACCTTCAAGCCCAGCACGTCGAGCACGCGCTGCACGAGCCGCTCTCCCTCTGCGAAGCGTCCGCTGCGCAGCAAATGGGAAGCCGCATAACGTAGCAGCGCAGGCTGCGCGGCAGGTGCGGCGTGCTCTGCCGCTTGCAGATAGGCCTGCGCGGCCTCTGCGCCGCGTCGGCAACGCGCGAGCGCAACCGCGAGCTTGACCCACATGTCTACAGCATTGGCGGGCTTGTCGTTCAAGCTCAGGCAGCGCGCGTAGAGCTCGGCCGCGCGCTCGAAAGCGAGCGTGGCGCTGGCGCGATCGGCCGCGAGTATACCGTAGCGATAGGCGAGGTCCGCTTGGTGCGCGCCCATCGCGAGATCGTGCAACCAATCGGGATCGAGCGGATGCGTGCGCTCGAGCACACGCAGCAAGCGCGCGTGTTGGTCCATGCTCTCTTCGCTGCTCAGCAGCGTTTGAACGCCTTCGCGGACTCGGTCGTGGTAAACCTCGATCCAGCGCTGACCGGACACGATGCGCGTGCGCACGAGGCGCAGTGTCTGCAAGCCGTGGATGTGGCTGCGCCCGTCGCGCAACACCTCCGCCGCCGTCAGCGCCAGGCCGGGTGCGAGTGGTCTGCCTGCGATCGCCAGTACAACCAGGAGCTCACGCGCCTCGCGGGAGAGCAGCGCGACGGTGCGATGGACCAGCTCTTCGACCGACAAGCTCTCGAGATCGGCGTCCCCGCGTGCTTGCTTCGCAAGCGCGAGCGCCACGAGCTGCTGGGCCATAAACGGATTGCCGCGCGCCTCTTGCACGATTCGATCGATCAAGCGCTGTGGCGCGCTCGTACGTAGGCTGAGCCGCTCCCTGCAGAGCTCGTGCATGCTGCGATCTGTCAGGGGATTCAGATCGATCACGAGCGCATCCGGGTCTGCAGGCGCCTGAAACAGCTGTTTCAAGCATGGGCTTGTGCCGACCTCTTCGCTGCGGTAGCTGAATATCAGCAGCAGTGACACTTCGGTGAGTTGCTTCAACCAGCTTCCGATCACGCTCGCGCTGTCGAGGTCGCCCCACTGTAGATCGTCGATCCAAATCACGAGCTGACGGTCACTCGCGACACGAGCGATCAGCTCCTTCAGCGCATGCTCCGAGCTGTGCCGAGCTTCTGCGGCATCTTCGCTTACCCTTCGCTCACTCGTCAGTCGCGACAAGATGGGCAAGCGCTCAAACACTGGAAAGAGCCGCGCGAGCGCTGCGACGCCGGACGGTAGCAGGTGCGCCGCGGTGACCGAGTCGAGCGTCGACATGTGCGCGACCAGCGCATCGATCACCCCGTCGAGCGCCTTGAACGGCATCGCTTCGCGCTCGTAACACCGGCTGCGCAGCACGAGCACATCGCCCTGTTCGCTCAGCTCCGGCGCATCGAGGAAGCTCTCGACGAGCGCGGATTTGCCTGCGCCCGATGTCCCTCGGATATGCGCGACCACTGTCTTCCGATCATGCGTGCGCCGAAGCGCTTCGTGCAGCGCTGTCAGCTCGCGCTCGCGCCCGAACAGCGGCACGCTCGATATCCCTTGCGTGACGTCTGGCACGAGCTCTTCGGATACGGTGCGCACGCGCACCTCGCGTTGCGGTGCCAGCGCGGACAGCACAGCCACGATGCGCTCGCCACCCGGCCGGGCTCTCGGATCGCGTTGCAAGAGCTGCATACACAGCTCGCGCAGCGCACGCGGCATCACCAGATCATCCGCGAGTGGCGCGGGATCATCGCGCAGCTTGCGCTGCAACAGCGCCGCGACGTTGCGACCTTCGATCGGCAGCTGCCCCGCGAGCATCTCGTACAGCATCACGCCGAACGCATACCAATCCGTCGCTTCGCTAAGCGCTTCCGCGGTCGCTTGCTCGGGCGCCATGTATGCGGGTGTTCCGGAGATCGTGCCGTCTTGTGTGAGCTGCGTGCCCTGCGCCTCGATGTCGCGCACCAGGCCGAAGTCGAGCACCACCACGCGACCATCGCGCGCCACGATCACGTTGCTCGGCTTGAGGTCGCGATGCAACATGCCCGCCTGGTGAATGGCGCGAACGCCCGTCGCCAGCTGATCGAAGATGTCGATCACACGCTCGCTGAACGCGCGGTCGACGTCCTGGTCGTTGGCGCTGGCGATGCGCTGTCCGCGCGTCGCGTGTACATCGTGGGCAGCGAGCAGCTCTTCGCTCAAGCTGCGTCCCTTGATGTACTCCATCGTGAGAAACCAGCCATCCGGAGCGTGGCCCAGGTCGTACAAGCGAATCAGATTCGGATGGTGCACGTTCGCGAGCGAACGAAACTCGCGCTTGAAGCGCAGCACGCTCTTCTGATCGATGCGCTGCAGCTTCTTCAGCGCGAGCTGCTCGCCGGTCTCGCGATCGCGCGCAAGAAACACTGCGCCTGCGCCGCCGGTGCCGAGCGGGCGCACGATCTCGTAGCGCTCGGGATCAAACTGAGAATCAGGTGCGAGGATGCGCGGCTGCATGGCTCACCCGGCTCGTCGGTCGTCGCTGTCGAGGGGCGCCTCGGATGGCTGCGCGCGCTCTTCGGACAGGCGCAGGGCGAGCGCGTGGACTGCTGAGCTGGTCGACTCGCTCGCGGCCTCGCGGATGTCTGCGAGGGCTGCTTGCACAGCATCTTGATCTCCGAGCAGGCGCGCGAGCCGCACACGGTAGTTGTGCATCACGACCAGGCGCGCATGCTCGCCCGCAGCGCGCAGCCGGTCGATGCGCTGGCGAAACACCTCCTCGCTCCTCTCTCGTTCACCCGTGAGCCCAAGCGCAGTGGCATATGCCGCTTCCAGCGGCGCATACAGCACGAAGTACTCGCGGTCGACCGGCCCGACATGCGCGAGAGCGCGCTCGCAGATCTCGAGCGCACGCGCGTGTCGACCCAACTGTGCGTGTGAGAGCGCGGTGATCGCGTACACGGGCGGCCAACCGACACGCGTCATCGGTGGGAACTTACGCATGTAGGCTTCGCCCGTGCTGACTGCTGCTTCGTAGTCGCCGCGGTGGAAGTAGTAGGGGACAAGGATGGCTGTGCGCAGATCCTCGAGCTCGGGCGCTTCGACGATGAGCTGGTCTACCCGTTCGAGCGCTCGCCGTAGCCCCAGCAAGTCGTGCCAGGTCGCAGCCGCCATGGCGTCTAGCGGAATCGCCAGCCACTGCACCTGCCACAGGCTGCCGCTCTCCACGGCATTGAGCTCGAGCAAGCTGCGGTAGTTGTGGGCTTGTTCCGCGTCTCCTCGCAAGAGGTGGTACATCATGCGAATGCGCAAGCTGGCAGCATTTGCGAGCGGTGTGCCGATGCGCTCGAGTTGATCCGCGATGGTCATCGCCCGCGAACGCTCGCGGCAGTTCTCGTTCAGGCCTTGCAGCAACAAGAGTCCGGTCGTCAGCTCGCGTTGCTCGTGCGACGTGACTTGCCAAGTTCGCTGGCGTGCGAGCCCCGCCCAGGTGCGTTCGACGCAATCCTGCACATCTGCAAAGCGCCCGAGCCCGTTTAGATAGATGGCCTCGGCCATCGTGTAGCTCAGCGACAACGCTGGATGCGGCGCGTGTTGGAACGCACGCATGCGATCGAGGACGGGCTTGGTCTCTTGCAGTGCGAGCGCGCGCTGACCCATCATGCCCATCGTGCTCATCGCGTAGTATCTGATCGCGGTGAGCACTTGCGGGCCGCGGCGCTCTCTCGGCCGCAGCAGCCAGCGCAACATCGCCCAGAGCATTCCTACCACGAAGCCCGCTTGCGGTCCGAGCCAGCGCCCGCAGCGCTCCGCCTCCGGCAAACCCGTGTACGGATACAGCAGATCGAGTGTCTCCATCCCGTGGCGCTGAGCCAATCGATTGTCAGACAGGTAGCTCGACACAACCAAGAGCGCGCGCAGATGCAAGCGCGTGCTGAGGGACTTGTTGTGTCGCTCGTACACCTCCAGCGCACGTTCGATCGCTGGCAGCGCGGTGGCCATGCTCTCGCGTTGCTCGACCAGCTTGGGCGCGACCTCGACCAGCAGCTCCGCGCCGCGCAGCTCGTCGGGCGTGTGCACCAGGTGCCAGCCTGCTTCCAGCCGCGCGTCGCGGCTCGGCGTGTGCGCGAGCAAGTACTCCGCCCAGACGCGGTGCAGCTTTTGGCTGCGGATGCGCGGCAGCGAGCGGTTGAGCTGCGCGCGCAGCGCTTCCTGCACGAATGCGTATTCGTCGCCCGCGCTCTCCAACACGCCTGTGCGCACGAGCTCCTCGAGCGCGCGCAGCACGCGCTCGGTAGGTAGCTTCTCAGCGAGCTCGATCAGCTGCTCCGCGGTCGCGCCCCTGCGCCGAACACACATCAGCTCGACCAGCTCGCGCGCATCGGCGGAGGCCGCTTCGAGCCGCAGCATCAGCGCCTGTGCCATGTCCTGCGGCATCGATTCGAGGATCTGGTCGGGCAACACCCAGCTGCCGCCGACATAGCGAATCGTGCCGCGCGCGAGCAGGCGCTCTGCCAGCTCGATCGTCATCTTCGGGTTGCCTTGCGCGTTGCGGAAAAAGAAGTCGCTGATCGGCGCGAGGTTTGGCACATCGCCAAACAACGCCGCGCTCAGCATCGCAACTTGAGCGCGCTCCAGAGCACGCAGGCTCAAGCCGGTCGCGAGATCCGACACGCTCGTGAGTCGCGCCGCCCCCGTAGCGCTGCGCTCGCTCGCGATCACACACAACGTGCGCCCGCTCGTGCGGTGAGAGAGTGCGATGATCAGTGCGGCATCCAAGTCGCTCGCATGCTGGACATCGTCGAACGTAAGCAGCAGCGGCTGCTGGCGCGCGAGCTCGCAGACATATTCTTCGACTTGGTGCAGCAGCTCCGCGCGATCGGCTTCGAGCAGCGCGCCTTGCGCGAGCGCCTGTACCAGCGGCAGCTTGTGAGTGGCCCGTACGGCTTCTTTGGGCGCGACCTTCATCAGCCCGCTCACGAGCTCGCGCACCAGCCTCGACGACACACCTCGCTGCTCACGCAGCGTTGTGCGAACCACGATCAAGCCGCTTGTCTGCGCGATCAAGCCTGCTTCCGTGAGCAAGCGCGTCTTGCCGGTGCCGATCTCGCCGGTCACCCAGACCGCGTTGCCTTGACCTTGCTTGGCTTTGGCGATGGCATTGGCGAGCTGCGCGCGCTCGCGCGAACGACCGAGTAGCGGGGTGCTCGCGAGATAACCTCGGCCGATCGCGAGATCATCGTCTTTGGGTAGCTCTGCGATCGCTGACAGGCGGTCGATCACCTCGGCTGCGCTCGCAGGGCGCTGCACGGGATCTAGGCTGAGCAGAGACAACACCAGCTGCACGAGCGGCTCGGGGATCTCGCGCTCGCTGAGCATCGGCGGGATGCCTTGCTGCCACAACGCGGGCAACGCGCTCAGCTCACGCGCGTGGTAGGCGTGACGACCAGTCAGCACGTAGTAAGCCACTGCGCCGAGCGAATACAGATCGCTCGTCTGATCGAGCGAGCCACCCTGCAGCGCTTCCGGTGCGAGACAGGGCGCCGTGCCGATCACGTTCGGCGGCGTGCCGAACGGGATCATCGCGCCGAAGTCGATCAACTTGCAGCGCCCGTCGCTGGTTCTCCGCACGTTGCGCGGGCTCACGTCGCGATGAAGTAGCCTGCGATCGTGCAGCAGTGCGAGTGAGGACGCGACATCCCGCAGGTAGCTGCACGCCTCGCGGTAGGGCAACGGCGACAGCTCGCTGAGGTCGTGGCCGTGCAGGAGCTCCATGGTGTAGAAGGGCGCGTCTCTGTCGACGCCGTAGTCGTAGACATCGATGATGCGCGGGTGCGTCAGTCCTGAGAGCGCATGGTATTCGCGCATGAAGGTGAGCGCGGCCGCGCGGCGCTGCTTCGGGAGCTGACGCTTGAGCGCGACTTCCTGTCCGGTCGATTCGTCGCGCGCGACAAACACCTCGCCGCTGCTGCCTCGGGCGAGCCGGCGCAGCAGCCGATAGCGGCCGGCGATCAGCTCTGTGGGGATGGAGTCAGGCTGCATGGACCAGCTCCAGGTAGTAGGCGCGGATCTCGCGCTCTGCGGCATGCACCCCCATGCGACGCAGCGCGCTGACGAGGTTGTGATGGCGGATGTCCGCGAGCGCGCGAAGCTCACGCTTGAAGCGCAGCACATGCAGCGGGCTCCTGTGCGTGAGCTCCTTCAGCGCGACTCGCTCACCAGTCTCCCCGTCGAGCGCGGCAAACACCTGGCCCACGCCGCCGTCGCCCAGTGGACGCAGCAGTTCGTATCGCGAGGTTGGGAGCGCTGGCTGGAAGTGATCAGCGGTCACGAGAAGATGCCCTGGCAATTCTACCTGGTTGCAGCCGTTGGCTGCAGGTAGCTCCTCGGGCACACGCGCGCACATGGCTCCGCTCCCAGCGTGCAAAACCAGGCGGGGCCAACGCTGGAGTCGAAGTCCTACAAAGTACGCGGGTTAGCGTGTCGTGCCGTCTGGGGTCTCAGCGTGACCGTCGAAGCCTTGCTCGTACTGGGCTGGATCTTGGTCGAATGTCAGCGGTGAGACGAAGCCGAGGATGGTTTCGGGTGACTGCAAGCTTAGGTCGTAGTCGCGGTCTACTAAGCGCACTGCGTTGCGTAGATTGCCTTCTACGCAGCGCACTCGGCCTCTTCCTGGGGCGAGCTCGATCACGCGCAGCACTAAGCCGGCGTGGCCGCGCTCGAAGCCGAGCGTGTCTCGCCCGTGCAGCAGGATGAATGCGTCTCCGGGGACCGGATGCACATCCCGATAGTGTCCTACGTGCTTGGCTCGGTCTTTCAGCTTGTCGACACCGCGCTCGATCTCATGAAACGGATGGCGCCCCAGACCATCGTGCCACCACGTGCAGACCGCTGCCGCGCACCACGCGTACGCGGGTGCAGGATCGGGCACAAACCTCGGCTGAAAGCGATCGACGCCGCGTTTGTTCGCGTTCAGCGTCCCGCGATTCGCGCGACCCTGGTCTTCTCGGAGCCCGAGATCTGCCAACGCAGACTCGAGCATCTTGGTCCGGACTTCGCCGATGCCTGAAGGCACTTCGTCGCGTGTGACAATCGTCATGTTTGCCCTCTGCAGAACCTGACAGCAACGATACGAATCAGGCCGAAAGCCACAAGCGGTCTAGTTCACACTCAGAGCGAGACGTAGTATCCCTAGCGGGTGCCGCCTCTGAAATTGTTTAGCAAGCTCTCGGCTGCGCCCACCAATCCTCAGTCGGCTGTGGCTGCGCGTACCTTCGATGTTGCGGAGCTGTATCGTGGCCCACTGCGCGAGCGTGCGCCGGATGCTCAGCAGCTGCCGCTCGATGAGAAGCTTCGGCAGGCGTACTTCTGGATCGTGAATACAGCGATCATCAGTCCGCACTACGACATCGAATACAACCACGAGCCGCCGCAGACGTTTGCGCTCGGTGATTCGCGCGGTCGTCTGGTGTTGCCCACAGCACAGAGTTACTCGAGCTTCGTGCTGCTGCCGCTCCTGACGTTTGCCACGCGACGCAAGTGCTTGTTTATCGGTGGTCCTGGTCGCGGCAAGACCGCCAGCGCGATCCTGATGGGTGTGCTCGCAGGCTATCCGGTGCGCGAGGTCAAACGCGCCATGCAGCACGGTCACCCGCAGATGACCATCGCCGATCTGCTAGGCAACCCACTGCCCGCTGACCTGGTGAACGCGCAGAGCATGGACGAGATCCGCATCGCTTGGCGCGGCTGGCTCGGGATGCGCGTGAAGGTCGTCGACGAATACAATCGTATTCCAACGCGCACGCAGAGCGCGCTGTTGACTGTGATGGGCGATAACTACGCTGAGGTCCTGGATCATATCTATGAGTGTCCAGAGTCCGCCTGGTTCCTGACTGCGAACGATGATCAAGGCGGTGGCACCTATCAAGTGATCGAGGCGCTGCGCGACCGGATCGATGTGGTGGTGCAAGCCCATGCGTTCAATCCGCGCTTCTTGGCCGAGCTCCTGTTGCGCGTGGAGGAGAACATCCGCCCGGAGGAGGTGGTGCCGCGGCAGATCATCTTTACCGAGCCCGAGATCGATCGCATGCAGGAGGAGATCCGCGCTGTCGAGCTCCTCGGGCCGATCCGTCGGCGGCTCGAGTTTTTCGCCAGCCAGTTCGAGTTCTGCGAGGTCGCTGGTGATCAGTTTGAATACAAAACAAAAGACACCGCGCGCTTGGCTGGCGTCGAATGGCACATGCTCGCGTCGCTCGACACCGGGCGCGATCGGCTGAAAGATCTCGGCTGCCAAACGAAAAACGGGTTGAGCGTGCGCGCGCTGATGACATTGATTCACTACAGCAAAGCGATCGCGTATTTCCGCGGCGCACGCGCTGTCGAGCTGGAGGATGTCCGTCAGACGCTGCCTTACGTTCTGCATGACAAGCTTGTGCAAGACCGCGATGCGCCGTTCTTCGATGTGCCAGGGCAGGGCGTGTTCCGCATGGATCGCATCGGCTGGCTGCGAAAGCTGTTCGATTTGTCAGGCGCGGAGTACGACCGACTGGACTTGGATCGCAGCGATCCAGTCGGCGCGCTGGCGGACGAGCTCCGGCAAGGGCTCGACGGTCTGACCGAGCGGACCGTGCGCGCACGGCTCTTGAAGATCGAGCGCCTGATCGCGGAGCACGGGAAAGGCAAGAAGCTTTACGGTCATCTCTACGACGACCTGCTCGAGCTGAAGTACCTGCATCAGCGGTACACGAACTACTTGCGCTGGCTCGCGACCACATGACAGTCAGCGATGCGTTTGCGACAGTGCTGCGCTCGGCGCGGGAGGAGCTCAACACGGCCTTCTCGCACGCGCGTCGGCAGTATCCCGCGCTCGATGCAGCGACGTTTTCGGCGTTGCTCGCGGGCTGGCTCGATCCACTCGTCCAAGCGGTTCATGCGCGCGCGCCTCAGGCGACGAGCGACGTGGTGCGCGTAGGCTTCGAGGCGCTGCTCGAGCTCGCGGGCCAAGGCGTTCCCGCGCGCAGCGCTGGCTGCGAGCGGTGCTTTACTGCGCTCTTGCCGGGCCTGGCAGAACACGTCGCGCGCGATCCGGCGCGCGTGATCGGCGGGCTGACAAACGCTGTGTACAATCTCGATGCGGCGGGCGCGAACACCGCGCTGTGGATCGAGCGGGTCGCGGCGCTCGGCCCTCGCTGCGTGGAAGCAGAGCACTTGTTTCAGCTGGGTGTGTTGTGCGCGTGGCGCTCGGGCTTGGCACATTACCGGAGCGCGGCGCTGATGGCTGCGGACCGTTTGCCTGCCGCCTTGAGCTGCGCGGTGCTCGATCTACCGAACGAACAGGCCTGGCCGGAGGCGCGCGCAGCGCTCGCGCGCGACCCCTGGTACATAGGCACGAGCACGGCGCCGCGGGTAGCGGCACTCGCCGGCGCGTTTCGAGGCTTTGGCGGCCTATTCAGCGAGCCGCCGCGCGTGCGGGCCTGGGCTGAGCACTTCATCGTCCACAGCGGCGACGCAGCTTGGCTTCTGACAGCTGATGCATACGGCGCGACGTTCCACCACGCCAATGAAGGCGAACAGAAGCAAGCTGATGGCGCGCGGCCGCGTGCGGGCATCTCGGTGACCGGCCGGACACTGACCCTCGGAAGTGTCCAGCTCGAGCTGCCGATCGCAGGCGAGTTGACCAGCTTAGCGCTGACATCGACTACGCTCGCTCTGACCTCGAGTCACAGCCATGCGGTCGTGCTCGTGTCGCTTGGAGCTTTGCCTTGAGCACGCCGTCCACAGCAGCGAAAGCGGAGCTAAAAGCGATCGAGCAACGCTGGAATGCAGCGTGGCCTCGTGCGCTCGAGGTCTGGAGCCGGTTCACCAGGCTTTCTCCGCCGATCTTATGCCGAACCCATGAAGCCGCGAAGCGCGAGGGCCTCAGCGGCAGCTTCGCGATGATCCGTTTCGCTGACCAAGCCGTCGTGATCGACTTGGCGAAAGTCGTCGAGTCGCAGCTCGAGGACTTCGCCACCGAGATCCTCGCGCACGAGATCGGGCACCACGTGCTCGCGCCCTCGACCTTGACTGATCACGGCCGAATGCTCGCTCGGATGCGCGCCGCGTTGCCAACGCTCGAGCGCCACGCGCCCATGCTCGCCAACCTCTACACCGACTTGCTGATCAACGATCGCCTGCAGCGCAGCGCACAGCTGCGCATGGCGGACGTGTACCGAGCGCTCAGCGGTGCAGCGGGCAGCGGCGAAGTTTGGGCGCTCTACATGCGCATCTACGAGGTGTTGTGGAACGTTCCGCGCGGTCAGCTCGGAGGTGGAGCGCTCGAGGACAGCGCCGAAGGCGACGCTTGGCTCGGCGCGCGCCTCGTGCGCAGCTACGCGAGGAATTGGCTCGAAGGCAGCGGGCGCTTCGCGAGCTTGTTCCTGAGCTATGTGCACCGCGACCAAAGCTCGCAGGAGGCGATCGAACGCTTGCTCGACACGCGTGATGCTGGCAGGGGTGGGGACGCGACCGGGCTCACCGATGTGGAGCCGGCGGAGCAGAGCGGCGCGATCCACCCAGCGCTCGACCCCGAGCTGTGCGACGTTGAAGCTGATGGCGGCGAGGGCAAGTCAGCGGCACGCGCGACGGGGCAAGCGCGCGAGCCGTTCGAGTACGGTGAGCTGCTGCGCGCGCTTGGGCTGCCGCTCGATGATCACGAGGTTGCCGTGCGCTACTACCGTGAGCGAGCGTTGCCGCACTTGGTGCCGTTTCCGAGTGAGCGCGCACAGGAGAGCACGGAGCCGCTGCTCGAAGGGTTAGAACCGTGGGATATCGGCCATCCGCTCGATGCGCTCGACTTGCTGCAGAGCGTGATCGTGAGCCCGCGCGTGATCCCTGGCTTGACCACCGTGCAGCGCAGCTGGGGAACAGAGGAGGGGCAGCAACCCAAGCCACAACCGCTCGACCTCGATCTCTACGTAGACAGCTCGGGCTCGATGCCGAACCCTCAGCACCGCATCTCGTATCCCACGCTGGCCGGCGCGATCTTGTGCCTGTCTGCGTTGCGCGCAGGCGCGAGCGTGCAGGCTACGCTTTGGAGCGGCAAAAACCAGTGTGGCGGCACGCAGGGCTTCGTGCGCGACGAGCTCGCGCTGCTGCGGGTGCTGACCGGTTTCTACGGCGGCGGCACAGCTTTTCCGCTGCACCGCCTGCGCGAGACCTACGATCGTCGCGCTGCGCGTGCACGCCCGGCGCACGTGCTCGTGATCTCCGACGATGGTGTCTCGACGATGTTCGACGACGACGAGCGAGGCGAGAGCGGCTGGCTGATCGCCAAACGCGCGCTCGCCAAGGCGCGCGGCGGCGGTACGTTTGTGCTCGAGCTCCACGATGCAGCATGGGACGGCGCGCGCGCGCAGGCGAACCCGGCGTATGGCGCGATCCGGCGCGCGCGCGACGAGCAGGGTTGGAACGTGCAGCGCGTCGCGTCGCTGGCAGAGCTCGTCGCGTTCGCACGGGCGTTTAGCAGGTTGCGTTACGCTGGTGCATAATCGAGCTCGACCGATGGATCGCGAAGGCCCCAGCTTAGAGCTCTTGCTTCACCGCATCGCGGAGACGCCCGCGGATTTCTGCGGCGAGCCGCGCATCGGGGCGAAGGGCAACCTTCACGTCAGCGCGATCGTGGGCGATCTCGCTCGACTGCTCGGCACCGAGCTGCCTGAAGCTGTGCTCGAGCGCATAGGCACCGCGACCGCGCGCAGCGAGCGAAACCGGCTCGCGGTCGCGCTTCTCGCATGTTGGCTGCTCGCGGACGATTGGTTTCAGCGCGCACGCCCGAGCACCGAACAGCTGATCGCGTTGCTCGATACGGGCGTTCGCGAGCTTGCTGAAGGCACGGTGTCGGTCCGCTTCATGAGTGATCCGGATCGGCGCGAAGAGCTCGCGCGCGTGGCGCTCGCGGGGCTCGGCTATCGGCCCGCGGGTGAGACCACAGCGCAAGCCCAGGATCGTTTGAGCAGCTTGTCTGCGGCTGAGCGCAAGCGCGTCATGAAAGCAGCGCGCGAGGCCGAGCAGCGGTCGCGAGAGATTCGCCAGCAGCTGGCAGAGGCGGCTGCCAAGGAAGCAGCAGACAAGTGGACGCGCGAATGAGCGAGCGCCATCCGACCTTGACTGAACATGGCCAGGCGATGCTGCAGCGCCTTCGTGAGCATCCAGCCGCGCCGCGCTATCACAACGAGAGCGGCAACAAGCTGAGCGCCGCCGATCTCGCTCGAGTGATCGCGCACGAACGCACCGTGGAGCAGGCGATCATCGAGCTCGAGCAGCCTGCTTGGCTGGACAACTTCGTCTCACGCTGCTTCGAGCATGTGCCCTACTTCCGAGACCAGGGGTCGCGTCCGGCGAGCTTTCTCGATGTTCCCACGATCGATCGCGGCGAGCTGGCCCGTGACATCGCGCAGTTCGTGCCAGACGATGTGGCCATCGATCGTTTGATCAACTTCACGACCAGTGGGACGACTGGTCATCCCTTGTGGATAGCCTCTCATCCCATCGTCGCGGCCAGCTATCTCGCGTACCACAAGCGTGCGCTCCGGCGCTTCGGCATCGAGCTGCGCCACGGGCGCGGGCAGGTGGGGGTGGTGCTGCTGGGCTTTCAGCGCGCGTGCTTCACGTACGTCTCTGTCACGCCGAGCATGGGCGAATCAGGCTTGGCCAAGATCAACTTGCACCCGGGTGACTGGCGGGCTCCGAGCGACCGCGAGGCCTATCTCGATGCGCTCGAACCCGAGGTCATCGCGGGTGATCCACTGTCGTTCTACGAGCTCTTGGCGCTGCCACTGCGCTGCCGGCCGCGCGCGCTGCTATGCACTTCGATGGCCTTGCGCGACGGGCTCAGAGAGCGCCTGCGCGCGCGCTTCGAGTGCCCGGTGCTCGATCTCTATTCCATGAACGAAGCCGGCCCGATCGCGGTATACGATGCCGCTGTGGGCGGCCACGTTTTGTTGCAGGAGCGTTTGTACGTGGAAGTGTTAGACAACGCTGGGCAGCCTGTTCCGCTTGGCACGCGCGGCGAAATCACGCTGAGCGGAGGCTTCAACTTCTGCCTGCCGCTCTTGCGCTACCGCACCGGCGACTACGCCGCTCTCAGCTTCGAGCATGGCGAGCCAGTGTTGGTCGGGCTGGAGGGCCGGCGACCTGTAAGGTTTCGGACCGCGCAGGGCGAGTGGCTCAATAACCTAGAGGTCAGTCATGCGCTCGCGCGCTTCGCTATCCCGCAATACACGCTTCACCAAGCGCACGACGGAGCGCTGTCCCTGAGCTACCGCGGGCCGGAACGCGATCTCGATGCGATCCTGGCAGCGCTGCGAACGCTGTTCGGCGCCGGCGCCGCCATCAGCGTCCAAGCCGCGGCTCGCTTCGAAGGTAAAGTCCGTCAATACACCTCTGAGCTCGACCCGGGAGCTACGTGATGGGCGCGCTCGAGTTGACCGCAAATGCCTTCAATCTGTTCTCGATCGGCTTGGCCGGTCGCAACAATCTCCATACTTGGTGGACCGGCATCTGCGGCTGTCTCTTGTTCGGATGGCTGTTCTTCGACACGCGGCTGTACGCAGACGTCACGCTGCAGGTGTTCTTCGTGGCATCGGGTGTGCTCGGTTGGATTCGCTGGCGCCGCGTCGGCGGGGATGCAGAGCCGCAGCGAGGCGTGCAGCGGACGGCGGCGCGTGCTTGGTTTGTGATGGTGGTCAGCGCGATCGTCTGCGCGGGTTTGTACGGCCTGCTGTTGCAGCGCTGGACCGACGCTGTCATGCCGTACGCAGACTCCATTGTGCTCACGTTCAGCGTGCTCGGTCAGCTGCTCCTCGTCGCGCGGCGGGTCGAGAGTTGGTGGTGCTGGATCGTCGTGAACACCGTCGCGATCCCTCTCTATGCGTCGCGAGAGCTCTATCTAACGGCCGGTTTGTATGTTGGCTTCTGGGTCAATGCCTGGATCGCGCTCGGTCACTGGCGGAAGCTGGCGGCGGCAACATGACGTACCGCAATGGGCTGGTCGTCGGGAAGTTCGCGCCGCTGCACCGTGGGCACGAGCTCGTCATCACGAACGCGCTCGCGCAATGCGAGCGCGTTCACGTGCTGAGCTATTCCAAGCCGGAGCTCGCGCGCTGCGAGCCGGCGCGCAGACAAGCTTGGATCGAGCGCAGCTTTCCGAACGTGCACTGTGTTGTCGTCGACGACGCGTGGCTACGCGCGCGCGGCGTGGCTCCCAGCATTGTCGTTCCTAACAACGATGCAGAGGACGCGGTTCAGCGCGACTTTGTGAGCTATCTGTGCCGCGAAGAGCTGCAGATCGCTGTCGATGCGGTGTTCACCAGCGAAGATTACGGCGACGGGTTCGCACGCTCGCTCACGCGAGGTCTGCGTGCGCGCTGGCCGGACCATCCTGAGATCGCGCACGTCTCGATCGATCGCGCGCGCCAGCTCGTTCCGATCTCTGCCACCTCGATCCGCGCGGATCCCCACGCAAGACGCGACTACCTCAGCGCACATGTCTACAGCAACTTTGTCGACCGCATCGCGATCTTGGGTGGTGAGTCCACCGGCAAAAGCACGCTCGCGATCGCGCTCGCCCGGCACTTCGCGACGGAGTGCGTTGCGGAGTACGGTCGCGAGCTTTGGGAGGCGCGGGAAGGCCGCTTGGAGTATGCAGACCTGCTCTCTATTGCCGAGCAGCAAGTCGAGCGCGAGCAGCGTGCGAGCGCACAGAGCCTGCGCTACCTGTTCTGTGACACCAGTCCGGCTACCACGCTTTGGTATTGCCTCGACCTATTCGGGCGCGCGGAGCCGAAACTTCGAGCGCTCGCGAGCCGCCGCTACCCGCTGCAGGTCCTGTGCGCGCCAGACTTCCCCTTCGTCCAAGACGGCACCCGCCGAGACGACGCCTTCCGGCACCGTCAACACGACTGGTATCTCAAACACCTCGAATGCAACGAAGATCCTTGGCTGCTCGCGACGGGCCCCATCGAAGAGCGCGTCCGACAAGTCGAAGCGGCGCTGTCACGGTCCGACGCCGGGCGGGCAGCCGCAGCAGGTGTCAGTACGTTGTTCTAGCTCGCACTTGGAAGCGATGCAGCGCGCGTCGAACACCGGGCCGTCGAAGGCACCTGGGCAGCGGGCTTCGGCGAGCTGGTAGGCTTCGTCGGCCGCAGATGCTGCGACGGCAGTGAAATCTGCGTTCGGTCCGCAATCGCCGACCACCGCGCAATCCGAGTCGGTCGTGCATGCGAGGTGCGCCTCAACGAACGTGTAGTAAGCGTCATGCTTGGCCTGACAGTACGCTTGCCCCTCATCAGAGTCAGGATCGAGCGGCACACCAGTGTCATCCAACGGTGGTATCGAGCTGCCGCTATCAGCGGCAGGCCCGGCCGCGCAGCCACTCCATGTTCCGGCGCACAAAAGTAGAAGCACTCTCACCAACATCGCCTCACCTCGTGTGAGGACAGTGTAGCAAGCGTCGCGCAGGACAGTGTGACACGACCCACAGCGTCACCAGCCCACCTCAACGCACCAACCAGTTTCGTTTGCCATCCTGCCACGTTCCATCGCGAGCCGCTCGTGTAGTACGCAGAGAGCTATGTTCGAAGGATTCCAGCGCGCGACCATCCAGACGACCGAGACCACGATCGCAGTTCGTCACAAGGGGAGCGGGCCGGCCGTGCTGCTGCTGCACGGCTACCCGCAGACGCACGTGATGTGGCACCTCGTCGCGCCGCGACTCGCGGAGCACTACACGGTGGTTTGTGCTGACCTGCGTGGGTACGGGGACAGCGGCAAGCCGTCGAGCGACGACGCGCATGGGCCGTATAGCAAGCGCGTGATGGCGCGCGAGCAGATCGAGGTGATGGCGCACCTCGGGTTCGAGCGCTTCGCGGTGGTCGGGCACGATCGCGGCGGACGCTGTGCCTACCGACTCGCCCTCGATCACCCCGAGCGCGTTTGGGCGCTCTCGGTGCTCGACATCTTGCCGACGTTCGAGCATTTCGCGCGCATCGATATGCGCTTCGCGCTCGCCTACTATCACTGGTTCTTCCTCGCTCAGCCGGCCGGCTTGCCGGAGCGCCTGATCGGGAGCGACCCTGAGGCATACTTCTTCGAGCGAACCAAGCAGTTGTTCGCGCCCGAAGCACTGGCCGAATATCAACGCGCAGTCAAAGACCCGGCGACCATCCACGCCATGTGCGAAGACTACCGCGCCGCAGCAGGCATCGATCGCCGGCTCGACGAGGCCGACAAGCTCGTAGGCACGCGCATCCGGTGCCCGCTGCAAGTACTCTGGGGCAAGCGCGGGTTGCTCGAACAATGTTACGACGTGCTGAGCGTGAGGCGCGGGTGGGCCAATACCGTCGAAGGACACAACCTCGACTGCGGCCACTTCCTCGCGGAAGAAGCCGCCGATGCGACTTATCTCTCCGTGAGAGACTTCTTAGACCGCAACGCACCATCCCGCATCAGCTCCGGGACGTAAGCGCGCATGCTCGCGTCGGGGTCGCTGACCCCGCACGCTCGGAGGCCGCCGCGGGCCTGTTCTACGAGTAGCGCGCCTTCCTCTCCACCGATCAACAGGCCGAGCATGTAGCGGTCGTGCGCGGTCTCTTGCTTGATGTTGGATGTGGACATGCGTTCGAGGCATGGCTGTAAGTAGCTGATCGCGCGTTCGCGGTCGCCGCTCAGAGCGGCAAGACGTGCGCGTGTGCGGGCGACCGGAACGTCGGCCATCAACCCTTTGGGCATGCGCCCGAGCGCGGCCAGGTCGTCGCTCACCAGCGCCTCGATGCTCCCGGTGGCGCCGGTCTCGACGTGATGATTGATCAGCAGGCGCGCGTGGGTGGTGTGTGCGAGAAAAGCGAGGAACGCACTGCGGTGAATGATCGAGCGCTGGTACGGCTGCCAAAGCACTGCGAGGCGCGCAAAGGCCCACTCGAAGTCGCGCGTCGCACAAGCCGCTCGCATCACGCCGAGCAGGTGCGCCGCGTTCAGGACGCCGAACTCGCTCTTGGGCAGCTGGTCGTATTCTCGATCGAGTCGCGCGCGCGAGCCGGCGCACATGTCGAGCGCTTGTTCGTCGACTACGCGGTTCATCGAGACTTGGAGGATCGCCGCAACGTTGTCGGTGGCGAGCGCGCTCGCCACGTGCTCCTCCAGCACTTTGCGCGCGTCGAGCAAGCGACCGAGGCTCTGCAACGCAGAGATCTGCACCATGCGCACGGTGTACATGTAGTAGTAATCGCCGTGCTCCCCCGAAGAGCTTCTCGATTCGATCAGCCGCTCGACAGCGTTCGCTGGCTCTAGCGCCTGGTCGACCTTGCCGATGAACTGCGCGCACACAGCCCGCGCACACAAGAGCTCCAGCTGCAGCTCGGGATTGCCGGTGTGCTTGAACAGCTGCTCGGCGCGCTGCAGCAGCTGCTCTGAGCGGCGCGCCGCGCGTTGGGTCCCTGACACACAGGCGATCGCCGCCGACAGGCACAGCGCGCGTGCCAGGTGCGTTGCAGCGCCATAGTCGAGCCCGAGGCGCAGCGCGCGCGCTTGGAACAGCGCCGAGCGCAGCGGCGCGTACAGCTGCGTCTCGATCGAGAGCGTGCCGTAGAGATGCGCCACCTTCTCCAAGCCCGCCGGTGCGATGTTGGTGTCGCGCGCGGGCACATCGTAGCTACGCAGCGCGATCCGGCCGTATTCCCAGCCGATCGCGGCGTACAGACCTGCGCGCGTCTTGGGCACGTGCATCTTCTGGGCTTTCAGCACGAGCTGCACCATGCGCTCGCCCTCTTCGAAGCGCCCACTACGCACCATGTGTGCAGCCGCCAGCTGCAATAGCTCGCTGTGCTTGTCGGCCGGCGCGTGCTCCGCAGCGCTCTTGTATGCCTTGGCCGCGTCGTACCCGCGGCGGCAATGAGCCTGCGCATCCGCGAGCTTCAGCCACAGCGTGTACAGCTCCAACTCGCCGTTGAACAGCACGAGGCAGCGACTGTACACTTCCGCCGCGCGCTCGAACGCGAGCGTCTCGCTGGCACGCTCGGCCGCGAGCATGCCGTAGCGAAACGCTGCCGCACGTTGCCCCGCGCCGAGCGCCAGCGTGTGCAGCCAATCATGCTCGTCGCGGCCTGCGACCTCCAGCTGCTGCAGCAGCGCGCCATGCAGTCGCTCGCTCTCCTCTGAGCTCAGCGAAGCTTGCACGGTCTCCCGCACGCGATCGTGGTAGATCTCGAGCAAGCGCTCCCCCGCAACATCGCGCGTACGGATCAAGCGCAGACCGCGCAGCGTGTGGATGTGCGCGCGGCCGGCGCTGAACACGCCTGCCGTGGTGAGCGCCAGCTGCAGCCGAAGCGGTCGACCCGCGATGGCGAGCACATGGAGCAGCGCGCGCGCCGAGTCGCCCAAGTACGAGCTGGCGCGCTCGATCAGCGCGTCCATCGACAAACCTTCGAGCGAAGTGTCGCGGCGCGCGAGCTTGGCTTCCGCGATGGCAGTCAGTTGCTGGGCTAAGAAAGGATTGCCGTGCGACTCCTGCACGATGCGCTCGATCATGGCCTCGGGTGCGTGAGAGCGCTGCGCCAAGCGATGCATGCACAACGTGCGCACGTCGGTTGGCTGCAATGGCTCGAGGTCGATCGTCAGTTGCGCCTCCTGCAACATTTCCTCGGCGCGATCCAGGAGCACGCGCAAGCTCGAGCTCGTGTGCATCTCTTCGCTACGGTAGCTGAGCACGATAAACACAGGCGCCGAGAGCGGTCGCACCAGCCAGTCGCGCAGCACGCTCGCGCTGTCCAAGTCACCCCACTGCATGTCATCGATCCACAACAGCACGCGGCGCTCGCTCGCCACGCTCGTCATCAGCTTGCGCAGCGCTCCCTCGGCGCGGCGGCGGACCTGCGTCTCATCACCACGCGCGCGCCGCGCCGTGTGCAGCTGCTGCACTGCGCGCAGCCGCTCGAACACCGGGAACAAGCGCGCCAGATCCGAGAGGTCGGTCGGCAACAGATGGGCGCAAGTGATGTCGTCGAGCTGCGCGAGGTATGAGACCAACGCATCGACCACCCCGTCGAGCGCCTTGAACGGCATCGCTTCGCGCTCGTAGCAGCGGCTGCGCAGCACGACGGGCTGCGTGAACGTAGCCGCCGCGGCGTCGTCCAGGAAATGCTCCACCAGCGTCGATTTGCCGCTGCCAGAGGCGCCGCGCACGTGCACCACCAAGCTGCCCTCGCGTAGCGGGTCATCGGACGCCGCTTGCAGCTGCGCGAGCTCGGCGTCGCGCCCGAACAGCGCCTGCGTGCTGGTGAGCGCGCCCGGCTCGATTGTCAGCGGGTGCTCTTCTGTGACATGCGGGTCGCGCGCAGCGCCGCTGATAGCGGCGAGCAGCTCGAGCACCTTGGCGCCAGATGGCCGGCGCACGGGATCGCGTGCCAGGAGATCCATGCACAGCTGGAGCACCTCCGGTGGCGCCCCGCTCGTGAGTGGTTGGGCATCCTCGCGTAGCTTGCGCTGCAACAACTGGTTGGCGTTGCGCCCGTCGATCGGCAACACGCCGCTGATCGCTTCATACATCATCGCGCCGAACGCGTACCAGTCGGAGGCTTCGCTCAGCTTCTCGCCCAGCGCCTGCTCGGGCGGCATGTACGCAGGCGTGCCCGCGACGGTGCCGTCTTGCGTGAGCAGGTTGTCGCTCTCGATCTCACGCACCAAGCCGAAGTCCAGCACGACCACGCGACCATTGTCGGCGATCAGCACATTGGTCGGCTTGAGATCGCGGTGCAACATGCCTGCCCGGTGGATCGCATGGACGCCGCCCGCCAAGTCGTAGAACACACGCAGCAGCTCGCGCGCGCTGTTGTCATTCGCGGGCTGCACGGACTCGCGGCTGCGCGTGGCTTCCGCGCTGAACTTCGTGCGGAAGTCCTGGCCCGCCACGTACTCCATGGTCAGGTACCAAGTGTCCTGACCGCGATGCAAATCGTACAGCTTCACCAAGTTCGGGTGATGGATATCGGCGAGCGAACGAAACTCGCGCTTGAAGCGCGCCACGCTCTTTTGATCGAGCCTGAACAGCTTCTTGAGCGCGACGAGCTCACCGGTCTCACGATCGCGCGCGAGAAACACCGTGCCCGTCGCACCTTCGCCGAGCGGACGCACCAGCTCGAAGCGCTTGTCGGTGATCGGGTCGATGGAGGTCCGGCGCGTGGACACTCCCTTAACCCTCCGCGCCTTGGCGCAAGCTGTGCCCGACCTCGACCAACAAGGTCTCGGGCAGGGTCGAGCTCTGGGTGTTGGCGGCACGCAGTACGGCGAACCCGCCTTGCAGGCGATAGGCGTAGAAATCTTCCGCGAGCTGGGTGCAACTCTCGGTGTCGTTGTCCGCCGCCAACCGCTGCAGGCGCGGCAGCAGCGAGTCGGGCGGGATGCGCTCGTCGAGTGACGCTGTCAGCTGCAGGTTGGCGGCGCGATCCAGGTACAGGTAGCCCTCCGAGCTGCCCGCGTAGTGGCTGAGCACCAACAGCGCCTGCTTCGCGCGGTCTTCGAGTCCTTCGACGTTCGCGAGGTAGTCGGTGACTGTGCGCACGCCCTTGGCTCGCAGCTGCTGCGCTTCGGGCACCAGCTCCTGGGAGTGGCTGGCGCGCGCTTGACAGAAGCGATGTGCGAGCGCGACGATGCCGGGATTGCGGGAGAGCAGGGCGGCGGCGCTCAGCGCTTCGATCGCTTTGTCCAGCTCTGCGCGATCACCGCGCATACGCGCGACCTTGATCCGGTACTCATACATCACAGCCACGCACAAGCGCTCATCCGAAGCTGCCATGCGTGCGGAGCGGGCGCGAAAGATCTCGTACGCGCGGTCGAAGTCGCCGCTCAGCGCGAGCGCTGCTGCATGCGCTGCTTCGAGCGCGGTGTACATCACGAAGTACTCGCGGTCCGCCTCAGTGACATGTGCGAGCGCGCCCTCGCAGATCTCGAGCGCACGCTGCGCTTGCCCGAGCTCCACATAGGCGAGCGCGATCATGGCGTAGGTCATGGACCAGCCGATGTACGACCGCGGTGGATGATCGCGCATGAACGCTTCGCCCCGCAGCGTGGCTTGTGCATAGTCGCCGCGGCGCGCTAGGTACGGGATCACGATGATCTCGCGCATGAGCTTGAACGCGGGTTCCTGTTCGATCAGCCGATCGAGGCGATCGAGCGCACGCCGCATGCCGAGCAGATCGGTCCACACGATCGCGGCTAGGCCCTCGAGTGGGACCGCGACCCACTCGACTTGCCAGCTGCTGCCATGCTCTATCGCTTTGAGATCTAACAGTCGTCGGAAGTGATTGGCGCGCTCGACGTCTCCGCGCAAGAGATAGTACGTCATCGATACACGCAAGCTGGATGCTACAGCGAGCGTCGTCCCGATGCGCTCGAGCTTGGCCGCACACGCGAGCGACTTGGAGCGCTCGCGATAGGCCTCATTGATGCCTTGCGTGAGCAATAGGCCGATCATCAGGTCCGTGTGCTCTTGGCCCGACAGATCCCAAGAGAACGGGCGCGAGGCCTCTACGCGCGCGAGCGCATGGTCGAGGAAGCGATGGACTTCTGCACCACGACCTTGGCCGTGCGAGCGGATCGCCTCCGCCGCGAGGTAGATCACCGCGAGCGAGGGGTGCGGCGAGCTCTCGAACACGCGCATGCGATCGAACACGGCTGTTACGCCGTGGACATCGATCGCGAGCGAACGCAAACCAAGCAGCCCCATCGTGCTCATCGCGTAGTACTTGAGCGACGAGATGATGCTCGGCCCCCGGCGCTTTGGCGGCTGCAGCAAGCGTTTCAGCGCAGCCCAGCTCAGCCCGAGCAGGAAGCCGAGCTTGATCCCGAACACATGCGCGAGGCGTTGAATGTCAGCGAAGCCGGTGTACGGATAGATGCTGTCGATGGTCTTCTCGCCGTACCGCTCGGCCAAGCGATAGTCGAACAGATAGCTCGAGAGCACGAGCTGCGCGCGGATGCGCACGCGCACTGGCAGCGCCTGATCATGGCGCTCGAATACATCGAGCACGCGCTCCAGCGCTGGAATCGCGGTGGCCATGCTCACGCGCCTGTCGACCAACTCGGGTGCGACCTTGGCCAGCAACTTCGCGCCCTGCAGCTCGTCGCGCGTATGCACCAGGTGCCAGCCGGCTTCGAGCTGCGTGCTCTCGTCGAGCTCGGCCTTTGCGAGCAGGTGTTGAGCCCAGCGCTCGTGCAGCTCTTGGCTGCGGGTCTCGGGCAACGATTGCGCCAGCTCGGTGCGCAGTGCCTCTTGCACGAATGCGTACTCGTCGCCCGCGCTCTCGAGGACGCCCTCGCGCACCAGCACTTCCAATGCGCGAAACACCTGATCGGGCGGCTGTGGGGAAGCCAGCGCGAGCAGCTGCTCGGCGCTCGCACCACCACGGCGCACGCTGAGCAATTCAGCCAGCCAGCGGGCATCCGGACCGAGCGTCGACAACCGCTGCATCAAGGCATTGGCTGCGTCCACAGGCAACGGCTCGGCGATCTCCGTGGGCAACACCCAACTGCCATCGACGTAGCGCAGCGTGCCGCGCGCCAGTAAGCCTTGGGCGAGCTCGAACGTGATCTTCGGGTTGCCGCGCGCGACGCGAAAGAACCAATCGCCGATGCGCTCGAGGTTCGGCACGTCGCCGAACAGCGAGGCGGTCAGCATCGCGATCTGCGAGCGGTCGAGCGCGTCGATCGTCATGGTCGCAGCAAGCCCACGTGTGTACGAGAGCACCGACTCTTGGCCCTGACCGTCGTGGCTGGCCACGATCGCGAGCGAAGCGTTGCTGGCGTGATGTGCGAGCGCCGCGATCAGGCCGCCAGCGAGCTCGTCCGCGAATTGCAGGTCGTCCACAGTCAGGAGCAGCGGACGCGCGCCCGCGACCTCGCACACATACTTGCCAGCTTGACCCAGCAGCTCGGCGCGATTCTCCGGCAACGGGCTGCCGCTCAAAGCGGCGCGCACCAGCGGCCAGCGCGCGCTTGCCGCGGCAGACTCTTCGGGTGCAACTTGCTGCACGCCCGTGAGCACGTCGTGCAAGTAGCTCGAAGCCACGCCGCGTTGCGTGCGCAGCGCCGTCCGTACCACCAACAGGCCGCAGGTCTGCGCGAGCAGCGCAGCCGCTCCGAGCAAGCGTGTTTTGCCGGTGCCCGCCGCGCCGCTGATCAAGGTCGCGGAACCGCGCCCGTTCGCTGTCTTGGTGAAGCGCGCCTGCAGCTGCGCGCACTCGCGATTGCGCCCGATCAGCTGCGAGCTCACGAGGAAGCTGCGGCCGACAGCGAGGTTGTCGTCTGCTGGCAAGTCGCCGATGGCGGACAGCCGATCGATCACCTCGGCGGCGCTGCCCGGGCGTTTCTCGGGATCGAGATCCAAGAGCGCGAGCACGAGATCATCGAGCGCCTCGGGCAACTCGGCAACGCGCCGCATCGGGCTGACGATGCCGAGCTGCCAAAGCTCGGGCAGCGTCGCGAGCTCCATCGACGGATAGGCGTGCCGCCCGGTGAGCACGAAGTACGCGAGCGCTCCGAGCGAATACAAGTCGCTTCGTTGGTCGAGCGCGCCGCCCTGCAGTGCTTCGGGCGGAATGCAGGGCGGCGTGCCCGTAACGTTGGGTGGCGTGCCGAAAGGGATCATGGCCCCGAAGTCGATCAGCTTGCAGCGGCCGTCGCTCGTACAACGCACGTTGCGCGGGCTCACGTCGCGATGCAGCAAGCGCCGCGCATGCAAGAGCGCGAGCGACGACGCGACATCGCGCAGGTAGCCGCAAGCCTCGCGAAAGGGCATCGGCGAGAGCTCGTTGAGATCGTGTCCGTCCAACAGCTCCATCGTATAGTACGGGTCGCCGTGCTCCACGCCGTAGTCGTAGACCTCGATGATGCGCGGATGGCGCAGCTCCGACAGCGCGTAGTATTCGCGCATGAAGCGCGCTACGGCACCGCGCTTGCCTTCGCCCGCGAGCATGCGTTTGAGCGCGACCCGCCGGTCGGTCGACTGATCGACCGCGGCGAACACTTCCGCGCTGCCGCCGCGAGCGAGCTTACGCGTGAGCCGAAACCGGCCTGCGATCAGCCCCTCAACCATCGCCGGCCTCGAGCAGCTCGGGGTAGTAGCCGCGCAGCTCTCGCAGCGGTGCGACGATGCCGAGCTCCGTGAGCTGCGACAGCGCGGCGTTCTGCAACGCGCGGCCTTCCGCGCCACCTTGCAGAGCGCCAAGCGCGAAGCGATCGCGTGCGGCGTTGTCGCGCATGCCGTCCTCTTCGAACGCTGCGATGCTTTGCGCCAAGAGCTGCTGTGCCGCGGCCGTGTCGCCTTCCGCTAGCGCAAGCCGTGCTTCGATGCGCCGCAGCTCACCGAGCGCGACCTTGATCTTCAGCTTCCGGAGCGTTTTGCGATGCAAGGATAGCTCGCGTCGAAGGTTGCCGGGCTGCCCGCTCGCAGCTGCGCGACACAACAAGAGACGCGCGTGCGCCTCGTACACGTACATGCACGGCGCCTGGCTGCGCCTCATGACTGAGCGCTGAAGCATCTGCCAGTGCTCACGCGTCGTGTTCAATGCCCACTCGAACTCGCCCGTGACGCAGCCGATCCGAAGCACGGCGGCCATGTGCAAGGTGTGCAGAATGCCAAAGCTGCGGCGTGGCAGCTGCTCACGCTGGCGATCGAGCCGAGCGATCGCTGCCTGCGAGCGATCCGCGATCGAATCGAGCCAGCTTTGTACGAAGCACACATGCAGCTCTGCGCTGATGTTCTCGGTCGCAGCCGCTTCGCTGAGATGCGTGTGCAGAGCGGCTTCTGCCCTCTGAAACTGACAGGTTTCAAGCAATGCACCGACGCGTGCCGCGGTGAGTGTGAAGCGATGATGGTACTCGCTGTCGCCGCTGGCTGTGCGCAAGAGATGCTCGGCGTGCGCGCACAGCTCGATCGACTCCTCGTGCCGGCTTGCTAGATACGCACAGATCATACGCGCCGAAGCGATGTTCGTGCGCAAGACAGAGCTGTCGATTTTACCCGAGATGGCTTCGGCCCGTGCGAGTAGCTCTTCTGCCTGCTGTTCCCCGCGGTCAGTATCCTCGACGATCGCTATTACTGCCGCCGCGCATAGCGCGCGCCCCACACCTTCGTGCTCGCCCAGCGTCAGCGCCATACGCAAGCTGCGCGCTTGGAGCAACGCCGCCCTCAGCGGCGCGTACGATGCCGTCTCGATCGAGACCAGACCACACAGCTCGGCGCGAAAGATCTCGATGAACGGTAGCTCGGCGCGCGTTCGCGGCGTGTACGTGTAGCCATGCAGTGCGATGCGCGCGCGCTCCCAACCGATCGCTGCGTACAAGCCGAGCTCGGAGCTCGGCACCGGCATGTCCAAGCGCTCGAGCACACTCGCGAGCAGCGCCTCTCCGTCATCAAAGCGACCGCTGCAGATCAGTTGCGAGGCGGCCGCACGCTCGAACCTCAGCCTCTGTTCGTGGCTCACGTGCTGCGCGGCGTGCAAGTAGGTGTTCGCCGCTTTGCTGCCGTGACCTGCGTACGAATAGGCCAAGGCGAGCTTGTGCCAAAGCTCGCCGTCGTTTGCGCTCGGATCGGGCGACAGCTTCACGCAGCGCTCGTACAGCTCCGCCGCACGCTCGAACGCGAGCTTCTCGCTTGCGCGCGCAGCGGCCTGCAAGCCATAACGCAGCGCGTCTGTGCGCTCGTCGACAGCCAGCGCGAGCGCGTGCAACCAGTCGCAGTCGCTCGAGCCCGTCTCCCGCAGCGCTTGCAGCAAGCTGAGGTTGATCGCAGCGTGCTCTTCGCTGCTGAGCAGGCTCTGCACGACCTCACGCAGACGATCGTGGTAGACCTCGAGCAAACGATCCCTGGCGCTGTCGCGCGTGCGGATCAGGTGCAAGCTCTGCAGCTCGTGGATGCATGAGCGCGCGTCGCGCAACACGCTCGCCGCTCGCACCGCCAGCGCGAGCGGGATAGGGCGGCCTGCCACAGAGAGCACGTTCAGCACACGGCGCGCACCGTCCGACAGCAATTGGCTGCGGCTGCGAACCAGCTCTTCTAACGTCAGCCGTGCGAGCTGCTCATCGCCCGTGCTCGGTTGCGCGATCGCTAGCGTCGCGAGCTGCGAGGCCAAAAAGGGGCTACCTTCCGCCTCGACCACGATGCGATCGATCACACGTGCCTGTGCGGTCGCCGGCCAGCGTGCGTGCTCGAAGCGCTGCATGCACAGCGCGCGCACATGCTCGTCGTTCAAGCGCTGCAGCGAGATCTGCGAGTCGATGATCGCGCTGTCGGGCAGATGTTGGCGTAACACGCGCAGCGCCGGGCTGGTCGCGATCTCCTCGCTGCGATAGCTGAACACGAGCAGTAAGCTCGGAATGTGCGGAGGCTTGAGCCAGGCGCTGATAATGCCGACGCTGTCGAGGTCGCCCCACTGCAGGTCATCGAACCACAGCACCACGGGGCGCTGGCGGCCGAGTCGAGCGAGCAAGTCATAGAGCGCGCCCTCCGCCTGCGCGCGCGCCTGTGACATGCCCACCGGCAGCTTCTCGCGGGACAATAGCTGGCGCGTCGCGTTCAGGCTCTTGAGCGCCGGGAATAGCTGCGTGAGCGCGATCAGGTTGCGCGGCATGGCGTGACTGACCACGATGTCCGACTCGCGCGAGAGCTGCGTCACGAGCGTATCGATCGCCGCATCGAGCGCCTTGAACGACAAAGTCTCGCGCTCGTAGCAGCGGCTGCGCAGGACGAGCGGTGGCGGCTCGTTGGGAGCGGCATCTCCACTTCCCACGCGATCACAGAAGTGGTGCAAGAGCAGCGACTTGCCAGCGCCCGACTCTCCGAATACGTGTACCGCCGCACTGCCCCCGGCCTGCACTGCACTAAACGCAGCCCAGAGAGCTGCCAGCTCGTTTTCCCGGCCGAACAGCGAGAGCTCACCCTCCGCTCTGCTGCCGCTCGTCGGCGTGATCGAGGCGCTGAGATCGAGGCTCTCGGTGGACGTGCTGCCGGTGTGTGCGCGCAGCACGCTCAGCACACGATCGCCATGGGGTCGATCTTCCGGCGCGCGTTGTAAGAGTGCCATGCACAGCGCGGCCACGTCTGTCGGCAAGCTCGGCACGAGCGCGCCGATCGGCTTGGGGTCCTGCGTGCGCTTGCGCTGCAACAGCTCCATGAGCTTGCCGTCGATCGGCAGGATGCCGCTCAAAGCTTCATAGAGCATCGCACCGAACGCGTACCAGTCGTTGGCTTCGCCCACATGCGAGCCGTAAATCTGCTCGGGCGCCATGTACGCAGGCGTGCCGGAGCTGAGCTTGTCGTGCGTGACCGTGGCAGCGCCCGCGCCGACATCCAGCGCGATGCCGAAGTCGAGCACCACGACGCGGCCGTGCGAAACCATCACGTTGCTGGGCTTGAGATCGCGGTGCAACAGGCCGGCTGCGTGCAGCGCGCGCACGCCTGTTGCGAGTTGCTCGAACGCGCGGAGCACCAGCATGATTCGCGAGCGCTCTGCTTTGCCATTGTCATTCGCTGCCGCGGCTCGCAGCGACGCGCGCGTTTGGTGCGCGTCCATCTCCAGGTGCTGCCGCAGATCCTCGCCCTCGAGGTACTCCATCGTGAAGAACGCCGAGGTCGCGTCCTGCCCGAGCTCGTAGAGCTTGACCAGGTTCGGATGCGAGATGCCGGCGAGCGAGCGAAACTCACGCTTCAAGCGCAGTAAGCTCTCTTCGTCCGCGCCGAGCAATCGTTTGAGCGCCAAGCGATCACTGGTCTCGCGATCACGCACCAGGTACACCATGCCGGCACCACCACGGCCCAACGTGCCGAGCTGCTCGTAGCGCTCGTGCTGGGATGCCGCCTTGCCGGTCATACAATCAGCTCCGGATAATAGCCGCGCAGCTGCACGAGCGGTGCGATCACGCCTAGCTCGGCGAGGTACGCGAGCGCGCTCGCTTGCAGCGCTGCACCTTCTTGGCCGCCCTGGAGCGCACCGAGCGCGTAGCGATCGCGCGCCGCTTGATCGGTCGCGCCGGCCTTCTCAAAGCTCGCGATGCTAGCCGTGAAGCGCTCGATCGCCGTCGCCTTGTTGCCTTCGGCGAGCGCTAAGCGTGCTTCGATCCGGAGCAGCTCGCCCGGAGCGCAGCGATGCTTAGCTTTCTTGAGCGCAGCTCGGTGATCCGCGAGCTCGCGTTGCAGCCCAGCGCTGCGCTTGTTGCGCGCAGCGTGTGACAACACCAGGCGCGCGTGCGCCTCGTAGGCGAACATGGAGAACGAATCGCTGCGCCGCACCACCGAGCGCTTAAAGCTCTCCCAATGTGCGCGTGTCGTGTCGAGCGCCCAGTCGTATTCGCCGGTCGCACAGCCGATGCGCATGACCGCGATCATATGCAGCACGTGCAAGAGACCGAAGCCGATGTGCGGCAGCTGCTCGCGCTGGCGATCGAGGCGGCTGATGGCGGCGGGCGCGCGATCCGCGTTGGTGTCTGCCCAGGCCTCGGCCATGGTGATGTGCAGCTGCGCGTTGATGTTCTCCGTGGCCGCGGCTTCTTTCAAGTAAGCCTGCAGCTCGGTCTCGGCTTCGCGGTAGCGCGCGAGCTGCAAGAGCGCGCCGATGCGCGCCGATGCGATCGTGAATCGGTGATGGTATTCGCTGTCGCCGCTGGCCGTACGCAGCAAGTGCTCGGCCTGCTCGCACAGCTCGATAGACTCAGCGATGCGGCCGGTGAGAAACGCGCAGATGGCGCGCGCCGTGGCGATGTTGGCGCGCAGCACGGAGCTGTGGACCTGGTGCGAGATTTCCTCGGCACGCCGCAGCAGGTCGTCGGCCCGCAAGCGCGCCTTTTCAGAGGCTTCGACGCTGGTCATCGTTGCAGCCGCGCACAGCGCACGCGCAACGTGCTCGGGTTCGCCGCGGTCCAGGGTCAGGCGCAAGCAGCGCGCCTGAAAGAGCGCCGCTCGCAGCGGATCATAGACAGCCGTTTCCATGGACAGCATGCCGTACAGCTCAGCACGGTTCAGCTCGGTCGCCGAGATCTTGGAGTGTCGATGCGGCTGGTAATTCAAGCCGCGAACAGCCAAACGCGCACGCTCCCAGCCCAGCGCCGCGAACAGGCCGGCCTCGCTGCTCGGCGTGCTGAGGTCCAAGCGCGCGAGCACGCGCTGAACGAGCGCTTCGCCTTCTTCGAAGCGGCCGCTGCACAGCAGCTGCGACGCCGCGGCGCGTTCGAACCGCAAGGACTGCTCGTCGCTTACATGTTGCGCTGCGAGCAGGTACGTATTCGCCGCTTTGGAGCCGTGACCCGCATACGAATATGCCAACGCGAGCTTGTGCCAAAGATCGCCGTTGTTCGCGCTCGGATCGGGCGACAGCTTTACGCAGCGCTCGTACAGGTCGGCCGCGCGCTCGAATGCGAGCGCGTCGCTGGCGCGCGCAGCTGCAGCGATTCCGTAGCGCAGCGCGTCGGCATCCTCGCCCACCGCGAGCGCGAGCGCGTGCAGCCAGTCATTGTCCGTCGATCCGGTCTGACGCAGCGCTGCCAAAATACGCCGGTCGAGCTCTAGGCGCTCCTCGGCGGAGAGCAAGCTCGCGACCATCTCGCGCAAGCGATCGTGATAGACTTCGAGCAAGCGATCACCGGCGCTCTCGCGCGTGCGGATCAGGTGCTGGCTCTGCAGCTCATGGATGCAAGCGCGCGCTTCACGCACGACATCCGCAGCACGTACGGCGAGCGCGAGCGGGATAGGGCGCGCAGCCACCGACAACACGTTCAGCAGCTTGCGCGACGCCAGGGACAGCGCCCCGCTCCGGCTGCGCACCAGCTCTTCGAGCGTGAGCCGCGCGAGCTGCTCTTGGCTGCTGGTCGGCTGTGCGATTGCGAGCGCTGTCAGTTGCGACGCGAGAAACGGGCTGCCTTGCGCCTCCGCCACGATGCGCTCGATCACTTGTGCGGGTCGCGCGAGCTTCGCGAGCTCGAAGCGCTGCTTACACAGCGCGCGCACGTGCTCTTCCCCGAGCGGCTTGATCTCGATCTGCGTCTCGATCGCCGAGCCTTCGCTGTGGAGCAGCGCGCGCAGAGCTGGGCTGGTGGCGCGCTCTTCGCTCCGATAGCTGAACACCAGCATCAGGTTCGCGATGTGCGGCGGCGTGAGCCAGCGACTCAAGATGCCGACGCTGTCCAGGTCTCCCCACTGCAGGTCGTCGATCCAGAGCACGACGGGCCGCATCTGACCGAGGCGCGAGAGCAAGTCGTAGAGACCTGCCTCAGCCTGCGCCCGCGCCTGAGACATGCCCGCCGGCAGCTTTTCGCGCGCGAGCAGCTGCCGCGTCGCAGGAAGGCTCTTGAGCGCTGGAAACAAATGCGTGAGCGCGAGCAGGTTACGCGGCAGCGCGTGGCTCACCACCACGTCTGCTTCGCGCGACAAGTGGCTTACGAGCGCATCGATCGCTGCGTCGAGCGCCTTGAACGGCAGCGTCTCACGCTCGTAGCAGCGGCTGCGCAAGACCAGCGGCTGCTGCTCGCTCGCCACAAAGCCGCTGCGCGCGACCTCGTCGCAGAAGTGGTGCAAGAGCAGCGACTTGCCTGAGCCCGACTCGCCGGACACGTGCACCACTGCACATTGTCCAGCTTGTACAGTGCGAAACGCCGCCCACAGCGCGGCCAGCTCATCGTCGCGCCCGAACAGCGACAGCTCTGCTTCGGTGCGGCTGCGTGTGTTGGGCGCAAGGGAGGTGAGCGGATCGAACGTCGGAATCGGCGCTTTAGGGACGTGCGCACGCAGCACCTGCAGCACGCGCTCGCCATTCGGGCGCTGCTCCGGCTCGCGCCGTAACAACTGCATGCACAGCTCCGCGACCTCTTTGGGCAGGTCGGGCACGAGCTCGCTGATCGGCGTGGGATCGTGCGTGTTCTTGCGCGTGAGCAGCTCGGCCAGCTTGCCTTCGATCGGCAAGCAGCCGCTCAGCGCTTCATACAACATCGCGCCGAACGCGTACCAGTCGTTTGGCTCGCCGATGTGCACACCCTGCACTTGCTCGGGCGCCATGTACGCGGGCGTGCCTGAGCTGAGCTTGTCTTGCGTGATCGTAGCTGCGCCCGCGCCAACATCGAGCGCGATCCCGAAGTCCAGCACGACCACGCGGTCGTTTGCGACCATCACGTTGCTGGGCTTGAGGTCGCGGTGCAAAAGACCCGCGGCGTGCAGTGCGCGCACACCCGAGGCGAGCTGCTCGTACGCACCGAGCACACGCGCGATGCGTACGCGTTCGGCTTTACCATTGTCATTCGCTGCGAGCCGCTCGCCCGTCTTGTCATGATCGAGGTACTTCTTGAGATCCTCGCCGGCGAGATACTCCATCGTGAAGAACGCCGAAGTCTCGTCGCGGCCGAGCTCGTACAGCTTCACCAGGTTCGGGTGAGAGATGCCGGCGAGCGCGCGAAACTCGCGCTTCAAGCGCAAGAGGCTCTCTTCCTCCGCGCGCAACAATCGTTTGAGGGCCAAGCGATCGCCCGTCTCACGATCGCGCACCAAGTACACGGTTCCCGCGCCACCACGGCCTAAAGTGCTGAGCTCCTCGTAGCGCTCGTGCTGGGGCGCGGCCTGAATGGTCATGCGCTTACCCCGCGGCGCTGTCGGGCTGATTCTCCGGGAGCAGTACGTAGAACGTCGTACCCTGACCTAGCTCGCTCTCGACGCGGATCTGCCCGTGATGCGCCTCCACCAAGCTCTTCGCGATCGACAAACCTAAGCCTGCGCCGCCGTACTCGCGCGTCGAGCTGCCGTCCACTTGGTAAAAGGCGTCGAAGATCTTGGGCAGCTCGGTCTGCTCCATGCCGATGCCGTTGTCATTCACGGCGATCTCGACGGCGCGCTCGGGCGCCATCATCAACGCCGCGCCCATGCCGTCGTCGAAGTCTTCGCTATCGCCTTCATTGTCGTTGTCCGCGAGGTGCAGCTCAGCGAGCCGCGCGGTGATCTGCACCTGCCCACGGTTCGGCGTGAACTTGAGCGCGTTGCTCGCGAGGTTCGTGATGACCTGACGCAAGCGCACGGGGTCCGCTTGGATCATCGGGACATCGTCGCTCCACAGCGCGTCGAGCTTGATCTTGCGTTTCTCGGCTTCGGGCAAGAGCGTCTCGCGGATCTCGGCCACGAGCGCACGCGGGTCGATGTACTCGGTGTTCAAGCGCAGCTGACCGCGCTCGAGCTTGCTCAAGTCGAGCAGGCTAGAGATCAGCTGCAAGAGCAGCTCACCCTTGCTGCGGATGGTCTCGACGAAGCCTGCTTGTTCGGCGGTGAGCTCGCCCGCGATGCCCGCTTCGAGCATCTCGGAGTAACCGATGATCGATGTAAGCGGCGTGCGTAGCTCATGGCTGACCGTAGCCAAGAAGTTTGACTTCAAACGATCTAGCTCTTTGAGCTTGTCAAAGGCCTCTTGCAGCCGAGAGTTCTTCTCGCCGAGCTCGCGGTAGTTCTCGCGCACCGTCGCGAGGTGCATGGTGCTGGTGAGCTGCGCTTTGTGGCCCGAGAACAAGATCAAGTCGAGCACACCACGTAGGTGCGCGCCGATGCGTGAGGCCGTCTGCTCGCGCACGCGCGGCATCTCCGCCAAGCTTAACCGCGCCTTTTCCGGGTCGATCTTCGGATCCACCTTGAGCAAGCTCTCCGGCACGCTGGTCAGATCGGCCGGTAAGAACGGCCCGATGATGATGCGCGCCAGCTGGCGTTGATCGTAGATGATCGGAACGATGTGGTAGATCGCGCCCGTAAAACACGGGTGTACGACAGTCTCGCCGCCGTCCGGCGTACGCAGCTGCGCTTGCGTCACGGTGTGACTACACGCGACACGGCCGTGGCTCAGCGTATTCACGTACTGACACACGCTGCGCTCTTCATGAACGCTCGCGAGCAGCACACCACGCGACGACAACACACGGATCGACAGTCCGAACAGCTCGAAGAACGAGCGGCAGACCTCGCGCAGCGAATCGCGATCGATCAGCTCCTCGAGCTGGGTGATCTCGCCGTAGGCGATGTCGGTCGAGTCAACCATGGTCTGCTATTTCCACTGCCTCGGAGAACCGTTCGCTCAGGTTCTGCAGCACGTGTTCTGCGCGCAGACCAAACCGTTGATCGAGGCTGTGTTGGTGCTCCAAGTTCTCCCATGCGGCCTCGATCAGGCCCATGAAAGTCTCCATCACTCCTGTGCCGTGCGTAGCTGTTGCGAGATACGTGCGCTCGCGGCCCATGCTCGCCATCCGCTCGATCTCTTCATCGCTGCGGATGTTGGGCAGGTCGCGCTTGTTGTATTGAATGACGACGGGCATCGATGAAGGCTCGATGCCGTTTTCTCGGAGGTTCTTGCGCAGGTCTTTGAAGGCGGCTTGATTCGCACGCACCTCGTTGACTTGCGAGTCCGCGATGAACGCGACGCCGTCGGCTCCTTGCAACACCAAGCGTCTGGTCGAGTTGTGGATGACCTGGCCTGGAACTGTGAACAGCTTGATGCGCACGGTCAGCCCCGTGTCGGTGCTGACGGTGAGCGGCAAGAGGTCGAAGAACAGCGTGCGGTCGTCCCGCGTCTCGAGCGTCATCAACCGGCCGCGCCCTTCAGGCATGAGCAGCCGGTGGATGGCTTGGAGGTTGGTCGTTTTGCCGCTGAGCGCCGGTCCGTAATAGACGAGCTTGATGGTCAGCTCACGGGCTTGGAAGTCGACTTGCAAGCGGCTCTCCCCGGCCGAACCTCTGATGGTGACCTGCACGCCGCTTCCAGCCTCGGTGCCAGAACGCGTGATTTCAACAGCTTAGGCTAGGCAAAACGGCCTCCGCAAGGCGGGTGGAATCGTGCGCCTGGGCGCACTCCAACGGAGGTCGGGAGTCGCGGAGCTCGCGGAGCGAGTCCCGCACCGCCGCTGTCATTAATCGCTCTCAGCTGCATCGGCGCACATGCTGCGGGGGGCTCAGCGCCGAAAACTGGCTTTCCGCTCAGGTGGGATACAGGCTCGAAGTGGTAAAGCCTGGAATCGGCTTGGCACCGCCGATCGGCACCCTCACCAGCGCCGGGAAAGTCTAAAAATGTAAGTCATTTCGTGCTCTTGTTGACCCGAGAAAGAAGTTGACAGTGCGCCAGCGTTACCCGTAGGTTCGGTGCTCGGTGGTAACGAGTGCCAATCGGTGCCAAGGCCACCCAACGGACGGTAGGCACGGGTCAAACGAAGGTGAGCGCGTGTGTTTCGAGGCACCTACGAGCACGCGATCGACGCAAAGGGCAGGACGTCCTTCCCGTCGAAGTTTCGTGAGCTCCTCGCCGCGGAGGACAGCTCGAAGCTCATGATTACGACCAGCCTCGATGCCCCCTGCCTCGTTGCGTACCCGATGCGCGCTTGGACTGCGTTCGAAGAGCGCTTGAAGACGCTGCCGCAGTTCGACAAGGCCGTGATCAACCTGAAGCGCACGTACGTTGCGAGCGCGCAGGATCAAGACCTCGATGCGGTCGGTCGCCTCTTGATTCCGCCCATGCTGCGCGAGCACGCAAAGCTCAAGCGCGACGTGATTTGGGCGGGCAACGTGACGTACGTGGAGCTATGGGACAAAGAGAGCTTCCACGCTGCACGTCGCGCGATCACTGAGAGCGCGGAACAGCGCGCTGAGATGGCAGAACGCCTAGCGGAGCTCGGTCTGTAATGGAAGCTCCCTTCATTCATGAAACCGTGCTGCTGAGCGAGACCATCGCTTGGCTCAAGCCAGAGAGCGGCAAGGTTTACGCCGATGCGACGCTCGGCGGCGGCGGTCACACCGCGGCCATCCTCGATGCCAGCGCACCTGCGGGTAGGGTAGTCGCGGTGGATCGAGACGCCTATGCGGTGGCAAACGCGCGCACGCGCTTGGCCGCTTACGGCGACCGCGTGACCGTGCTGCACGGCGAATTTCGCGACTTGCCGGAGCTGTTACAACGTGCGGGTTACGACCAGGTCGACGGTGTGGTCGCGGACCTGGGCGTGAGCTCGCCGCAGCTCGATCACAACGACCGTGGCTTTGCCTTCTCTGAAGAAGGCCCGCTCGACATGCGCATGGATCAAACCCAGGACGAGAGCGCGCTGTCGATGATCGCGCGTATGTCGGAGCGCGAGCTAGCGGACGTCCTCTACGAGTACGGCGACGAGCGCCGCTCGCGGCCCATCGCGCGCTCCATTCGCAGCTTCTACGAAGCTGGCGAGCTCAACACCACACGCGACCTGCGTCGCGCGGTGGTCAAAGCTATCGGACGACCTCCGAACAGCAAGATCGACCCAGCCACGCGCACGTTTCAAGCGTTGCGTATCGCCGTCAACGACGAGGTCGGACAGTTGGAAGCGTTGATCGCTTGCCTGTCACAGATCCTCTCGGACGAAGCGGTGGCGGTGTTGATCTCATTTCATTCCCTCGAAGACCGCTTGGTGAAGCACGGGTTACGTTCGGACCCTCTCCTGACCGTGCTCACCAAGCGGCCCATTATTCCGGGAGACGAGGAGCAAGCCAGAAACCGCAGGGCCCGCAGCGCGAAGCTGCGAGCGGCGGCGCGGCGCTCGCGTTCGGAAGCAACCAGCGAGGTGAGCGCATGAAAGCCCGTTTTCTCAAGTACTGGGTCACCGTCGTGATCGCGATCTCGCTCGCCTTTGGCGTGCAGTTGCTGCTGCTCTCGGAAAACGCGCACATGAGCTACAAGCTGACTGATCTCAAGCGGGAAGAAGAGCGCCTCAAGGCGCAACGCAACCTGCTCGCGCTCGAAGCTGCGACCTTGCGCCAAGTGGATCGCGTGGAAGCCATCGCGCGCGGCTCGTTTGGGATGGAAGTGCCAAAGGCCTCGCACGTGATCATGATGGGTGGCGGGCAAGAACAGCACGCTTCAGGGAGAGCCCGATGAGCCAGCCGGAAGCGCGTTTTCAGCGCCACGTTCAGATCCGCACCGCGGTGTTGTGCGCGCTGGTCGCGATCCTGCCGCTGCTCGTGTTGCGCAAGGCGTTCGACCTGCAGGTCGTGCGCGCCGATCAGCTCAAAGCGCAGGCCGAAGGCCAGTCGCGGCGCAAGCTCTCACTCTCGCCGCAGCGCGGCGCGATCTATGACCGCGACGGCGCGGAGCTCGCGGTGAGCGTCGACGCCGAGACCATCTGGGCGAACCCACGCCAGCTGCGCAAGTCGGGCGGGGACGTGCGCGATGCAGCCAAGAAGCTCGCGTCGCTCTTGCAGATCGATCAAGCCTTGCTCGAGCGCAAGCTCGAATCGGATCGGTTCTTCGTGTGGGTGAAGCGGCGCGCGAGCGCTGGGGAGAGCAAGGCCGCGCAAGCGCTGAAGCTCCCAGGAATCTCGGTCTCCAAAGAAGCGCGTCGTTATTATCCGAACCGCGAGCTCGCGGCGCACGTGCTCGGGCACGCGGACATCGATGGTCGCGGGATCTCCGGCGTGGAGCTGATGCTCGACGAGAAGCTGCGCGGGGCGCGCATGTCCGCACCGGTGGTGCGTGATGCACGCGGCAACGTCGTCTACTCCGAGCAGCTCCTGGATGGTCTCACGACGCAAGGTCACGACGTCACGCTGACCATCGACAAGACACTCCAGCATTTCGCGGAGCGTGAGCTCGAGCTGGCCGTGCGCACCGCAGAGGCGCGCGCGGGCTCGGTGGTGGTGATCGATCCGACGCGCGGCGAGATCCTCGCGCTCGCAAACTATCCCACGTTCAACTTGAACGACGCGCAGCACGCGAACGACGCACAGCGTCGCAACCGTGCGATCGTCGAGCGGTTCGAGCCCGGCTCCACAACGAAGCCGTTCGTGATGGCTGGCGCGCTCGCCGCAGGCACTGTCAAGCTAACTGACAGTATCGACTGCACGCCCAACTCACTGGTCGTCGACGGTCGCTCGATCCGCGACTCGCACCCGCTGGGCATGCTCAGCCCGAGCGACGTGATCTCACGCTCGAGCAACATCGGCATCAGCAAAGTCGGCAACGGGCTCGGTCGCGATCGCTTGCACGGCGTGCTGCAGGGCTTTGGTTTCGGCATGGTGCCCGGCTCGGGCTTGCCCGGCGAGGTCGCAGGCTCACTGCGCCCCTACCAGCGCTGGTACGCGATGGACGCTGCGACCATTCCTTTCGGTCAAGGCATGAGCACGACCACGCTGCAGCTCGCGATGTCGATGAGCGCGTTTGCGAACAAGGGTCGACTGCTCGATCCGCTGCTCGTGAAGCGTGTGGTCGATGCCCGTGGGCAAAGCGTCGAGGAGCCGCTGCCGCGCGTGCGCAAGCAGGTCGTGTCGGAGCGCGTGGCGCGGGCTGTCACCGAGATGATGGTGGCCACGACTGCCGAAGGTGGCACGGGCACCGAAGCCGCGATCGATGGTTATCCGGTCGCCGGTAAGACAGGCACCGCGCAGAAGTCGGATGCCGAGCACGGTGGTTACGCGAAAGACAAGTGGGTGTCGTCGTTCGTCGGGTTTGCGCCCGCGAACAAGCCGCGCCTCACGATCGCGGTGGTGCTGGACGAGCCAATGATCGCGCACCAAGGTGGTGCGGTGGCCGCGCCGGTGTTCCGCCGCGTGATGGAAGCATCGCTGCGTCACCTCGGCGTGCCGGCGGAGCGCGCGCAGAACAACGCGGTCGCGCTCGTGCGCACGCAGCCCGCAAAGCCCGAAGCGAAAGCATTGTGGCAGCTGCAAGGCTCGGAAGCGCCGCTGCCGCGCGACGTGAAGCTCGCGCCGGGTGAGACGCTCGTGCCCAACCTGGTCGGTCGGCCCGCGCGCCTGGCGCTCGTGCAAGGTCGAGAAGCGATGCTCGAGGTCGCGCTCTCGGGCTCGGGCGTGGTCAGCGGGCAGCAGCCTGCTCCCGGCGCTGTCGTGCAGCGCGGCTCGGTGTTGTCGCTCCAGCTCAGCTCGCCGCAGCCGGAGCTGCCCGCGCCGCCGTTGGCTTCCGACTTGGCGCAAGTCATCCCGCCGCCAGCAGCTGCAGCCGCCGAGAAGCTACCGACACCGCCACGTCGAGGCCAGGATGGCTGAGCTGTCGCTGCGCGAGCTTCATGGGCTCGGGCTGGCGCAGGCCATCGTCGGCGACCCCTTGGTGCGTGTGCGCGGCATCCGTCACGACTCGCGACGTTGCGAGCCGGGCGACTTGTTCGTGGCCGTGGCAGGGGCGCAGAGCGACGGTGCAGAGTTTATCGAAGATGCGGTAAAGCGCGGCGCGGTCGCGGTGCTCGCGGAGCGGCCGATCACGCAAGCCGTGCCGGTGCTCCTGGCCGACGACGCGTTGGTCGCGCTGAGCGCGATAGCTCGGCGCTTGTACGACGATCCGACGTTGAATATGCCAGGCGTCGGCGTCACGGGTACGAACGGCAAGACCACTTGCACGTATCTGATCGAGTCGCTGCTGGTAGCGGCAGCGAAGAAGCCCGCAGTGCTCGGCACTGTGAGCTTTCGCGGTCCGTTTGGTGAGCTACCCGCTACGCATACTACGCCGATGGCGGATGACGTCATGCGGCTCGCTTGTCAGGCGCTCGCTGCAGGTGCCACGCATCTCGTGCTGGAGGTGTCGAGCCACGGCCTCGCGATGCACCGCGTGGATGGCGTGCACTTCGAGGTGGCTGCTTTCACCAATCTCACGCAGGACCATCTCGACTACCACGGCGACTTCGCGCACTACGAAGCCGCGAAGCGTCGCTTGTTTCGCGAGCTGTCGCCGCGCACCGCAGTAGTGAACGTCGATGATGCGGTTGGTCACGCGATCGCAGGCGAGTTCCAAGCGCAGGCAAAAGGCCGCGTGCTGCGCTGCAGCAAGACCGCGGCGATCGAGCACGACGTGTGTGTGCTGTCGAGCGAGCCGTCGCGCGACGGTATCCGCGCCCGCGTGCGCTGCAACGGCGAAGAGTTTGATCTGAAGAGCCCGCTGATCGGTGAGCACAACGTCGAGAACCTGCTGATCGCGATCGGCTGCGGTGCCGCGCTCGGACTGAGCGTGGAGGTGATGCAGCGTGCACTCGAGACCGCACAAGGGGCGCCGGGTCGCTTGCAGCGCGTCGATCACCCGCACGATGTGCTGATCTTCGTCGACTACGCGCACACGCCGGACGCGCTCGAGCATGTGCTCAAGACATTGCGTGCCAACACCACAGGCCGCTTGCTCGTGACCTTTGGCTGCGGCGGCGATCGCGATCCGATCAAGCGGCCCATCATGGGCCGGCACAGCGCCGAGCTCGCGGACATCGTAGTGCTCACAACCGACAATCCCCGCAGTGAGGCGCCGGACAAGATCCTGCAGCAGATCGAAAAGGGTGTGCAGGAGACTGGCTTGCCCAAGCTCGCGGTTTCCGCGCTCGCCAGCAGCGCACGCGGTTATGTGATCGAGGCCGATCGTGCTGCGGCGATTCAGCAGCTGGTGGCGGCGGCTCAGCCCGGAGACACGGTGCTGATCGCGGGCAAAGGCCACGAGAAGGTGCAGATCGTCGGGCAGAAGCGTCTGCCGTTCGACGACATCCAAGTCGCGCAACAAGCGGTGGCCGGGCTAGCGGGGGGCAGCTGATGGCGACAGCCATCCCGGCCAATCACGCCAGCTTCGAGCTGAGCGAGCTCGCCTCTTGCAGCCGCGGGCAGCTGCGCGCTGTGCACGACACCGTACGCGTGCAGGGTGTGGTCACGGATTCGCGCGCGGTTCAGCCGGGGCAGCTCTACGTCGCGCTGCGCGGCGAGCGGCATGACGGTCACGCGTTCCTCGAGCAAGCGCAGAAGCAGGGCGCAGCCGCCGCGGTGGTCGAGGCCGGATCTGAATCCGCCGCACCGACCGGCTTGCCGTTGATCGTGGTCGCAGACACGCGTCGCGCGCTCGGTGAGATCGGCCGCCTGCACCGCGCGCGCTGGGGTCATACGGTCGTCGCGATCACAGGCTCGGCGGGCAAGACCACGACCAAGGAGCTGACCGCTGCCGCTCTGCGTGGCGTAGGCCAACAGGTGCTCGCCACAGTCGGCAACTTGAACAATGAGATCGGCTTGCCGATGACCTTGTTCGGGCTGGAGCCGGAGCACACGGTCGCGGTGGTCGAGATCGGCACGGGTGGGCCAGGCGAAATCGCATGGCTCACGCACGTCGCGGAGCCGAACATCGGCGTGGTGACCACGGTCGCGCTCGCGCACGTTTCCAAGCTCAAGACCTTGGCCGACGTGGCCGAGGAGAAGACCGCGCTGCTCAAGAGCTTGCCGCGCGAAGGCACTGCGATCTACAGCGTCGACAGCGAAGAGCTGCGTGCACGCGCGAACACCATCACTGCGCGGCGTGTCATCGGCTTCGGGCAAGCGCAGGGCGCGCAGCTTCGGCTCAGCCGCTGTGAGCTGCGGGCCGATCTGAGCATGAGCGTCGAGTACCAGGTGGAAGGTGACCCTGCCGCTCGCAGCTTCAAGCTCGGCTTGTACGGGCAGAGCGCCGCGCTCGATGCGCTGGCTGCGCTCGGCGTGGTGCTCGCGCTGCACGGCGCTTCTGCGCTGGCGCAGGCAGAAGCTGGCATGCAGAGCGTAAAGCCGCTGCCTGGGCGGCTCGCACCGCGCAGCTGTGCGCAGGGCGCGCTGATCATCGACGACAGCTACAACGCCAACCCAGCTTCGGTGGCGGCCTCGCTCCAGACTCTGGCTGAAGTCGCGCGCGTGCGCGGTGGTCAAGCCATCGCCGCTCTGGGCGACATGGCCGAGCTCGGCGAACACTCGAAAGCGGAGCACGAGCGCATCGGGCACCTGGTGGTCGAGCTGGGCTTGTCGGACGTGTTTTTCTGCGGGCCGGAGATGGCGCACGCAGCGGAAGTCGCACGCCACGAGGTCAAGGCGCGCCGCGCGAAAGGGCCGCGCGTGCACCACTTCGTGGATCCCAACGCAGCGGCTTCCGATCTCATGCGCATGCTCGACGGTCGTTCGGCGGTGCTCGTCAAAGGCTCGCGCGCGAGTGCCATGGAGCGCGTGGCAGACGCCTTGTGTCCGGGCAGCGAGGCGGCCCGGTGATCTACTATCTGCTCTATCCGCTGCACGATGAGCTGAACGCGCTCAACGTGCTGCGCTACGTGCCGTTTCGTGCGTTGGCCGCGACCATGACGTCGCTCTTGTTCACGTTCTTCATGTATCCGTGGTTCATCCGCGCGCTGCAGGCCAAGCAGATCGGGCAGGTCATCCGCAAAGACGGCCCGGCGAGCCACTTCAGCAAAGCGGGTACGCCGACGATGGGCGGCGCGTTGATCTTGCTCGCGCTGGTCGCTTCAACAGTGCTTTGGGCCGATCCGCGTAACTCGATGGTGTGGTGCGTGACCGCGGTCACCGTGCTGTACGGTGTGATCGGCTACATCGATGACGCCGCGAAGATCAAGAAGAAGAACACGGCCGGCTTGTCCGGTCGCGTGCGCTTGCTGCTCGAGTTCGGCATCGCGCTGAGCGTCGCCGCTTATCTCTGGTACGGCGACGGCGACACCGGCTTGCCTGCCGATTGGCAGATGCTGCGTGACCGCTTGGCGATGCCCTTTGTCGCATTCGACAAGCATCCTGTCGTGCTGCCGCGGCTCCTGTACGTCGCGTTCGCTGCGTTTGTGATCGTCGCGACTGCCAACGCGGTGAACCTGACCGACGGCCTCGATGGCTTAGCGATCGGTCCGGTGATCATCAACGCCGGCACGTACTTGGTCCTCGCGTACCTCGCGGGCGTGACGTTCTTTGGGCAGAACATCGCGGCCTATCTGGACATCCCCTCGATCAGCAGCGCGGGTGAGCTGGCGATCTACTGCGGAGCCATGATCGGCGCAGGCGTGGGTTTCCTTTGGTACAACACCTATCCCGCGCAAGTGTTTATGGGCGACGTCGGTGCGCTCGCGCTCGGCGGTGGCCTCGGATCGCTCGCGGTCGTCACGAAGAACGAGCTCTTGTCCGTGCTGCTCGGCGGCATCTTCATGGTTGAGACGGTCAGCGTGATCGGCCAGGTGTTCGCGTTTCGTTACTTCAAGCGGCGCATCTTCTTGATGGCGCCGATCCACCATCACTTCGAGAAGAAGGGCTGGGCTGAGCCGAAGATCATCGTTCGCTTCTGGATCATCTCCATCATGCTCGCGCTGCTGAGCCTCTCCACGCTGAAGCTGCGATGAAGAACTTCCAAGGCAAGCGCATCTTGGTGGTGGGTCTCGGCAAGAGCGGCTTGGCCGCCGTGCGTCTGCTGCGTGCGCGCGGTGCGCATGTCGTCGTGAATGATCTGCGAAGCGTTGAGCAGCTGGGCGATGTGGCGCTCGAAGTGCACGCGCTCGGCGCGGATCTCGCGCTCGGCTCACACGACCCGGCGCTGTTCAGCAAGGTGGATCAGATCGTGTTGTCGCCCGGCGTTCCGCCGCTGCCAGCGCTCGAAGCTGCGGAGCGCGCAGGCGTGCCGATCGCGAGCGAGGTGGAGCTGGCTTCGTGGTTCATGAACGCCACGGTGATCGGCATCACGGGCACCAACGGCAAGAGCACGGTGACCACGCTGGTCGGTGAGATGTGCCAAGCCAGCGGGCGTCCGACGTTTGTCGGCGGCAACTTGGGCACACCGTTGTGCGATGTGGTCAATACGCCTGCCGCTCAGGGCGGCTACGTGGTGGTGGAGCTGTCGAGCTATCAGCTGGAGCGCGTGTCCGAGCTGCGCGTGCAAGTCGGCGCGCTCTTGAACATCACTGAAGATCACTTGGATCGCTACGCCCGCTTCGAGGACTACGTCGCGGCCAAAGCCAACCTGTTTCGCTGCCAACGCGCGGAGGATGCCGCTGTGATCCCTGCGGGCGACGCGCTGTGCGCGCAGCTCGCAGCGGCGGGCCCTGCCGGTGTTCACTTGTTTGGTAGCCACGATGGCGCGGTACGCGTGGTAGGTGACGAGCTGGTCGACAGCGCCTACGGCTCATTGATTCCTGTGTCGCAGCTGCGTATCCGCGGCGCGCACAACTTGGCGAACGCCGCTGCAGCGTCGTTGTGCGCGCGGCTCGCAGGCGTCGGTGCTGACTCGATCCGCAGCGTGCTCCGCAACTTTAGTGGCTTGCCGCACCGCATGCAGCACGTCGCAGACATTGACGGCGTCGCGTACTTCGACGACTCCAAGGCCACGAATGTAGGTGCGACGGTCGCCGCGCTGGACGGGCTCGCGCCGAGCGTCAAGCGGATCGTGCTGATCGCAGGCGGCAAAGACAAAGGCGGCGACTACGCGCCGATGCGCGATCGGCTCGCTCGTTGCGCGCGCGCGGTGATCTTGATCGGTGAGGCGCGGCCCATCATCAAGGATGCGCTCGCGGATGCGGCCTATCCGGTCACAGAAGTCGACAGCTTGGAAGGCGCGGTCGAAGCGGCCCGCCGCAACGCGCAGGCTGGAGATGCCGTGCTGCTCGCGCCCGCGTGCGCGAGCTTCGACATGTTTCGATCATACGCCCATCGCGGCGAGGTCTTTCAGGCGGCAGTGCAGCGCTTACACGGAGGTTCTTGATGAGCTTCGACGAGCTTCTGTCTCAGCAGAAACAGCGCAAGAATACGCGTGGAAGGCGCTCGGTGGAGCCGCCGCGCGAGCCTACCCCTGTGCGCGTCAGGCGCGTCAAGCGCGTCACCAAAGAGCCCAAGATCCTCCTGACTGGCGTAGCCGGCAAAACGAATCGCCGTAAGCCTGTGCCGCAGGAGAAGCGTGTCGAGGTGACCGTGCCCGTGGTGTTGGGCTCGCCGGATCCCACGCTCTTGGCTGTGATGTACGCGCTGCTCGGGTTCGGGTTGGTGATGGTCTACAGCGCGAGCGCGGTGTACGCGGATCGCGTCTACCACGACGCGCACGCGGTGATCCGCACGCAGCTGATGCACGCTGTTTTGGCTGGCGCTGCGGCGTGGATCATCGGCCACTACGGCGACTACCGTTGGTTGCGCCGCTTCACCTATCCGATGCTCGCGATCACACTGCTGATGCTGATCGCGACCGTCGCAGGCTACGCCAAGGTCACGAACGGCGCCGCGCGTTGGCTGGCGATCGGCAGCTGGTTCCGGATCCAGCCCGCGGAATTCGCGAAGCTGGTCGTGATCTGCTGGCTCGCTGACTCGCTCGCGAAAAAGCGCGAACAGATTCGTTCGCTCAGCATCGGCTTTGTGCCGCACGCGGTCGGCGCGTTGGTCATCGCCGGCTTGTGCGTGCGCCAACCCGACTTCGGCAGCGCGGCCATGATCATCCTGCTGCTGTTCGTGATGTTGTTCGTCGCGGGCGCGCCGCTCGGCTATTTGATCGGCTTCGGTTTGCTCTTGGGCGGCGTCGGCACGGCGATCTTCCGCATGGCGAACTACCGCTTGGATCGCATCAAAGCGTTCGAGTGGCAGTACAAAGAGTTCGCGCAGTTCAAGGCCAACAACTACCAGCTGTTCGAGTCGCAGCTGAGCTTTGGCGCTGGTGGTATCCGCGGCGTGGGCCTCGGCAACAGCCATCAGAAGCTGATGTACTTGCCCGAAGCGCACACTGACTTCATCAGCTCGATCGTGGCCGAGGAGCTGGGCTTGCTCGGCTTCAGCGCGATGTTGTTCGCGTTCGGGTACTTGGTGTACCGCGGCATTCGTACCGGTCTACGTAGCCCCGATGTCTACGGCACGTACCTGTGCGTCGGCATCTCGCTGTTCATCGGCATGCAGGCGTTCACGAACCTTGCGGTCGCATGTGGTGTCGTGCCGACCAAGGGCCTCGTGCTCCCGTTCATCTCTTTCGGCGGTTCCTCGCTGCTCGTGAACTGCTGTGCTGTGGGTCTGCTCTCGAACGTCTCGCGCATGCAGCGCGCGGACACTTTGGTCTCGCCGTCGCCGCGCACACAGCCGACGACGCGCGCCGTGGGAGGTGTGTCATGATCGAGCGCGTCATGGTGGTGGGTGGCGGCACGGGCGGCCATCTGTTTCCGGGCATCGCAGTCGTGGAAGAGCTGCGCCGCCGCAACCCACAGGTGCAAGTGATGTTCGTCGGCACCGAACGTGGCATCGAAGCGCGCGTGTTGCCGCGGCTGGGCGAGAAGCTCTCGCTGGTCGATGTGCGGCCGTGGCTCGGCCGCTCTCCGCTGCAGCTCGCGCGCAACGTCGCGATCCTTCCAAAGGCCGTGGCACAAGCGACGTCGCTGTTGCGACAGTGGAAACCGCAGCTCGTGATCGGGCTCGGCGGTTACACAGCGGGTCCGGTGCTGATGCTGGCAGCGGCGATGCGGATCCCGACCGCGCTGCTCGAGCAAAACGCGCACGTCGGGCTGACGAATCGCTTGCTCTCGAACACGGTCGGGCGGGCGTATCTGACCTATCCGCAGACCTTGCCCCAGTTCGGCTCGGAGAAGGGCCGCGTGCTCGGCAATCCCGTGCGGCGTGCGTTCGTAGAAGCGGCGCAGCTCGCCATGCACGACCCGGCGGGGCAAGAAGCGCGCGCGCGGCGCGTGCTGGTGCTCGGCGGCTCGCAGGGCGCAAAGACCTTGAACGACATCGTGCCGAGCGCGCTCGCGCTGGCTTCGCAGAACGTGAGCGTGCTGCATCAGACCGGCGAGAGTGCGGTCGAACAGGTGAAGCAACGCTACCGCGAGCTCGGCGTGGAGGCCGAGGTCGTGCCGTTCATCGACGACATGGCGCGCGCTTACGCCAGCGCGTCGCTCGTGGTCGCGCGCGCGGGTGCCACCACCTTGGCGGAGCTGTGTGCGATCGGTAAGCCGTCCATTCTCATTCCGTATCCGCACGCCGCCGAAGATCATCAGATGAAGAACGCGCGCGCCATGCAGGATGCGGGCGCGGCCCTCGCGATCGCGGAGAGCGAGCTCAGCGCCGAAGGCCTGGCGAACCAAGTGCGTTCGTTGCTGGTCGGCCGCTCTGAGCGGCGAGCGATGGCCGAGTCTGCGCGTGCGCTAGGGCGCCCCGAGGCCGCAGCGGCGATCGTCGACGATCTGTGCGCGTACCTCGGCGTGCCGGTCGACGGTGGCACGGGCGCCGGTGGATCAGGCGAACGCAGCACGGAAGGTCCAGCAGATCCTGGCGCGCGAGGCAGCGCACAAGTGGAGCTGAGCCCTTCGGTGATGGTGGCCCGTGGCGTGGTGAGGCGTCCGCGCGTGCGGCGCGCGCCTTTGCGGGTACGGCCGGTAGAGCACGCGCTGCCCCTGTAGATCGCACGGCCTGTAGGCTGCCTCGTTAGGGTGCTAGGGTGCCGTCCTATCTTCGCCGTACGCGTGCCCGTGCCCGTGCCCGTGCCCGATCCGTTCGCATAGTGCGGCGACGGGCGGATCGTTTACGGGCACGGGCACGGGCACGTGTACGGGAATTAAGAGCGCCCTATGTACGCAACGCTATCGTCTGAGCTGCTCCTGATCGTCGCGCTGATCCTCGCCAACGGAGTCTTCTCTGGGGCTGAAATCGCGCTGGTTTCCGTGCGTGCATCGCGCCTTCAGGAGCGCGCCGACCAGGGCTCGCAGGCTGCGCGCACCGCACTCCACTTCAAGTCGAAGCTGGAGAGCCTGCTGGCGACCGTACAGGTCGGCATCACTGTGGTGGGCTCGACGGCGTCCGCCATCGGCGGCGCGAGCGCGAGCGTGCTGCTGAAGCCGCTGCTCCTGCAGATCCCCTGGATCGCTCCGCACGCCGAAGTCCTGTCGATCGCGTTGATGGTCGCATTTATTTCCTATTTGTCGATCGTGCTCGGCGAGCTTGTGCCGAAGTCGCTCGCGTTGCGGCACGCCGAGGCATATTCGATCGCGATCGCTCAGCCGCTTGCATGGTTGTCATGGTTCGCGCGGCCCATCATCAGCGTGCTCACCTTCAGCTCGAACCTCGTGCTCAAGCCGTTCGGCGACCGGACGACATTCGCGGAGACGCACTACTCGTCGGGCGAGCTGAAAGAGATGGTGGAGCAAGCCAAAGACGCTGGTGCGGTGCATCCGCAAGCGGCTGAGATCGCCACGCGCGCGTTCGCTATGCCCGAGCTGATCGCGCAAGAAGTGATGGTGCCGCGCCAAGAGGTCGTGATGTTACCGCGCTCCGCGACGCTCGCCGAAGTGTACCGCACGATCATCGATCGTCCGCACACGCGTTTCCCCGTATACGCCAGCGGTCCTGACGACATCGTGGGCTACGTGCACGTCAAGGACTTGGCACTGCTCAGCTGGCAGCAGCGCGAAGCGACGCTCGCCGAAGTAATGCGTACGCCGTTCTTTGTGCCTGGCAGCAAGTCTGCGTTGGATCTGTTGACTGAGATGCAGAAGAAGCGCGTACCGCTCGCGATCATCGTCGAAGAGCAGGGCGGGCTCGCGGGCATCGTCGCGCTCGAAGATTTGATCGAAGAGCTGGTCGGCGAGATCTTCACGGAGCACGCGGGTGTGCCTGTACCGGGCATCACCGAGAGCGCGGAGGGTGGCTGGATCGTGCCGGGGCACATGCCGATCCGTGACCTCAATCGCAGTCTGGGGCTCAAGCTCCCCGAAGACGGCGAGTGGAACACGCTAGCGGGGCTGTACATCTCGCTTGCAGGGCACATCCCCCGCGCCGGCGAGCGCGAGCAGTTGCCGGACGGCCTAGAGCTGATGGTTCTGGATGCAACACCTCGCCGCATTCGCAGCTTGCGCATCCAGCCCGCCGAAGTCCAACTGACGGTTTCAGAAGCGCAAGGCCTCTGAGGTCCGACCCCAAAACCGGTTACTGCCGAGAAGGCCTCGCCCCGATACCTACGGCCCGAGCAACGCGCCCCCACAACACAAGTTGACCTGCCCAATGCCCACCAGCGCTCCAGTCACAACCGACTGACTACTACACTCCGGATTCGTCGGCTTCCCGGTCGCCCGCACCATGGCCTCTGACGAAATAGCCTCACAGCTCTTCTGCCCGTCCCGCAACACCGTACCGTTCGCTCTGCAACTCGAATCCGTGGTCAGCGTCGCGCCGACATCATTGCAGTGCCCGCCCTTCGTGCTGCAAGTACAAGCCTCACAAACACGCGTGTCCTCGTAATCCTTAAAGAACACCTGGGCAGTCACAAGCGTCCCGCAGCCCGCGTCTGTCTCTGGCCAGCAAACCTCCTTGGCCTCCGGCCGAGGGGCGCAATATCCGAGAATACAGCCACCGGTTTGCAGCTCAGCGCCGCAGCGCTTGTACACGGCGCCCCATTCCGGATCGTTCCGCTTCGGATCTCCAGTGGCTTCACACTGGCTCTTGCCCGCTTTCACGTTCACGTTGAAGCCAAAGCCGCCTTCGGAGAACACCGTGTTCTTCCCGATCGGAGCAGAACACGACGACGTCGCAGGATCGGGCAATGATGTCCCATCAGTGTTCGAACTGTCACGCTGACAACTAAGCAGTGAGGTATACACCCTGACATAAGCCTCACACTCTTTGTCGAGCGCGGTGCACGAACAACCATCGCAACCATTGTCCTTCAGATCCTGATGCACGATGTCGAGCTCTTGGTAGCCGTCAGGACACGCATCCTCAGTGCCTACCAGCACATAGGCCAATGACTCAGGAACGCACTGCGTCACAGGCTCGCAAGCGCTATCTGCACAGTCCGCAACGCCGTTGCAGTCGTCGTCTAGGCCGTTCATGCAATTCTCGGGACCTGTCGCGCTGCAGCCGCTGGCGTCGAAGCCGGCGTCGCTCGTGGCTGCATCCTGCGGCAGACTGGGACCTGCATCACTGGTCGTGCCAGCGTCTTCACGGTCGCCCGCGTCGGGCTGCGTGGTGGTTCCGGCGTCGCGCCTGGGAATCTCGGTGGGCAGATCCCTCGGATCGACCGCAGCGCTCTCGCAGCTCGCGCGCCCGTCGTTCACCACACAAGTTTCGTTGTCCGGACAGTCGAGCTTGCCCAGGCACTCGGCGCCGAGCAACTTTTGGAGCACCAACGTTCTGCCTTTCGCAAAGCCACTCTGCACGCGTCCACGCGCGAGCACCTCGCCCTCTTTCTCGAGCCGCAGGTTCAGCTCGAACACATGACTCTCGTGCGATAGCTTAGCGACCAACGTGATCGTCACGGGCCAACTGAAAGTAGATGCTGTGAGATCAAACTCCTCGGGCGTGCTCGCCTCGAGCTCGTTCCGGCTCGGACCACTCGCGATCTCCACATACAGCGTATCGCCTGCCTGCTGCACGAGCTCGTCGGCATCGATCTGGATCACCACTTCGCTGAGCGGCGTCGGTTCTTTGGGCTGACACGCGAGCGCGCACAAGCTCAGCATGCACAAAACAATTCGCTTCATAGCTCGCGCACCCGAGTCCGAGGGTCGAGCAACGTCGGTTGCGCAGGCGCCGCATCGCCGCCTCCAGCGCTGACTGCGACCGCGACGACCACTGCTGCGACGGCCACGGCACCTATGCCAGTCCAGAACCACCAGCGCGAAGTGATCGGGGGCGAGCCACTGTCCTTCGGATGCTGCGCGTCGCTTGCAGCCGTGAGCGATGGCGCAGCGCGCGCGGTCTCTGCCGGCGAAGGTACCAGGGGCTCTTGTGTTTTGGGCGCTGACGCTGCCGCTGTGGGCGGCGTCGCGAACGGCTCGGCTGCGGGCGGGGCGGGCTGAGATCTGGCGAGCGCTGACTCGATGATCCGGATCCGCTCTTCGACTTGCCGGCGATTGGGCGCGCTCGGAACCTGCTCCAAGTACTTACGATAGGCATCGAGCGCTTCTTGATCGCGGCGGAGGCGATCGAGCGCGGTGCCGATATTCGAGAGCAAGGCGGCGCGATGACTCAAGTCGTAAGCTTCTTTGAAGTACTTCAAGGAGCGCTCGAACCGGCCTTCATCGAACGCGTCTTTTCCGATCTGGAATAGGTCGCGCGCTTCTTCGTCGTCGGCCCGATCGATGACTGGAGTGGGGGCTGCCGTGGTCTGGGCATTGGCCGAAGCGGAGACGACCATCAGCGCACAAGCGAGCAGGCCGGGCAACGAGCCGCGGGACATGAGAGCCTCCATCGGCCTTCAAAATTAGCATGAATGCTCGCGGCTTTCTGTCCGTACACGCGTACGAGGGAGATCGCTTGCGCACAAACTGGTTGTGGACCGCTGGTTCCTTATGCAAGCGTACCCGGTAGCCATTGTCACTACGGAGTGCGCCCAAGATGACGACCGTATTCGACTTCACCGTCAATGATATTCACGGTCAGGCCAAGAGCTTGGCCGATTACCGCGGCCAAGTGCTACTCGTGGTCAACGTCGCAAGCCAATGCGGCTTCACGCCTCAGTACACCGGCTTGCAGAGCGTGTACGAGCGCTACCACGAGCGCGGCTTGGAGATCCTGGGCTTTCCTTGCAACCAGTTCGGTCATCAAGAGCCCGGCAGCAACGAACAGATCGAGCAGTTCTGCGAGACGCGCTTCAGCGTCGGCTTTCCGCTGTTCTCGAAGCTCGATGTGAACGGCACAGGCGCTGACCCACTCTACAAACACCTCAAACACGCGGCGCCTGGCATCTTGGGCAGCGAGCGCATCAAGTGGAACTTCACCAAGTTCTTGGTGAGCAAAGATGGCTCGCGCGTGACGCGCTTCGCGCCGAACACCAAGCCCGAGGAACTCGTGTCTGCGATCGAAGCGGCGCTCAATGCTTAGATCAAGCGGGCTCACGCGGGCACGAACGACAGATCGAGCTGAATGTTGCGAGTCTGCCCGGGCTCGACCGTCAGCACATCGTGACCTGCGCTAAGCGCGTTGCCGCGCGCAGTCCACGGCTCCAAACACACGAAGTCGCGCCCAGCCAAAGTCCACACCACCCACACGACAAACTCCGGGTCCGCTTGGATGCGCAGCGCGGAGCCGTCAGGCCAAATCAGCGAGCACGCCTGACTGTTGTGATCGAGCAGGTGTAGATCGAGCTCGGGTTGTGTCAGGTCGAAGCCGGCGAACGCCACGATCTGTTTGCGCACATTGTCGAACGCTTGTGTGGCGCGCGAGTCGATCCGGACGCGCGCCTTTTCGCTGTCGCGGACTTGGAAGTACGGGTGATAACCCAGCGCGAACGGCAGCGGCTCGGTATCTGTGTTTTCCAAGCTAAACGAGAGTTGCAAGCTGTGCTCGTGCACTCGGAAGCTGAGCTGCGCCTGGAATCTCCAGGGAAAGCGCGTCAGTGTTGTCGCGTCGGAAGCGAGGCCGAGCGCGAGTGCTTCGCCTGAGCTTTGCAATACACGCCACGGCATGAGCCGCGCGAAGCCGTGTTGCTTCAGGTCGGTGCCGACGCGACCTTTGTACGCGAACGTGTCGCTGAGCAGTTTCCCTGGAGAGGGAAAAAGCACCGGGATGCCGCCGCGCACGTTCTTCGCAGTGTCATGGAGCGTGCTGTCATCCATGTACAACAGCTCTCGCCCTCCAACCTGCCACGAGGTCAAGAGCGCTCCGCGCTGGGGCGCGATCACTATGCGGTTATCGGTGCCCGTGGCTTTGAGCGTATAGAGCTCGCCCAATGTCTCGCTGGCTGTGCGTTGTGCGGGGCTCGACATGCGCGCAGCATAGCAAGAAGATCCGCGGATTCCGGTGTGCCGACTCGCACGACCTGCGCGCTTTCCCCCGAGCTTGTCAGCTAGCAACCGCAGCGCTGCCCGTGTACAACCACTGGACCCCCGAAACCCCCGACACCCCCCAGAGCAGTCCAGTCAATGACCGTTACGATCGATCCCCCCAC